>ENA-OSET01003309-OSET01003309.1-sediment-metagenome-genome-assembly--contig:-NODE-3309-length-14940-cov-24.811949_pt1 | contig 14940 bp, 9 predicted proteins | sample MGYA00237882_ERZ534229 | MGnify/ENA primary metagenome ERZ534229 (study PRJEB26408, sample SAMN06266212) | sediment metagenome | isolation source: Hudson Canyon methane seep mesocosm | place... | reverse complement strand
CAGATACTTCGCCAAAAGATTTTATCTGTTCTAATATAAATGACTTCCCGGAAATAATATTCTTAAATTCCTCAACCCCTGGTTCAGGGTTATCTGGGTATAACTTTTTGATTTCTGGCAACATAAAATAAATACATGCATAAAATAACTTACTGAGTTTAGCATTAGCACTACGCATGCCACTATACTTTTTTCAGCAAGATGAGCTATGTATTGAAGCATAGGCACCTTGATTGACAATCAGTGCCCAAGTATTTCACTTTTACTACTAGCTATTTGAGTTGTTGATTTTATTAGGCGATTTAAAAACATTAAGATAAAAACGTTACCTGGTAAATATTGGTGTTGTTTTTGAAATGAACAGAAACAAACAGGGTCGGGTTAACTTTATAATTTCACCTTGTTTTCTAGGTTTGTCCATGCTGATAGATAATCGTCAGATACAAAAAAGGCTGCCGAAGCAGCCTTTTTCTATGAACCAATCAGCAGAGAAATATTGAAATTTATTCCTCTATTGTACTTTGTAGATCCTGAACCTCCCTAGTTAGTCAGGTTAACGTTAATCAACTACTAGATTGTCATTATCCAAAAGATTATCTATCACTTCAGCGCTAGTAAGAACTGCTCCTAATGCTCCTCCCCAGATAGATGCGTCTGTTAAATCAACACCTTCTAACACTATCGTTTGTGTCGTTGTTCCACTATTTAAGCCATCAATAGCAGCCATAATAGTGGTGTGTGTTCCATCTGATGTCACCGTTAGATAATCTGCTAAGCTAGATGCAGACTCGCTTTGTAATAGGTCAGATAGATCTATGGTATCTCCGTTAGGGCCATGAGTAAAATCAGTCACCGTATCGATAGCATCGGTTCCTTCATCACCACGTTGCCAGATATAGGTATCACTTCCAGTTCCACCAGTAAGGATATCGTTTCCTTGTCCTCCTAGGAGGATATCATTACCTCCCTGGCCATCAAGTTCATCATCTCCATTAAGACCAAAGATGTAATCATCTTGACCATCCTGGCCATTTAGTTGATTTGCACCAAAATCATCTTCATCACTACCTACTACACTTTTGGTATCAGGATACACCGTGATATCAACCTGGCTGTCAACACTGTCTCCATCGCCATCAATTCCTGTGACAGGTAAGCCAAAAGTAACGGGGTCAACCTCTGTGTCATCTCCATATGAAAACTCTGCAAGCTTAAAGCTTGTTAGTACTTCGTCACCGCTGGTTTCAATACCTTCGATCTCGATGGCATTAAATGCTTGGGGATCTAGAGAGGTATCAACACTGGCAATCTCAAACCACCATCCATTACCGATATCAGTTACCGTAACCGAACCATCGGAATTTGTAATCACATGGCCGGATTGAGTCACATCAGAGCTGTTATACACAATAACCTCTGCTGCTGTCAGAGTAAGCTGGCCAGTACCGCCTTGTCCTTCAACCATGCTGGTATTGGCAGCAGTGACAGCACCTGATTCGTTATAGATTCTCAAGTTGAAGTCGGCATCCTTCCCGTTGCCAGTGATGGTAAAATGTTGTCTAAAGGAAAAGGATTCTTGATAGTCACTAAACGTGTACGATTCAGAGCCAGTCGTGTCATCAATTACCAAGCCTTGTACTAAGTCGTAGCGGATAACTTCACCAAGAGATACTTCTTCTCCATGGCCGACTCCTAAAGTATTTGCACTACTATTTACAGTTCCCGCATCGCCTCCTAAAGGCATAATCTCAGATGATACCAACACATCATCAGTGGTATTGGAATCAGGGTCATTGTTAGTGCCTATATTCAAACCTTTGAAGGGTACATTGCCACCCCCTATTCCCTTAAGATCAGTCACTGTGACTATTTCGCTATCAGAGATTATTGTTCCAGAGAATACAGTCACTGAAACATCGGCATGAGCATCAATCACAGCAGTAAATGCAAGATCACCCGTAGCGGTTGTTGCCTTGATATGCTGAGAATCACCATCAAAGTGTAAAAATAACTCATCGTTATTAAAGAATAACTGTTTACCTTCATTGCTCAAAAATGCCTGGCCTTCAGTGATGGTAAATACAACATTGCCCAAACTGTCAGCACCTGGTATGAAATTTAATGCTTGTGTAACAGTCTGTGGACTTGCTCCATCTCCATCAACATCGAGCACGATGTGCGCATGATCTGGAACAAAATTGTCAGGGGTGTCATCATCAAAGCGTATTGCGCTACTGATATCAACAGTCTCTGAATCTGTAACATTGTCTTGATCACCGTCTACAATGCTTGCAGTAGCTGTTAAGCTTATGGAGCCATCTATTAATCCAATGTTGTAATTATCATTGATACCATCTATATCTTCAGGCAAGTGATCCAGTGCTTCATATTGAGTTAAGGTCACTACACCACTTACGGGGTGCACACTGATGGCAAAGATTAATGTACCATCGGTATCTTTACCTTCTACCACGTTACTATTCATGGATAAGGTGATTGCTTTGTTATTACTGCTCAGACCGCTTGCTCCACCAGCGGTTATAGATAAGCTGTATCCTAGACTAGCTGAGGTGCCTGAGTCGTCTGCTCCCATGTCTTGAGTTAATGAAAACAGTCCTGCAAAGGAAGCAAAGTCGGTATCATTCACAGCGACATTCTGTTCATTTACGATAACATCAATCGTTTCTTTGTCTTGAGTGGTTAATGTTGGCAACGTAGTTGAAACCAGCTCTATATTCAATGAAGGTAGATCATCATCAAAGCGTATTGCGCTACTGATATCGACAGTTTCAGAACCTGTAACATTGTCATGATCGCCATCTACGATAGTTGCTGCAGCGGTTAATGCTATTGCACCATCTGATAATCCAATATTGGAATTGTCGTCTACATCATCTAAATCTTCGGGTAGATGATCGATTTCTTCATATTGGGTAAGGGTGACGACACCGCTGACTGCATCCACACTGATGGCAAAGATTAATGTACCGTTGGTATCTTTACCTTCTACCACGCTATTATTTACAGATAAGGTGATCGCTTTATTTTCACTACTCAGACCGCTTGCTCCACCGGCTGCCGTTACTGATAAGCTGTATCCAAGACTAGCTAAAGACCCTGAGCCATCTGCTCCCATGTCTTGAGTTAATGAAAACAGTCCTGCAAATGAAGCGAAGTCGGTATCACTGACTGCGACATTCTGTTCATTTACGATAATATCAATGGTTTCTTTATCTTGAGTGGTTAGTGTTGGCAAAGTAGTTGAAATTAACTCTACCTTCAATGAAGGTAGGTCATCATCAAAGCGTATTGCACTACTGATATCTACAGTTTTTGAACCTGCCACATTGTCTTGATCGCCGTCTACGATACTTGCAGCAGCGGTTAAGCCAATGGAACCATCTGTCAACCCAATGTTGTAATTATCATTAACACTATCTATATCTTCAGGCAAGTGATCCAGTGCTTCATATTGAGTTAAAGTTACTACGCCACTTGCTGCGCCCACACTGATGGCAAAGATTAATGTACCAGAGGTATCTTTACCTTCTACGACACCACTATTCATGGATAAGGTGATTGCTTTGTTGTTGCTACTCAGACCGCTTGCCCCACCAGCGGTTACTGATAAGCTGTATCCTAGGCTAACTGAAGATCCTGAGTCGTCTGCTCCCATGTCTTGGGTCAATGAAAATAGTCCTGCAAATGAAGCAGCATCGGTATCAGTCACTGCGACATTCTGGTCATTTATGACAACATCAATGGTTTCTTTGTCTTGAGTCGTTAATGTTGGTAACGCAGTTGAAACGAGTTCTATATTTAATGTGGGTAGGTCATCATCAAAACCTATCGCACTACTGATGTCCACGGTTTCTGAATCACTAGCACTGTCTTGGTCACCATCTACGATGGTTGCTGCAGCGGTTAATGCGATTGCGCCATCTGATAATCCAATGTTGAAATTGTCGTTTACACCATCTAAATCTTCGGGTAGATGATCGATTTCTTCATATTGGGTAAGGGTGACGACACCACTGGCTGCATCCACACTGATGGCAAAGATTAATGTACCTGCGGTATCTTTACCTTCTACTACACCATTATTCATGGATAAGGTGATCGCTTTATGTTCACTGCTTAGACCGCTAGCACCATTGGCTGCAGTCATAGACAAATTATATCCTAGAGTGGCTGGAGTACCTTCGTCATCAGCGCCCATGTTTTGAGTCAATGTAAACAAGCTAGCAAATGAAGCACTTGCAGTGTCACTATTGGCATCTATGGTATTTCCATCGAAGGTTGTTAATGTTGGAATCCAGGAGGGGATGAGTTCATCATTCGCACCTTGTTGTTGAGAGGCTAGTTGAATATCCACCGTTGGTAGGTCATCCAAAACCTGTATAGACAATATATCCGTATCCGTATCACCATCACTATCGGTTAAAACAACGGCTAGATTATCAAATAGACTATCATCATTCTCCGGTTGTGTATGTGTTTCATTGTCGGTGAGTGTATAGCTATAGGTAACCATGCCCGTTACCGCGTTATAGGCAGTGACTATGATTTCATTTCCTAGCTCTGTTGTTATAATATTTCCAGTCAAGCCACCTGCATCAATAACCGCGACACCTCCAATTGTTAATGTTCCGAAGCCGTCTGGGATGCTGATTGTAAAATCGCGGACCTGTGTTAATGCATCCGAATCGGGTGACGATCCCTCTGCTAGGTTTGCATCTGAAACGGTTGCTTCACCGCCTTCGACGGCTGGTGTTAAATCAAGAATTTCTACTCCCTGATTGCTCTGTGGGTCGAGTATAAGGTTTCCTTCTGGCTGCAAAAATGCAGCTGAAACCCCTGTCGTATCAAAGCCGCTTTCGGGAGTCATTGTTGGGTTTAAGTAATTAACTTCAACGATGGTATGTCCATCATCGTCTAGCCCCCCAGCTCCTGGGGCACCTCCTGCAGCAGTTGCTTCAAGTTTAGATGGGTCAAATTCACCTTTTGCTAATGCTTGCTGAATTGCTGCCACTTCATCTTGTGCTTGTTCGAGTGTTTGACCTTGTTGGTTGAAACCTGACTCTGGATTTAAGCTTTCATCATTTAAGGTGATATTGGAATTACGCCCTAAATCCATGCTTGAGCCATCTGAAAACTCTATGAGGATTGTTCCTGCATCCCCGGTTAAAATTTGCTCGTTAGGCAATACTCTATCACCTGTTTGTAAAATGCGCTCCTTGCCATCTACTGCGATTGCTTTAACGATACCTGATACTGATGTTACTATGCCTGAACTTGTCATGATGCTACCCTCCTCTGAGGACATTAACTATTAGCTTTGTTGTCGTCCATGACCCTTAAAGTAATTGTTTCATAAAACAAACATTTTTCATATTGTACATAGGTACCAATTGGTTGACATTTTTCGATAAACGTGAATTGGTTAACAAATTTGGAACGTTATTTACATTAATATATTTCCCCCACAAATTTTATAAACCGGATTACAGGGAAACATTGTTCGCAAAATTGCTGTCAATCTGCTATTTTTAAGGCTGATAGAAAGAGGGTTGTTACAGGTTTTTTTTAAATAGCTCAGCACTTGCTTCTTTGAATTATAGCGGGCTAATGAGCTACCAGGAAAGAGTGCTGGGTGCTTTTCGGAGGATTCGTCTAGAGTTACTACCATGGCATGCAATATTACAATGGCAAATTGAAAATAGTGGGGGAGGCTCTCTCAACCGATGTTTTTTTACTTTGGGTAAAAAGAGATAAAACCTAGGATAGGCGGCATGGCCCATGGTGATCTCTTAACTGCACATAAGTTAGCAGGTACATTTTATTGCATGTTGTGTGGTTTTTTTTAATACACTTTCAAGTTTTGGCGTGTAAAAATTAGGTTTCTACACGCTGAAGAATAGGCAGGTTATTTTCTATGATCTTTAATCGTTTCATATGCTTTTCTAATCTTTTGGGTTTTTTCCTTTGCTATCACCATCATTTCTTCAGGTAAGCCTTTAGCAACCAGTTTATCAGGGTGATGCTGGCTCATTAATCGACGATAGGCTTTTTTTACGTCTACATCAGTAGCTGATGAAGTGACACCTAATGCCGCATAGGCATCCTCTAGCATATTCGCATTGGGCTGCTGGTTTTGGCCATAAAAACGCTGCTGTGCCTGAAACTGGCGCTTTATGCTTTCATATTCAAAATTTGAAATGCCTAAATGTGTACAAATTTTATGCAATACTTTTTCTTCGGATTGATCTAACACCCCATCAGCAAAAGCCGCTTGTATTTGAATTTCTAAAAACATGCGAATTAGGTGTGTTCGGCGATGACATTCCCGGCGAAACTGATCGAGTACACCATACAAAGGAAAATCAGCCTCTTTACCCTGATTAAATAAGTTAATGGCTGTTTTTCTTAGCTCTTCTGACAATGCCAGCTCATCCATTACCCGGTTGGCCAGGTTAATTTCGGCAGCGGTTACTTTTCCATCCGCTTTGGCAATATGGCCCATAACGGAAAAAGTCGCTGTAAAAAAAGCCATCTGTACGCGATGTTGATCGCCAGGATTAAGCTGATCATTTCCTTCTAACCCATCTAAACCCGCATCAAATTGATGCCCCATAGATGCACCAAGAATAGCGCCTAAAGGCCCTCCCATTAAGAAACCGAACGCACCGCCTACTACTTTTCCTAACCAACTCATATCCAACCAATCCCAATGTGTAAATTTAATAGTGCTAAAATAGAAACCTTGTTAAATATTATAGTTTAAGTTTAAGTACTATGAATGCTCCTGTTGCACTTTTTGAATCATCTCTTTCAAATCTAAATCTACTATCCCGCGGCAAAGTACGTGATATTTATGAAGTTGACGCTAAACATTTACTCATTGTAACCACAGATCGATTATCTGCATTTGATGTGGTTCTCCCTGATCCTATACCCGGTAAAGGTAAGGTTCTAACCAGTGTTTCTAATTTCTGGTTTGAGAAAATGGCACATGTTATTCCTAATCATTTAGCAGACTTAACGCTGGAAGATGTTATTCCTGATCAAAAGGAACGTGAGCAAGTCATGGGGCGATCCATTATTGTTAAGCGACTTACTCCTCTCCCTGTTGAAGCAATTGTGCGTGGTTATTTGATTGGCTCTGGCTGGAAAGATTATCAAAACTCTGGTGCTGTTTGTGGAATCAAACTACCTGAAGGGTTACAACAGGCACAACAACTGCCTAAAGCTATTTACACGCCCTCATCAAAAGCAGCAGTGGGCGATCATGATGAAAATATTACTTTTGAACAAACGATCCCTTTATTAGGTGAAGAGCTAGCTGAAAGAATTAAGCAGGCCAGTATTCAGCTTTATACCGAAGCGGCAATATTTGCCAAGGAAAGAGGCATTATTATTGCGGATACCAAATTTGAATTTGGTTTAGACGATGATGGCACTTTATACTTAATTGATGAAGCCTTAACACCCGATTCATCAAGATTCTGGCCTGCTGAGAGTTATCAGGTTGGAATTAGCCCACCGAGCTTTGATAAACAATATATCCGTGATTATTTAGAAACACTGGATTGGGACAAAACAGCACCAGGTCCTTCTTTACCTAAAGAAGTAACAGAAGTTTGTGCAGCAAAATATGCGGAAGCAGAAAGTAAATTAACACAAACGGGTTAACTGTCTTAAAGGGCGCTACGGCTCTTTCTTTTGGTTTAAGCCTTTTAGCCTATTCTTATAGTAGCCCATGCTCAGCAAATGAGTAGGGATTGCCATCTGCAATAATAAAATGATCCAGCACACGAATATCAAATAAATTGAGGGCTTGTTTTAGTTTTTCGGTTATTTGCTTATCTGCCATGCTGGGTTCATTAATGCCTGAAGGATGGTTATGGGCAAAAATAACAGCGGCTGCATTATGAAATAAAGCTCTTTTTGCCACCTCTCTTGGGTAAACACTAGCGCCGTCAATGGTTCCTCTAAATAATTCTTCTAATAGAATCACACGGTGTTGATTATCAAGAAACAGACAGGCAAATACCTCGTAACTATAGCCTCGCAACTGCGCACTTAAATAAGCTCGTGTGGCTTCTGGGCTGGTTAACGCATCACCTCTTTGTAAAACCTCAACAAAATGCCGTTTAGCCATTTCAAGTACGGCTTGCAGTTGAGCATATTTTGCACTTCCCAATCCTTTTCCTTGGCAAAACTGCGCCTGATCCGCTTTTAATATAGCTTGTAATGAGCCAAATTCATTTAATAAATCACGCGCTAAACCAACAGCTGACTTTCCTGCGATACCTGTGCGTAAAAAAATGGCCAACAGTTCGGCATCAGTTAATACCTCAGAGCCTTTAGCCAGCAACTTCTCTCGTGGCCGTTCATCGGCTGGCCAGTCTTTAATTGACATTGTCAAATTCCTGTCTAAAAATCATAAAATTAAGCATAGAAGAGTTTGTGTTAATTTGCCATAATTGACAGTTATTTAAAAATTTGGACAAGACCATTAAACAACGAATTTTATTAGGGGTTTGCGGAGGTATTGCGGCTTATAAATCGGCAGAGTTAGTCCGTCTATTACGAAAACAGGATTATGAAGTCAGAGTGGTTATGACGCACTCTGCTATGCAATTTATAACACCCTTAACTTTTCAGGCTTTATCCGGCAATCCTGTCGCGACTGAATTGCTTGATGCAGATGAAGAAAATGCTATGGGGCATATCAACCTTGCTCGTTGGGCTGATAAATTGATTATTGCACCTGCAACAGCAAATAGTATTGCCAAGTTTAGTCATGGATTGGCTGACGATCTTTTGTCTACTATTTTTTTGGCCGCAAACGGCCCTGTTTATATTGCACCTGCTATGAATCAAGCCATGTGGGGCCATAGTATTACTCAAGAAAACATTTTAAGGCTGAAAAAGCATGGCTGTCATTTGATTGGCCCTGAATCTGGAGACCAAGCCTGTGGTGAAACGGGGTTAGGTCGAATGACAGAAGCTCACGATATTGTTAAGCTATTAAGCCGAGCCAACGCACCATTAAAAAACATTAAGTTACTGATCAGTGCCGGCCCTACTCGTGAGCCTTTAGACCCCGTGCGTTACATCAGTAATCGCAGCTCAGGAAAAATGGGCTATGCTTTAGCTGAAGCCGCTAACAATTTAGGGGCAAGCGTTACCTTAGTTAGTGGGCCTGTTGGCCTTTCCTGCCCGAGTGGAGTCACTCGAATTCAAGTGGAAACGGCTGAACAAATGTATCAGGCCGTTATTTCTAAAGTAGCAGAGAGTTCTATCTATATTGGTGCAGCAGCAGTCGCTGATTATTCTCCTAGCAATTTAAGTGAGGAGAAAATTAAAAAGCAGGCTGAAGAAAGTATCATCACCTTACAAAAAACCAAAGATATTTTGGCGGAGGTTGCTGGCATGGCAAATCGGCCCAACTTTGTGGTTGGTTTTGCTGCTGAAACGGATAACCTTGAACAATATGCTAAAGACAAATTAGCGCGTAAAAATTTAGATATGATTGCCGCTAACTGGGTAGGTAAAGAACAAGGGGGCTTTGATAGTAATGATAATGCCCTGCAAGTTTATTGGGAAAATGGATTTAAAACACTAGCGATGACGGATAAGAAACACTTGGCAAAGCAATTAATGAATTTAATTATTGAGAGAATGGATGAAAAAGATACAGCTTAAACTTTTAGATAGCCGCCTGGGAAATGAAATACCTTTGCCTGAATATGCCACTGAAGGCTCTGCTGGTTTAGATTTACGTGCCTGTCTTGATGAAGCTGTCATTTTAAATCCAGGAGAAACCACGCTTATCCCAACAGGTTTGGCTATACATATTGCAGATAATCACACAGCTGCCGTATTACTACCGCGCTCAGGCTTAGGTCATAAACATGGTATTGTTTTGGGTAATTTAGTTGGGTTGATTGATTCAGACTACCAAGGCCAGGTTTTTGTTTCTTGCTGGAATAGAGGTAACACTCCATTTACAATTGAGATTGCTGAACGGATTGCTCAAATGGTATTTGTTCCTGTCATACAGGCAGAATTTGAACATGTGACTGAATTTGATCAAAGTAATCGTGGTGACGGTGGTTTTGGTCATACTGGACGTCATTAAGCATTAGCTGGAGAATAAAATGATTCGTATTTTTAGCCTATTGTCTGCATTAACAGTTTTACTGATTCTCATTGCAGGCGGGGGTACTTTTTGGGTATCTCAATCAGATATTTCATTAGCCAAACAAAAAGCAGCTGAAGCAAATGCTCAAGGTATTGCTATTAGCCTTTCTACGCAAATAGCTACTTTCCAAAAAACAGTTGAAAAGATGGCTAATTCAACTGAGGCTATCACTGCGATAGAAGCAGGTGATGCTGAACAAATGGCTAAAACTGCTGAGTTACTAGAGCAATTTTTACCTGAGGTCATGAAAATAAGACTATTGCCAGCAGATGTGAGTGAATTAGATGATTCTAGTATTCCTCACATGGGGAATGCCGACTTGATTATGGCACAGGAGACTTTAGTTAAATTTCAACAGCCAGCACTTCAAGGACAGGGTGAAAATCGCCACCTGGCAATAACGGCTGTTGTCAAAAACAATGATGTCGCTATAGGTGTTGTTCTAGCGAGTTTAAAATACCGTTTTGTACAAGCAACCTTAACAAAATATCAGACTTCAGCAGAACTTGGTTTTTTTGAACTTAAACAAGGCAAGGTATCACTTGCTAAGGCTGGTGACTCAACTAATAAAACAGATGTAGATAATAAGCTCACTGTATCTAAAACATCCTGGTATGTGCATTTTTGGCCTGCAACGGCAATGGATTTTGGCTCGATTAGCATTATTTCTGCTATGGTTCTTGTCCCTGTCTTACTGGTTTGTTTAGCCTTTTTTATAGTTTATAGAAAAATCACCAAGGACTTAAGGCAAGACCAAAGCAGCATAATAAAAGCGGTTAAAGACCTGATGTCTGGAAAAAGTGTAGGAAGTTACCCGGTACATCTTAATGAAATGAGGGCGATTATTTCCACTATTGTCCAGTTTAAGCGTGTTCTTGATAATAAAGGTAATTCACTGCCTGATTCTGAAAGTGGTGATACGGAAATTGATGATTTTTTTGATGAACCTACGACAGGCCTAGACTTTCTTGATTCAGACATTGATGAACCTAAAGCTGAAACAAAAGTACTTGAAAGCACCCCTGTTTCTTTACCAAATACTGAAAAAACACCCGCAGCAGCCAGTTTTGGCGCGGCTTCCAAAAAAGAAACTCAATCAAGTTCAACCATTTTTAAAGCCTACGATATCCGCGGCGTTGCTGGAAAAACACTCACTAAAGAAATTATTTTTAATATTGGACGGGCGGTTGCCAGCGAAGCAAAAGAGAAAAGTATTAAAACTATTGTTTTAGGACGAGACGGGAGAACATCTAGCCCTGCTTTAGCCGAATCATTAGCCAAAGGTATTATATCTACAGGGGTTAATGTACTTGATATTGGGCTGGTACCATCCCCTATTGTTTACTTTGTTGCACAGCATACAGAGGGGCGGTCAGGGCTTGTTATTACCGGTAGCCATAATCCAGCTGACTATAATGGTCTAAAAATGATTATTAATGGCGAAACATTGGCCGGCGATAAAATACAACAAATAAAGCAGCGTATAGATTCAGAGAACTATGCAACGGGAGAGACAGGATCTATTGAGAAAAATACCATGTTCACTAATGAATATATTGGTACTGTCTCAGAAGATATTCATATTGAGCGACCAATGAAAGTTGTTGTCGATTGCGGTAACGGTGCTGCGGGTGAATTAGCCCCTATACTATTAAAAACATTAGGCTGTGAAGTCATTGAATTGTTTTGTGATATTGATGGAACCTTTCCTAATCACCATCCCGACCCGAGTAAGCCAGAAAATTTAAATGACTTGATTTCAGCGGTTAAGCATTATGAAGCAGACGTAGGGATTGCCTTTGATGGTGATGGTGACAGGCTTGGTGTTGTTGATGCGAAAGGAAAAATTATTTGGCCTGACAGACAAATGATGCTGTATGCAAAAGATGTACTGGCTTTGAAACCAGGTTCAGAGATAATTTATGACGTAAAATGTTCTCGACATTTGAATGATCAAATTGTTAAAAGTGGTGGACGGCCTCTGATGGCCAAAACAGGTCACTCTTTTATGAAAGCAAAAGTAAAAGAAACAGGGGCGGCATTAGCGGGAGAAATGAGTGGTCATATTTTCTTTAATGATCGCTGGTTTGGTTTTGATGATGCCTTATACTCTGCTTCACGCCTTATAGAAATACTGTCAGCAGATACACGAAGTAGTCATGAGGTTTTTGCTGACTTCCCGGATAGTTTCAATACCCCGGAGATTAATATTGAACTGTCAGAAGGAGAAAATACACGCTTGATGGAACAATTAGTTAGTGCTGCAAATTTTACAGATGGAAAAATAATTAACATTGATGGCATGCGTGTTGAATTTTCTGATGGCTGGGGCTTGGTCAGGGCTTCTAACACGCTACCAGTATTAGTACTTCGATTTGAAGCTGACAATAAAGAGGCTTTACAACGTATTCAAGCTGAGTTTAAAGCCTTGTTGACTCAAGTGAAACCTAATCTAAATATACCATTCTAATTTAATACGACTTATGAAAGAAAACACTGCTCACGATATTGCTCACGTCCTGATTGAAGCACTGCCATATATTAAAAAATTTAAAAGTAAGACGGTAGTCATTAAGTTTGGCGGCAATGCCATGGTTGATGATGCACTTAAGAATAGCTTTGCCAGAGACATTGTGCTTATGAAACTAGTGGGTATTAATCCTATTATTGTTCATGGTGGCGGGCCACAAATTGGAAAATTACTAGAAAGGCTCAATATTTCAACACAATTTGTTGATGGGATGCGAGTAACGGATAGTGAAACAATGGACGTTGTTGAAATGGTGCTGGGCGGTCAAGTTAATAAAGAAATTGTTAACTTAATTAACTTGAATGGAGGGAAAGCCATTGGTTTAACCGGTAAAGACGGGGACTTTATCCACGCAAAAAAACTTAATGCAAGGAAGTCCTCTGTTGAAAATAAAGCCTCTGAAATTATAGATTTAGGTCATGTTGGCGAAGTTAGCAGTATTGATCCGGCTGTTGTTAACATGTTATGTAATAGTGACTTTATTCCCGTTATTGCTCCTATTGGAGTCGGTGATGATGGGCATTCGTATAATATTAATGCTGATTTAGTTGCCGGCAAAGTTGCTGAAGTTCTAAAGGCGGAAAAACTGCTGTTACTGACTAATACGGCAGGTATTTTAGATAAGGAAGAAAATTTGCTAACGGGTCTGTCAATCGCAGATATAGATAGTCTGATTGATGATGGCACAATAGCAGGGGGAATGATTCCTAAAACACACTGTGCCACAGAAGCCTTAAAGGGCGGGGTGTCCAGTGTGCATATTATTGATGGGCGTGTTGAGCATGCTGTATTGTTAGAACTATTCACCGACCAAGGTGTTGGAACCTTATTACATCGTTAAGAGGCTCAACAATCCTACTCTACTTCTAAAGCCAATTTAATATAACTACTAAATGAATTTCTAATGTTTTTGGCTTTAGCACTGCGACACAACTCATCACCTATAGATGACTGTCGGCAACGAATATCAAGAAACAACTGCTGTTTGTTACCATCCATATTCATTTTAGAAATAGACAGACTTAAATCGGTATCTTTATAGGGTGCTTGACTCATTATCAGCCTATTCGTTTCTATATCTAGCGCTGTTGATGAGTTAGCATAAACGAACTGTTTGGCACTCACCCAAGCCTTATCACACTGCTCTAAGGATTTACAAACAAATAAACCTAGCTGTTTTTCTGCTTTTTTCTCAGCAGTTTTACGGCTAATATCTTTACTTCCTTCTGATTCAGACTGTGTTAAATAAATAAAGCGATTAATATCTGCTTCAAACTCTTCCCTAACCCGCTTCTTTTTTTCAAACTGTTTGGAAATTTCTATATAGGACAATTCGATTTGCTCTTTAGTCAATCGAATATCCACTAAAATTTTTGCAGGGACTTTACGACCATCGCGCTCAAATTGAGCCGCTTTTTTCTGCTGTTGTTGCAACTGTTTTTCAATGCGCTGTAAATTACCTTGAACCACCTTGCGTTGTCCATCCATTGCCAGCATCTTGCCTTTTAAAGCCATTTCCATGTCACTGACATTACGAAAGGTACTTCGTAGAACTTTATCATGTCCCTTTTGTTTTCTAATAATTTCATTTTGCTGTCTTCTCAGCAATACCAGACGTTTTTCTAAATCACGCTGTGCTTTAGTTTTCTGTTTTTCAACGACATCAACCACTCGCGCATTTTCATTTAATGCTTCTCTTCGGTGTTTGACTTGGTCAGGGGGCACTTGGTCGGAATATCGAACATTGCCTGCATCATCCACCCAGCGAAACATTTTTTTTGCAAGCACAGCTTGAGTACCCATTAAGAGTAACAGCATGATGAAAAAAATATTTTTGACAGAAAAAGCAATTTGCATAGGTTTAAAGCTTACTTCATAACAATATATAGAAAGGAATTCTAAGTTTAGGTTTATATTGATAAAAAATCAATATACCTTAGTTAAAATATACTTCGCGCGGTCACGGATGCGGAATTTATAAGCTGCTGATTTTTGTTGACAGCAAGGCTCTGAAATAGACGCATAGCAAGCTACACAACTATTTCAGCAACACAACTGTCGGCAAAAATCAGCGGTTAGAAATTCACAGTTGTGACCGTGCGAAGTATAACTAAGGCAACTGGCAATAAATAACCCACCCACCTTGCTGGCCTTTTTGTCCCTGCTCAAACAATCTCAATCGTTACGTAGCTGGCTATGC
>ENA-OSET01003308-OSET01003308.1-sediment-metagenome-genome-assembly--contig:-NODE-3308-length-14950-cov-10.148121_pt1 | contig 14950 bp, 12 predicted proteins | sample MGYA00237882_ERZ534229 | MGnify/ENA primary metagenome ERZ534229 (study PRJEB26408, sample SAMN06266212) | sediment metagenome | isolation source: Hudson Canyon methane seep mesocosm | place... | reverse complement strand
AGCAACCCATGCTCCAATTGCCAATGAAAAAATGACTAATCAAGCATTTAGGCGTATAAAATTGTATAGTAAGGAATCCCATATTAACTATCAGAAATATAAAGGTAAAATATGACTACAGCACATGACGTCACACAACTCATCGGCAATACCCCATTAGTTAAATTAAACCGCCTCGTCCCTCTTGGTTCTGCGGATGTTTTTTTAAAGGTTGAAGCCAACAATCCCGGTGGCTCAGTGAAAGATCGCATCGGTCTAGCCATGGTTATCGCAGCAGAAAAATCGGGAGAATTATTAGAGGGCGGTACTATTATTGAGCCTACCTCAGGTAATACCGGCATTGCTTTAGCGATGGTTGCCGCAGCACGTGGTTATAAGTGTATCTTAACCATGCCCGAGACTATGTCTATAGAACGACGTCAATTATTAGCTCTATACGGTGCAGAGCTTGTGTTAACACCAGGACCAGAAGGCATGACTGGGGCAATCAATAAAGCCAAGGAACTTGTAGCGCAAACGGATAATGCCTTTATGCCACAACAATTTGAAAACCCTGCTAACCCAGATACACATCGCAAAACAACAGCTCAAGAAATTTGGTCGGCAACTGATGGCAATATTGATGCTTTTGTTTGTGGCGTCGGTACTGGCGGAACTATCTCTGGTGTTTCTGAGATCATTAAGTCAAGAAAAGATGATTTTATAGCCATTGCTGTCGAACCCGAAGAATCACCGGTAATCTCGGGTGGTCAACATAGCCCACATAAAATACAAGGCATAGGTGCGGGATTTATTCCTAAAAATCTAGATCTCGATTTAATTGATGGCGTTGAACTAGTCAGCACCGAAGAAGCTTTTGCGATGCGTAAACGCCTTGTTGAAGAGGAAGGGATTTTAGCGGGAATTTCAACAGGAGCAAGTGTTTGCGCCGCATTACGTGTCGCTAAAAATCTCGGTTCAGGCAAAACAGTTGTCACGATAATGCATGATACCGGTGAGCGTTATTTAAGCATGGGGTAAACACCTCGTCACTCCTACATTCTCTTAGCAGGAATCTAAAATTTTACTACATAGATTACCGATACAAGACTTCTGGAATGGTGTTATAAAGTGTTGCCGTTTCTTTATTCTAACGTGGCGGAGACTCACGGGTAATCAGGTAGACTTATGTAGATACCTATACTTATAAGTCAGGCATGATTATGGGGTTAGCTTTTTAATTACTTATTTCCGGATAGTCTTTTCTCAACCAATAGTTGAATAGCATCTTGGTAAAAACAAAAACCACGCTTACCTTTGGCTTTAGCCTTATACATAGCTGCATCTGCCTGCCTTAAAATATCCGTTGCACTCAATCCTTCAGCTTCCATCATACTAACCCCGATACTGACCGTTATATAATGCTCGCTCTCTTTAAGGATAAAAGGCTGTTTACCATCAAGTAATATTCTGTCTATAACACTAATAGCGTGCTCTATCATTATTCTTTGACCTATTTTCTCTGTAGGTAAAATAAGTACGAAATTATCTCCTTCTAAGCGCGCAACTGTATCTGATTTGCGTAACAATTGAGTCAGTCGCTGAGCAAACTGCATCAACACCTCATCACCACATTGGTGACCTAAATTATCATTAATCTCTTTAAAATTATCTAGGTCTATAGAGATCACAGCACCACTGCTTTGTGATCTTGCTGCCTGTATTAACGCCTGTTCCAACCTATCTAACAATAATCTTCTATTCGGTAATAAGGTTAAAGGATCATAAAAAGCAAAATACTTAATCCTTTCTTCTGCTTGCTTTTGCTGGGTAATATCAGCAAATACCGAGACAAAATAAGCAGTATGTCCCATAGCATCTTTAACTGCTGTTATCGTTTGTCGCTCTAAAAAAATTGCACCACCTTTATTGCGGTTCCATATCTCACTTTCAAACTTACCGGTCGCTAATAATGTACTCCACATATCGCGATAAAATTCAGAATTTTGTCTTCCAGAAGATAAAATACGTGGGTTCTGACCAATAACCTCATGCTCTGCATAACCAGTAATTTCGGTAAAAGCCTTATTTACTCTTAAAATTTTAGCATCTGGATCAGTGATTAAAATAGCTTGATGCGTCTCAAAAGTGACTGCCAACAAATTCGTATTAATTTCTGATGCATGCAAACCTTCCGCATCATTAGCTAACTGTTGCTTTAAACTTATATTACTTTGAATATAAACCCGCTGCATGATCATAACAATAGCCGTACATAGCAAACCCAATAACAAAACCCACCAAGAAGCAGAAGATTGAATCTCTGCAATAAAAGTAGGCGTCGCATGTAAATTTATAGTCCAGACCTTATTAGCTAATGTTACTTCTTGTGTCACTGTATGTGCAATGTTATCTGTATCTTCACTTCCTAATTGCTGATAAATTAACACTGCTTGCTCTTCAGTCGTATCTAACAAGCTCAAATTGATATTTTCCAACTGGCTTTGAGCTAGAAGCTTTTCAACAAAATATTTAATACTAATGACTTGCGCAAGATAACCAATAAACGCATTTTTGTGCTCTCGCTCGCCACTTACTGAGCGATAAAAAGGAACATAGCTGATAACATAAAAATTATCTTGGTTTTCAGTATGATTTTGTAAGGGGACAGAGACGCCCGACACCTGAAGCATCGCCTTACCCGTTACCCTTGCCCGGTTTAAAGCGTGAAATTGACTTAGCCCGCTATTTACCTCAAACCCCAAGGCACTTTTATTCTCTACTATTGGGTAGACATAAGTAATAGGCAAGTATTCCTCTTTACTCGATGAAGGGACAAGCTCATTCTGACTGTTATATTCTGTTATTAATATCTTCGTACCATAGAATTTCTGCATTTTTTTCTCAAAGGCAGCACGATCTTTAGCATCAACCAATGTTCCCCATTCAATACTTTGCATATCCGGATTTTCAGTCACTAGGTCACGGGCAAACTTCCTAAAATTTTCCTTCGTGACACCTCCCCTACTCGACACACCCTCTCTAAATTGTTTCGCTACATCTATATAACTTTGCAATTCCTTTTGAAATAGATAGCTCACACTTTTGACTTTATCTTGTAAAAGAACCTCTATATAGGCTCGCTCACGATCTTGGACATAAAGAAACAAACTTAATGTCGACACTAATAAAATTAAGCTAGGCATATACATTAGCATGCGACTATAACCAGCCATTTTAAACCTAAGTTTCTGAGTAATATTCACTAACAAGACACCTATCGTTTAATCGTTGCCAAATGTGACAGGGAATAAAATACGCACCATCGCCCCACCTGCTGATGGACACACCACAGAAATCTCCCCACCGTGTTGCACCACCACGAGCTTTGCCATAAATAAACCCAAACCGATTCCAGAAGTATTAGCGCTATTTGCTGCGCGATGGTATTTCTCAAAAATATGCTCCATATCCGTATGCATAATGCCAATACCTTGATCCGCGACTTCAATTATTAACTCCGAGGCACTCCGCACTAAGTTCAAAGTAACAACTTTGTCAGAGGCAGAATACTTAAACGCATTTTCTAGCAAATTTTTTAATAATAAAATAAGCAACTCAGGGTCGCCCAAAAAAGGAAGTTTGGTTTGCTCACAATGGAGTATTACTTGTCGGTGTGGATAACTATTTTTTAGCTCAAACAGTACTTGCTCGACAGTATGGTAAAAATCCATCCTGACTTTATGCGCAACTAGTTTCCCGGTTAATAGTTTTTCTCGACTCAAAGAAGTTTCAACTAAAGCAATTAACTTAGCAACAGATTCGCGCATTTTAGTAAGCTGGGAATCAATCGCCAAAGCTTTCTGCTGATTCTTCAATTCTAAAATATCTAAATTGATACTGATAATTGACACGGGCGTTCGATATTCATGAGAAATCATTTCCGCGAACTGAATACTTTGATTAACTGCTTGCTGCTCTTGCTCTAGCACAGAACTAATGCACGCATTGTCGGACAACAACCTATTATATGATGTCTGTAATTTTTTATTATTACGGATTAAAACAACATAGTGCACTAACAAAGCCAGTAACATAAGAAAAATAGGCCCTAAATACTTACTCAGGTGTTTATAGCTAAAGTTTCTCTGGTAATTTATAGATAACCACTTATTTAGAATCGTCAATTTTTCTTGTTCGCTAAGCTCAGAAATAGCTCGATTAAATTCCGCGAGTAATAAGGGCTTATCTTTTCTAATTGCAATAGCTATCGGGTGTTTAAACTCTAACTCATTAGCAATTTTTACATTTAAAATACTCTGTTTCTGCACTTGATAAGCAATTACCGCTACACTATCGATATAAGCAAATAACTTTCCTGAAGCAACCATAGCGAGACCTATTTTAGCGCTTTCAACAGGTGTTATTTTAATACTGGGATATTTGCTCCTTAATGTCTCATAAACAGCAGTTTCTTGCACAACCGCAAAACGATGATCTAACGCCTGACTTATATCGCCCAAAAACTCACTATCAGCTAAGGTTGCTAAACCAATGGGGTGTTGCAGTAATGGAAGAGTAAAACCTAAATAACTCTCTCTTTCTTTGCTTGGTGTTGCAGTGGCAAAGATGTCGCACTGCTGTTGTTTAAGGAATTCTTGCGCTTGCTCGGTATTCAGCGTTTCAACCAAGACCAACTGTTTATGTATTTTTTCAGCTAATAGCCGGATAAAATCCGCAATAATCCCTGTATATTGCCCTTGTTCATCAATGCCTTCATAAGGCATTGAGTCTAGATTAGTGCATAACCTAACCTCCTCAGGCCGTCGCTCTTCCATTTGAACTCCATTCACCTGACTAGAAGCATGCAGCTCTGCATTAACAGGTAGGCTAAAAAGAAATAAGACTAAGTAGCCATATACCTGTAGGTAGGTTTTCAATGTTAAAACTTTATCCACCACTTAAAATCACTGACATTGCGGAGAAACAATAGCCTGATGCACGGATAGTCTGTACAGGTAACTCCTTATGTATTTCATCCTTCACTTTTTTACGTAATCGGCGCAATAAAGAATCCATGGATCTATTTCCAAATTCATCATCGAAATAGCCTAGTTCGCCTAATAAATGACTTCGAGCCACACATTCACCCGGTTGCTGCATCAGTATATTGAGAAATGTCATTTCTTTTGCGGTTAATTTTATGTCTTTACCTTCTGGGCAGACCAGTTTCCAAGTAGATCGCTCCAAACGCCAATGAATCATTTCAGCAACTGTTCGCAGCTGCCCCCTCATGCGCCCATGCAAACTTCTGATGGCAGCCATTAACTCAAAACTATCTACAGGTTTGACAAAATAATGGTCGGCACCACTTTCATATCCTAAAACACGATCTGCTACCGCACTTTTAGCAGTTAACAAGATGATGCCTAGTCCCGTTTTCTCACGTAAGAATTCGACAATTTTCAGCCCCGATTGATCTGGCAAACCAATATCCACAAGCGCAACATCATAATTAATAATATTGAGTGTTTGATAAAATGCCATCGCACAGTTCACCGTATCGACATGAAAACCGGAAAGCTCTAGCACTTCAGCCAGACTTTCTCTTAAGTCATCATCATCCTCCACAAGAATTACCTTTATTTCAGTCATTAAAGAGCGCTTTCAACAAAAAATTAGTTATCAATATACTAATGAATAAAACTAACAATTATTATGATTAATAACACCTTTAGCAAGAAATGTCAGTTTTCATCACATTTAGACCGATTTCATAGCATGCTAAAAAACCACAAACAAACTAATATAAATATTATTAGTCAATATTCCCTATAAAATCAGATGCAACTTCACCCTTTCGAAAGTAATATTTTAATTGTCGATGATATGACAAATAATAACCGCTTACTAGAAAAGGGGATTGCCTCACTAAAGCAAACGATTTTTTCTGTTGAATCAACGAAAGAAGCACTTCAGCTATGTGAGCTCCATGAGTTCGATTTACTTTTATTAAATCTCAACAGATCTGAAATAAATACCCCCGAGCTAACCACTTTACTCAGAAATAAAGTAGCGACGCAGCACACTCAAATTATCTTTGTTACCGACATTAACAGCGCCTATTCAAGTTTACTAAAAGGCTTAAACATAAATGCTATAAATTACATAAAACAGCCTATAAACAAGCAAGTCTTAGCCGATAAAGCGAGGCTACTCCTAAAAATAACCCAGCAAGCAAAGCAATTAAAACAGCGTAACCAAGAGCTAGAAACAGAAATATCCCATAAAAAGCAAATTGAACAAGAACTCTTAATCACTTCAGCAGCCTTTAATGAAGGCGCAGCAGCGATTTTAATTACTAATAACAAAAAAGAAATAATTCGCGTTAATCCTGCATTCACCAAAGTAACTGGCTATAAAGAACAGGATGTATTAGGTAAAAACCCTAAAATTCTTTCTTCTGGCAGACAAAACAGAGCATTCTATGACCAGATGTGGCACTCCCTGCAAAAGCATGGTCGTTGGTCAGGCGAAATATGGAATAAACGTAAAAATGGAATAATTTATCCGCAATGGCAAACAATTACAGTAGTCAAAAAAAACAATACAATTCATCATTATATTTCGACATTTAGTGACATTAGCAATATCAAAGAACATGAAGCGTTGATTGATTACCTGACTCACTACGATGTTTTAACCAAATTACCCAATAAAACTTTATTTAAAGCACAGGTAGAGCTGTCCTTAGCCAAGTTAGCAAGAAATAAGAAAGCCGGTATTTTGCTGTATCTAAACATTAATGATTTAAAAAAATACAACGATACCTTAGGTCATCACTTTGGTGATCAATTACTACTCGAATTTTCTAAAAAGCTGCAAATTGCCGTGCGCCATGACGCCATCACCTCTCGCTTTGAAGGCGATGAATTTACCATTTGGGTGGATGATCTAGAAGCCGATAAAGATGAAGTAGTCCATATCACTACAAAGGTCATTCAAAGAATCGACAGCCTTTTTGCAGAAGCTATCGTAATTGATGGCATAGATTTTCTGATCACTAAAAGCATAGGCGTTGCACTCTACCCCTACGATAATGACAACTTAGCCGAGTTATTAAGAAAAGCCGATACTGCGATGCATAGAGCCAAACTGCAAGGGCTTAATCAGCATGCATTTTTTCAAACAGAAATGGAGCAGTCTGCACGCAAAAAACTGGATATTGAAAATGCGTTGCGCAAGGCAATTACCCATAATCAATTAGAGCTACATTACCAACCTCAGCTTAACATAAACGGCAATAAAATAATGGGCGGTGAGGCCTTATTACGATGGACTGATGAGCAACTTGGATATGTTTCTCCGGCCGAGTTTATTCCCATCGCGGAACATTCTAGTTTAATTATTGATGTCGGATTATGGGTCTTAAATACGTCCTGCCAGAAAATCAAACAATGGGAAGAGCAAGGCTATTTTTCAAGCATTAATACCATTTCTGTCAATGTTAGCTCCAAACAATTTGCACACGATTCCTTTATAAACGACTTATCCGCCATTATTCAGAAAACAGGGATTAATCCGGCTCATCTCGATATAGAGCTAACAGAAACTGCCTTGATTGATGATTTTTCAACGGTCTGTTCACGTTTACACGACATAAAGAAACTAGGTTGCCGCATTTCTATTGATGATTTTGGTACAGGCTATTCATCACTACAATATTTAAAACATTTCCCAGTAGATGTGCTAAAGATCGATAAGTGTTTTATTGATGATATAGAAAAAGATAAAGCCAGTCGCGCCATCGTAAAAACCATTATAGATTTAGCAACTATGCTAGATGCTCACATTATTGCCGAAGGGGTAGAAAATATCGCTCAACTCGCACACCTTAACATGGTTAATTGCCATGCTTATCAAGGCTACTTATATAGCCCTGCTTTATCTGCAGGAGATTTCGGTAATTTAATGACATAACTGTTAAGCGGACATCTTAACGTTGGTCGTCTAGCCATTCATTAAGCTGATCAACATCACTAAATTGATAACGATCCATCACTCTTCGAGGCAATGGCCAAAAATCAACAATCCCATCTGTAAAGTCATGAACGGTTGTTTTATATTTTACTAATATATCAATAGCCTCTAGCGCTTCTTGTTTGCTCTCTTCGTCATGCCCACTCAATAAAGCAGAGGCTAAATTGCCACTGTGTTTAATTTGAGAAAAAAAAGAAGGGAAAATTTGTAATGATAAACTCATGATCTGACTCCATAACACAAAAATGTTAATGTATTGTCACTATAAAAACACAGTCATACTGTGAAAGGTCACGCAGCTTATACTTTTATTTTGTATATCAATAAACATTATCTTTATTAACTCCAAACTAATACTATGTTTGTGCGGTTATTTGAGAGTATATAAAAAAATAGGTCATATGACTAATATTTTTAGTTATATAACATAGTTTAATTAATTACTTGCATTTACTAGATCCACAGCACTTGATTACACTTCACGAATTAACCATTTCAACCAGGTTTTCGCCTGGCTCGAGATGCCCAGCTCGCTGGTTGAGTATCCCCCTGCCGTTGGTTCTTTCTTCGACCACTAGGGCTATGCTTTCCTGCTTGATTAGTGCGACTCTGAGAGCTCTTCTCATTTGATACCTTCATCACAGGCGGAGCCGGAACTTCCCTCCATTGCCCAGACTCAAGTGAATCTAGCGTCCAATCACCTATCGCATAGCGAATTAAACGTAAAGTCGGATGACCAATTGCAGCAGTCATGCGACGAACCTGTCTATTTTTACCTTCTGTTATTTTAAGCTCAACCCACTGCGTTGGAACCGTTTTACGTTCACGTATTGGTGGAATGCGCTCCCATACTTCAGGAGCGTCAATCAACTTTGCTTTTGCTGGGCGCGTAAGGCCATCTTTAAGTTGTACACCATTGCGCAGCTTGTTTAATGCTTCTTCATTTGGAATATTCTCAACTTGAACCCAATAAGTCTTTTCAAATTTATATTGAGGGTCGCTGATCTGATGCTGTAATGGGCCAGAATCAGTCAGTAAAACAAGCCCCTCACTATCACGATCTAAGCGCCCCGCAGGATAGATACCTGTTATATTGATATAGTCTTTTAGTGTTTTCCTTCCTGCTTCGTCAGTAAACTGCGTCAATACATCAAAGGGTTTATTAAGGGTAATTAATTTTGCCATTTAGGTTTGAGAATTATGAATTAAATTAAGGGGTCAGATATTGTGCGTGTCGTAAACCGTTTTTGCAGTTTAATAACTCAATAATTGGCTTTTGTACAAAAATACCCAGTAGAGACACAGACTCGTCATATTTAGGCTTAACGACTAAAGCACTGAAAAGCTATGATTTCCTTGCTATACAAGCTTAAAAAAATTAACATCACTAGCTGAATTATTCTCATTTCAAAACTCAACTTTAAATAAGGAATATTAATTTATGAAAAAATATATTTTGGCTATGCTTTTATTAAATAGCTCTTTAGTCATGGCTGATGGCCCGTATGATGGTATTTGGTCTTCACAAGCAGGATATTTTGCACTACATGAAAATGCAGGAACGATTATTGCCGTCCGTTTACTTAGCGACCAATCGACATGGGAAGCATTTATAGCACCAAGGGATGGAAATTCTTTTACGCTTGAATCACTTATTAGTGATGTATCAATTGTAATTGATATCACCATGACATCAGATACCACTTTTTCTGCAATTCAAGTATCTTGCGCACCTACTTATCTATGTGATTTCCCTAGTGGAACAAGGTTTTCAGGCAACAAAGTTTGGTAGCTCTTATCTAGTAAGGGCCGGCAACATTTTTATGCCCACCAAACCTTGTCGTCAAAACAAACTATTTCATTAATACAGGCACCGCACTTAACAGTTTTTGCGTATACGGGTGTTGAGCATGCCTTAATACTTGATTTACACTACCCTGCTCAACAATTTGCCCCTCATACATAACAGCAACATCATCGGCTATTTCAGCGACAACAGCGAGGTCGTGGGTAATAAACAAATAACTAATATTTTGTGTTTTTTGTAAAGATTTCAATAACTCAATAATTTGCTTTTGTACCGAGACATCTAGTGCAGAAGTCGGCTCATCACAAACAATTAATTTTGGCTTAACTGCTAAAGCACGAGCAATGCAAATTCGTTGCCTTTGCCCACCTGAAAATTCATGGGGGAACCTATATAAAGCAGTTTCATCCAAGTCTACTTGCTTTAATAATTCTGTCACCTGCCTAACTATATCTTCCTTATTTGTCTTAGGATGTAAAGTGCGTATACCTTCAGCAATAATATCTAGCACATACATACGCGGGTTCATTGCTGAAAACGGGTCTTGAAAAACAATTTGCATCGCAGCACGCTGAACTCGTAGTTGTTCTCGTGATAATGTTGCTAAATCTACGCCCTGAAAATCCACTCGCCCTGATGTGCTAGCAATTAAACTTAACAAACCCTTACCCAGCGTTGTTTTACCACAACCAGACTCGCCCACTAAAGCCAGTGTTTTACCCGTATCTAAAGTAAAACTAACGCCATCGACCGCTTTAACATGATCCACTACGCGCTTCAGCAAACCTTTTCTAATCGGATAATGCACTTTAAAATCAGTTAGCTTTAAAAGAACTACAGAATCAGTCTTTTGCTGTTCTGCTTTATAATTTATATCAGGTAAAGCCTGTAATAATTTTTGCGTGTAGCTATGCTGTGGACGACTAAAAACCGCCTTATTATCGGCTGTTTCGACTATATTTCCCGACTGCATAACAGCCACTCGATCAGCCATAGTTGAGACTAAAGCCAAATCATGACTAATGAGCCATAAAGCCATGCCATTTTGTTTTTGAATGTTTTTTAATAAGCCTAATATTTGCGCTTGAATCGTAACATCCAAAGCTGTAGTCGGTTCATCAGCGATTAATAAATCCGGCTCACCTGCTAAGGCAATAGCAATCATCACGCGCTGCCGTTGACCGCCGGACAATTGATGTGGGTATTCGTTAATACGGCGCTGCACATCAGGAATACCAACTTGCTCCAATAAAGCCAAGACTTTTTCAGTACACTGCACCTTATTCAAAGCAAAGTGCAGCTGTATGATTTCCGCAATTTGCTGACCAATTGTCATAACAGGATTCAATGAACTCATAGGATCTTGAAAAATCATGGCAACACGTCGCCCGCGCACCTGACACAACTCAGATTCTGGCGTACGCAAAATATCAACATCAGCCAACTGTATCGTATCAGCCTGCAAATAAGCTTGCGTTGGGTGTAAACGTAAAATCGATAAAGCGGCTAAAGATTTCCCCGAGCCTGACTCGCCAACTAAGGCAAAGGTTTCACCTTTATTAATTTGAAAACTAATGCCATTGATGACCGACTGACCAGCAAAACTCAGTTGTAAATTTTCTACCGTTAATAAAGTCTCAGTCATGACTCTGCTCTTCTAGGATCAAAGGCATCACGCACCGTATCAGCAAATAAATTAGCCGCTAGCACCAAGCTAAACATAAACACAAATGAAGCCGCTAATGACCACCAAACAATAGGCTCTCTCGCCATTTCTAAGCGTGCGCCATTAATCATATTCCCCCAGCTATAAGTCGTCGGATCCACACCAATATTCACATACGACAATACCGCTTCGGCTAATACCAAGGAGCTAAAATCCAGCACCACAGAGATCAACACGATATGCATGACATTAGGCAAAATATGCCGATACAAAATAAGATAACGAGGCACACCTAAAGCTTGAGCGGCTTGTACATATTCCATTTCGCGTAATTTCAACGTTTCTGCTCTCAATAATCGGCATAAGCCTGTCCAACTGGTTACTCCTAAAATTAAACAGAGAAACAATAAACGCATATCCGCACGCGCCACTAAACTGGTGAATTGCTCCTGGTGATTAGCCATATACACTTGTACCATAAGAATAGAAGCCGCAATCAGCAACACACCAGGAATAGAGTTTAAGGTTGTATAAATATACTGAATAACATCATCCACCCAGCCGCGAAAAAATCCAGCTAAAATGCCGAAGATAATCGCCATCGGCAACATAATCAGCGTGGTTAATGAGCCAATCACTAAACCCGTACGTATACTTTTAATCGCTTGATAAAAAACATCCTCCCCAACTTTATCCGTACCTAGTACATGATAATAAGAGGATAAATCAACCAGCATATAGTTGATCGTACTGATCAAAAATAGAGTCGTAAAAACCGTATTGACCGCTTTATTGCTAAAGAATGGTAGCTTTTTCAAGTAGTGATAAGCGCAAAAAATAAGCAAAATAATACCTGCGCCTTTAACAAAACCCAGCGCGGCTTTGCCTATAATATCGCCTATTTTATCAGCTTCAACATCCTGCAAGTGACTTGCACCATACTCTAAGCGGGGATAACTCCAAGAGCGCGTTTGATTTTTGGCCACAATTAACTCTTTACTATATAAATAGGCAGAAAACGGCGCGGAATAACTTTTCTCTTGATTTAAACGTATAGGGTTCGCCCAATAATCTAAAACGCTAATCATTTCATTCTGCTTACTGTCACTTGGCTTAAAGTGCACAGAGTCCAATATGCCAATAAACATAAAACACAGTAGCACTATCAATGAAACCATTGCAGTTCGGCTGTGAGTGACTTTTTTCCACGGACGAATAAATTGTTCTTTTTTACGCACGTTAAAAATGGCGAGAATAAGCACTGAAATCAAGATAAAGATCAGTGCATCGGTCCATAAAATAATCATATCTGTATGATAAGTATTAATTGTCAGTTAGGTTTTTTCGCTTATACTATTTTTGCCTAAGTGTCCCAACAAGAGGGATTCCATTTGTTCCGGACGGAATATAAACCGTTGTATGGTTAGGAGAGTCAGCCATTTTTAATTGTGCATTAATGGCCTCATGCTGCAAATAATTTGCGGTTAAAGTAGAGTTAATTATCTTCTGAGCTTCAGCGATACCCTTAGCCTCCTCAACTCTAATTTCAGCATCTTTTATAGCAATCTCACGTTGCGTTTCTTTTTCATCCAGTAGCTGTTTTGCTGCCAGCTTTTTTTCTACCGCCTCTGTCACTACTTTGGGATAATCAATATTCCCCACAACCCCTGAAATGGCAATAAACGGCGTGTTAGCAAGGTATTCAGTCAATTCATTCATTACTGTTGCGGCAATTTCTGATCTTTTTTCTTTAACTTGTCGACTATTAAGCGCCTGAACATTATTTCTTACCATTGCTCGTAATGGTTCTTTAATATATCGGTTATAAAACTGAGAACCCGCATACTCTTCAACAACTATTTTTATGCTGCCTGATTTTACTTTGATAATAGTTTGAAAACGGAAAGCAATATTTAGCTCATCTTTTGCAAGAATATTAAAAGCTTCAGCATAGGTTTGAGGCCGAAAATCTACATTTTCAACTTCATTGCGCCATAATGACACCCCATAATTGGCTGGGCCTATTAATTCACCTCTAAATCCTCCCGTCCCCCACACTCTTGGATCTTCTTTTACATAACCCTCATTCCCAGCAGGAGTTGATGGGTTAGTACATGCAGCGAGTAAAAAAAGACCACTTAGGAGAAATAAAATTTTCATTACCAACCTCTTATTTTTCATTTATCGAGTTTAACTCAAAACTAACGGGGTACAGTACGACAGAGAAAGCTAAAAATAAACCCATTACCTAATACTTACAACAATTAATTATATCAGCTATTCTCATGTCTTTAATTTCAAAAATATCGCTCATTTCTTCTTAAGAATAAAGATTTACTTAAATTGGACGATGTAATAAGTTAAGCGCACAAATTTGGTTAAATGGAGACCGACATGCCTAACGACGCAAAAAACATTAATACAACGAGCATTGAAGACCTAGTTAATTCAAGCCTTGATATCGCAGCTGAAGAAGTACTAATGGAATCTTCTGCAACCGAGGAAAAGGTTATAGCCGCGAAAGAAGAAGTATCTGAATCAGACCTTACGGAAGAGTTTAATTTAGATGAGCCAGAAGATGCACTAGATATTAAACCAGAACTAGAATCCGCACCTGATATACAGGAAGAACTATTAGAGGAACCTGTTACGCCTGTAGAAGAAACAGTTGAATCTCCAACTGAATCGTCTGTAACTTCTGAAGAACAAGTTAATGTTGCCGAGCTAGAAGAAATAGCTGATGACTTTGACCTAGGTGAACCTGCAGCTGTACAAGACCTTGAATCAGCGCCCGAAGCTGATATGCAGGAGGCAGCAGAGCTTATAGAACTAAGTGAAAATACAAACCCAGAGGATACCGACCTAGACAGCATGCCAACAGAAACAACAGACCAGAACACTCTGTCTGAGGAGTTAGTGCCGCTCGATTCTATTGAAGTATTAGAAAGTGAAGTCTCTGAACTTGAATCTGAAATTCAGCTTCAAATGGATAAGCTAGTTGTTAAATCTGACCATTTAAAAGCCAACATTCAAAGCGAACTCACACGAGTTAGTGCAGACAATGAACAGTTACAACAACAGGTAACTACACTGACACAACAACTATCAGAAGCAGAAGAAAAAATACAATCCTTAGCTGAAGTTCAGGACAGACAACAAGCAACCATCCAGAAGCTAATTAAGATATTAAAAGGCGTGAATACCAAAATCACGCATTTGTATGATGAAAAATAGAACCAAGCGGCCTATTTAAAAAATTAAAAGCAAAGTCGGTCAAGGGGCCAGCTTGATTACACACTTCAAGTTGCCCCCCCTTCCTAGATTTTGTGCACCTATGCTAAGTTAACGCCTAGCATTGCAGCTGTATCAATTCCTAGAAACACAGTTGCACCTAACATTAGGTAACAAGTCACTGCCAATAAAATATGCACAAGTAAAATTCCTTTAGGAACAATACC
>ENA-OSET01003306-OSET01003306.1-sediment-metagenome-genome-assembly--contig:-NODE-3306-length-14952-cov-24.016403_pt1 | contig 14952 bp, 6 predicted proteins | sample MGYA00237882_ERZ534229 | MGnify/ENA primary metagenome ERZ534229 (study PRJEB26408, sample SAMN06266212) | sediment metagenome | isolation source: Hudson Canyon methane seep mesocosm | place... | reverse complement strand
CGTATTTAACTGATTTAGCAGGTAATAGGATCGCTTCATATAGGCCTTATTTTACAACTTTAAATTAGAATGTGGATATTTAAAACTCCTGTGTTTGTATGCAATTGACTGTTTAAGAGCATTACTTTCTAAGTAATCCCAGTAAGTTCGTCTGTTATTTCTTCTCCTCCTCCTGCTAGAGAAGGCTAGGATGAGGAGGTTAAAATAAAAAACTTATTGTGATTGGTATAATGCCTTACCCTTGTATCAAAACCCTCCTTTTAGCCTGGATTTACCTGATCGGAAAGTTAGTTGAATTATGGCAAGGATCTTTGTTCTTTAAGGTTTTTCCGAGTTTGGAGGTGGGCTTTAATTTAAGCTTTAGGTCTTAAATACTTAAAAGAGAGGGAAGTAATATGAGCGAGTATTGTAATAATGTAGCAACAAAATTATGTCAATATTGTACTTTGGTACAATAGACAAAATAAAAGCTGACAAAGTAGAATGTAATTGTGTGATATTAATCTCAAAAAAATGTGTGCTTACGTGGTCTGCGTCACATAAATTTGAAGGTAATTAGTTCTTGTGTTGTTGTCAATTTTAAGTATAGGTGATTTATGAAAAAGTTTTTATTGGGTTTGTTTTTATTGGTTACGATGCCTGTTCAATCTGCTGTCATTAATGGTGGTTTTTCAAATAATGATGGCTGGGTTGATGCGAGTTGGGCGCCAATCCCTGGTGATGAGGGGACGGCTAGCATAGATAATGGTGTTGCAAAGCTTCAAACTGCTGGTGGCGGAATTACAGGTGGTTATAATAGTAGCTGGGCACAAGGTACCGATGCTGATTTTTTCTCTTTTTCGAGCACTACGGTTGTAGATGGTAATTGGCTGAACTTTGATTTTTTCTTTGATAATAGTCTTGTCGATAGTAATGAAACAGGGCCAGTACCAGCTGGGGATGATTATTTTTCTGTTACATTACTGACATTAACAGATTTTGATAATTACGACGTTGGGCTGGCGTTTACTGGGGGATTTGATTTTTCATTAACTGAACTGTTTGCTGCATTAGATGTTTCGGCATATTTAGGTCAAACCGTTATATTAGCTTTTGATCTCCATGATGAGGCTGACCAAAAAGACGCTATTCTTAGTCTTGATAATGTTGAATTTTCTGATACAGAAAGACAGAGAGAAATTGCTAATTTAGCACCACAAACTGTTCCTGAGCCTGCAGGAGTGGTATTGTTACTTATCAGTGGATTGCTTGGAAGAAAATTTTTGAAAAGATAATCAGTGATTATCTTTTTTACTTAACCTCATAAAATGGATCGGTAGCAGAGTACATAATAATATTGCAATATGGAAGAAAGCTTTTAGACTCTTTGGTTTACTTGAGTGCAAAAGACCATTTCTAGTAATATTGTTGTGAAATTTTTTCTATAATATTTCTAGCTAGCAGCAAAGCAGTTTTGATTTTTTAATGGATAAACGTACATAACGACAAATGAGCAAACAGATTATGATTAAAGAAAAAAAGTGTATTTCTGCACAAAATATCCAACAGATTATTAATTTGTTATCTAGCCTGTTTATTCTTGGGCTTTTGTTGTTTCCATTACAAAGTTTCTCGGCTGTAGAGGGAAGCTGGCAAGATATAACTAGCAAAGTCAGTGTTACAAAGTCTAACCCTATTAGAAGTAGAAGAAACCCTGACGCTACGGTTGTTATTCAAGTTACTAATAGTAGTAACTCAGATCTTAGTGGCCCTTTTAGATTTATTATTACAGGCCTTGATCCTAGTACGGGTGTGGTCGAGATAGGGAATGAAACAGGACTCACAACATCAGGTGAATCATATTTCGATTTAACGCCCTATATAAATAGTATGTTTGTTCAAGGAGCAACCAGCGACCAAATACGGGTAAAAATTTCTGGTGGAGGTAGAAATCTTTTTGCATTTAATGTACGTGTTGAGCAAGAAGTAATAGAAGAGCCTGTACCTGAACTAGCCGTTGAAATAATATCACCATTAAATCTCTCAGTTGTAGAAAGCTCACCTGTACAGATTGAAGGAACTATAAGTGATCCATCAGCAACTTTAACAGTAAATGGTGTTGAAGTAATTCATGCTAATGGTGCTTTTTCTGCATCAGTTGCATTAGAAGAAGGTGAAAATAACATTGTTGTTCGTGCGGTAGCTGCTGATACTTCAGAAGTAACAGATTCAATAGATGTGATATTGGAAACGCCGTCTACAATCCCCGATTTAACAGTCAAAATAACGAGCCCAGCAACTTTAATCACGGTGGGCAGTTCACCTTTAGCAATTCAAGGCACGGTAAATGAACCCAGTGCGACTTTAACCGTTAACGGTGTTGAAGTTGAGCATAATAATGGCGACTTTATTACCAGTGTTGCATTAGATCAGGGACATAATACTGTCCTGGTGCGACTAGTAGATGCCAATGGATTTGAAGTAACAGATTCTATCTCTGTAGTTTTAGATACGACTCCTCCTGAAATTACTATTCAGTCACCAATAGATGGTTCAATAGTTAATGAAGCGACAATTGCAGTTTCGGGGCAAGTTAATGATATTGTTCAGGGAACTGTTAGTGCGAGCCAGGCAACGGTTATTGTTAATGGAAAAACAGCAGTCGTTAAAAATCGTACTTACCAGGCTGAAGGCGTAGTACTTACTGAAGATGAGAATACGATTACAGTTACTGGTACAGATGCACAAGGAAACACGGCATCAAAAACAATTGTTGTTACTTTTGAAGTGCTGACCGCTCAGCGTATTGAATTACTGTCAGGCCAAAGTCAAACTGCAAAAATTCGTAGTTTATTGCCAGTACCTTTAAAAGTGAAGCTGTTGGATGGAAATGAACAGCCTGTTGAGGGCGCTAAAGTTGTCTATCGTGTAATACAGGGCGATGGACAGGTTTCAACTGAAGCCGGTGACGAAGGACAGGGTGTACTCGGGACTACAGATGCAGAAGGAGAGTCTTCTGTGCAGTTCAAGTTGGGATCACATTCAGGCCAAGGTATTCATCGGGTAAGTGCAAAAGCCGTTGGTTATGATGGTGAAATTATTTTTCGTGCATCAGCAGAAACTAACTCGGGTGATAAAGTTAGTATTAATTCAGGTAATAATCAGCGGGGAGCACCAAACCAGCCGTTACCTTTGCCGTTAGTTATTGCCGTGACAGATTCAGGAGCAAACCTTGTTCAGGGTGAGAAAGTTGAATTTAAAGTTATAAAAGGTGGTGGTCAATTCCAAAATGGTCAAATCAGCACGATAGCCACAACAGATAGTGATGGTCGAGCAGCCGTTTCATTAACATTAGGTGCTGACGTTGGTCTTGATGTTCATGGAGTAACTGCCACATTAGTTGGCACAAGTTTGAATGCAGGCTTTACTGCATCAGCTCTGCAGCCAGCAGACCCAGGGTTAACAAGTATTACAGGATTAGTCTTTGATAATCAGGATAATCCATTAGTCAATGTAACTATTAGAATTGAAGGCAGTAATAGACAAGCTGTTACAGATGCATTGGGCAAGTTTAAAATTACAGAAGCACCTGTTGGGCCAGTGCATTTGATCGTAGATGGCAGTACTACAACATCAGAAGGCGAGTGGCCAACTTTAAGCTATAACATTGTTACTATTGCGGGAGCTATAAATCCATTATCGGCTCCTGTTTATATGGTTAAACTGGATACCGAAAATGCTGTTTACGTTGGTAAGGAAGACAAGGCATTAACTTTGTCCGAAGTTCCTGGCTTTAAACTGGAAGTGAAAGCAGGTTCAGTTACCTTTCCAGGTGGAGCTAAAGAAGGTTTGTTGTCAGTTACACCTGTAAATTCCAGTAAAGTGCCAATGGCGCCACCTAATGGAATGCAGCCACAGTTTATTGTCACTATTCAACCTGCTGGAGCCAAATTTGATCCTCCTGCACCTTTGACCTTACCCAATGTGGATGGCCATTTACCAGGTGCTCAAGTTGAAATGTACTCATTTGATCATGATTTGGAGCAATTTGTCTCTATTGGCTTAGGCACAGTTTCAAAAGATGGCACAGTGGTATCAAGTAATACGGGTATTGGCGTTATCAAAGCAGGCTGGCATTGTGGGTCTCAACCTACAGGTCAGGGGTGTTGTGGCGGTGGATCAGGTGCAGGAAGTTGCCCAACCTGTAAAAAACCAGAAAAAGAAGATTGTTCATCGGGAAAATGTGTGAATGATGATTCACAAGATCCTGGTGAATGTAAAACATGTTCTGGTGGCACACCTGTGCCAGATGATTCAAAAAAACCAAAGGGAAAGGATGCTGTTTGTAAGCAATGTGATAACGGTAGTGTAGTAGCAAATGAATCTGCGAATGGTTCAAAATGTAGTGATGACCTAAAACAGCAATGTTATACCTGTAAAGATGGATCGTGTGCTAATAATTGTCAGATATTAGAACCTGCTGTTTCACATAAAATTTCTGCTGATGGAAATTTTGTCAATCTTTCAGGCTTGCTTAAGCGAGGTATCAATAAAATACCGTATGCAAGGTTATCATTGAGTGATAGTTTTTCAGGCACTAACAAAGTAGGAACGGAATGTTGTAAAAACTGTACAGACGAAACCAGTAGTCCTTTTCCATTTCAGGAAGTAACCGGAGAAGGTAGTATTGCAGGGACAATTACAGTAGTTATTCCTGGTTTAGGTGCTTTGGGGGATATTGAATCTCCTAAATTTGGGCCTTCATGGTGGTATTATCAATTCAAAGCAAGTTATACGGTCGGTGTTTTTATTGAAGGAAAAGTCGATGCGAAAGCTAATATTAAATATAAAAATACTTCATGCCCTGACGATGATAATTGTTTCACTGGCAATATTGGTAGTGGCTTAAAATTGTCTGGAGGGGTAACAGGAAGAGTCAGTGCTGCAATCGAAGAATGGTATAACGACAAATTAGTTGATAAGGATGGCATCGGAGGGAAGGTCGAGGGTAGAGCTGTTACAGGTATTAGTGTTCAAGCAACAAAAGTGTTTACACCAGGAGGAACATGCGGAGCTGATAAGTGTGAATGGGGGCATGACGGAGTAAAACTTGAAGCTGAAGTGTCTTTAAAAGCAGATCTGCTCTTCTTTTCAGAAGAATTTAGTTTTGTTGTAAGTAAAACTGTTGTTGCGCCAGATAAAGGGCCTTGTTAATGGTATTAGGAATGAAGCATTTTAAATTAATTACACTCATAATATTGTCGATGACACTTTCTTTTAATTCACAAGCTAAAAGGTTGTTATGGCCTGTTTTATCAGATGAAAGTGATCAAGTGATTATAGTTGGAGAAATGCAGTCAAATGTTTATCCAGACATTCAACTCTTTCCAGCATTAAATAATCCCGCTATTTATAGTAATAATGAAGATAGTTTGTTGTTTGAATATTATAGTTCAGCCATAAAAGGGGATGTTAATAAAATGGCATCTCTCTTTCTCGAATCGGATGGAAGTAGAGAACGGTTTAACAAAAAATTAGCAAAAAACCCACAAAAATATTCTGGATATGCACAATTAGAGTTAGTGAAGGTTCTCTATAAAACTAACTGGGGGAAGTATATACTCGTTGGTGTGGAGTTAAGTGGAAATGGAAAGAAGATGCATTGGTTTGAAACCTTGGATTGCAATGGTGAACAATGTTTCTTGACTGATTTTCAGTATAGGATTGATGAAAACCAACAAGTTTTTAGAGGCTCTCATAGCGGGTTTTTAGAAAAATTACTGTCTGAAAAAGAAGGTAATTTGAGAGATAAAGCGACTAAGAGTGGTCTAATCAATAAAAGTAATTCAGTTGTCATTTTACCATCAGGGTCCCTGGACTCAAAAAGCAAGCTTGTTCCATTAGTCTTATACACTAAATTAAAAGCTAATGATCAAATCGTTCCAATTGTAGCTAAAATTAAAAGCTCTAAAGAAGAAAAAAATATAGCAATAAGCTTTATTGCTGATTTACAACAGCTTAGTTTAAATAGAGATGAAGGACTGTCACATCCAGAACTTGCGAAAGTAATGAGTAAGTATTGGGATGGCTATTCAAAGGAACGATCAATACCTATATTTGGAATAAATAATGATAACAAGACAAAGAATCTATTGTTATCAAAAAGGGAATCGTATACACAGTTTGCTTTTTATGAATTGGTGTCGAAATGGGAAGGAATAAAGATACAGGCAGAAATTAAAACCAGTAAATATATATATATGTTTTACCGTCCAATAGAGGGAGGACAGGAAGGTCATCTTCAAGTATTTGTGTTTTTGAATAATAAAAGTAAAACACCAATGCTTTCCTTTAATGCTTCTTATAGTAGTGATTCTGATATTGTTTTAAGCAGTCATGTAATGAGTTTATATAATAAACAATTGAAGAAAAATGAATAATTTTGTTAGTTATGATTTAGGCGTTAAATACAAGATATTGATAGTGTTCTTTTCTTCTATATTATTTTTGATTAGTTATCGATTGTTTACAAAAGAAAAAATAATTTTGTTTTTTTTGTTTTTATGTCTAGGGCTTATTTTGATTTCCTTTTCTACTTATAAAAAAAATATTTATTTTATAAGAGTATTAAAGGAATTGAAGGTTCAAAAACAAATTTTAGGATTTGGTTTTTCAGAAAAAAAATCAAGGATTGACAAGAATAGCACTTTTAAATTGCATACAGAATCATCTTTAGGGCATGATGCTGGAGGACGGTCAACAAGGCATTTGATTTTATCAATAGATGGTGTTGTATCAAATGCTAAAGATAGTTTTCAAACAAAAAGACAACAGATAGATCTTTGTTCAGAGCATTTAGATAGTAGAAAAAAAATATTTATAAGTAAGGCAAATTATATTGCGGAACAAATGGGTGTTCCAATTTCGCATGATTGATAAAAGCCAAAGTAACAACTCGAGAAAAACCGCAGGGCATTGGGTGAATAACTATGTATGTATTTAATGTGAAAGTAATTGTAAGACAACTTTTTTTGATTTCATTATTCGTTATTTCGCAAATAACTTATGCGGGTATTATTGATATTGATGAAACTTGTACAGTCAGTATTCTGAATAGAACCGTACAAGTTCAGCCTGATGGCACTTGGTTTGTGCCAAATGTTCCATCAAACTTGGGTAAGGTGAGGGCTAGAGTAACGTGTATTAGGGGGAATGAAGTTATTTCAGGTGCTACTGAATACTTTATAGTTAATACAAACAAGCTAATAGATGTTCCTGATTTTTATACTGATGATGAAAGTGATTCTGAAGATTTAAATATACCTACAAAAATTGAATTTACGAATGTTGCTACATTTAGTTATGAATTTTCCCCAGATAATAATGCATTATTAGAAGTAGCTACAACTAACGAGATAAATTTAAATATTGATAATAAAACCTATCAGTTAGATGTTGTTGCATATTATGAAGGTGGCGTTACAGAGTCTATAACTGTAAACCCAGGAATTAATTATATTTCAAGTAACCCTTCGGCAGTAGTTGTAAATTCTGTCGGATTGGTAACGGCAATTTCCAGTGGCTCATCAACGGTAACTGCAAGAAAAGATGGTGTTATTGCTGTTGTTAGAATAAATGTAAATTTTTCAGGTGATGCTGATGGTGATGGCTTGCCTGATGATTATGAAACAGCAAATGGCTTAGATCCCGCTGATCCAGTAGATGCGTTTGAAGATCAAGACGGTGACGGCTTGTCTGCATTAGAAGAATTTGGTTTAGGAACTGATATTAATGACGCTGACAGTGATGACGATGGTGTTACTGATGCAGAAGAGATTGTTGCAGGTGAAGATGGATTTATTACTGATCCCTTAAACTCAGATTCAGATGGCGATGGCTTAAATGATAAATTAGAAACATTGGTAGGTTCTAGTCCTGTTGATGCTGCAGATACTAATTTAACAGCTGCAACAGAATCAATTTCTGTAACACCTAATAACATCGCTATAACTTTTAATTCTATAAATACAGAACAAAGTACTCAACTAACAGTTGTTGCTAATTTGTTAGATGGAAGTCAATTTGATATTACCAGTAAATCTACAGGAACTAGTTATAGTACCAGTGATATTACAGTTGCTAGTTTTGGCGAAATAGATGGTGCAATTTTTGCTGGCCAACCTGGCACAGCTGTTATAACTGTAAGCAATGCAACTTTTACTACAGAAGTGACATTAGTAGTAGAAAGTTTTAATCCGCTTCCTTTGTCCAATATTACTTTACCTGGCACTGCTTATAATGTTGATGTTTTAGGTGATTATGCATACGTTGCAGCAGGCAGTGAAGGCTTGCAAGTTGTAGATGTTAGTAATAGGGAAAACCCAAATTTGGTTGCAAGTTTTGATACAGCAGGTAATGCGACTGATATTAAACTTGTCGGGAATGTTGCTTATATAGCGGATGGCAATGCTGGTGTGGTGTTGATCGATGTGACAGACCCTGTTAATCCTTCACTTATCTCCACTTTTGATACTGCAGGTACTGCGCAGGATATACAAATAAACTTACAAACTTTATTTGTTGCTGATGGTGTTTCAGGGGTTGAAATTATTGATGTTAGCGATCCCTTGAATCTTATTTCAAAAAGCAAGGTTACCGATTTAGGTAAGGTTATTGCTATTGATGTTGATGGACCAGTAGCCGCAATATTAACTTCAACGGCTATGACAGTTATTGATGTGACAAATGAGTCAGATCCCACTGTTAAAGGCTCTATCAATGTTGGAAGTAACAGAGATTTAGCTGTTAATGCCGGATATGTCTATGTTGCTGCATACAGTACCGGTTATAGAGTTATTGATATTAATGATATGGACGCTCCTGTTATTGTTGGTGGTGATAGAAGTTTTGTACCATCAGATGTGGCTTTAACTAATGGTTTTGCATTCTTCTCAGATATTCTTTTTGTTAATGCAGTTCCATTCGTCAATATTGCTAACCCTGAAGACCCAATTTTTCAAGGTATTATTGACTTTAGATCATTTGGTGATTTCAATGGTACAGGCATTGCATTAGATGCGAGTTATGTCTATGTAACACATAGCCATAGAGGATTAATGATCGGACAATATCAACAATTAGATGATAATGCTGGTATTGCTCCTACTGTTGAAATAACCACACCAGAAACGTTTGATGTGGTCGTTGAAGGCAGTACTGTAGTAATAGCCGTGGATGCAGTGGATGATATTGCAGTTGGTGCAGTTAATATTCTGGTAAATAATGAGCTTGTCTTCACAGATACCACTTTTCCTTATCAAGTGCCAATTACCATTCCGAGTGGTGGAACTGTTGCAAGTATATCTGTGACAGCTGAAGGGGTTGATCTTGGAAACAATACAGGTACCTCTTCAGCCGTTATTCTACAAGTCCAGCCCGATGCCGATGGTGATGGTTTAGGTGATGGCGAAGAAGCTGACACTCATAATACTGATCCAAATGACGCAGATACAGATGATGATGGTTTAGATGATGGGCAAGAAATTGCATTAGGTACTAACCCTCGATTATCTGATACTGATGGTGATGGCATTGATGATAAAACAGAGGTAGATCAAGAAACAGATCCTACCAATCCAGATGTAACGGTTCCTGAGCTGGTTTCAATTGACCCAGCAGAAGGAGCTATAGATATTCCAGAAAATAGTGTTATTACTATTGAGTTTAATGAAGCATTAAGAGCTAAAAGTATTAAGGTGGCTAATGTTTTCTTACAACAGGATGGAACAACATCAACTATTGCAGGTAGTCTGAAACTTCAAGCAAGTAATACACAAATAGTCTTTACATCGACTAATTTAATGAATGATTTCACTGATTACACCTTGACTATTCAAAACCTAAGGGATGAAGCGGGTAATATTGCTGCTACGGTTGAAAGTCATTTTAAAACAGGTAATTTGATAGATACGACTAGGCCTACTGTAATTGCAACAAATCCATATAATAATGCAACAGCAATTCCGGTTAATGCAGTAATCACAGTAGAATTAAGTGAACCCATAAAAGCTGAAATGGTGATGGCTAGCACGTTTTATCTACAGGATACGGTTGATGGGTATAAATCAGTTCCAGGAGCTATTTCAGTTAGCGATGACAAACGTTTTATAACCTTTGTTCCAAACGTTGCCCTTTCAGTGGGTAGACGTTATCGCTTAGTTGTCACAGGTATTCAAGATCTTTTTGATAACCCTCTGTCTACAGTGTACAGACACTTCACAACATCTTTTATACAGGACTCTACTGCACCAAATGTTGAGTTTATTAGCATTGCTGATGGCCTACTTGATGTGCCCGTTAATTCTCGGGTAGTGGTGAGTTTTGATGAACCAATTAGTAGTGTTAATTTAGCTGGAATTACACTTAAAGTGGGTGTTGACCCCATTGCTGTAACTCGAACCTTAAGTGCAGACCATAGAGCAGTTACCATTCAACCTGCGAGTAATCTTCCTGAAAACAGTGAACATATCTTAAAAATAGATGGCATTACTGATTTAAGTGGAAATATTTTACCAACAGCTGTTACGCGAACATTTACTACTGGAGTAAGTACAGATACAGCGCGAGGCTCTGTTGCGAGTTTTGACCCGTATCATCAGGCGAGTAATATTCCGTTAAATGCAGAGATCAAAATTCAGTTAAGTGAACGGATAGAACCAACGAGCATTAACGGTACCAGTGTACGTTTTTATGATCAAACTACTGCTACATGGCTAAGTACAACGCGCACTCTAAGTGCGGATGGAAAAACCATTACAGTAATTCCCGATGCCTTGTTAGAAATTGGTCATCGTTATTACACCTATACTTCGTACTATGCATATTTGACCGATATGTCGGGTAATCGTATTAATGCCTATAACCCATGGTTTTATGCCGGGGTTGCGGAAGATAATGCAGCGCCTACGGTAGCCAATATTAGTATTGCAGACGGGCAGGATGAAGTCCCTGTTAATGCCTTGATGACAATCATGTTCAATGAGACCTTGAGCAGTCAATGCGTGAATGCAGAAACTGTCAAACTATTACAAGGTGGTGTAGAGGTTGCTGGCAGTGTAGTGTTATCCTCAAACAGACACAGTATCAGCTTTACAGCAGCAGAATTACTGGATGCAGATAGTACTTATACACTGCAACTATCAGAGTTATGCGATACTGCAGGCAACGTGCTTAGCAGCTTCAGCAGTAGTTTTACTACAAATGTTGGAGGGACTACAGATACCACACGTCCAACGGTTACGATGACGCCAGCCCATACTAGTATTGATAATAGTGTTAACAGTACCGTGGTGTTGGATTTTGCAGAAGTTATTGATTCAGGGACAGTGAATACAACTACAGTAAGTATTACAGTTAGTGGTTACAGCGGTACGGTAGCGGGTAGTCTTGCAGTCAATGGCAACCAGGTTAGCTTTACGCCATTAAATCCTTTTCCAGGTAATGCCAGAATCTATGCAACGGTCAATGGAGTGAAAGACCTGGCTGGAAATATCAACAACTATCATAGTCGTTATTTTAATACCGGGGATGGTCAGGATACGATAGCGCCAGAAGTCATCTCAATCAGTCCTGTTGATAACAGTATGGATGTCAATACTAATCAACCGGTTACCTTGACATTTAATGAATCACTGAATGCCAGCACTATTAACAATAACAACTTTGTGTTCTTTGTTAATGGCGCAATTGTCAGGCCATCAGTCAGTCGCTCAGGCGATAGCCGTACAGTGACCATGAGTTATAATCTGCCTGTTAACAGCGTGGTCTCAGTGATTGTGACAGATGATGTACAAGATATGTCAGGCAATCGTTTAACAGACTTTATCAGCACCTTTACTACAGCAGCAGCTAATGATACAGGTCGTCCCAGTGTGACTACTTTTTATCCAGGTAATAGCAGTAGTAATGTGAGACCAAATGCCAGCGCAGTGTTTTATACTAATGAAGAGCTGGATCCAGCGACAATCGATGCGGCCTTTCACGCCTCGGTTAATGGTGTATTGGTAGATGGAACATTGAATGTTATAGGAAATGGTCATGCACTGGAATTTATTCCGGATACACCTTGGCCAAACAGTGCTTTAGTCCATGTCTTCCTGGACAGTAATGCACGTGATCTAAATGGCAATGCACTGAATAGTTATCAAGCCTCTTTCCGAACGATTGCAGATTCTACAACAACTGGTTTAAGTTTAGTTGCGAGCAGTCCTGTTCATAGGTCAAGAAATGTCGGTGTCAGCACCGTGATAGATCTGCAGTTCAATGAAGCCTTAGATCCTGCAAGTGTTAACGATACCACGATAGGATTGAAGAAATTGGGCGGAGGTACAGACCTGCCGATCACTCTCAGCCTGTTAAAAGGCAATCGCGTGATTCGAATTACCCCTGATGCGCCATTGGAAAGCGATGGTGTAGGTAACCTGTATTACTACTATTACTCCAGAAGTGGCGGTGTTACCGATGTTGATGGTAATGCACAAACCTTTAGTCGTTATTTCTATACTGGCGCCAGTGATGCAGAAGACAGCGTGAGCCCAAGTCTAGTCTCCATAGCACCACCTGATGGCTCAACAGAAGTTGGGATTAATGCGCGGATAGATATGCGTTTTGATGAACCGATGAACCCGATCAGCTTTATAGAAGAAAATATTGATGATTTAGTAACGCGTTCATTGAGTTTCTCCAGCAGCAATCAAGTTGTCGTGCAAATACCGCACTCACCGTTTGCAGCAAATAGGGAGATCACCTTTGATGTACCTGCTGTAGAAGATGTGTCAGGTAATACAGTCAATGCAGCCAATACCACTTTTAATACGGCTGCAGGGCCCGATACACAAAGACCAACAGTTGTAAGTTACTCGCCATTGTCAAATGCAGTTGATGTAGCAGTAAATAGTGCAGTGGTCGTGCAATTTAGTGAAGTTATCGACCCGGTTACTGTTAATAGCGGAACGATATATGTACAAGATACGGAAAATGGCTGGGTTAAAGTAGCGGGGACCTTGAGTATAGGCACTGATAATAAAACGGTTACTTTTGTACCCAATGACGCCTGGGCTGTGAGTCGTAGATATCGTGCCTATAGAACAGGGGTAAAAGATATTAGTGGCAATACCATGAGTGGTTCGCATTCCAATTACTTCACAACTTCTGCAGTTACTGATGAAGCGGCACCAACTATAGTACTAACGAGTATCGTAGAGGGGCGAAGTAATGTAGCGATTAATGCACGTATTATCATTACCTTTGATGAAGCCGTCAGGCCAATGGTTCTAGATGGGTTAGTGTTAAATGATGGAACTGCAGATGTTGCCGTACGTAAAACAATCAGTGCAGATCATCGCAGTGTGACCTTACAGCCATTGAACCCATTAATGGGCAATACTGTACATACTTTAACCGTTGATGGTGTTGAAGATTTAAGCAGTAATATATTAGAAACAGCAGTTATTCGTACTTTCACTACTGGTGTTGGTATAGATACAGCGCGAGGCTCTGTGACAAGTTTTGACCCCTATCATCAGTCGTCCAATATTCCGTTAAATGCAGAGATCAAAATACAGCTAACTGAAGCTATTGAACCTACAAGTATTAATGGGACCAGTGTACGTTTTTATGATCAGACTACAGCTACATGGTTGAGTACTACACGGACTTTAAGTGCAGATGGAAAAACCATTACAGTGATACCAGATGCCTTGTTAGAAATTGGTCATCGTTATTACACCTATACTTCGTACTATGCATATTTGACCGATATGGCGGGTAATCGTATTAATGCCTATAACCCATGGTTTGATGCTGGAGCCGCTGAAGACAATAGTGCACCGATAGTTTCGTTGACCAGTGTTGTTAGTGGACAAACAGCGGTTCCAACCAATGCAAGAATGAAAGTACGCTTTAATGAGTCAGTTAGAAGTATTAATATAGATGGTATTGTTATTTTAGACTCTGGGATAGAGGTTCCAGTTAGTAAAAGTTTTAATACAACCCGTACAGAGTTGACTTTAACACCGCTATCATTATTGTCGGCTAATACTGAATATACCTTCAGTATTTCAGGCGTTAAAGATGTTGCAGATAATACAATGGCAAGTACAGCAACACGTATTTTTACTACGGCAGCTGATATTGATACTGGTGCGGGTACTGTGACTAGTACTGATCCTGCTCATACGGCAATAGGAGTAGCATTAGATGAAATTATTACCATTCAGTTAAGTGAACGGATAGACCCCGTGACAGTAAACGACCTTAGTGTCAGGTTGTATGATGGCACAACAGGGGTCTGGTTAAGTGCTACTCGTAGTTTAAGTGGGGATGGCCAGACCATTACTTTAACTCCTACTAATGAGTTTGTCGTGGGACGTCGTTATTACATATACAATTCTCAATATGCATATTTAACCGATTTAGCTGGAAACAGGATCGCTTCATATAGACCTTACTTTACAACTTTAAATTAGAGTTTTTAGAAGTACAATTATTTATTGATAATGACCATGAAGAAAAAATATTATTTATCAGCGAAAAGACGTGTTGTCATTATTGTCTTAAACTTTACGCTGTTATCTTGTTCTGGTGAGCAAGATAACAGCACTATTCCTCAGTCAGTAGTTGATGAGCAAGTGAAAAAAGAAGAGATTCAGGAAGTAAAGGATAAGGCTACAGCAGAACATTGGTTAATTGATAAAAAAGGACATATAAACCCAAAACTGAACGTTGTAAATCGTCCGTTAGATGATCAGGAAGCTGGTCTGTTAGAGGCTGATCGAAGAGAGTCTGAAATAGAACTACATCATCTTATTCAAGAAATGGATGATAATCTGGATAACCCTGCTGTCAGAGAAGAACTTGCTGAAAAAATGCAACAAAGTACAGTCGAGTACAAACAAAAAATGCTGTTACTTGCCA
>ENA-OSET01003305-OSET01003305.1-sediment-metagenome-genome-assembly--contig:-NODE-3305-length-14955-cov-3.139266_pt1 | contig 14955 bp, 12 predicted proteins | sample MGYA00237882_ERZ534229 | MGnify/ENA primary metagenome ERZ534229 (study PRJEB26408, sample SAMN06266212) | sediment metagenome | isolation source: Hudson Canyon methane seep mesocosm | place... | reverse complement strand
GAGGTAGATGCCGCCGTTGGACGCGCCGCCCTTGCCGGTGATCGTGCTCCCGGTGATCGTCAGCGGGCTGTTCGTCTGCGTCGCGTCGAACATAATGACGTATTCGGATGACGCCGTCACATCGCTGTCGGCGATTGTGATCGCGACGTTTGTGAACGCTGACGAGAAGAAGATGGCACGGAGGGTGTGTGTGACGCGGCTGTTCTTGATGTCGACTGTGCCGCCGCTGTTGACTGTGGTGAACTTGAGCTGGCCGACGATCTCGCAGTCGTCGAGGACGACGGCGTCCATGCCTGCCGGGATGTTGAGCCCGGCGGCGAAGGTCTGCGAGGCGGCGGAGAAGGTCGTGGCGAGGGCGCCCGCCGGGAAGAGGAGCAGCGACAGGAGTCTGTAGGACGTGGGCGTCATGGTTTCCCAGGCGTGATTATTGTTGTCGATGGATTTGTTGTTTTCTCGATTGCCAAGGTGATAGAGATAGATGGATCTTGAGGTTTGAAGAGTTTCTCGAGATCTTGTTTTCGACAAGCGGTTGTCGTGTCTTTGTTTGGAGGTGTGCCTTTCAGTCGGCTTGATGACGAGATGCGCTGCAAAATTTGTGCAGGCTGCACTCGGAATTCTACGTTTCCTGGTCGGTTGGTTGTCTGCTGTGGCAAATCTGGTACGAGAAAAAGGAGCGTGCAGTCAGGATTGGTACTTTGGTCGACGGAGGCACGAGCAAAGGAGACGCGGTCAGGTGTTACTCCACGGCAAGAACACATCGTGGCACCTTCAGTCCATCGCTTTTGAACGCTTCATTGGCGACGGGGACACAAGAGGGTAAACAAAAATAAATAAATAAGGAGTTTCGTCTTTCAGATAAGGTGCTCCCCGAGGCCGGTGTCGCCGTGGCCGCCGTCGAGCCCCTTGATGCCCGTCGGCTTCCCGCGCTTCTCCGCCGCCACCCGGTCGCGCCGCGCGGCCTCGTCGCCCTCCTGGTACCACGACTCGGGCCCCTTCTGCTCCACGAGGACCGCCGTCGCCGCGCGCGTGTCGGTCGCGTACATGTTCCCCGCGCCCGACGCGGACGCCGGCTTGCCCGACGGCCCCTGGTGGAGCGTCGAGAAGTACGTCGCCCACTGCAGCTGCAGCACCGACTGCAGGCGGATCAGCTCCTGTCCGGTCATTAGCGGATCGATGGCGGCATCCTGGAGAGCCACGCCGATGGTCCTACGAACGGCCGCCGACCCGGATACCACGTCGTGTCCACCGACCGTGGCCGTTCCGGCGGTCGGTCGGAGCAGCGTCGTGAACATCCTCACGACCGTCGACTTGCCGGCCCCATTCGGGCCGAGGAAGCCGAACACCTCGCCGGGAGCCACCGAGAGGTCGATCCCGTCGACCGCCCTCACGTCTCCGAAGGTGCGGACCAGTCTCTCGGCCTCGACCGCCGGCCTCACTGCCATGGACTCATGCGCCGTGGATGGCCGCCCAGACCTTTTTCGGGGTGAGGGGAACATCCAGGTGCGTCACCCCGAGGTGCGCTATCGCATCCAGGACCGCGCTCTGCACGGCGGGTGTTGAACCGATGGCGCCGGACTCGCCGATCCCCTTCACCCCCAGGGGGTTGTTGGGCGTCGGCGTCTCCAGGGGGACCAGTTCGAACGACGGCAGCTCGGCCATCGAGATGATGCCGTAGTCGGCGAAGTTGGTCGTCTGCGGGTTGCCGTCGGCGTCGTAGGAGACCTCCTCCATGAGGGCCTGTGCGACGCCCTGGGCTATACCGCCGTGGCGCTGCCCTTCCACGATCACCGGGTTGATGATGCGACCTGCATCGTCGCAGGTGACCATCCGGTCGAGTCGCACGTGGCCTGTCTCCACATCCACCTCGACGACCGCCACGTGGGTGCCGAACGGATACGAGCAGAGCCGGGTCTCCTGGGATTCGGCGTCCAGCACGCCCTTGCCAGCGGCCGCAGCCACCTCGGCCCAACTCCTGGTCACGGACGGTGAACCCACGACGTGGAAGCCACCTGCCTCCGAATCCAGCACGACGTCGGAGACGTCGGCTTCCAGGAGGTCGGCGGCGACCCTCCGGGCCTCGTCCACCACCACCCCGGCAGCGTCGTGGATGGCCGATCCACCCAGTTGGGTGGATCTTGAACCAAAGGTTCCGTGACCGTGGGGCACCAGGTCGGTGTCGCCCTGGACGAAGTCGATGTCGTCCACTTCCATGCCGAGCCTGTCGGCGGCGATCATGGAGAAGGTGGTCATGTGACTCTGGCCGTGGCTGAGCGAACCGGAATAGATGCGGGCCCTGCCCTCGGGGGTGATCTCCACCCGCCCGAACTCGTCGCCACCGGGTGCCGGCCCCGCCGTCACCTCCACGTAGGTGGCGACGCCTATGCCCATCTGCAACGGCCCGCTGCCGGCCCGCCGCCTGGCCTGCTCGGCCCGCAATTCGTCGTAGCCGGTCGCCTCGAGGGCCAGGTCCAGACTGGCCTCGTAGTCACCGCTGTCGTACTCGGTGCCGACACCGGTGGTGACCGGGAAGTCCTCCGCCCGGAAGAAGTTGAGACGCCGCAGCTGGATCGGGTCCATGCCGATCTCGGCGGCAAAGAGCTCCACGGCACGCTCCACCGTCAGCGTGGCCTCGGGGCGACCGGCGCCCCTGTATGCCTCGGTGGGCGTGGTATTGGTTATGACCGAACGGGCCCCCGTCTCGACGTTGGGGATGTCGTAGACGCCGACCGTCATCGGAAGCGTGAACATCGGCAGGAAGGCCCCAATGCGCGCGTAGGCGCCGCTGTCGACGAGCACGTCCAACCTGTAGTGGGTCAGGTCGCCGTTGCGGGTGCCGCCGATGACGAAGCGGTGCACGTGTCCCCGACCGGGACCCATGGCGTTCATGTTTTCGGTCCGGGTCTCGAACCACCTGACCGGACGACCCACCGTCGCCGACAGCCACGGCAGGAGGGCGTCCTCCGGGTACGGCGCGATCTTGGCGCCAAAACCGCCGCCCACGTCGGGCACGATCACCTGGATGCCACCCGTAGCCTGCTCGCCGTACAGGGCCTCCAAGGTCTCCTTCACGCCATGCGGGCCCTGGTTGGACATCCAGACGACGAGCTTGTCCCCCTCCCATGCCGCCGCCGTGGAACGGACCTCGATCGGAGCCGAAGCTGTCCTCTGGTGCGAGACGCGTCCCGCGACGACGGCCTCACAGTCGGCGAAAAAGGCGTCGTCGGTGATTCCCGTGGCCATGCCCAAGTTCGAGAAGTCGACGGCCACGTTGGTACCCACCGCTGGGTGCACGACGATCTCGTCGGTGAGGGCGTCCTCGGGATCCACCACAACCGGTAGCGGGTCGTAGTCGACGAAGACGGCCTCCGCAGCGTCCTCTCCCTGGGCAGGGACCTCGGTCAGCACCACGGCGACGCACTCCCCGACGAAGCGCACGGTGTCGGTGGCCAGGATTGGGCGATTCAGCATCGGCTCGGGAAAGACCGGCACCACGCCGGGAAGGACAGTCGGACCGTCGAGGTCGGCTGCCGTGAAGACACCCACCACCCCGGGCAGGCCGAGCGCCTCCGATGCATCCACAGTGATGCGGGCGTGGGCCATCGTGGAACGCACGTAAGTGGCGTGGACGGCCCCGGCCAGGCGGGGGTCATCCACGTCGGCGGTGTAGGTGGCCCCTGTGGTCAGAAAACTGCGGTCCTCGCGTCTCAGGACGCGGTTGCCGATGATGCTGCTCACGGTCTGACCTCCTCGGGGTTCCACAGCAATGGCGAAGGTCGTGACCGTAGCCCGGAGCCTGCAGCGTGGCCGTGCCGGAGAGGACTGCGAGGGTTACCCGGTCCAGTCCCCGAACGGCCAGATCCTCGGCACCGGATGGTCGACACGTGGCGGCGGAACGACCGCGTAGGCCTCCTCGTCCGGCATGACGAGGTTGTAGTCGGACCGGGCCCGACGCTCGATCTCCTCGTCGGTGTTCAAGGCGTCGATGCGGTCCTCGTACCCAGAGTTGAGGGCCTCCACCTCTTCCACCTGCGCCTGCAGATCGGCCGTGCGCACACGCTGCCCCAACCAGTCCCTGACCGGCACGACGCCAAGCGCCAGGGCGGCCGCAACCGACGTCAGGGTGACGGCCAGCAGCGAGAGCCGACGCGTGGTGCTGGAACGCGCCATCTCAATGGCCGGCGAGGGCGGCGCCACCCCTGAAGACGGCCGCCTCGCCCAGCATCTCCTCGATCCGGAGGAGCTGGTTGTACTTGGCCACCCGGTCGCTACGGGCAGGGGCACCAGTCTTGATCTGGCCACAGTTAGTGGCCACCGCCAGGTCCGCGATCGTCGTGTCCTCGGTCTCGCCGGAACGGTGCGACATGACCGCCGTCCAACCGTTGTCGTTAGCCATCTCGACGGCCTCGAGGGTCTCGGTGAGGGTCCCGATCTGGTTCACCTTCACCAGGATCGAGTTGGCCACCCCGAGCTGAATGCCGCGCTGGAGGCGCTCCACGTTCGTGACGAACAGGTCGTCGCCGACCAGCTGCACCCGGTCTCCCACCATGCCGTGGAGTGTCGCCCAGCCCTCCCAGTCCTCCTCGGCCATACCGTCCTCGATCGACACGATCGGATACCGGTCGGCCAGGTCGGCCAGGTAGGTGGCCATCTCGTCGGGTGCCAGCGTCCGGCCTTCACCCGCGAGGTGGTAGGCACCGTCGCTGAAGAACTCGGTAGATGCGGCATCCAGGGCCAGGGCCATGTCCTCACCCGGCGTCAGGCCGGCCCTCTCGACGGCCTCCACCAGGAGCTGCACCGCCTCCTCGTTGGATCCGAGGTTCGGGGCGAACCCGCCCTCGTCGCCCACCGAGGTGGACAGGCCCCGGTTCGAGAGCACACCCTTCAGGACGTGGTAGCACTCGACGCCCCAGCGGAGGCCCTCCGAGAAGGAGGTCGCACCCACCGGCATGAGCATGAACTCCTGCAGGTCGACGTTGTTGTCGGCGTGCTCGCCACCATTCAGGACGTTGAGCATCGGTACCGGGAGGACGTGGGCGTTGGCCCCGCCCACGTACCGGAAGAGGGGTGCATCCGCATCGGAGGCGGCGGCACGGGCTGTGGCCAGCGACAGGCCGAGGATCGCGTTTGCGCCTAGGCGACCCTTGTCATCGGTGCCGTCGGCATCGCAGAGGGCCCGGTCGACGGCTCGCTGGTCGTAGGCGTCCATGCCCCGCACGGCCGCCGCCAACTCGCCGTTCACGTTGGCCACGGCAGTCGTCACGCCCTTCCCACCCCAGGCGTCTCCACCATCGCGCAACTCCACGGCCTCGAACATCCCCGTGGAGGCACCGCTCGGCACGATGGCTCGTCCCGAGGCTCCCGAGTCCAGGATGACATCCACTTCGACGGTTGGATTACCCCGACTGTCCAGGACCTGTCGTCCGCTGACGACCTCGATGGTGCTCACGACTGCCTCCTAGGCGCCAGATACCGGATTCCGTTCCGGTCGGGCCATCCGGAACCCCGGGTGGCCAGCATCCACGATACGACGCTAGCTGTGTCCCGTGGTTGCGGTACCCCGCCCCCGATAGTCGGCGACCACCTCGGGATCGGCATCGCGCAGGTCCACACCGTCAGCTGTGGCCATGGCCTCCACGGCCCTCACCTCGGCTGTGAACCTGGCCACGGCGCCTCGCAGCGCCTCCTCGGCATCCACGCCGGCATCCTGGGCGGCGACCGCCATGCCGAGGAGAAGGTCGCCAAGGGCGTCGCCGCCTGCGGGTAGAGCGACGGTTGGCACCCCGGGGGCCATACCCACCCCGGCAGCCCGACGAACCACCTTCTGGGCTGTGGCCAGCGCCGGGAGGGTGGGAGGTACCCCGTCGAGGCTCGAGGCCCGACCCTTCTCCGCCTGCTTGATCCTGTCCCAGTTGGCCAGCACCGTTTCGGAATCGGCCGCCTCCACGTCGCCGAACACGTGGGGGTGGCGGTGGCGGAGCTTGTCGTGGATCCCCCTGGCCACGTCTGCCAAGTCGAAGCGACCATCGTCGGAGGCGATGCGGGAATGGAACACCACCTGGAAGAGCAGGTCGCCCAACTCCTCCTCCAGGGCCTCGGACCCGTCACCGGTGGCCTCGTCGAAGTCGTCCAGGGCCTCGAGGACCTCGTGGGCCTCCTCCAGGAGGTGGGGCCGCAGCGAGGTGTGCGTCTGGTCGGCATCCCACGGACATTCCCTACGCAGGATCGCTACCAGTTCGGCGAACCGCTGCAATTCGACGGCGATGGGTGCGGCCAGCCGGGGAATGAACAGCGAGGTGAGGTGGTCGGCCACGACGGTGGTCGACAGGTCGTCCCATGCCACCGTGAGGATCCTCTCGTCGGGGCCACCCAGCCCCTGCAGCACGAACACCGGCTCCTCCGGTGGATCCGGAACGGATGCCACGAGGTCGGCCAGCACCTCTGCGGTGTCCACCTGGGCCACCAGCAACGGCCCCCGCTCTCCGGCTGCCTCCACCGGGAACCGCCTGCCGTCGACTATCCGCACACCGTCGGCCAACGGATCGATGCCCAGGCGGACCCAGGCCAAGTCCACGAACGAGAGCGCCGGGACGAGCTGCACGTCCAAGCGGTCGTCAGCCAGCAGCAGCTCGACGGTGTGCTCGGCCACCATCGGGGAGCCGGGCACGGCGTAGAGGACCCTTCCGTGGGTATCGGCGGCCGCCACGACCTCGGCGACCACGCCGGCGTAGACCTCCCCGAAGCTCTCCGCTGTCTCGTAGTGGTGGTCCAGGGCCACCACGTCGGCACCCAGGACGCCGACCGACGGGTGGCGGGCGGTGCGGACGTACCTGTGCCGATGGGCGGCAATCGCTTCCAGGGTGGCCGTGTTGCAGAGCTCGGGTCCGGCGGGCCCGAGGCCGACCACGGTGATGTTGGGTCGGCGGAGGGTCACGACCTCAGCCGGGCGAGGGCGGGTGCCAACGGTCCTGCCGGCGGCGCCACCCGACCGACGGCCCTGTCCCAGATGCCGTACCGGGCATCCACCTGGATCTCCCGACTCAGCCCGGCCACCTGCACCAGGGCGGCAGACGCCCTCGGACCCAGCGCCTCGAACTGCACCGGGTCAACGGTTCTCACCTCGTCGATGCGGATCACGTGGAACCCGAACTGGCTGGGCACCGGCCCGACGAGGCTCAGGCCCTCGGCCAGAGCGCCCAGGACCGCACGCTCGAAGGTGGGCACGAAGGAACCGAGCGGAACACAGCCGAGCGAACCACCGGACTGGCCAGAACCCGGGTCCTGGGAGACCGAAACGGCGAGCGCAGCGAAGTCGCCACCGGTATCGAGCAGGTGGATGACGGCATGGGCGTCATCTTCTGCGGACACCAGGATGTGGCTGGTGCAGAGTTCGTACGAGAGGAGCCCGACGTGTGCCTCGTAGGCGGCCCCCACCCCGGGACCGCCGACCTCCACCAGGTCCAAGGCAGCCTGCCATCCGATCAGGCGCGGCAGGGAAGGATCGCCCGGGTCCACGCCGGCCGCCAGGAGGCGGTCCCGCGCTGTCGACCTCTCCTCCGACGTGGCCACCACGTCGTAGTCGGCGAGAAGGTCCACCAGTGCCTCGTACTGGACGAAGCGATCCACCACCACGGCAGTGGTCATCGCGTCGACGGTGGTGTCTGAGGACCGGCCGGTCACCTCGGCCACGAGGGCTGCCACGTCCTCCCGGTCCAGGGTGCTGTTGCCCACCCTCACGGCCACGATCGACGAGCCACAGGCAGATGCCACCACGGCGGCCACAAGCAGCAGCACCAACCTGTGGCTGTGCCTGGCGAAGATGAAGCGAAGAGGGCGTCTCACGAGGGATCGATGCTACGCCGCCACTCAGTCTTCGGCGCCGCCACCGGCGGGCGTGCCCACGTCATCCGAGGTCGGCACCAGGTCCTCGAGCATCCCGGTCAGGGCCGCTGTCATGTCACCCTTGCGGAGCGGCAGGAGCAGTTGGCGCGGGCCCTCCTTGTAGCGGGCGTCACGGTGCAGGCGCCCCAGTCGGGTCTGGCGGCTCAACGGTAGGACAACCGGCGAGCATCGGGCCATGAACTCCGGACCACCCAGGCCGGGACCCTTCGTGACCACGACCTCGGTTATGCCGCGGGCCACGCAGACGGTCCGCAGACCGGCCACCGACAGCAGCGCCTTCACCGGAGCCGGCAGCGGGCCGTAGCGGTCCTCCCACTCGGAACGCAGCGCCTCGACGCCGTCGGCGTCGGCCGTGACCCCTGCGGCGGCCAGCTTCCGGTATGCCTCCAGTCGCAGGTCGTTGCGCGACACATAGTCCTCGGGCAGGTGAGCGTCGACGGGTAGCTCCACGCGTATCTCCGGCAGGTCGTCGATCACCGTGCCAGCCAGCTCGGCTACGGCCTCGGTGACCATCTGGCAGTACAGGTCGTAGCCCACGGCGGCCATGTGGCCACTCTGACCCGTACCCAGGAGGTTGCCGGCCCCGCGGATCTCCAGGTCGCGCATTGCGATGCGGAAGCCGGACCCCAGCTCGGTCGTCTCCCCGATGGTGCGGAGCCTCTCGTGGGCCTGCTCGCTGAGGGCCTTGTCGGGCGGGGTGAAGAGGTAGGCATAGGCCCGCTGGCCGGCACGACCGACCCGGCCACGCAACTGGTGCAGCTGTCCGAGACCCAGCAGGTCGGCCCTGTCCACGACCAAGGTGTTCACCGTCGGCATGTCGATCCCCGACTCGATGATCGTGGTGCACACCAGCACGTCGTACATGCCTTCCCAGAAGTCTATGACGGTCGACTCCAGCGACGCCTCGTCCATCTGGCCGTGTGCCACCACCACCTTTGCCTCCGGAACGAGCTCCCTGACGCCGGCAGCCACCCGGTCGATGTCCTGGACCCTGTTGTGCACGAAGAAGACCTGGCCCTCCCGGAGCAGCTCACGGCGGATGGCCTCGGCCACCGGCCGCTCGTCGTAGTCCCCCACATAGGTCAGGATTGGCTGCCGATCGGCGGGCGGCGTGTTCAGGAGGCTGAGGTCCCGTATGCCTGTCAGCGACATCTCCAGGGTGCGCGGAATGGGGGTGGCCGTCAGGGTGAGCACGTCAACATCGGCCCTGATTTTCTTGATCGACTCCTTGTGGCTGACCCCGAAGCGCTGCTCCTCGTCGATGACCAGCAGGCCCAGCCGCTTGAACCGGACCTGCTCGGAGAGCAGGCGGTGCGTGCCGATCACCACGTCCACCGACCCGTCGGCCAGGCCCCCGGTGACACGCCGCGCGTCCGCCGGGGTGAGGAATCGGCTGAGCACCTCCACCCGGATCGGATACGGGGCGAAGCGGTCGCGGAAGGTCTGGCCGTGCTGCTGGGCCAGGAGGGTGGTCGGCACCAGCACTGCCGCCTGACGTCCGTCCTGCACGGCCTTGAACACGGCTCGGATCGCCACCTCCGTCTTGCCGAAGCCCACGTCGCCGCACACCAGGCGGTCCATCGGCACGGGGCGCTCCATGTCCGCCTTGACGTCCTCGATGGCCTGCAACTGGTCCGGTGTCTCCTGGTAGGGAAATGCCTGTTCCATCTCCCTCTGCCAGGGAGTGTCGGCGGCGAAGGCGTGGCCGATCGTCGTGACCCGGGCCTGATACAGGACGACCAGTTCCTGGGCGATCTCGGCCACCTCGGAGCGCACCTTGGCCCTGGTCCTCTGCCAGTCGGCGCCGCCCATCCGGCTGAGGCTCGGAGTCGTTCCGCCCGTGTGGGGCCGGATGCTGTCGATCTGTTCCGTCGGCAGGTAGAGGCGGTCGTCGCCCCGGTACTCGAGCAGCAGGTAGTCGCGCTCGACGCCCGCCAGGGTGCGGGTGACCAGCCCGGCGAAGCGGGCCACGCCGTGCTGTTCGTGGACGACGTGGTCCCCGGGTGAGAGGTCCTCGAATATGCGTACGGCGGCACTGCGCCGTGGTCGTGTCCGACGTCGGGTACGACGCCGACCCGTCAGTTCGGTCTCGGTGACCACCACAAGGCGCGAACCGGGAAGGACGAAACCGCGCTCCACCGGCGCCACCACCAGTGAAGCGCCGGGCCCCTCCACGACGGCGTCCTCGTCGGCACCGACAGGGGTGACCTCGATGCCGGCTTCGCGCAGGCGGCGAACCAACTGGTCGACGGAGCCCGCCCCGTCTGCGGCGACCACCACCCTGTGGCCATCGGCCAGCAGGCGTAGGAGACGTCCGGGCACGCCGTCGGCGTCTTCGGACACCGGGTCCCGTCCCCATCCGGCGGCGGCGATGGTGTCCACGCCCGGGCCATCGGGCACGGCGTCGATCGTCCAGACGGGCGCACCCGTGTGGACCAGCAGTCGCTCCCAGTCCGTGTGCAGCCTGGGAAACTCGATGCCAGCGGCTCCCCACGTGACCGCCAGGCTGGCAGCAAGGTCGGCCTCCTCCGCCTGGAGGTCGGCAATGCGGTCCCTCAGGCGCCGGGGTTCCACGGCAATGACGAGGGCGTCGTCGTCCACGAGGTCGAAGAGAACCCGTTCCCCCCCGGACAGCCATGGAAGCCACGACTCCATGCCGTCGAACAGCTCGCCGTCCGCCAGGCGGTTCCACTGTTCGGCACCCCACGGCTGCTCGGCCACGAGGGCCGCCGCACGCTGGCGCACGGCCTCATCCGGGATCAGCTCCCTGCAGGGATGGATCTCGACGACGGACCTGGAAACGGTGGCCCGCTGGTCTGCCACGCCGAACTCCGTCAGGCGGTCCACCTCGTCGCCCCAGAGGTCTATACGGAGGGGCGCCTCGGCTGTCGAGGGCCAGACGTCGAGGATGGATCCCCGTACGGCCAGCTCGCCCCGGTGCTCCACCTGGTAGCCGCGGCGGTACCCGATGGCCACCAGGTCGGCCACCAGCGTCGTCTGGTCGACGACGTCTCCCGGCCCCAGGATGATGGGCCCGGTGCGTCCGGCTCCCGGCCCGAGGCGTTGGACGAGTGCCCTGCCCGAGGCCACCAGGACCGAAGGCCGATCGGCCAGGTCACCCAGCCTGTGCAGCACCCGGAGGCGTCGGCCCATGGTCTCCACGCCGGGACTTATCCGCTCGAACGGCAGGGTCTCCCAGGCGGGGAACAGCTCGACGGCATCGTCGCCCAGGTAGATGCGAAGGTCGTTGGCAAGCCGCTCAGCCTCGGTCCCGGTCGGTACCGCCACCACCAGTGGATGGCGACCGGTCCGACGCACCAGGGCAGCAATCACCATCGCACGGGCCGGCTCGGCCACCGCCAGGGAGGCGGCTCGTCGGCCCAGGACGGCCGTGATGGCCGGCTCGTCGTCCAGGAGGGTCGAAAGCCGCTCCAGGTAGGGACTCATATCTGGCTGTCGGAGGTCGGTCGTGTCACGGGCCGCCGTTGAAGCGGCCCATGGTCGCATCCACGCCGTCGGCCAGGATCGCCTCGACGGCGTCGACTGCCTCGGCGACCACCACACTCAACTCCGCCGCCTCGGCCCGGGACGGCCGACGCAGCACGTGGTCGGCGCCCGACCGGCGACCCGGGGGCCTACCCACCCCGATGCGGACGCGTAGGTAGTCCTGGGTCTTCAGGTGCGCGGTTATCGACTTCAGGCCGTTATGGCCGGCCAGGCCGCCGCCGGCCTTCACCCGGAGTGTCCCGACCGCCAGGTCCAGCTCGTCATGCACCACCACGATCCGGGCGGGGTCGTCGATCCCATGGCGTCGCACCAGGCTGCCGACCGACTGGCCGGACTCATTCATGAATGTCTGCGGTAATGCCAGCGCCACCCGCTGGCCACCGATACGGACCTCGCAGGACAGGGCCAGCTCCCGGGACCGCCGGAGCGAGCCACCGTGCCGGTCGGCGAGCACTGCCACGACATCGGCGCCCAGGTTGTGGCGCGTTCCCACATAGTCATCGCCGGGATTGCCCAGGCCGACAACCAGCCAGGCCGCCGGTTCACCGGTTCGCTCGGTTCGGGACCGCCGCAGCAAGGGTCGGCCCTGACCGCTATGCGTCGTCGGCGTCGTCGGCGTCGTCGCCCGTGTCGTCGGCGGATGCCTCGTCGGAGTCGCCGTCGATTGCGCCCTCCAACTCGAGACCCTCGGCCTCCGCTATGGCAGCCTCCTCGGCGGCCATTGCCTCCAGGGTGGATCGGGTGATCATGCCGACGGCAACCGTCTCGTCGGGGTCCACGTCGGTGGTGACACCCACCGGGAGGAGGATGTCGGCCACCCGCAGCGAGTCCCCGATCGTCAGGGCGGAGATGTCCACCTCGAGCTCGTTCGGGATGCTGTCCGGTGCGGCGTTGACGGTCAGGCTGAAGAGGTTCTGGTCGACCATGCCGTCGGCATCGGTGACGGCCTTGGCCTCGCCGATCATCACAAGGGGCACGTCCACGTTGACGTCCTGGTCGGGGTCGATCCTGAGGAAGTCGACGTGGGTGACGTCGCGACGCACCGGGTGGCGCTGGATGTCCTTGACGATCGACATCTGCTTCTCGCCACCGATCTTGAGGTGGATGACGGCGTTCACGCCAGCATCGGTGGTGAGCGCTTCGCGCAGGTCCACCCACGCCACGTCGATGCTGACCGCGTCCTGGGAGAGCCCGTAGACCACGGCGGGAACGCGCTGCTCGCGACGGAGTCGCCTGCTGGGCCGGGTGCCTGTCTTACGGGTCGTGTCTGCGGAGAGGACGATCTCGCTCATGGAAGGACCTTTTAGGAGAGGAGAGAGGTGAATGTGCGGATCCGGTGGAACCGACAGGCGAGTCTACCGGTGGATGCTGCCGGCCGGTCGGGTGACCTGTACGACTTCGGGTCCCCCGGTGCCGGGGCCCCGCCCGGCGTCAGGCCAGGTTGTTGCCGCCGAATATCTCACTGACCGAGGTGTCGCCGAATACGGCACCGATGGCCCTGGCGATGAGTGGCGCGACCGACAGGACCTCGACCAGGTCGGGATCGGTGCCCTCGGGCAGGGGCAGGGTGTCCGTGACGATCACCTTCTCGATCGAGGAGGCGTCCAGACGATCCATCGCCGGCCCGGAGAACACGCCGTGCGTGGTCGCCGCCAGGATCCGCGAGGCACCGCGCTCACTGAGCTGCTCGGCCGCAGCGCAGATCGTGCCGGCGGTGTCGATCATGTCGTCGACGATCACGCAGACCTTGCCGTCCACGTCGCCGACGACCTCCTTGGCCTCGACGGTGTTGAACGCCGAGTGGCTGCGCCGCTTGTGGACGATGGCCAGGTCGGCACCCAGCTGAATGGCGTAGCGCTCGGCGACCTTCACCCGACCGGCGTCCGGTGAGACGATCGTCAGGTCGCCTTCCAGGGACCGCAGGCGGTCGACCAGGACCGGCATCGCCGTGAGATGGTCGACCGGACCCTCGAAGAACCCCTGGATCTGGCCGGAGTGGAGGTCGACGCTGACCAGGCGGCTGGCACCCGCCTCCTTGAACAGATTGGCCACCAACTTGGCGGTGATCGGCTCGCGGCCTGACGACTTGCGATCCTGTCTGGCGTAGCCGTAGTGGGGACATACGACCGTGATGCGCTTCGCCGAGGCCCGACGAGCGGCATCCACCATGATCAGCTGCTCCATCAGGGCATCGTTGATGGACGACCCCGGCTCGTGGCAGTGGGTCTGGATGATGAAGACGTCACATCCCCGGATCGACTCCGAGAACCGGCAGTGGATTTCGCCGTTGGAGAACTCGGCGAGGTTGGGCTCACCCAGGGACTCACCCATCTCGGCGGCAATCGACTCGGCCAGCGGACGGCTGATGCGGCCCGAAACGAGGTAGAGCTTCTTGTGGGTGACCAGTTCCATGGGTGTGGTGGGTGCTCTCGTCGGCGGCGGACGTTCCGGGACTGGAGCATAGGGCGACACCTCGGCACGCGGATCAGCCGATATAGACGGGCCTCGGCGGGACCATCCCCCGGGCCGGGCTCCGGGTCGTCGTGGGCGGTGGGGCAACCGTGGTGGTCGTCGACGGGGCGACGGTCGTGGCCGGCGGACTCGTTGTCGTGGTGGTGGTCGACGGGGTGATGGTCGTGGCCGTGGTGGTCGTCGACGGGACGACGATCGTCGTCGTGGTCGTCGTGGTCGTCGTGGTTGCGGTGGTAGGCGCAACCGTCGTGGTGGTGGTCGGTGCGACCGGGCTCACGGCCGTGGACGGCGTCGACATGGCTCCCATGCCCGCAGCGTTCCAAGCCGACACCTGGAACTCATACGAGATGGTGGGATCCAGCCCGATCGCCAGATAGGAGGTAAACGTCGACGACGTGTCGTAGATGAGGACGGCCCACTCTCCCCCTTCCACCCGTCGCTCGATCCGGTAGCCGGTCAAACCCGCCCCTCCGTTGTTGCCTGGTGGCGACCATGTGAGGTTGACCTGCCCGCCAACCAAGGCGCTGGCCACCAGGTTCGACGGCGACCCTGACCGGGTGTATGGGACAGCAGCCACCGAGGTGGACGCCGCACCGTTGCCGGCGACATTGGTCGCAGTGATGGTGAACGTGTAGGTGACCCCGTTCACGAGGCCGGTCAGGCGATAGGCCGTGGTGGCCGCCGTCAAGAAGCAGATGGCCAGAGCGAACAAGTGAGTCCCCGCTACTGCCCTCCCTGCTTCACTACTCACTGCCTTTTGCTCTCATGTTCTGTCCTGTTCTCTGTGCATGGCGGCCAGGCTCCTGAAAGCGTACAGTGCCAAAGAGAAGAAGCGCTACAAGAATATGTTCGGCGGCGAGGCGGGGGCGCCGCCTGCTGGCAGTGACAACAGCAAGGATAGCAGCGAGGACTGCAACAAGGAAAGCAGCAAGGACATCAGCAGTGACAGCAGCAGTGGTGACGGTGGTGACAGTGCGCAGCAGGAGTAGGAAGTGTTTTCTTGCGCCATGACAGCATATGTACATCAGGTTACATGCAGGATTGCAGACTTGCAGAATTCATCTCGACACTGAACAT
>ENA-OSET01003304-OSET01003304.1-sediment-metagenome-genome-assembly--contig:-NODE-3304-length-14958-cov-3.358444_pt1 | contig 14958 bp, 14 predicted proteins | sample MGYA00237882_ERZ534229 | MGnify/ENA primary metagenome ERZ534229 (study PRJEB26408, sample SAMN06266212) | sediment metagenome | isolation source: Hudson Canyon methane seep mesocosm | place... | reverse complement strand
TCTGAGCCAGCTCAACCACTTCCGCGAATGCATCACAGGCAGTAAGGTGCCATTCAGGACGCTCGCTTGCCAAAGACAAGGCGATTGCACCTGTTCCAGTCCCTAAATCCAGCACCGAAGCTTTATTAGGGAGCTCTAGCTCTAGGGCACACTCAATTAAGATTTCAGTATCAGGCCGAGGAATCAATGTAGCAGGGGTAACAAGAAGTTCAAGAGTCCAAAAATCTCGCCTACCTAATAAGTGCGCCACAGGCTGACCGCTTTGGCGAGCTTCGATCAGCGATTTATACTGTTTCTCTTGATGGTCTGTTAACGTTTTTTCAGGCCATGTTTTTAAGTAAGTACGATCAGAACCCAGCACGTGACATAACAAAAGCTCAGCATCAAAAAAAGCACTATCAGCCTCATCACTAGAACCATCACGGCTAAAACAAAGCAAGTGGTGGGCTTTTAGCGCTTCTGCAATGGTGATCATGTTAAAGGGTAGCCATCTTAAATTAGCTTTCACCCATACTAGCTAATAAATCTGCCTGATGCTCTTGCAATAATGGCTGCACGACCAAGTCCAAATCACCTTCCATCACTTCTGCTAACTTATATAAAGTCAAATTAATTCGATGATCGGTCATTCGACCTTGCGGGAAGTTATAGGTACGAATTCGCTCGGAGCGATCCCCACTGCCGACCAAACTTTTACGCTGATCAGATTGTTCAGCTGCAGCAGCTTCTTGCTCTGCATTTAATAAACGAGACTGTAATAATGACAAAGCGCGTGCTTTGTTTTTATGCTGGGATCGTTCATCCTGACACTCAACTACAACCCCTGTAGGCAGGTGAGTAATTCGAATAGCAGAGTCAGTCTTGTTGACATGCTGGCCACCCGCTCCCGAAGCCCTAAAGGTGTCGATGCGCAAATCAGCCTTATTAATGGTAATTTCATCTACTGAATCTGCTTCAGGCATCACCGCAACAGTACAAGCTGAGGTATGTATTCGTCCTTGAGATTCAGTTTCAGGAACACGCTGAACACGATGCGCTCCGGACTCAAATTTCAAAGTTCCATAAACTCCATTCCCTACCAAGCGCGTAATCACTTCACGATAGCCACCGTGCTCACCTAAACTTTGGCTAACAATTTCAGCTTTCCAGCCAGCTCGTTCAGCATAACGAGAATACATTCGAAATAAATCGCCAGCAAAAATAGCCGCCTCATCTCCACCGGTACCCGCACGAATTTCTAAAAATACGTTATGGCCATCATTCGGATCTTTTGGCAATAAGAGAGTTTGTAACTCCAGATCCAACACATCTAACAAAGATTTAGCATCTTTCCACTCTTCTTCAGCCATTTCACGCATATCAGCATCGCCATCATCCATCAGCATTTTGGCTTCTTCAATATCATCCTGCGCTTGCTTGTGCTTGGCATAACACTGCACAACGGGCTCAATTTCAGCATATTCCTTAGAAAAATCTCGAAACTTATTCTGGTCAGAAATAATTTCAGGCTCACTCATTAAGGCCGCAAGCTCTTCGTAACGCTCACTAATACTATCTAAACGAAATAATAGGGATTCTTTCATGGTTTATATACTAATTCAGGTCAGTTTCGGGTCAATATAAAGAAGAACAAGGCGGGTATTCTAACACTGTTGAGCAACAGGAACGAGCTTGCTTAAAAATAAACAGAAAAACTAAAAAAAAGTATGCACAAGTCAGCCATCAAAAATTTAGTCATCAGCACTCACTTGAATACCAAATAAATCTAACAGCCACTCCCCCTTTTCATCTTGCCCTTGCTCAGCAGCTCGTCGAACCTGCACAGTAGGCTCATGAATAAGCTTGTTGGTTAAATTTCGGGATAAATTTCTTAAAACCACTTCCGTATCAGCACCGCCACGCAGCGAACTTAAGGCTTTTTCAAGCTCACGCTGCTGCAAACTTTCCGCCTGACGACGAAATAGTTTTAAAACATTACCCGCACTGGAAGCACGCAACTGCCCAATAAAGCTGACACACCCATCTTGAACCATCACCTCTGCTTCATGAGCAGCCCCTTCACGAGACTTAACATTCTCATCAATCACCCCTTTTAAGTCATCGACGGTATATAAATATACATCAGACAAGTCACCGACTTGAGGCTCTATATCTCGCGGCACTGCAATATCAACCATAAAGAAAGGTCGATGCTTACGCGTCTTCAAAGCGCGCTCTACAGCCCCCTTACCCAATATAGGCAAGGCACTAGCCGTTGACGCAATCACAATATCGGCCTCTTTGAGCAGATCAGGAATATCGCCTAATAAAGCAGGCTCTCCACCCACCATTTTTGACAATTCTTGCGCTCTTGTAAGTGTTCTGTTGGCAATAATCAAGCGCTTAATACCACCTTGTTTTAAATGCCGGGCCACAAGCTCAGTGGTTTTCCCAGCACCAATCAATAAAGCTGTATTATCTGCAAAATCAGCAAATAGCTGCCTAGCAAGATTCACTGCAGCAGCTGCAACCGAAACCGAATTTTCACCTATTGCAGTTTCAGTACGAACACGTTTGGCGACTGAAAAGCTCTGCTCAAACAAGCGCCCTAACTGACCATGTACGGTTTTCGCTTCAAGCGCACTGGTATAAGCAGACTTTAACTGCCCTAAAATTTGAGGCTCACCCAAGACAAGAGAGTCCAGACCTGACGCCACACGCATCACATGAGTAATGGCATCCTGATCCTGATAATTAAAACTACAAGAAACAACGCTTTGAAGGTCGGCTTGATGAAAACCGGCCAACCACGACAGCAATAGATCAACTTGAAGCCCCTCCCCTGCACAATAAATTTCAGTACGATTACAGGTAGAGAGAATAACAGCCTCGCTAACACCCGAGACTTGAGTCAGAGCTTTCAAGGCTTCATCAAGTCGTTGCAAGTCAAAAGCAACTTGCTCTCGAATATCGACCGAAGCGGTTTTGTGATTAATTCCAAAAGCCAGAAAAGACATTAATACCAAGCATCTTGATTAAAAGCGGCTATTCTACAAAGTGAAGAGAAATAAAGCCAACCAATATATGTACAGAACAATCATCTATTGACAGCCATCAAGCTTATGGCATCATGATAAAGCAGAGCTAAACGAAAAACCAAATAAACATCAGAGCTTATAAATAAGCTCACAACCTTAAAGAGAACAAGATTGACTGCGCTTATTCGACTAATTCTAGTTTTTACATCTTTAACATTAACCGCTTGCGGAACTGCTTTTTTAAAAACAGCCCCCCCTCACGAAAGCGTTATGGATCAAAGTAAAACCACAACAGCACAAAAAAAAATGCCTGAAGTTCTGCGTGATTTCAACCTTGAAGAAGACACCTTATACGACCTAATCGTTGCAGAAGTTGCGGCTCAACGAAATCAATTTAATATTACCTTAGTAAATTACATTCTACAGGCCCGCATCACTCGCGCTCCTGAAATTATCAAACGCGCTATCAACGCAGCTCAACTACTAAAAGATGTTCAGGCCATTCAGGAAATGGCCTTATTATGGGCCGACGTTGACCCCAAAAGCATTCCGGCCCACCAATTACTAGCCTTCCAATACACCTTGCAAAAAAATTATGCAGACGCAATGAAACAAACCGAGATCGTGCTTAATCTAGGCGGCGAAGCTCGGGTTGATAGTCTTGCAATTGCTACCCCTCCCTTACCTACCGCTGACAAGCAAGAAATCCTGGCACTTTATCAATCATTTTACAGCCGACACCCTGACAATATTGAAATCGGCTACAGCCTGGCACTTGTACAACGCAACCTAAAACAACTTAACGAAGCCTTAGATACATTAAAGCCAATATTGGAGCAAAAACCTGATTTTGAAGCGGCGATAGTACTTAAAGTCAACTTACTTTATGACTTGGGCCAACTGAAAAAAGCGATATCACTCGCAGACGACTACTACGATAATTTCCCAATGAACCACAATTTAGGCCGCCTGTTTGCAAGCATGCTAATTGAAGATAAACAGCTAGACAAAGCTGAAGAAGTATTTCAGAACCTGATGACGCTTTACCCACAAGCCCCCAGTTTAAAATTATCACACGCATTGGTTATGCTAGAAAATAATAAAATTGAGCCCTCCAGAATAGAATTACTAGAATTATTAGAAGCAAATGTACACCAAAATGAAGCCAACTTTTATCTAGGTCGTATTGCCGATCAAAACAAAACCTTCTCCGAAGCCATTAGATACTACCAACAAGTCAAACCCAGCAACCATTTTGAACCCTCAATAGAGCGAGCCAGCTTCTTGCTTGCAAAAGAATTAGAAGATATAGATGGCATGATCGCTTATTTAAGCGAGCTTCGAACATCACAACCAAATTTATCACTCAAATTATGGTTACTTCAATTCAAAATACTATCAACTCTTAAAGAAGAAGCACGCGCACTCAATACTCTCGACCTTGCCATCCAAGACTTCCCTAAAGACGAGCAACTTTTATACGCACGCGCAATGAGCCGAGAAGCGCATGACAACCTAACAGGCATGGAGAGCGACTTACGAACAATCATTAACAACAACCCTAAACATGCAGTTGCGCTAAATGCTTTAGGCTACACATTAGCAAACCGAACTGAACGACTTCAGGAATCCTTCGTACTTATCAGAGCCGCTCTAACACTCAAACCTGAGAACCCCATGATACTGGACAGCATGGGCTGGGTACTGTTTAAATTAAACAAACATGAGGAAGCACTGGTATTTTTACTGAAGGCTTTTCAAACTTACCCTGATGGTGAAGTTGCAGCACACTTAGGCGAAGTACTATGGGCACTGGACAAGCAAACCGAAGCCCAAGTAGTCTGGCAGCAGGCTTTACAAAAAAATCCTGAACACAAAGCATTAATTAAAACCATCTCACGCTTTATCCCCCTAGCTGAAAACACGACAGACAAAACCAAAGAGAAGACACAAGCTCAAAAAGAAGTAAAACCTGAGAACGAACATTGAAGCGTTTTTATAGACAAGAATTACTTAAAATATTTAACCCAACCTATACAACCAGAAAGACAGCTTTCAGCCTTATACTATTTTCTGTGCTAAGCAGTCTTTCTGGCTGCTCAATATTTGACACTCAAGATGAAAATACCGTCACCAACCACCAGAACTGGGAATTAACCCGACTACAAATACAAGAACAAACCCACTGGAGCTTAATTGGTAAAATTGGCGTGCGCACCCCAGAAGAATCACTCACAGCAGCCATCAATCAATGGGTACAAATCAATGACTTCTTTGAAATCGACCTTTCTTCTACTTTTTTTGGCTTAGGCGCATCAAAACTACTTGGAAACAGTCAATTCTTGACACTTATAGAAGCAGGCGAAGACCCTGTTAGCTCAAACCAGCCAAACACCTTAATTGAAACGGCTTTAGGATTCCCACTACCGGTCACTCATCTAGCTTATTGGATTAAAGGCCTGCCAGCCCCCGACCAAACATTCCAGATTGAATTTAACCAGCAAGGCCTTCCCTCAACACTTAAGCAGCACCATTGGCAGCTACATTTTAGCAAATACCATTTCGAACAAGGCATCCCCTTACCAGGAAAAATCAAACTTGAACGAAATAACACTCGAATCATTTTGGCGATCAAAAAATGGACTCTACTCTAAGTTTAATCTCCCCAGCTAAGTTAAATCTTTTTTTACATATTAATGGTCAGCGTGCAAACGGTTACCATGAACTACAAACCGTCTTCCAGATTTTAGACAAAGGTGACGACATGCAGTTTGAATTAAATGAAACTGCAAAAATCAGCATCACACCTACATTCAAAGATATTCCGCTCGAAGACAACCTCGTGTACCGTGCTGCAAAACTTTTACAACAAACAGAAGCCTACCAAGCTAAACCGCCACAAAAAAAGGGGGTGAATATCCACCTTAATAAAGTACTCCCCATGGGTGGAGGTATTGGAGGCGGCAGTTCTAATGCCGCCACTACGCTATTGGCACTAAACTTCTTATGGCAACTCGAATTAAACCAAGATGAATTAGCTACACTAGGCGCGACGCTAGGAGCTGACATCCCGGTATTTGTACGCGGACATAGCGCTTGGGCTGAAGGTATTGGCGATATAATTACCCCGATAAATTTACCCGAAAGCTGGTTTGTTATCCTTACGCCAGAATGCCATGTAAGCACAGCAAAAATATTTTCAAATAAAACGTTGACAAGAGACACGCCAAAGATGAAAATAGCGCCCGCTCTTGAGGGACAAGCAGCAAATTACTTACACAGTAGTTTTAAAAATGATTGTGAAAAATTAGTATTTGAACTTTACCCTCAAATCCAAAAAGCAGTATCACTGCTTAATAAGTTTGGTGAAGGCCGACTTACAGGAACGGGAGCATGTTGCTTCTCTCGCTTTGATAGCGAAGAAAAAGCACAACAGGTTTTGAACGAAGTATCTTCTGAATTCAAAGGCTTTATAGCCAAGGGAGTTAATCTCTCTCCTGCTTTTCAAAGGCTAAATGAAGCTAATGCATTCGCAAGGAATGATAAGTAAGAGCTTCTTCTTAGCACTACTGTAGAACTTTGCAGTACTGAAATTATTGGGGTGTCGCCAAGCGGTAAGGCAACGGGTTTTGATCCCGTCATGCGCAGGTTCAAATCCTGCCACCCCAGCCATTTTATTTAAATATCCATTAAATTTCCAAGCGCGAACAAACTTTTCAATTACGGAAAAAAGAGGCTTCTCATTCTCATGTCAAAAATGATGGTTTTTGCAGGCAATGCTAATAAAGAATTAGCAGAACAAGTCGCTAACAACCTACGCCTACCCTTAGGTAACGCAACTGTTGGTAAATTCAGCGATGGAGAGATCACCGTTGAAATCAATGAAAACGTTCGAGGAAAAGACGTTTTTATTCTACAACCGACTTGCGCACCAACTAACGACAATTTAATGGAATTAATCGTGATGACTGACGCCTTGCGTCGTGCATCTGCATCACGCATTACAGCCGTTGTTCCTTATTTCGGCTATGCTCGCCAGGACCGACGTGTTCGCTCAATGCGCGTCGCGATTACCGCAAAAGTCGTTGCTGACATGATTACTGCCGCAGGCGTTGACCGACTATTAACGGTTGACCTACATGCCGACCAAATCCAGGGATTTTTTGATATCCCTGTTGATAACATATACGGCACCCCAGTGTTAGTAGAAGATATTTTAAAGCGTGATAGCAGTGAATTAATGGTCGTTAGCCCAGATGTTGGCGGCGTTGTTCGCGCAAGAGCCATGGCAAAACGATTAAACGATCTTGACTTAGCAATTATTGACAAACGCCGCCCTAAAGCAGGTGTTTCTCAAGTAATGCACATTATTGGCGATGTGGAAGGCAAAACCTGCCTACTAATTGACGACATGGTTGATACTGCAGGTACACTTTGTAAAGCAGCAGAAGCACTTAAAGAACATGGTGCAAAAGAAGTATTTGCTTACATTACTCACCCGGTTTTATCTGGCCCAGCTATCGAAAACATCAGCAATTCATCGCTAGATGAGCTAATCGTCACAGATACGATCCCGCTTAGTGACAAAGCAAAAAAATGTGGTAAAATCCGCCAACTTACAATTTCAGGCCTGGTTGCCGAGTCTATGCGTCGCATTAGCAATGAAGAATCAATCAGCGCCCTGTTCGACTAATCACTAAGCCGTTATTGGAATAGCGATTCAGTTCAACTAAAGCATACTAGCAGCACGTTTTTAACGCGATGCTAACAACAGGAAAAGCACATCAGTGCTTTTTCTTATTTTGACCCATCACACTATCGTTCTGGTCGCGGATACCTAGTGTGATTATTGAGGAAAGTAATATGAGCGTTTCATATATTGTAAAAGCAGAACTTCGAGAAGATCAGGGGAAAGGTGCGAGCCGCCGCCTGCGTCGCCTTGAAAACAAAGTACCCGCTATTCTTTACGGTGGAAAAGTTAAAAAGCCAGTTTCATTAAGCCTAAAATCTAATGAAATTAAGAAGTCACTTGAGAATCAAGCTTTTTACTCTCACGTACTTACTATCGAATTTGATGGCAAAGAAGAATCAGCAATCCTGAAAGACCTACAACGCCACCCAGCAACGGGCGACGTAATGCACGCTGATTTCTTGCGTGTTAGCAAGAACCAGGTTATCCACGTAAACGTTCCACTACACTTCACTAACGAAGCTGAATGTGTTGGCGTGAAGATGGGTGGCGGACAAATCTCTCACCAGATGGTTGAAGTTGAAGTAGTCTGCCTACCAGCAGATCTTCCAGAGTTCATCGAAGTAGATATGATCGACGTTGAAGCCGAAGCGATTGTTCACTTGACAGACCTAGTACTTCCAAAAGGCGTCACCATTGCTGCACTTCAGCATGGCAACGATCACGACCTTCCTGTTTGTTCTATCCACAAGCCAAAAGGCAAGGCTGAAGATGAAGATGAAGGCGAAGAGTCTACCGAAGACAGCGCAGCAGAGTAATAGCTAGCGATTCAAAATAGCGTTTCGGTATTTTTTGTGAGTTTATGTTCATGAGTCAAGAAGTTAAATTGATTGTAGGGCTGGGAAATCCCGGCTCTGAATATGAACAAACTCGCCACAATGCCGGCGCTATTTTTCTTGCTCAACTAGCACAACACCACAACCAGACCTTAAAGCCTGAAAAGAAATTTCATGGCCTGCACGCAAAAATCAACACCCAAGGGAAAGACATTCATCTACTCTTCCCAAGCACCTTCATGAATCGAAGCGGGCAAGCAGTCCAAGCATTGTGCCAATTTTATAAAATCCTTCCCGAAGAAATTTTAGTCGCCCATGACGAGCTAGACATTCCATCCGGCACTATGAAGCTTAAAAAAGGCGGAGGACACGGCGGAAACAATGGTTTACGCGATATCATTACCAAATTTGGCGGCAACAAAGAATTCAGACGGCTTCGCTTAGGTATCGGACACCCAGGACAAGCAGACAAAGTCACCGGACACGTCCTTGGCAAACCTAGCCCAAAAGAGCGCCAGCAACTTAGCGACACTATTGATGAAGCCATCCGTTATTTACCGGAAATCATTACAGGTGAATGGCAAAAAGCCATGAATCACCTCCATAGCTTTTCTGCTGACTAAAGCCCCACAAAAACACACCAAACAGCGTAAAACCGATCACATCTAGTACCACCCCAACGAACCCTATATAATACCTGCCATATTTTTCTCAACACATTCTAGGATAAACATTATGGGTTTTAATTGTGGCATCGTCGGCCTACCTAATGTAGGTAAATCTACCTTATTTAACGCTCTCACCAAGGCAGGTATTGGCGCAGAAAACTTCCCATTTTGTACCATCGAGCCCAATGCTGGCGTCGTCGGCATGCCAGACCCACGCCTAGATAAACTAGCAGAAATAGTGCAACCCGAACGTACCATCCAAACCACCATGGAATTCGTAGATATCGCCGGATTAGTAGAAGGCGCCTCCAAGGGTGAAGGGCTCGGAAACAAGTTTCTCGCAAACATTAGAGAAACAGACGCAATCGCACACGTTGTACGCTGCTTTGAAGATGAAAACGTCGTCCACGTCGCCAACAAAATAAACCCACAAGCAGACATCGATATCATCAACACAGAACTTGCACTTGCAGACCTTGATAGCGTCGAAAAAGGTATAAAACGTATCGGACGTATTGCCAAAGGCGGCGATAAAAAATCCAAAGCTCAAATTACAGTACTCGAAAAGCTTCTCCCTCACCTAAATGAAGCCCTACCCGTTCGTACAGCAGGACTATCAGAAGACGATCTTGACCTACTACAAGAAATTCACCTACTAACCATCAAACCTACCATGTACATTGCTAACGTGGATGAAGATGGCTTCGAAAACAACCCACACTTAGACAAAGTTAAAGAAATTGCTGCTACAGAAAATGCTGTAGTTGTCGTCATTTGCAACAAGCTCGAAGCAGAAATCGCTGAACTGGACGATGAAGAAAAAGAAGAGTTCCTTGCCGACTTAGGAATGGAAGAAGCCGGACTAGATCGCGTCATCCGTGCCGGCTACGAGTTACTCGGCTTACAAACCTACTTCACAGCAGGTGTTAAAGAAGTACGCGCATGGACAATGAAAGCAGGCGGAACCGCGCCAAAAGCCGCAGCGGTCATTCACACAGACTTTGAAAAAGGCTTTATCCGCGCCGAAGTCTTTCATTTTGATGACATCGATCAATTGGGGTCGGAATCATCTGTCAAGGATGCCGGACGCTGGCGTCTTGAAGGCCGGGATTATGTAGTGCAGGACGGAGACATCATGCACTTTCGTTTTAACGTATAGCATTTGTTTATTTGCAAATGTTAAGTTGCAAGGGTAAAAAACCTTTTGCTGTTTCCTTGTTCACTTTAGTGGACTTATTGACATTATTCGATAATCCGAAAGGAATATAAATGACAGGATATGAACTTGTGTTCATCACAGATCCATCACACAACAATGATGAGTTGGCTTCTGTGCTGAAAAATTATAAAAAGATTCTCACCAAATCCGGAGGGAAGCTTATTCATGAATATGTTTGGGGACGTCGTCGTCTGGCCTACGAAATATCAGGCAATGACTTTGGTGTTTATCATGCCTGGTACTTCACAGGCACAGGAAAAACAATTGACGAATTACAGCGCCAAATTGGTTATTCTGATGATGTTTTGCGTCATCAAATTATAAAGACTGATGACATTGATACAGAGGCAGCATTTTTACAAACCTTAATTCCGCCTAAAGAGGATACTTCAGAAAATGAGGAAACTCCGAAGGAATCTGAGGAAATTTCAGGAGAATCTACCAAAGTTAAAAAAGAATCTCCAAAAAAAGCTGAGGCAGCTACAGAGAATGAAAAGAATGTTACTGAAGATGTTAAAGAAGTTGACACTGAATCAGAAGTTAAAATAGAAAAATCTGACAAAGATGCCGAAGAAGTAGAAACTGAATCTGTAGATGCTTGAAATACTTTGCCAGTCAGAATTTTTCAGTGCAGAACCTAACTTTCATGAAAATTATTTATGTTAAAAAAACGAAAAAGATCACATTTACGTCGTAAACGTATACCCACAAGTATTCTGCTTCGCAGTAAGCGCAAATCCTGCCCGTTCAAGGAGGCCGGAATAGACAGAATTGATTATAAAGATGTTGAGTTGTTAAAAAATTATGTAACCCAGGGCGGAAAGATTATTCCAAGCCGCATTTCCGGAGTATGTGCTGCAAATCAGAGAAAGTTAAAAACCGCAATTCGACGTGCACGCAACCTGGCTCTTCTTTCACCACTGAGAGGTTATGTGCCCCAACAAGTTAATGTTGAACGAAAATTTCCCAGTTACAGAAATTCTAAACCACGTGAATGAAGTGTGGGTAAGAATCCCCAAATATTCCAAAAACTAAGAGATTGAACAAAAGGAAATACCGTGAAGTTGATACTAACTGAAGACGTACCCAATTTAGGGTCTTTAGGTGACACAATAGATGTGAAATCCGGTTACGGTCGTAACTACCTCCTTCCAAAGGGAATCGCCCTTTTGGCTACCGGCAGGGTCTCCAAAGAATTACAGCACCGGATACAGCATTTAAACAAGTTGCGTGAAGGAAAAATCGAACTGGCACACGAACAGGCAGAAAAACTTAAAACTGTTAAACTGGAAGTTGTCCGTAAATCCGGTCCTGGAGGTAGATTGTTTGGTTCAGTCACCAACAGGGACCTGAAAGAATTGTTGAAAGAAAAAGAATTTGATGTTGAACGAAGGTCCATACAATTGAATTCGCCCATTCGAAACATTGGCCTCCATGAATTTACTGTGCGAGTTCATTCTGAAGTTTCAGTAAACATGCAAATCAAGGTGACTGGAGATTCAGACGAGTCTGCCGTTAAAACAGCTGCTGTTGATGAACCGAAAGATAAAAATGCTGATGAAAAAAATGTTGACAGTGAAGAACTTGAAAAACTTGAAGAGCTTGAAGAGCTTGAAGAGCTTGAAGAGCTTGAAGAACACGAAACTGACGAGTAGTTTACGATTTTAACTTCAAAGCTAAAGGTTCAGATCTACATTGAGCCTTTGGCACTTTAATTTATCAGTTGGGTACTGTCTCGGCCCCACCACCTCCAGATCTTTAATCGCCCTCTCCATACCAGGAGTATCAATGCTGTCTTCTGAAAATAAATCTGAAAAAACCAGGGTTTTTGAGCGGACAAAAAAAATGCGTCCGCAAACTGTTGATCTTGTAGAATTACTTCCACATGACAAGATGGCAGAGCAAGCTGTACTGGGTGCAATAATTATTCAGAACTCAATCCTGCTGCAAATTCTAGATATCCTCACCACAGACGACTTTTTTTCTCCCGCCAATCATTATATTTTTGCTGCCATGCAGGAAATGACTGCACAGGAACCTCCTGTTCCCATAGATGAATTAACTCTGCTGAGTCATTTGAAATCCAAGCATCTACTCGAACAAACTGGTGGAGTAGATTATTTGAATGAACTGTCACAAAATACTCCTGTTGCCGAAAATGCTGAGTTTTATGCCCGTATTGTTCGGGAGAAGGGGCAACTTCGGGATATTATCTTAACTGCTCATGAAGTTGCAAAACGAGGTCAAGAGGAAAATGCGGAAAACATTTCTGACTTTATTGCAGAGGCAACCGATCGATTGCAGTCTATCGATTCACGTACTCGACTTAAAAGTTATTCTCATCTCAAAGAAGTTCTTGCCACAAATTTTGAAGAGTTGGAGAAAATTTCTGAATCTCCGGAAAATGTAACTGGAGTTCCAACTGGTTTTACTGAGTTAGATGATTTAACGCGTGGTTTGCAAAAGGGAGATTTGATCATTCTTGCAGCTCGACCTTCAATGGGTAAAACAGCTCTTGCCATTAATATGGCACTTTATGCTTCAGGTCATGCTAATATTCCATCACTTATTTTTAGCTTGGAAATGCCAAAGGAACACATTGCCATGCGCCTGATTTGCAGTGAAGCAAAAGTAAATAATAAAAAATTGCTGGTTGGTGATCTTGATCAGGAGGACTGGGATAAACTGATGGAAGGTACTACTCGTATGATGGAAGCACCTTTGCTGATAGATGACAGGTCCGCAGTAACTCCGAACTATATAAGAAAAGTGATTCGGCAGGCAAAAAAAGAATTTCCTGCACTGGGACTTGTTATTGTGGATTACGTGCAACTGATGCAGAGTAATATACGGAATCCTTCGCGGGAACAGGAAATATCAGAAATTTCACGAACTATGAAAGCCATGGCCAAAGAATTTTCGCTGCCGATGGTTGTTCTTTCTCAGTTGAACCGAGGCTTGGAAAGACGTACAGAAAAACGTCCAATGATGGCCGATTTGAGAGAGTCTGGAGCATTGGAACAGGATGCAGACCTGATTGTCTTTATTTATCGTGATGAGGTCTACAACGAAGATACCGAGGACAAGGGTATTGCTGAAATAAGCATTGCAAAACATCGAAATGGTGAAATTGGTATGAAACGACTGGCATTTATTGGACAGTACACAAAATTTGCCAATTTGGCTTTGGGTGGCGGAGGCTCGTCAACATAGCAGGTAATATAAAAATCAATTCTTAATTTAGACCTGCTGGGTTAGATGTTAATATTCATGACCATTTATGAATTTTATATTCTTGATAATAAATGGAAACAGGTTCAGCAATCTCCTGCTTTTATTTGGGTTGTTGAACAGTCAGCTTTTGGGCGTGCTTATAAATCTGCATTTAAGTCAGAGTTTGGTAAGGATAGTGAGCTTATATCTAATGAGGAAGTTATAGCGGAGAGGACCGCCTTTTGGCTAAAGAAGTATGACGTTGTCACTAGAGATGAGTATGTCAGAGAGAAGTCATCTCTTTCGGGAAAATGTCGAATATCTGATCTGGAAATAGATAATACTTTAGATGAGCGTAATAGTGAAGACGTTAGACTCGAGAGATTTAAGAGGTCAATCAAAAGGTCACTAGGTCGCACTCGAGGAAGATGGTGGGCGGATTTATTAACATCACTTTATCAATATTATTACGGAGACATATATGATGGTGACCGTAAGACATCAAAGGTACAAAAAGACTTAGCTAATGATGTATTGATTTCCGCACAAAAATTACTAGAACACTTTAATAGTGGCGTTAGTGCGTCTATCTCGATTGATCAGCGAGCAAGTGTGCAATTGCCAAAAAATTTGACACGATTAAATATGGAGTTAGAAGACTTTATCGATGAGTCAGGTAATGAGTTTAAACCAATAAAACGTATAGATTCAACAGCCAAAGAAAGGTTGTTTATATATAACTTATGGGAAATGTTTCAGCGTCAAAGAGGTTGGAAGAAAAAGCCATTAAGTAAGGCTACTGCAATAAATCACTTATTATCACTTGAAGGTATAAACACTCCCATTGAACAAAGAGCTATTGAGAAATTAATTCAGGGGTGGAATAAAGAAAAGCGAGATCTACGAATGCAAATATCTAAAGAGTCTGATAATGATCAGCTTAAGAGGTACAAACTTAAAAGGAAATACGGCATTCTTTAAACCGTAGGTTAATCCACAAATAACAACACTTAATAAACGGTTAGAAATCACCATGAAATAGTTGTTCTACTACCGTACACAGCAATCTATGTATTGCCTAGAATCATCCTTAACCCTAGCGAATTGCCTAGGGACTTTATGAGGATGAAACATGACACTGTCACAACAAATCTTAAAATTAACAGAAGTAAAATTAATCACTGGTCTAAGTGGTTCAACAATCTATCGCCTTATTTCTCAAGGTGACTTTCCTAAGCAAATAAAACTAAGTGAACGCTCTAGTGGCTGGCTTCAATCAGAGGTTGAGCAATGGCTAGATGATCGTATTGCTGCT
>ENA-OSET01003301-OSET01003301.1-sediment-metagenome-genome-assembly--contig:-NODE-3301-length-14962-cov-3.037756_pt1 | contig 14962 bp, 11 predicted proteins | sample MGYA00237882_ERZ534229 | MGnify/ENA primary metagenome ERZ534229 (study PRJEB26408, sample SAMN06266212) | sediment metagenome | isolation source: Hudson Canyon methane seep mesocosm | place... | reverse complement strand
CCACAGCACTCGCATTAGGGTCGGCGTCCACACCACCGATGATTGTTCTTTTAACTGAATATTTTGGTTGGCAATCAACATTTTTCCTGATCTCGTTAATGGGTCTGATTGGTTCTTTAATATGGTGGAAATATTCAACCAACTGGCCTAAAGAACATCCAGATGTTAATCAGAAAGAACTGGAATTAATAGGTGAACCAGACTTCAATAACAATCAGATGTCTTGGTCAATGGTTAAAGACGTTTTTGCTGAAAAAAATGTCTTATATGCTGCGCTGGGCTATGGCTCTATGAACTATGTTTTCTATATATTCTATTCTTGGATTTTTATTTATTTCGTTAATATTAGAGGCTTTAGTATTTTAGAGGGCGGTCTTCTTGCCAGTTTACCATTTTTAATGGGAGCTATAGGCGCCACTGCAGGTGGCTACCTATGCGATAAACTTCAACAACGCTATGGTGTAAAGTGGGGACATAGAATTCCTGTCATTATTGGTCTGATTCCATCTGCTGGTTTCTTATTCTTTGGCTCGATTACTGAAAATCCCTACCTAGCCGTTCTTTCTTTATCTTTATGTTATGGCTTTATTGAATTAACAGAAGGACCATTCTGGTCGACTATAGGTTTTGTTTCTAAAAAACCTCAAGCTGCAGGAGGTATTCTGAATACGGGTGGAAATCTAGGTGGAGTATTAGCAACCCCTCTAATCCCGATAATGGTTGCTCAATACGACTGGGTAATCGCTTTGAATAGTGGAGGAGTTTTTGCTCTTTTGGGTGTCTTTTTCTTCATGCAAATTAAATTTGGAGAGTTGGATCATGAACCCAAGATATAAAATCTTATTTGAACCAGTAAAAATAGGCCCTGTCACAGCTAAAAATAGATTTTATCAGGTCCCTCATGCTATGGGTGCAGGCAATGATATGCCTAATACAAGAGCTGCTCAAAGAGGAATAAAAGCGGAGGGCGGCTGGAGTGTCGTCAACACAGGTTATTGTTCCATTCATCCTAGTTCAGATGATAGGCCTCTCCCGTTTGCAAGATTGTGGTCTGATAAAGATATTGATTCTCATGTCCCTATGGTGGATGCAGTGCATGAGCATGATGCACTTGCTGGTATTGAATTCTTTCATGGTGGAGCTTATACAGCTAACAGACATACACGAATGCCTCCAATCTCTCCATCTGGAATACAAGAGAAAGTTAGTGAACTTATGGACATGCATCTTACAGCACCAAAAGTAATGGATAAGAGGGATATTAAAAATCTAATTCAATGGCATTTGGATGCAACCGAGCGAGCCATCCAAGCTGGTTTTGATATCATATATTGTTATGCAGGAATGGGGTTTTTACCCTATCATTTTCTACATCCCACATTTAATACTCGATCGGATGAATACGGAGGAAGTCTAGAAAATCGTTCCAGGTTAATGAGGGAACTGATAACTGAGATGAGAGCAGTTGCTGGTGATAAAGCTGCAATTGCTGTTCGAATCTCAACAGATGAGTTACTAAGTTTTAAAAGTGAATCGAGTGAGAGCGAAGCTCATGAATTCTTTGAGTTAAATGGTGAATTACCCGATCTATGGGATATAAAATTATCAAAATGGTCTAAAGAATGTCCAAGTAGTAGATTTTCGGAACCTGGTCACATGGAGCCTTACAACGGTTTTGTAAAACAACTTACTTCTAAGCCTGTTGTAGGAGTGGGATGGTTCACTTCACCAGATAACATGGTTAGCCAGATTAATAGAGGGATTCTTGATTTTGTAGGTTCTGCCAGAGCCTCAATAGCTGATCCATTCCTTCCTAATAAAATATTGGAAGGTAATGAAGACGATATCCGAGAATGCATTGGCTGTAATATCTGTGCCTCATGTTACAACCAAGGTATACCTGTTCGTTGCACACAAAATCCATCGATGGGTGAAGAGTGGAGAAGAGGGTGGCATCCAGAAAGAATAAAATCCAAATCTTCTGATAATTCAGTTCTGGTTATTGGAGGAGGGCCAGCAGGGTTGGAGGCAACTTTATCGCTGGCTAGAAGAGGATATTCAGTTGCTATTGCTGATTCAGAAAAAGAACTGGGAGGGCGAATCAATAAAGAGTCAATGCTTCCTGGTATGTCTTCATATAAAAGAGTAACCGATTATCGAGTGAGTCAAATTAATCAATTAGATAATGTTGATATCTACTTAGAAAATACATTGAGCCCGGATGATGTGTTGGAATTAGGATTTGATCATGTCGTAACAGCGACAGGTTCATCGTGGCAACCCTCAATCATGGATGAAAAAACAGCCCCTATAGCCATCCCTAAAACGAATAGTATCTTCACTCCTGAAGATATATTAAATGGCTGTGAGCTAAAATCACCGGTGCTAATATTCGATTTTGATTATTATTATATGGGTGGCCTAATGGCTGAATACATCAAAGATTTAGGTCATGAAGTAACCATTATCACACCCTTTGAAAAAGTTTCACCTTGGAGTTTCAATAGTAATGAAGTCACAGAGATTAAACTCAGATTACTAGAAAAAGACATTAAAGTGATCACTGAACATCGCATTATAGAAATAGAAGAATCATCGGTTAAAATCAATCATCAGGTGAGTAATAAGCAGAAAGATATTGTAAGAGGTTCACTTGTACTCGTGGGCAATAGAAAACAAAACGATTCGCTTTATAATTCACTTAATTCAAACCAAGAAGCTTTGAAAAAATCAGGGATCAAATCGCTTCAAAATATTGGTGACTCTAATGCACCAGGGGCAGTTGTTCATGCTGTCTATGCCGGTCACCTTTATGCCAATACATTTGATCAAGAAGATGATAATTGTAGCGATGAATTTAAACTTGAGTACCCTGTAATTCAGTAATTTATAATATAAAATTAGTAATTGGAGAATTTTTATATGAAAGGAGATATGCAACGTTGGACGCCAAATGTAGCCTCAATTATTGAGCATGCAAAAGAGTTACATCCAACTACCGAAATTGTTAGCAGAATGATTTCTGGTGAGATTCATAGAACAAATTATGAAGAAGTATGTATAAGAGCAAGAAAACTTGCCTCATCGTTAGAGAAAGACGGTTATAAGAAAGGAGATGTGCTTGCAACTTTAGCTCTTAATACTTTTAGACATCTAGAAATGTATTTTGGTATTTCTGGGATGGGCGCAATAACCCATACGTTAAACTTCAGGCTCCATCCTGAACAAGCGGTTTATATCATCAACCATGCAGAAGATAAAATCATATTCTGTGAGCTGCCTTTTATACCAATCCTTGAAGGATTAAAGGATCAACTAAAAACTGTGGAGAAATATGTGATTCTTTGTAACGAGTCTGAGTTACCTGAAACAACCCTAGGCAATGCAATCTCATACGAAGAGTACATTAAAGATGGTGATGAAGATTATAAATGGCCTGAACTGGAAGACGATGCCGCTTGTGCTCTTTGTTATACCTCTGGAACCACTGGAAACCCTAAAGGCGTGCTCTACTCTCATAAATCTAATATTTATCATGCAACCTCTGCATATTCAGCACTTACTATTGATCGAGATGATTGTATATTAATGGTCGTCCCAATGTTTCATGTTTTGGCTTGGGGAATCCCATATTTTGGTCCAATGACCGGAAATAAACTAGTGATGCCAGGAATAGGAATGGAAGGAGAATTACTCTATGAGCTTATAGATCAAGAAGAAGTTAATAGCACTTTTGGTGTTCCCACGGTGTGGATGCAACTGTTGGCTTATTGTCGAGAACATAAGAAAATCTTAAGTTCAGTTAAGAATACCATCATCGGTGGATCAGCTTTATCTCTTGCTATGCTTAAAGAGTTTGATGAAGTTCATGATGTCAATGTTATCCATGCTTGGGGAATGACTGAGATGAGCCCATTAGGAACCACAAATCTCCCCACTAAAGAAATGGAAGCAATGAGTAAAGAGGAAAAATACACACTGCAACTCAAGCAGGGAAGGCCTGTTTTTGGTGTGGAGCTTAAAATCATAGATGACTCTGGTAATGACTTACCTAACGATGGAGAAGCTTATGGGCATCTGATGGTTAGAGGCCCTTGGATCCTTCAAAAATATTTTAAAGCAGAAAAAGATGCTGTAGATGATGAAGGGTGGTTTGATACCGGTGATATATCAAGTATCGATAAAGACGGGTATATGACTATTGTCGATAGAGCAAAAGATGTAATTAAGACCGGTGGAGAATGGATTAGCTCAATAGATCTAGAAAATGCTGCTGTTGGTCATCCAGAAATAGCAGAAGCATGCGTGGTAGGCGTCCCTCATCCAAAATGGGATGAAAGACCAATTATGTTTGTTGTAACAAATTCTGGTGACGAGATTGATAAAAATAGCATTCTAGAGTTTCTTTCTTCAAAAGTGGCGAAATGGTGGATACCCGATGAAATCATTTTTCTAAAAGAACTGCCTCATGGTGCCACTGGTAAACTTCTCAAATTTGATTTAAGAGAAGAATATAAAAATTTATTAATTGATCAACAATAGGATTGTGATCTCAATAATCCTTTGAAGTATTTCTAAGACTATGACAAATAATTATGCACTTATTACTGGTGGTTCTTCAGGAATTGGTTATGAAATTGCCAGGAATTTAGCTGGACGAGGATATAACATTCTTTTGATTTCGAGGAATGAGAAAAACCTACAGGACTGCTGTAATAAACTTTCAGATGAATTTAATGTATCTGTGGATTACATTTCGAGCGATCTAGCAAACAAAGACTCGGTGACTTATATTTACGAAACGTCAAAACAAAGAGGATATAACATAGAGATATTGGTAAATAATGCTGGTTATGGAATAGCAACCCCATTTCATGTCACCTCTATAGAAGATGAAGAAAACTTCATTCGTGTTTTAGGAACCTCAGTGATCACTCTTACCAAGCTATTCGTCAAAGATATGATTAAACAGAAAAGTGGTAAAATCATGATTGTTTCATCTGTAGCAGCATTTGCGCCACCTTCTGCAATTCAGGTTCTCTATGGACCTATTAAAACATTTATGAATCGATTTAGTGATGCCATGAATTCTAGTTACAACCGTCTAGGGATTACCTCCACTGCTGTCTGCCCAGGTTTTACTGTGACCAATTTTCATACAGCGAGTAATGTACAAGAAATGATGGATGCTGTCCCTTCTTTCATGAAATTCAGCTCTGAAAGAATTGCGAAAGAGGGTGTTGAAGCCATGTTTAAAGGTAAGAGCTTATGTGTTCCGACAAAGACATACAGGTTTCTGGTTTTTCTGCTGAGGGTCACCCCATACTCTTTTATAAGATTACTTGAAAATGTGTTGGCGCCTGGGCGATATGAGCAGAAATAAGCCTGAATAAATCACTTATCAATATGGACCTGGGGGATTGAAAGAAATATTAAAGAATCATTAACGTTCATCGAGTAAAGCATTATAGTCTTTCTCTCTAATAACTCGGATACCAAGCTTTTCAGCTTTAGCTATTTTTGTTGGCCCGACTTTTTCTCCGCATATCAATAGGTCTGTTTTGCCAGAAACTGAGCTTTGTACTTGTGCCCCTAGTTTCAGTGCAATTTTTTTCATCTCACTTCTTGACCCAAGAACCATTCTTCCTGTAAAAACGAGTTTCATTCCACTTACAGGAGATTCAATATCTTCTGTTTCAGAAAGTAATGCAGTTTGAGACAGATTAAAACCGAGACCAAGCATACGATTAATTGTTGGCCACCTCTTATTTAATCCATTGACAATATCTGTTGATGAAATCTCTGCAAAACCTTCAATTTCCATAAGTTCTTCTTTAGTTACTTTCATGAGATTATTAATTTGTATATTTTGCAACAAGCGTCTGGAATCGCCTCGACCCAGTTGTGGAATTCCGAAAGCGCTAAGAAAACGCCAATCCTCAGTTTCAACTTGAATGGATCGATCTAACTCTCTTCTTAAATTTTTTGATTGAACGGGTCCAAACCCAATTTTCTCAAAATCCTCCTCATTAGAGTCATATATCTTCTCTAGTGTATCAATGCCTCCGGCGACTAACTTAGTAATACTTTTGGACCCAAACCCGTCAACCTGTCCATGAATTTTAAAAAAGTGCTCTAGTGTATTTTCCATTTGAGCTGGGCATGCAGAATGATTAGTACAAACCAGAAAGTCTCTTTGCCAAGTCAACTCCTTTCCACAAGAATCACAAGTTTTTGTAATCTGTGTTTTTGAAGAGGGCTTTATAACGCCTACAATTTTAGGAATAACTTCGCCTGAGCGCTCGACTGAAATAACAGCCCCTTTACCAAGACGAAGTGCTTTAACATTACCTGCATGATGTGCCGTCACACGCGAAACAGTTGCTCCTGATAGCTCAATTGGTTCAACTTCTAATACCGGAGTAACCCGTCCGGTTCTTTTTGTCTGCCACATGATTGAATTAACTGTGGTGTCTTTGGCCTCAGAACGTTGTTTTATAGCAATCTGCCAACGATTATGATGATTGGTTGACCCGAGCAGAGTCTTTAAAGAGTTATGAGTGATCTCGACAACAACCCCATCCGTTGGGTATTCACAAGATTCCAAGACTTGCTTCTGGATAGCTTCATGATTATCTATAAGCTCATCAAAGCTACCTTCCCACCGATCCAATGTGGAGTAGGGTACAAACCGAACCACTCCGTCATTAAGTGCTTGAATAAAATCTTCATTCACCTCATCTGAATTCACCACCCCGACACAAATATTTCGTGGGTGTGCATACCCTAATTTTTTCAGATTCTTTTTAAAATAATCTGTGGTCATTACGAGTTCTCCAATTCCGGGAACCCCTTTTCCAACATTAACCACACCTTTGTCAAAACAAGAAGTAATGTCATTTCCATGAATACCATCACCCCGAGTTGCTAATAAATTATCTTCACGATAAAAAGCTGCAAGCCCGTCCAATTTGGCAGTTGCTATTACAGTAATATCTATCTGATCAATGGATTGCTTATTTGCTTCTTTCAAGATTCTGGTAACCCATTTTTTAGTCTCATCAACAGTGTATGATTTTTCAATACTGAGCATTGGCTCAGGATGCTTTAATCTATCGGAACCAAAATCAGGCTCATCTTCAATTTGATTTAAAAAAGGGTGATTTGGTTCACGTCGTTGGAGTTCAGCTAAATAAACATGATCGTAGGTATCGTCATCAATAATAGGGGAGCCTTTTCGATAAGATAATGAAGCCTCTTCCAAAAAACTTACTAGTTTTGATGTTTTCCACAATTTTAGGTCTTGATCGGTCATAGTTGGATTACTGCGTTATTATGTCTTGAAAGCAAGAAAATATAAGTACTAATATAGGTTAATTTTACCATATTCAACGTGTTAGATAAGTTTAGAAAACAATATTCAGGGTCTTAAATTATTTAAAAAATTATACGTACAAGTTAAAAATAGGACCTTGCAGTGTCATTTTCTACAAAAAAGGGCACATATAGACACTAAATAAGCCTTTTGTAAGTAACTTAGTGTATTTATATTGGCTTAAATCACTTAATAGAAACTCCTTAAACACATTCAAAACCTAATAAAACCCCTTATCTATAGGAATAGTGTGCCTCTATAAGCTATATTTTATGGATATATATATGCGTATAATATATATTATGTAAAGTTATTAGTATGTCTTTATTGTGTGTTTTAAATATATATATCATAGGTTTATGATGTTTTTATGATGTTATTTATATTATTATCTTAAATTTAGTTAAGAATTTATATTTTAAAATTAGTTATTTTTCTAGAATTGTAAATTTTTAAGAAAATATAGAAATACACAGATTAAACATAATCTAAAGCGTAAAAATCGTCCTTATAGTCAAAATCAACCTCCAAATGCTACTTTGTGTCAATGTTTACTAATAAAATTCTCTAGTAACTCTTAGAAACACTAAAAAATAGCCTTTCTGATGGTTATATGCCCAAAAATCATCTGAAAATACCCTATTTCAAAAAAATCATATATCCAAACCAATAAATCAATAAATTCTTCTATTTCAGTAAATATTCGTAGAATAGGTATAAAAAATAGATAAAATATCATTCAAATGGCAGTAAAAATAAAACCTTATACAGAAGCTCTAGGCGCCGAAGTCTTAAATATCAATCTAGGGAGAAAACTGTCAGATAGTAATCTTTCATTAATAAAAGATACTTTGAATAAATACCATGTGTTATTTTTCAGAGATCAAGATATTACTTCGAAACAACTTATTAACTTTGGTAAAAACTTTGGATCATTAGAGATTCATCCCTTAATTCCTACACTTCCAGGGAACCCCGAAATAATTGAGTTAAAAAGTCTTGATACAGGCCCTGCTCCTATGGCAAAAAATTCAGAAGTATGGCATTCAGATATGAGCTATACAAAAATACCTCCTTATGCAGGAATTCTACAAGCAAAAAAGATTCCAGAAAGTGGTGGTAACACCATGTTCCTAAATGCTGCCCTTGCCTATGATTCATTATCAACCAATATGAAGAAATTCCTGGCCAAGTTGAAGGCAGTTCATTCCATCGTTAAAACAATTACTCATGATGAACTATTAGATGGAAATGCATTGAAAAGATTTGACATGATGAATGAAAAATTACCTCCGATTGAACACCCTGTTATTCGTACACACCCAGAAACTGGTAAGAAGTTAATCTATGTAAATGAAATATTTACCTCTCATATAGTAGGCCTAAATATCAATGAAAGTGACGCAATTCTCCAGTTCTTATATAGACATATACACAATCCTAATTTTCAATGTAGATTTATATGGGAAAAAAATTCAATTGCCTTCTGGGATAATCAAATTACTCAGCACTATGCTGTTGCTGACTACAGTAGCTTAAGAACAATGCATAGACTCACTATTGATGGGACTCATAGACCTAAGTAATTAAAGTCCGTATCTTGAGAAAATATCTCTCTTTCTACCTAATAATTTCGCTTGAATAAATCTCCAAGCAAGCCTGTAGGTTGGCATCCATGCAATTCTGTTACCACTCTTATCATTTTTCAGAATTTCATCTACTATCCAAGGTGTAGCAGTTTCCACATGATCACAAATTATACTCACTGTGGGTCTAATCTTAGCCCACTCCTCGCTGGTCAATCTCTTTTGCTCGTTTAACCAGTTTTCAGTTACTAAAACTCCTGGGCTAATAGAGCCGATAATAATCCCTGTGTTCTTATTTTCAGAAATTAAGTATTTAGTCAGTATATTAATACTAGCTTTTGTTGAACTATAAACACCCATACCAGGTGTTAAAAATTTCCCATCAAAGCTTCCGCCTAGCATATTGTATAAATTCCCACTACCTTGAGCTCTAAATCCATTTATAGCCACTTGAGAGCAAAACAAAGTCCCTATAGAGTTGGTATTAATCATCGTGTTAATCAGACTTTCAGGTACCTTATGAACAGGATTCTGGCCAGAAGCATAACCGGCATTATTGATCCAGTAGTCAACCGTTCCAAATTCACTTTTTGCTAATTCCCAAAGAGCTTCAATTTGCCTTTTATCCGAAATATCGCAAACTTGGCCGATAATACTGCCTTCTGATTTTTTGTTCATTTCTTGTGTAGCCTTGACGATATCGTCCCCACTTCTGCTGCTTATAACTACATTATGTCCAAGACGTGCAAATTCATTAGCAAGTCCTCTGCCAACCCCTTTTGTGCTTCCAGTAATAACCACATTAGACATTCTTATCAGCCCCTTGTTTCCTTCTCGTATACCAAGTATATATTGCTAAAAGCAGAACAGTAAAATTAAGAACGCTCATTAATAAATATGGTCCTGTATAAATATAATCAAATAAAAATCCTCCAACCCCACCGGCTATCATTTGCCCAATAGCTCCACACATTGCAAACGCACCAAAAACAGTGCCCCTAATTGCCACAGGAGCTGTTTTTCCGATTAATGTAGTGGAAGAAATTATGCAGGCACCCTCCCCCATACCAAGAAGAATAGCAACTGGAATAACATTGAATGACATAGGATCCTCAACCAGACCCATAGCTAGATAGCCCAATGATGATAAGAAGAATGCAATCATGATTCCGTAGATACGATCTATACGATCCATAATAAATCCAAATATAGGAGCAGTAACTAGGACAGTTGACGCAATAACAGGAACGATCGTCGCTCCTCTTGCATAACCTTGTTCTATAGTCATGCCATTATCAATGGCGAATCTTGACGTCCATAAAAATGTAAACAGGCCCACGACCACAATATCTCCTCTAGCCGCTAAGGATGCAAAATAAGCTAACCGTATTTGTGAATCTTTTTTTGCTGCTCTATACCCGTCAGTAAATAATTCTTTAAAGGGAGCTTTATTTTGTTCTTGCTGTTTCAAGCCTGGCTTCATGAAAATAAAAACGACCACAGCTGCGATTAGACAGATTAGAGTGCCAACCCAAACGGTGTAAGTCCCTGCTTCAATGGGATCAAATCCTCTTGCGGTTAATGTTGCAGGCATTTTAACTAAAAGAGCAGCCGTTAAGGTCACTCCGACTCCTTGGAACAACCCCATAAACCCGTTCCATTTTGCTCTTGATCTTTCTTGGGGGTAATCTCCCGTATAGATTATAAGCACAGTAGATGCTGCGGCTACACCAACAGCGAATAGAGCTCTAACCATATATAATTGATAAAGACTGGTCATCAAAGGAAAACAAAAATAAGCGATAGCCATCAAAATCAAACCTATTGAAAACACCGGCCGCCGCCCTACTTTATCGGCTAACGCTCCCATAAGTGCAGTCATGGCAATAATGATAAGTTCTTGCATAGTGGCAACAGATCCAACAACGGCTCCTTGAATATGTCTTGCAATCCCTAGATGTTCCTCTAATACATAAGGTTGCATAAAATTCATAAATGCAAAAACAGAAGTATTTAACAAAGCAACAGGAAAAAAACTCAGAGCATTGATTCTGCTAACACCGGGCATAAGATAAATCGGGCCTAACTTATTATTATTAATTTGACTCACTTATTTATTTACTTATAGTTTTAGAATGAACTAATTGTATCTTATTATCACTTATCAATAAGGTATCAAAATGTAACAAGGACAGGTAAAGATGTATACAAACGTATGGTATGTTGCCGCACGAACTGAAGAGCTTAAAGATAAACCTCTGTATGTCAAAATGCTGGGTTCAGATTTTGTTCTATTTAGAAATAACGAAGGTAAACCTGCCTGTCTAAGTAATGCTTGTCCACATCGTGGAGCTAGTCTGGCAAATGGCAGTTGCAGTGAAAATAGAGAAATCATCTGCCCATTTCATGGTTGGCAATTTAATGGCGAAGGAACCTGCACTAGAATTCCTGCGGTTGGTGATGATGACCCACAGACTGATGCTCCTGGAGTAAAAATAGACTCTTATCCCACCGTAGAAAAACACGGATTAATCTGGACCTTTTTAGGTGATGAACCCGATCAAGCAAAGCCAATTCTAGAGATCCCAGAGCTTGATGATCCTGAATATACTGTTGTCTCAGATGATGTTATTTTTGAATCTAATTTTCACCTGGCTAAATTTAGTAATCTAGATTATGTGCATCTACCTATTGTTCATGGGATTCGATTCGAGGATCAGGAAAACCCGTATCAACCCCCTCCTCATACCGTTGAGAGAACTGATTATGGGATGACCGCTTTTATTGAAACTGAGTCGACATACAGTAAGGGTGCCTGGTCGAATGTTCGCGAAGAAGGCACTAAAGTAAAATCAATACTTAAATATTTTATCGCTGGACAAACCTTAAGGGGTCAAGTTGAGATTGGAGCTACTGGTTCTGGCCAATACAATTGTTTCTATGAGTTTTCTACCCCCATTGATCGAACCAGAACCATGATGAGATATTATTTCTTTAGAAATTTTATGACTAAAAAAGAGATGGACAAAATGGCATTGGAAAGGAATCTAAAGAATATCTATGAAGATAAAGTCATTGCTGAAGCTCAAGTGCCTAAAGTTGGACCTGATGGAATGCCAACCATTGTTGGTAAACATGAAGACACGGTAATTAAAGTCTATTGGGAATTGATGCATGAGATGAGAGATAAGGGTTGGCAAATTGACTACAAAGCATGGAATAAATTAATTGAAGATGGAGAGCATTGCGTGGTTCCTTCTGTGGCTAGGAAAACCCATCCTGAGAAATGGCAATACCCATCAGTCCCAAGAATAAATAGTAAATTATGAGTCAAGACCAAGGAACAATTTTAGTCACAGGATCTAATAGAGGCATAGGCCTTGAATTTGTAAAGCAATACATCAAGCACAATTGGACAGTTATTGCCACGTGCAGGAAACCGAGTGAAGCTGATGAATTACAAAGCTTAGCAAAATTAAATGACAATATAAGCGTCCTCTCTGCTGATATTACACAACAAGAGAGTATCGATAGCTTGAGCAGAGAATTAGACAATCAACCAATAGATATTCTCATTAACAATGCGGCTTATTTAGGCCCACCTGATCCACAGAAATTTGGTGATATTGATTATGGGTTGTTTACAAAAAGCTTTGAAGTCAATGCTATAGGACCTATCAGAATTACAGAAAAACTGATTGATAATGTCAGAGCTGGTGAGATGAAAAAAATTATTTTTTTAGGTAGCGCTGCTGGTTCCATTGCACAAATTGCTCCACCGGTCACTCTCTACTCTTATCGATCAAGTAAAGCAGCACTTCATTTGGCAGTGCATAATCTTTACCATGAGTTAGCAACTGAGGATATTATGGTTTCACTGATTAATCCTGGATTAGTAGACACACGAGGTTTTCTGGATTTACAACCCAATGATCCGATACCAGAAGAATTAACAAAAATGGTTCCTGAACCCTTAATTAGAATGATTCAGGAAGGTAAAATACCCATGATTACTACCTATGAATCAGTAACTCAAATGATGAGTTATATTGATGCTCTGACAGCAGAGACTAAACCCTTGTTTGTCAACTGTGATGGCACACCGATGCCCTGGTGAATGAATTAAATTTAAGGTGAAATATGAAATATAGGAAACTTGGAAATTCGGAACTAGAACTCCCAATTATAACTTTGGGAGCACTTAATTTCGGATTCTTCTGTGATGAAGAAAAAAGCATAGAGACAATAAAGGCTGCAATTGATAACGGGGTAAATTGCATTGACACAGCTCCGACGTATGGTGGCATGAGAGGCAATTCAGAAACCATCACTGGTAAAGCAATTAATGGTATTAGAGATAAAGTAATCATCGCCACAAAATTTGGAACTGACCCAGCAACAAGCAGAAGTGCAATTAAAGGTGGGGGCACCAAGCAATATATTATGGGTGCTGTTGAAGACAGTCTTGAACGCTTAGACACTGATTATATTGATCTCTATCAAATGCATTTCCCAGATACTGAAACACCAATAGAAGAAACTCTAAGAGCTTTAGAGGACTTGATCACTTCAGGAAAAGTAAGATTCATAGGCGCTTCTAACTTTGCATCTTGGCAAATCTCTGAATCAGGATGGACATCACTGACCAACGAATTAAATCAATTTGTCTCCTTACAAACTAGATACAGTATTTTAACGAGAGATATGGAGAAGGAAATTTTACCAGCATGTGAAAAACATCAAGTGAGCCTGTTGCCCTACTTCCCTCTTGAAAGTGGCTTATTAACCGGTAAAGTGACCAGAGATAAAGAACCCCCTAAAGGCAGCAGATTAGCCTTATGGAAAGGGGCATTCACCTCTGAAGAAAAATTTAATATTATTGATAAGCTTAATGATTACGGTGCTGAAATTGGACGTAATATTCTAGAAATGTCCTTAGCATGGACTGCTCATAGAAGTCAGGTAGGATCAGTTTTAGTCGGGGCCACAAGCCCAGAACAAATGATTCAAAATATAGATGCTATCTCATGGGATATATCAGAGGAACATATTAAGGCTATAGATGAGATAGTATTAGGGTAGCTATTCAGCAAGGAAATCTTTCATTCGCTCAGCATCAAAAACTTTGATATGCACTTCATCTCCTTGATTAATTTCACCAGCAACATCAATAACACCAACTAGGCCACGTAGTTTTTTTGCCACTTTCAAAAAATCTAATTTACCAGGTGATTCTCCAGATAATGTCATATGAGTCTTTGCAATTTCTTCTGACATATCGTGGCAAGGTGGGTTGTAGTCTTCCACAATCAGTGCTGCCCCCGAAGGAAATAATAATTTCGTTCCTTTAGGTAATCCTGAAAAATTTGGAATACCCTCGAAACATAGGTTTGCTCCAAGAGTTTCTGCTGTAAGATTATCTTGCAGATTCATCCCTTCGGTCATCATGGCAAGCTCCTCAATGGAAACAGCTGACCATTGACGATCATTCCTCCTTATAGTTCCAGCTGGGTATGATTCCCCCTCATATGCGCCCCGCATATGCCCACGATGTTTATCTCCTACAAAGCCATCAAGCTCAACCTGTGCAGTCTCAATTGAATGCTTAGCAAAAGCTACAGTCCTTCCGATATGGAGTGAACTAAGCGTGGCAGTTGAGTCTTTTGGGTGCTTCGACATCTTAATTTATCTTCTGTTCCACTAGCGGATAATTTGATTGAGACCACGCTAAGATGTCTCCTTCAATATCAACTACATTAGTAAAACCATGGGTGTGGGTAGAAGGTAACTGTAATGTTCCAAGTATCGGAACTGCCTCGTTACCCATACTTCTTGTCGTTGAAGGAATGATGACCATAAATTCGACTACCGATGCATGGGGACTGCTTGTCTCTACAACTGAAGTTAAATCAAATGGTGCAGCAATTGTGCATGGTTCTTTGGTAGCTGATCAAGTCTCTGATATAGCCAATGGTGGCTACAAACAAGTCTACGATGAAAG
>ENA-OSET01003299-OSET01003299.1-sediment-metagenome-genome-assembly--contig:-NODE-3299-length-14966-cov-2.992142_pt1 | contig 14966 bp, 13 predicted proteins | sample MGYA00237882_ERZ534229 | MGnify/ENA primary metagenome ERZ534229 (study PRJEB26408, sample SAMN06266212) | sediment metagenome | isolation source: Hudson Canyon methane seep mesocosm | place... | reverse complement strand
GGCATCGCGGTGCTTGCACCTCCAACAACGATGCTGGTAATCCGTCCAAAACCGTCCGCACCCCAACTAACATTACTGTCGGTGCTGAGGTCACCACCCGCTGTCAGATTTTCCAACCCTGCAACTTCCGCAGCCAAGGCCGGATTTGAATCTAGATTCGCTCCGCTCAAACCATCTTCGTCTACGGTCAAGGTTTCTGTACCTGTGTTCACTTGCGGTATGTCGTCCTGGACATTGATATCCAGGGCAATGCCTCCGGTCACTGCATCACCGTTTCCATTCACCGCATTAATAGACACATCAGGAAAATCCACTTGAGTTAACCAGTTTTCGGAATTGGTTTGAGGATTTTCAGAATGGTTCATGTTACTGAGCAAATACTCCATAAATGTATCAACAGAAGTGTCGATTGCCGTGCCTTTTTCTTTTATACGCGCCCTGGCTTTTCGTAGTAGTTGGCGTAAAGCCAAGCCCGCTTCTTCAACTAGTGCTAAGCCAAGGTCATTCATGTCCTCAAAGTGGCGATAAAAAGAGGTAGGGGCGATTCCTGCAGTGCGCGTTACTTCTCTTAAGCTTAGGCTTGAGAATACTCTTTCAGCACTTAATAACTCTAATGCGGCATCTAATAATGAGCGTCTGGTACGTAATTTTTGTTCGCTACGGGTTGTCAAAATAAGTCCTGATATTCTTCAAATAATATTATAAGTAAATATATATAATACCCGAATGCGCTCATTAACTTTAGTGCAAGTTAAATGTGGGTGTTTAAAATATAAAAAAGGGAGTATACAGCCTAATTCAGATAAGGAACTGCTTTTAGCTTAAAAGTTGTTTATAATACGCGGCCTTTTAAAGACGATTTTGCAGTTCGCTTGAGAATAGACTATGCCAATTTATGAATATGCCTGTAAATCTTGTGGTTATGAGAAAGATGTCCTTCAAAAATTGAATGACGAACCATTACAAACATGCCCTGAATGCAATAAAGATACTTTTGCTAAACAAATTTCAGCGCCAGGCTTTAGGTTAAAGGGTTCTGGTTGGTATGAGACTGATTTTAAAACAGGTAAAAAGAAAAACTTGGTTGGTGATTCCGAACAAAACAAGGGAACGAATCAAACAAAACCCCAAAAAGTAAATTCTGCTGTTTAAATACAAGATTTAGATTGCCACTTAATAATTCAATAAAAAGTTTAGATAGGAAAGTGTTATGCGTAGCCATTATTGCGGTTTAGTAAATGAAGAACATATCGGGCAAGAAGTTGTCATTTGCGGCTGGGTTCATCGTCGTCGTGACCATGGAGGGGTTATCTTCCTAGATATGCGTGACCGTGAAGGAATCGCGCAAATTGTTTTTGATCCTGATACCGAAGAAAGCTTTGCTAATGCCGAGCGGGTTCGAAGTGAATATGTCCTTCAGATCAAAGGTATTGTTCGAGCTCGTCCAGAAGGTACTGTAAATGAAGATATGGCAACCGGTAAAATTGAAATATTAGGTAAAGAGCTAACTATATTAAATGCCGCTGCCACACCACCATTCCCTTTAGATGACTATGTTGATGTTGGGGAAGAAATACGTCTCAAGTATCGTTTTATGGACTTAAGGCGTCCTGAAATGTTGAACAAATTAATGTTCCGTTCAAAAGTTACCAACTTTATTCGTAACTTTCTGGACCAGAAAGGCTTTATGGATGTTGAAACCCCCATTTTGACCCGTGCAACACCTGAAGGTGCACGTGATTATTTGGTACCGAGTCGTACTCATGGTGGTAAGTTCTTCGCACTTCCTCAGTCTCCACAGCTATTTAAACAGTTATTAATGGTTTCTGGCCTAGATCGATATTATCAAATTGCTAAATGTTTCCGTGATGAAGATTTACGTGCAGATCGCCAGCCTGAATTTACACAGGTCGATGTAGAGTGCTCTTTCATGGAAGAAGCACAGCTCATGGATATGATGGAATCTTTAGCGTCATCTATGTTTAAAGATTTGATGGGTATTGATTTAGGTGAGTTTCCGCGAATGACTTACGCAGAAGCGATGGATCGTTACGGAAGTGATAAACCTGATTTACGTATTCCTCTTGAGTTGGTCGATGTTGCTGACTTGGTTGCACCGGTGGACTTTAAAGTATTTGCTGGCCCAGCTAAAGATCCCAAAGGTCGTGTAGCGGCACTGAAAGTACCTGGTGGCGCATCACTATCACGTAAGCAAATTGATGCGTACACAAAATACGTTAGTATTTATGGTGCGCGTGGCCTAGCTTGGATTAAAGTCAATGAGCTCGAGAAAGGAGCTGAAGGGCTGCAATCACCCATAGTTAAATTTTTGGGTGAAGAAGTTGCCTTGGCTATTATGGAAAAACTAGGTGCAGAAAACGGCGATATTGTTTTCTTTGGTGCTGACAAAGCGAAAATTGTTAATGAAGCGATTGGGGCTTTACGCTGCAAGATAGGTGAAGACTTAGACCTTTACACGTGTGAATGGGCGCCAATGTGGGTTGTTGACTTCCCAATGTTTGAAGAACTTGATGGGGGTGGTTTGACAGCAATTCATCATCCATTTACATCTCCTTCTTGTACGCCAGAAGAATTGAAAGCCAACCCTGAAAAAGCTTTATCTCGTGCTTATGATATCGTATTGAACGGTACTGAGCTTGGTGGTGGTTCTATTCGTATTCATGATGCTGAGATGCAAAGGACTGTATTTGGTATTTTGGGTATAGATGATGAAGAAGCAGATAATAAGTTTGGTTTCTTATTGGATGCATTGAAGTTTGGTTGTCCTCCACATGGTGGTTTAGCTTTTGGTCTTGATCGTTTGGTTATGTTAATGACAGGCGCGAAATCTATTCGTGAAGTGATTGCTTTTCCTAAAAACCAAAGTGCTACTTGTGTTCTTACACAAGCGCCTGGCGAAGTCGACTCTAAACAGTTACGTGAGTTAAGTATTCGAGTACGTAAGCCGGATGCCGAAGAAGCTAAGTAGCTTAAAACTTTACAGCATTAAATAAAAAGGCCTACACAGGCCTTTTTTTATATCTACTGTTTGCTTAAGTGGGCATTCTTTCAAATAAAATTTCTTTGAATTTAAACAAAGCAATCATTAAATCAGTTGCCATCTGGATGATGCCTGCCTACAATCAGTGAAATCTTGTCGGGGGGCTAATGCATCGTGTTCAAATACGCTGTGTTGATGGCTGAGACTGCTTGCTTTTAAGTAGGACCCGTTGAACCTGAATTGGTTAATTCCAACGTAGGGAACAAGTGTGCATCGTATTTGCTCATCTTTTTCTCTGCTGCAAGTTGGCTAAGGTCAATTATCACTCTAACGCCAATTATACTTTTAATGCCAATGATCGCCGGAGCACATCATGACAGTGGAAAATTTCCAAAAACTAAGTGAAACAGCAAATGTTGATGAATTATCTACACAGCCTTTTCCTGCCTCAAGCAAAATATACGTTGAAGGAAGTCGCCCTGATATTCAAGTGGCTATGCGCGAGATTAAGCTTAGCCCAACAACGTTGCAAGACGGTAAGTTTGAAGAAAACCCTGCAGTAAGAGTCTATGACACATCAGGTCCTTATACAGACCCGAACAAACATATTGATGTAAGAAAAGGTTTAGAAACACTTCGTTCTACTTGGATTGAAGAACGAAGTGATACTGAATTATTAGAAGGTTTTAGTTCTAAATACGCAAATTTAAGAGATCAAAACCTTGCTTTAGATGGTTTACGTTTTGAGTACAAACGGCAGCCGCGTAAAGCGCAAGATGGGAAAAACGTTACGCAACTACATTACGCTCGTCAAGGAATTATTACACCTGAAATGGAGTATATTGCCATTAGGGAAAATCTGGCTTTATCAGAAGCTCAGCTTGAAGAGGCATTGGAAAACCAGCACCCAGGAATGAGTTTTGGTGCATCAATTCCTAAAATAATCACGCCTGAATTTGTACGTGATGAAGTAGCACGTGGACGTGCCGTTATTCCTAACAACATTAATCACCCAGAAACTGAACCGATGATTATTGGGCGTAACTTTCGTACAAAAGTGAACGCCAATATTGGTAATTCAGCGGTCACGTCTTCAATTCAAGAAGAAGTAGAAAAAACAGTATGGTCAACTCGCTGGGGTGGCGATACTGTGATGGATTTATCAACGGGACAGAATATTCATGAAACCCGTGAATGGATTATTCGAAATTCATCTGTACCTATTGGTACGGTGCCAATTTATCAAGCACTTGAGAAGTGTAATGGTGTTGCTGAAGATCTAACGTGGGAGTTATTTCGGGATACATTGATAGAGCAGGCAGAGCAGGGGGTTGATTACTTTACGATACATGCTGGCGTGCTGTTACGCTATGTTCCAATGACAGCAAAGCGTGTTACAGGTATTGTGAGTCGAGGTGGTTCCATTATGGCTAAATGGTGCTTGGCTCACCATGAAGAAAGCTTTCTCTACACGCATTTTGAAGAAATATGCGAGATCATGAAAGCATATGATGTGTGTTTCTCTTTGGGGGACGGCCTTCGACCTGGTTCCATTGCAGATGCAAATGATGAAGCACAATTTGCTGAGCTAAGAACTTTGGGAGAACTGTGTAAAATTGCTTGGAAGCATGACGTGCAGGTATTTATAGAAGGCCCGGGTCATGTGCCTATGCACATGATTAAAGAAAATATGGATGAACAAATTAAACATTGCCACGAAGCGCCATTTTATACGCTTGGCCCGCTAACAACAGATATTGCGCCAGGTTATGACCATATCACTTCAGGCATTGGTGCTGCATTAATTGGCTGGTACGGTTGTGCGATGCTTTGTTATGTAACGCCTAAAGAGCATCTTGGTTTACCAAATCGTGATGATGTTAAGCAAGGCTTGATCACCTATAAAATCGCTGCTCATGCTGCTGATTTGGCTAAAGGTCATCCGGGTGCACAGATTCATGATAACGCTATGTCTAAAGCGCGTTTTGAGTTTCGTTGGGAAGACCAGTTTAATCTGGCGCTTGATCCTGATACTGCGCGTGAATATCATGATGAAACCTTACCTAAGGATGCTGCGAAAGTAGCTCACTTCTGCTCAATGTGTGGGCCGAAGTTTTGTTCTATGAAAATTTCGCAGGAAGTGCGTGATTACGCAGCTGATTTGGATGCTAAAAAAGGCATGGATGAGATGTCTGAAAAATTTAAACAATCTGGAAGTGAGATTTATCAAGAAGTTTAATTTACTGAACTTAGGTGTTTTAAGTTATGGATTTAGGGCGTGTTGATTTAAACCTCTTAGTACACCTTGACGTTCTGTTGCGAGAGCAGAACGTCACTAAAGCTGCTTCTCATCTTGGTATAACACAGCCTGCAATGAGTAATGGTTTAAAGCGTTTGCGTTTGTTATTTGAAGACCCGCTTCTTGTTCGAACCAGTGATGGTATGACACCTACGGAGCTTGCACTTAAACTTCAACCTGAAGTTCGTAGCATTCTTTTCAATATTGAAAAAGTAATCCAGCCTGATCGAAATTTTGATTTGAACAGTAAGCGAGTCTTTCGTGTAATGGCGAGTGATTATGCGGAATCGACACTAATCCCCGCAGTGTTAAGTGTTGTAAGAAAACAAGCACCAAATATCACCTTGGACGTACTCACACCAAGCGACGTTTCTTTTGAAGATGTTGAGCAAGGGCGGGTTGATATGGCGATTAATCGTTTCGAGACCTTGCCGCAGTCCTTTCACCAGAAAACCTTATGGTCTGACACTTTCTCCTGTTTGATGAGTCCGATGAACCCTTTGGTTCAAGGGTTTGATTTAGAAAACTATTTACTTGCCAATCACATCTGGGTTAGTAAGACGGGCTTTGGGGTGGGTGTAGGTGTTGACCCAGAAGATGTTCAGCGTTTAGGGTGGGTTGATGAGGCGCTCGGAAAAATTGGCAAAAAGCGTAATATCAGTGTATTTACGCGCCACTATCAGGTGGCAATGCTACTTGCTAAACAGCATGACCTTGTTGCAACACTGCCTACTCGAGCGGCAAAACTTGAATGTGAAAGTGCAGAACTTGTGCTGAAAGCGCCACCTTTTGACATACCGGAGTTCGAATTGAAAATGGCTTGGAGTCCATTATTGCATCATAACGCCGGCCACCAGTGGTTTCGGCGCTTGATTAGTGGGATCGCTGAGTCGTAAAACTTAAAATTCGTAAGCTAAGCCAATTACAGAGGTGATAAGCTCCTTATCTTCTGTTAATTTACTTGTTTCAACTTCCCCTGAGAACTTTTCAATAGAGATATTGCCAACGAGTTTAAAGTGATCAGTAAAAGCATATTTAATATCTAAATCAACACCAACATGGCCGCTATTGCCTGGATCAAATGCGGGGCGAAATGCTTTAAAATCATCTTCACTAACGCCAGTTGGTAAGTTTTTAAAAGCCTCTGTATTGTCTTTTTCTGAAACACCGTAATAATAGCTGTTATATTTTTCACTGTAGTAATTTACATAAAAGCTGGGTACAAGTGTCCAGTTACCCGTATCAGGAATAGGGCGAGAAATCTTTAAGCTAGAATGTGTACCATCATAAGTATCGGATACATCATGAAAGAACGTACCTTCAACTAAACCTACGCGTGAATAAAACCGACCAACAAAACCTACTTCAACGGCAGCGTCACGATTTTCAATTCCTAAGAACATTTGGGTGTTTTTTGTGTTTATATCATCAACATCTAAAAATACACGTCCATAATTCGCAGCTAGTGCAAGCGAAACACGTTTATGATTGTAAAAATGATAGCCTATTGTTAAGTCTTTAATAAAAAATCGATTAAGCTGAATATTTAAAATTGGGTAAGGTTCAGAGTAAGCGTTTTGTCCTAGGTAGGGGGCTGAATAAAATTTTGCACCAGCTCCAATAGAGACGATATTTTCATTACTTGCTTGCTCGAAATCAGCAAAAGTGACATTAGATGATAGTAGACTGGCAAGAGAAACTATCAAGACGAATAATTTGTTGTTTGAAATATGTTGAACCACTGTTAGGTTCGATTTATTGCTCATAAAGAAGTGCCTGTTGATTTGTTCTGCTATTAACTTTAATTCTAATGATATTTTATTATTTAACCATTGTAATCATATTAGTAGTTTAACATTGAGATCTAGCTATCATCATTTAAAATTTGCCTTGCTAAGCTAGTATTTTTTAAGGTAATTAATTATAAGTCACGTTAAGAAATAATGTCACAGATGATGACATTTTTAGGGCGCTATATTGATTTCGTAATTTTTCCACTAGATTGTGGAAAGTCGAAAGGGGATTATTTGTTATAGATGCTAATAAACGTAAAAAGCTAATTATAGAGCAAGCTTTAGAGGTAAGACATAAGTCAGGCATGACAAGATTAGAAAATGTGGTGCGGATACTTTTAGGTTAGTATTGTTTGAAATAACCAGTAAAAAGGAAGGTGCTTTGAGTTTCCGGCTTACTGGTTTGCTGTCAAATCTTAAAACTGCGCTAATAAGTCCTCATAACCTGCTTCGGCCAACTCTTCAACAGGAATAAACTTCAACGCTGCAGAATTTATGCAGTAACGTAGACCTGTTGGCTGTGGGCCATCATCGAACACATGACCCAAGTGGGAGTCGCCAAATTTACTACGTAACTCTATACGTGTATAAAAAAGGTGGCTATCTTCTTTTTCTACAATAAACTCGGCATTAATTGGTCGGGTAAAGCTAGGCCAGCCAGTGCCAGATTTAAATTTGTCTTTAGACGAAAATAAGGGTTCACCACTCACAATGTCGACATAAATTCCTACTTCCTTGTTATCCCAGAACTCGTTATCAAAAGGTCGCTCTGTCGCTTCTTTTTGAGTGACTTTATATTGAAGTTTCGTGAGTTTTTTCCGTAGTTCGTTGTCTGAAGGTTTGTGATATTTTTGGTTTGCTGTTGTTGAATTCATCACGTGTATTTGGCCTCGTGTTTGCTGCATATTTTCTGTCATTTGCCCATTCGTTGGCGTGCTTGTGGATATTGGGGTCGCTGAGTGCAGATAAGCGGCAGACGCCATTAATAGAGAAAATGTAATTAGTGATCTTTTAAATATTGATTGCGTACGCATCATTTATACCTCTTAGTGATGTCTCTAGTTTAATCATAGCTAGTTGATGCTTCATAGTATTTACCTATATTTCTTTAATTAATAGAGGGCTAAGTACACTTTTATCGAATCATGATACCTCGTGATAAACTTGTGATAAGTTCGTGAAACTCTCGCAATTTTCAATCCGTAAACTTCTCATCATCCATTAAACAACAATGAATGAAAGGAAGAGAAATGAAAATCAACTCAATTTTAGCTATGTCAGCACTACCTTTAGTAATGGCATCTAGCATCGCTTCAGCACAAACACTTGATGTTAAGATAATTAATTTAACCCAGGGTATGTATTTTACCCCTTTATTAGTAAGTTCTCATGATGCTTCGCAGCACTTGTTTGAATCTGGCACTGTTGCGAGTGTTGCGCTGGCCGCTATGGCTGAAGGCGGTGATATTTCAGGCTTAGTATCTGCTAGTGAGGCTTTGGGTGCTGTAAATTCTGAAAATCCAGCAAATGGTCTGCTCGCACCTTCAAGTTCAACTACATTAACTGACTTTAATACCGGCACAAACGAATACTTATCCATTACAGCTATGTTGTTACCAACGAATGATGGTTTTGTGGGTCTTGATTCTTGGGAAATTCCTGAAGCCGCTGGTACTTACACAATTCACCTTAATGCTTATGATGCAGGATCGGAAGCAAATGATGAAATCATAAACGGCGGTGCAGCACTTGGAACACTGGGTATTCCAGCTGACCCTGGTGCTAATAATGGTACAGGCGCAAGCGGTGTTACTAGCACAGAAACAAATGAGACAGTTCATATTCATAGAGGTAATGTTGGTGATACTGATAGTAATGCTGGTGTGAGTGATGTTGATAGTCGTGTTCACCGTTGGTTGAACCCTGTCGCAAAAGTTGTTGTTACCGTTAAATAAGGAGGAACCAACATGAATATGAAAAAATATTTCGGGATAGGTTTTTCAGTGTTTTCACTCGCATTCATGAGTGCTTGCAGTGATAGTGATAACGACAATGATGGTGTGAAGGTCGGTACATTGAACGGCTATGAACTGACTGTTACTAACTTAACTAGCAATCAACCTTTATCACCATTAGCTGTTGCCATACATAATTCAAATTACACCGCTTGGACGATTGGTGTTGAACCAAGTTTAGGTCTTGAAAAGTTAGCAGAAGAAGGTTCTACCACTGAGTTTTTAAATGAAGCGATAAGCGCTGGAGTTTATGCCAGTGTAAGTGGTGAAGGTGCTATCTTTTCAGGTGAGTCAGAGACACTTGAAATTGAAAGTGTAAAAAATGATGAGATGAAACTTACTATTGCAAGTATGTTGATCAATACCAACGATGCGTTTACTGGTGCTCAAAGTATAGATCTAAGTAGCTTGGAAATCGGTGATGAACTTAGTGTCCTACTTCCAGTTTATGATGCAGGAACAGAAGCCAATAACGAGTTGGCAGGTACTATACCCGGGCCTGCTGATGGTGGTGAAGGTTTTAATATAGCGCGTGATGATGTAAATGTGGTTTCAAGGCATCCTGGTGTTGTGACTAATATAGATGGTTACGATGACTCAATACTAGATTCAAGCCACCGTTTTGATTCACCGATAGCTAAGCTAGTACTCAAACGTATTCAGTAATTAAATGTTATCTAGAATATAATCTATAAGCGGTCCCCTGAGCATAAAATTGCATCAGGGGATTTTTGTTTTAAGCGAAACAAACTATGCTGTTAAATCAAGCTAAGTTTTGCCGCACACAGTCACAAACAAATAAGGGAAGCTCACAAGAGATGAATAACAAAATCCTCGTTATTGAAGACGACCCAGATATTAACAAACTTGTTTCAATGAATTTACGAGATATGGCTTATGAAGTTGAAAGCTGTGATGTGGGTTCTAGAGGTCTGAAAATGGCGATGAATGGTCACTTTGATCTGATCGTTCTAGATGTAATGTTACCAGAAATGGATGGCTTGGAAATATGTCGTCGCCTGCGATCTGCTGACAACTTCATTCCTATATTGATGCTTACAGCTAGAGACTCTGAGGCAGATCGTGTAGTTGGGCTTGAAATGGGGGCAGATGATTATCTGACTAAGCCCTTTAGTGTGCGTGAATTACAAGCACGAGTGAAAGCAATGCTGCGTCGTGTTCAAATGCTTACTAAAACAAACGAAGTAGAAAGTAGAGATATACTGACTTTTGGTGAGCTTGAAATACAGATTAATAAGCGGCAAGTTCATTTAAAGGGACAGTCAATCGAACTTACAAGTACTGAATTTGATTTGTTGCTTTATATGGCGCAACAGCCAGGTTTAGTTTTCAGTAGAAGTCAGTTATTAGATAAAGTTTGGGGTTATCAACATGCTGGTTATGAGCATACGGTAAACTCACATATCAATCGTTTACGTACTAAGCTGGAAAAAGACCCATCAAAACCAGAGTATGTACTGACCGTTTGGGGAGTAGGGTATAAATTTACCGACATGGAACAATCTATATGAGTCTTCCTGATCTAACACCATCTAATTCAAATACTAAAAGCCGTTGGTTAGATTCATTTTATAGCAAACTAGTGATTGGTTTATTGGTAAGCTTTTCCTTGATCGCCTTGTTGTTAACAGCACTTGTTCAACAGTTGACGAGTAATTATCAAAGTGAAATTGAACAAAAGCTACACCTTGAATTAGCTGAGCACATTGTACATGACGATAGTTTATTAAAAGATGGCGAGGTTGATCGAAAAGCGCTTGAGCATACATTTCATTCAATGATGATTCTTGGTCCCAGTTTTGAGCTTTATGTGCTGACGCCTGAAGGAAGGGTGACTACGTATTCTGCAGATGATGATAAAATAAAGCGCATGCAGGTTGATTTAAAACCGATAGAACAATTTTTATCTGGTGAAGGCAGTTTACCTATAGTTGGGGATGACCCGCGTTCGCCTTTTAGAAAGAAAATTTTCTCTGTAGCGCAAATTAAAGATGGCGATGAGCTAGTCGCATACCTGTATATCATCATTGGCGGTGAGATTTATGATGGTGTGGTTGATCTGCTACAAAACAGCCATATCATTAAACTAAGTTTTTGGGGGTTTATCGCTACCTTATTTTTTAGCTTGATTGTTGTAATGCTGTTGTTTGCCATGCTAACCCGACCATTAAGGCGACTCGCAACCGATATGCGTTTATTTCGCTCTGTGGGGTTTGAGAAAGGAAAAATGCCTGGCTCTGTTTGGGATAAAAACTCATCGGATGAAATTCATCGCTTGGGTACTACCTTTAATGAAATGGCCAGCACCTTAAAACAGCAATATGAAAAAGTCAGAACAACCGACGAGCTTCGTCGAGAATTAATCTCTTACGTATCTCATGATCTGCGAACCCCTTTAGCGGCATTGCAGGGTTACCTTGAAACCTGGCAACTAAAACAGGGGCAGATTAGTGAAAGTGAAAGCTCAGACCTAATTCAAATTGCTGTTAATAATGCCCAGCACATAAGTCGTCTGGTGGAGCAGTTATTTGAGCTGGCTCATCTTGATGCTGAAAATGCTCAGCTTACATTAGAGCCAGTGTCAATGGCTGAACTGGCACAAGATGTGATTCAGAAGTTAAACCTAGAAGCGAAAAAGAAAGGTGTTACTTTAGATGTAAACCCGAAGGATCCATCATTAATCGCATTAGCGAATATAGAAAAAATGGAACGCGTTTTTACCAACTTACTCGAAAATGCGATTCGCCATAGTAAAGAAGGCGGGAGAGTGATGGTTGATATGCAACTACTTGATAAGCGTCTTGAAATAACCGTGCGGGATAACGGTTGTGGTATTCCTTCTAAGGACTTAGCGCATATTTTTGACGCGCATTACCGAGCAGAAAATAGTGCTCAAGGTGCACGGACTAATAGTGGTTTAGGTTTAGCCATTACTCGTCGAATAATTGAACTGCATCAAAGTAAGATTTCAGTTGAAAGTGTGCTTGGTGAAGGCAGTGCTTTTATCTTTGAGTTAGACCTGGTTTAAGTCCTCTGCATGTTATTGTTTTCAAATTAATTTGCCATTCCGGATAATCAGGCATTCTGAGTGGTAGAGACTTTGAATTATGCAAAGCTTTCTATGTAACGATCTTTCCCTCTCTCTATAATAAACCCATTCCTACACTACACCACTCGTTTAAGCTTTTGTCAGAAGCTAAAAAGCAATAGGTGGTATTTGTTATATCCCATTATTAGTATATGAAAAAACACTTATGTGTGTATAATGCGAATCATTACTATTTAGTTTGGCGTTATTTTTAAGTATATCTAAGGAGAAAAAATGTTTTTAAAGAATAAATTAAGCATTGCTGTTTCATTAGTCATTGCTGTAGCAAGTAATAGTGTATACGCGGCACCCAAGGTTACTGTTCTTGATAAAACATTAAAGCCTGCAGCCAATTTTTTAGCTTATACCGAGTTTGAATTGTCTGGCGAGCCTTTAGCAGAGTCATTAGGTTTAGACTTAGATATCTTAGATCCAAGTCTGGCCAATATGCCAACTGCTTTTGACTTTAGTGCTGGCATTGAAAGTTATGAGTACTCTGAAGAAGCGATGTACGCTTTAAATTATCAGTCAAGCATGGGGCCACATTTGGCTAACGGGCCTTTAAATAAATTACGTGGTGGCAAGTTAGAAAATCTTGGCGCTCGTTTTGTTGAAATGGCGAAGTCAGTAGGTTTTTCTCCATCAGAAATCCCATTAAATATGTACCCGATTTCACTACCTTATATTCAGGCGTACCTGAGCTAGCTCAACATGCAGATACCACCAGTATCAATGGCGAAGAGCTTGAGGAATTTCTGGTCCTGCAACGCGACTTTGAAGCCGATGGCGGGTTGACCGCAGTTGAGGATGCCCGCGCGCTTGATCTGCGCCGCCGCGCCATCGATGCACTGTCACATGTGCTCAAGGACCTGGGGTTGGCGCAGGCAACGGAGGTGATGAAACGCTCGGTCGCCGTGGCCTCCGGCTCCAATGACACCGACACATTTGCGACCCGCGATGTGGGACTGATCAGCGACAAGATCGCCGGTGACGGTGTGACCGTGCTGGATGTTATCCGCTCGCTGCATCGCGGTGGGTTTGTCCACGAGGCGGAAAACCTGCTGTTCTTGGTCAAGTTGCGGGTCTCGGGCGATTACCTGCAAACCTCCGCCGTGGTGCGCGACAACAAGGTGATCAGCGCGATCAATGACCCGAACGACTATACCGGCCCCGGCACGGGGCATCGCCTGTCTGAGGCGCGCCGCAAGGAGCTTGCTGCCATCCGCGATGTTCTTGACCGTGACGAGGTTCTGCGTGCCAAGGCAGCAAGTGAAATGGGTGAGGCCAAGGCCATCCGCTATCAGACCATGGGCTCAGCTGATCCAGGTACTGAGCGCAAGGAGATCGTTGTGGGTGTCAGCCCTGGCTTTGGTTCAAAGATCTTTCGAACCTTGGCAAACCATCGATTGAGCGACGTGCTGCGCGCGCTGCAAGCTGGGATCGAGCGCGGTGGTGGCACCCTGCGCCTTGTCCGCTTCTGGCACACGGCGGATACGTCCTTCCTGGGTCTGAGCGCAGCGCGGCTGTCCGGATCGGGCTTGGGCATTGGCCTCCAGTCAAAAGGCACCGCGGTCATTCACCAGAAAGACCGGCTGCCCCATAATAATCTCGAACTGTTTTCAAACGCTCCGATCACTACGCTTGAGCACTATGAAAACATGGGATTCAACGCGACGGTCTATTCCAGGGGTGAACTACCCGAGCCCGTTGTCGTGCCCACCCGAGGCGAGGCACTGGGCGCGCGGTTCCATGCCCGCGTGGCGCTGATCTATGCGATCGAAACCGCCATGACCGAAGACGGTGCCACCCCCGAAACCCTGCAAATCACGTTTCTGGAGGACAGCTGATGGCTGACAAATCTCTCACTGCCAGCGACTATCCGATTGCCGAAAACCGGCCCGACGCGGTGATAGGTCACCGGGGCAAACCTTTGTCGTCGCTGACGATGGAGGCGGTGCTGAACGGCGATGTCACCATGGAGGATCTGCGCATCACCCCGCAGGCGCTGGAGCAGCAAGCGCAGATTTCCAAATCGGCGGGTCGCTCCACGCTTGCCGGAAACTTTGAGCGCGCAGCAGAGATGACACGGCTGTCACAGGAGGAGGTCATGGCGATTTACGAGTTGCTGCGTCCCGGCCGGGCCGCCTCAAAAGATAGCCTTCTGGACGTGGCGCAAAGGTTGAGAGACGAACAGGATGCGCCTCTGCTGGCGGATTTTGTTGAGGAAGCCGCGCGTTTCTACGAAAAGCGAGGTCTTTTTCGAAAACGATACTAATTTTGGATGATGTAACATTAACTTTGCCAACGTGAAAGCTGATAACAGCCTTTTGATAAGACTTACTGATAGCTCCGTTTTAATCTGTTATCTTGTTGTGGGTAGCGTTGTGGGTAGAAAATATATTATATTATATTATTATTGTAATAGGCCAAGGTGCACTTTATGCACCAAAGGAATTAATCAACAAAAGCACATTTTGAAAACACAGGAAGCACGATTCCAGTGCATTTGAAGAAGATGTTAATTTTGAGCGAAAAGATGGCCGCCTGGTTTTAGTAGTTTCCTGAGCATCCTTAGTTGGAGAACTCAATATCTTTTCCTACGTCGCTGCATGAAAGGTGAGTGATGAGCGCCACTTCTTCCTCAGAAATATGCATGTACTCTCGAGGGGAGATTCAAATCCTTATAAGTTCGATCGTTTATCCCGTACACTGCCATACCGCGTCTCGAACACGAAAGAGGGCGCGTTCG
>ENA-OSET01003298-OSET01003298.1-sediment-metagenome-genome-assembly--contig:-NODE-3298-length-14967-cov-7.534385_pt1 | contig 14967 bp, 18 predicted proteins | sample MGYA00237882_ERZ534229 | MGnify/ENA primary metagenome ERZ534229 (study PRJEB26408, sample SAMN06266212) | sediment metagenome | isolation source: Hudson Canyon methane seep mesocosm | place... | reverse complement strand
GATATTATTGAAGTTCATGTCTCTGGAGCTGTTGTTAAACCAGAGTTTGATAGGATTCAAGCTGAGTTTGAGCCTCTTATCCAAGAAGGCAACAAAAAAATATTAGTTATTTTGACGGATTTTGAGGGTTGGGTTGATGATTCAGGTGACTGGTCTGATATTTCTTTTACACAAAGAAATGATCAATATATTCAAAAAATGGCTTTTGTTGGAGATTTAAAATGGAAGTTGGAAATTGAAATGTTCACGATGAAAGGCTTTCGTAAATTCCCAATTGAATATTTCTTATCAGGACAAGAAGAACTTGCCAGAGCATGGTTGGAATAATAATTTAAATTAAATCTAAATGAAGAGGGCGAAGAATGGCTAGGCTAAAAGCGGTATTTTTGTTCACTATGATGAGTTGGTTAACCTATTCATCTGCTGCCGAAATAGAAGCAACTTCTGTTGTTGATTTATCCAAGGCAACCATGTGTGTCGATCCTGATTGGCTTCCTTATGAAAGTTTGGATGAAGAAGGCAATCATACAGGTTTGGTTGCTGAATATATTTCTTTATTACAAGCAAAATCGGGCATTGCTATAGAGGTTGTGAAAACTAAAAATTGGCAGGAGAGTCAACAGTATTACAGGGAACATAAATGTGACATTGTGTCAGCACTCAATGCAACCGAAGAACGTGCTCGCTACTTAGCTTTTACAGAACCTTATTTGAGTTCTCCGGCAGTGCTAGTGTTAAATGAAAATAATCAATCAGATGCTTTACTGTCAGATCTCAGTGGAAAAACATTAAGCATGGTGCCGGGTTATGTCTACGAATCGAAGCTTCGTGCAGATTATCCGGATATAAAAATAGTTCATATTGCTAATATGGAAACAGCATTGCAGCAGGTGTCTTCGGGTGAAGTTACGGCAACATTAGCTCCATTGTTTCTAACTTTTGCGTTAACACAAAAAATGTCCTTAGATAATTTGAAAATAATGGGACAAACTGCCTACAAAGATGAGCTTAGAATCGGGATCCAGAAAGATAATTTACCGCTAGCCATTTTATTAGATAAAGCAGTTAATAGTTTAACGTCAGAAGATCATAGAAATGTTAGACAAGCGTGGGCAGCTAAAGCAATGAAATAGTACCTAATATGTGAATAAGGTTTTAGTGAATGAATGACTTACATATGTTTCTTTAAAACTTTTAGACAAAAACATGTAGATTAAATTACAGTAAGCAATACTAAATAAAAATTTTAAATAGTGGAGAGATAGTCATGAAACATTCAGTTGTTGCAAGTTTATTCTTAATCGCTGCAAGTAGTGGTGTCAATTCAGCTTTAGCCGCTGATTTAATGATTTTTCCTGCTGAGGGACAAAGTGATGAACAACTCGAACAAGATAAATTTGCTTGTTATGGTTGGGCAAAAAATCAATCAGGCTTTGATCCCATGGTGGTTCCAAAAGCCACTACACCACCACCTTCAAGGGAGAAAAAATCAGGTGGAGTGGTACGAGGTGCACTGGGTGGTGCTGCTTTAGGTGTGCTCTTAGGTGATAGTTCAAAAGCTGCAAAACGAGGTGCGGCAGCGGGTGGTTTGGTTGGTGGTGTGAGACAAAGTTCGGCTAATACTTCGACTGAAAAAGCGAATGCTCAATGGGAACAAGAACAAGCCGCAAATTATGCTAATAATAGGAACCTATACAACCGAGCATATGGTGCATGCTTACAGGGAAAAGGTTATACCGTAAATTAGTTTAAAAGCTGATCCCCGTTTGACTAATAATTGGCAAATTTGCAAAAAATTTAATAACCAATGCATTAACAATATCAATAAAAAAGGCTCCCACCAAAGGAATAACTAAAAACGCTTTTGGTGAGGGGCCATATTTTGTGGTGATGGCATTCATATTTGCAATACCGACTGGTGTAGCACCCAAACCCAAACCAGCAAAACCTGAGGCAATGACACTAGCATCATAGCTTTTGCCCATGACTCTAAATACGATATAAACCGTAAATATCGTCATCACCAAAACTTGGGCCATTAATATTAACAATATAGGGCCTACAGCTTGTGACAATACCCAGAGCTGCATACTCATCAAACTCATACTGAGGAAAATTTGTAAGCTAATTTCAGCGGCTCTGTCTATTACAGGAGTATTTAACTGAAGCTTAAATAGATCTGCACTATTAGTGACGATAATACCAATCATCATCGCTGTCAGAAAACCAGGCAAGGTTACACCTTTTGAAAATAACATTCGATTGACCAAATCACCGACTTCCATACATAACGCTAGAATAAGCAAAGTCGCTAAAATTCCACTGATATGAGTAGGTTTTACCAGCAAGTTTTGCCCATCATCTTTATTTGAAGCATCACTCGTGTTGGCTTGTATTTTGTGTTTTCGAATTAAATATTCAGCAATCGGGCCGCCAATGACACCACCAGCAATTAAACCAAATGTAGCAAAAGCAATGCCTATTTCTTTTGCTTGAAGTAGACCCGCTTCTTCGACTACATCGCCCCAAGCTATTGCGGTGCCATAACCACCAGCAAATGAAATGCTGCCACTGAATAAACCATAGGCAGGATTGCCTCCCATTAATTTTACTAAAAGAACCCCAGTAACATTTTGTAAAAGAAGAAAGATGGTAGCCACTGCAAGTAAGATAGCTAACGCTTTACCACCGGCTTTGAGTAAGGTGAATTTTGCAGACAAACCAATAGTGGTAAAAAATACTAATAACATGAGATCACGTATTCGCATATCGAAATTGATTTGAATATCAAAAACGGAATAGATGAACGTTATAGTCAGACTACATATAAGACCGCCGGTTACGGCTGACGGGATATTATAATGCGATAGAAAGGAGGATTTTTTAGTAACAAACTCACCTAAAAACCAGACAATAATAGCGATAATAAGTACATCAGCACCAACAACGTCATATGTGGTCATAAATTACTCCAAATACATATTTTAGTGATTGACTGATAGTAAGCTAAATTGGTGCTTAAAAACAATGACTATTAGAACTACGCTAGTTATGGACATCCACCAACTCCTTAGCTACTATCTATTTCACCAGCCATTCACTATTTTGTGATGATTAAAATGATGCTAAAGAAATGAAATTCATTCATTATTTATTGTTGTTTAGTATGCTTGCACTAACAGCTTGTTCAAGTTTTGAGCCAGATGAAGAGCGAGAGTTGTCAAATGCTTTTACTGGAGCAGGGCAGACTACATTAGCTAAGCTGTTTTCCTCGAGATCTTTTGCAGTTTTTCCTGTTGAAAAGTATCTATGATTTCAAGATTTATCTTTCTATTCATATTGCTTGTATTTACTTCCACGAGCTATGCCGCTGAATATATATTAGATGAGCAACCAACCGCTGAATCAGTGGAAGATGTGAAAGGTACATTAGATCAACCTGATGATGTAGAAGAGCTAGAACGTGTAACTGATATTATTATCGAAGAGGACGCAGACTTTCGCTCTCCTTTTTGGAAAAAGAGTCAGCTTATAGCTAATGTACGCAGTTATTACTTTGATCGAGATAGTGACTTATACCAAGACAGTGAGGCTTTTGCTTTAGGCGGAAGTTTACATTACCACTCGGGTTGGTATAAGGACGTTATAAAAGTTAACGCGAGTATTTATACTTCACAACGCTTGTACGGACCTGAAGATAAAGATGGCACCTTATTATTGAGAAAAGGCCAACATGGCTTAACAACCTTAGGTGAGTTTTATGTTCAAGCAAAGCTTGCAAGAAATATTGAATTTAAAGGGTTTCGCCAAGCATTAAATTTACCGTATTTGAACAAACAAGATAGCCGAATGATTCCAAATACGTTCGAGGCATATACCATAGCTCAGCGACGTTCAAACTCATTGTTGGTAGCTGGTTATGTAGATAAAATGAAAAAAAGAAACGTTATTGATTTTGAATCTATGACCGATGCCGCGGGCTTGGATGGAAAAGATCGAGGTTTATATCTAGTTGGTGGGCGATATAATTTTTCAGAAAATACGGATTTAGGTCTAATTAATTACTTTACACCTGACTATATAAATACCTTCTATGCGGAAGCTAATCACTTAATTAGAACAAAGATCCCCGTTCGGCTCTCACTACAAGCTACAAAGCAGCGGAGTAATGGTGATGAACTGGCTGGAGAATTAGACACCTACCAGCTTGGTGGGAAATTATCTTTTAGTTATAAAAATATAGTACTGACAGCGGCGGCAACATCAACAGACGAAGATGGTGGTATTCAAAAGCCATTTGGAGGATCGCCTAGTTATACTTCAGTCATGATAGAAGATTTTGATAGGGCAGGTGAAGATGCCTGGTCAATGAGAGCGTCATATCATTTTGGTAGGTTTGGTATAAAAGGGCTTAGTGTTTATACAAATTATATTTCTGGAAACACCCCTGAATCAGGAGCTGCAGCTTCTTCCGATCAGAAAGAATGGGATATGACCATTGACTATAAACCAGAGAAAAAAAAGCTAGATGGCCTATGGTTACGTTTACGTAGGGCCAAAGTTGATCGTGATGACGGAAAAGATGTTCTTGATTATCGAATTATATTAAATTACGGACTTAATTTTTCGTAAAACAAGTAAAACCTTTACCGTCGGCACTCTGCTTTATGTTGTTCCCTAGCAGCATTACGTCGTATCGGTTTGCCTTTTAAATTTTCGATTTCACGTGCCAAGTTTTGACAAAACTCTGAGGTTTGGCTTAATGTTTTAGCTGTTATTTCTGTTGACCCGGCAGTCGCGTTTTCATTGAACATATCTGATTTATTGCTGTAGTTAGTTTCTGTTGTGGAACCCGTTGTTGTTACTCGTGGTGTTTCTTCAGACCATTTGCCATCTTCTGTAGCACACAACATAACGACTGTAGTACTGGTTACATTATTAGCCGTATTTATAAATTGGGTATTTCGGCAAAAGCGATCATTTTCAGTGATCGTAGATAATATTTGTATCACCCCCGAATTCCCAGTTTCATCATTTTTCCAAACATTATTTTCACCGTCAAAACTTGTTTTCAGTACTTCTCTGGCTTTTGTTTTCAATATTTTCCAATCGTTATCGCTTAACTCGGTCAAAGCTGACTGTTGCGTCATATTGAGATCTAAATCTAGGTTTAGATCTACGGCATTTGAATTAAATGATATTAGAGATAGTGCAAAAGCAATTGAAAAAAGGCTAGGGCGATGAAAGCATGATTTCACGGTGTTTTTTCCTGAGAGTGTAATAAGTTTTTCTGAAGACTAAGTTTAACAGAAAGTCTTGGAATTATTCCTGTTCAAGGTTCTGCTGCCTATAATCTTCAGCCATTATATTTTTCATGTTCTTCAAATCATCTGGAAGAGGGTCACAGCTACTCATCGGGCTACTACATTTAGCACAGTTCAGTGCGCGCCATGCGGCGTTAATGAACTCGTCTTTGTCTGGATGATCTAAACGGTTAGCAATGCCAACGGTGGCTTTTGCCCTAGTACTTATATACCCGTGTTCACTGGTACAGGCTTTTAATTCAGCACGGTCTTTGGTATTGGGGAATTGCTGATGAATTTCAATGCCTACATGGTAAAGATACTGCATTTCCATATATAGTTTTTGGATAGAGTCGCCTGAGTATTGCTGACCAGCATTGGCTGTCGAAACAAGCAACACAGCGAACACTAAAAAAATCGATTTCATCAGATGGTTCCATAATATTTGAGAATGAAATAACTATGACAATAACATGAAGCAAAATACTCGGCGAAACTATGTTGGGTCCTTAGACTATTTAGTGGTTATACCGCTAAGGTATTTAGATAACGCTGTAATTGATTTCCACAGCTTAAGAAGGCCTCTTTGTTTTTCTGAAAAAGGAGCTATCTGCTGAGTTCTAAATTGTCGTGTTCGTAATAGTAGTTTCAAAAAGTGTCAGTAACGAAATTTAGCTATGTAACGATATATCGTAATTAACTTTGGGTTTAAAATACGACGACCTCATGTAAGTTATTGTAATTTAGTAGTTATTTGGTTTGGCACGCAATTGGCAATACCTGTTGTGCCAATTGCTTTATTTGGTAAAAAAATAAAGATGTTTAACTATATATTTTATAAATACCTAACAGGAGAAAATCATGACAGCGTTTGTATATACCGAGCTACAAAATTCGATTCCATTTGAACAAGCACCTTGGAGAGAAATAAACCAAGTGTTACTTGAACAGCCTGGAATAAAAAATAAAACTTGGCTTTCAGGTGTGGATACAGATTCAGTAGGTGGGTTTTATTCGTTTGATACGATCGAAAATGCTCAGAAATTTGTTACTGAGTACTTTCCAACGGAAGCACAAAAATTAGGCTTTCCTCAACGCACCTTAATTTTTGATGGCGACTCTGTTGCTGAAGCGAGCATAGATATGAACTCTGTTCATTTCGGAGCAACTTTAGACGAAGCGCCAGCTGCATTTGTTTATACCGAAGTACAGGTCAGTGCATTGCCGTTTGATAACGCACCGTGGCGTGAATTTAATCCAGTTTTAAAACAACAGCCTGGCTTGTTAGCCAAAACATGGTTAAGTGGTCTTCATACTGGTACCCCAGGCGGCCTATATGCATTTGATAGCATCGAAAATGCACAGGCTTTTGCTCAAAACTATTTCCCTACTGAAGCTGAGAAAATGAATGCTGCTTTTACAACTCGAGTATTTGATGCTCGTATTGTCGAAGAGGCCAGTCGTGAAATGAACTCTCCATTTTTTAATTAATCTTTAAGGAACATTATTATGTCTAACACTAAATTATATCGCCACGCATTATCTGGTCACTCACACAGAGCTGAATTATTTTTATCAATTCTAGGCATTGCTCATGAACTGATTGATGTAGATCTTATGAATGGTGAACATAAACAAGCTGAGTTTTTATCTAAAAATAGTTTTGGCCAAGTCCCTGTTTTAGAAGATGGTGAAGATACAATTGCTGACTCTAATGCGATCTTGACCTATTTGGCGATTAAATATGATCAAGGTAGGACGTGGTTACCTACATTGCCTAAAGATGCAGCTGATGTAGAACGCTTTTTGGCTGTTGCTGCCGGTCAACTGGCTAATGGTCCAGCTGCTGCGCGTTTAGTTAATGTCTTTAACTCAGCAATAGATCACCAAGCTGTTATCGACAAAGCGTATGCTTTGTTGGAAGTATTTGAGAAACACCTTGAAGGCCGTGATTGGTTAGCAACTGATAAACCGACCATTGCAGATATATCAAACTATAGTTATATCGCACATGCGCCAGAAGGTGACGTTTCTTTAGAGGGCTATCCAAATATCAAACAGTGGCTTAAGCGTATTGAATCGTTACCGGGTTTTGTACCAATGCAAACGACTGAAGTCGGCCTGTGTAAAGTTGCTTAAGGTCAGAACAATGGCAACTCACTTTATGACTTGGCAAGGTGAGATGAATGTTGACCGAATTATAAAAGGTCAACGACATCGTATCGAGTTTGCAGATGAATCACTTCAATCTGTTGATATGGATAGTGCATATTTATCGATGGAATTGCAGTACGAATCGGCTCAAATCATGAATAAAGTTAATGACAGGGGTATCACTGCTTAGGCGGTGATAACTCTTGTTGTTATAAAGAGAGAGCAAGAGGGTAAACTTATGAATACAGCACAACCATCTCCATTTCATGAAGGTGAACAACTGCTTCAAAGGCGTTTTGGTGTACGTGAAAAAATGGAGCGTTTTGGACGGCAAGTCATACGAGACTATATGCCCGACCAACACCGTGATTTTTACGGTCAGTTATCTTTCATCTTTGTTGGTCATGCAGATAAAGATGGCTGGCCTTGGGCATCAATTGTCTTTAATGAATTTGATTTTATTTCATCACCTTCAGCAAATACATTAACCATAGATGCGTTGCCTGTTGAAGGAGACCCACTAAGAGAAAGTTTGGCTTTTGCTAAGGATGAAAACTTACGTTTAGGTCTGTTAGGTGTGGAGTTAAGTACCAGAAGACGTAATCGCTTAGCTGCTCATATTACAGATTATTCTGATAATAAAATGCAGCTAGAAGTTGATCAGTCTTTTGGCAATTGTCCTCAATATATTCAGAAAAGGCAGTTGGAAATAATAGCTCCTAATCAGCGTCAAGATTCAAGTGTTGAAGAGTTCGAACAGTTTGATAAACATACACAGGATTTTATTAGCAATAGTGATACCTTCTTTGTTGCCAGTTATGTCGCACAAAATACGGGTGAGATCAGCGATGGCGTAGATGTATCTCATCGAGGCGGCAAGCCAGGTTTTATTCGAGTGGATAATGAAAATACCCTGACTATTCCAGATTATACCGGTAATAATCACTTTAATACCTTGGGTAACTTTATTGTTAATCCTAAAGCAGGATTATTGTTTGTTGATTTTAAAACGGGAAATTTGCTTACATTAACTGGGCGGGTAGAGGTGTTGTTTGATTCACCTGATACTGCCTTTTTTGAAGGTGCTGAGCGTTTATGGACTTTCACCATTGACCATGGCCGTTGGATAAAAAATGCCTTGCCGTTTAGATGGAAGTTAGAAGCGTTTTCACCTAATACCAGCCTTACCGGTTCTTGGTCAGAAGCCGAACAACTTAAACAGGCTGAACAGTTAAGAAATAACTGGCAAGCGTATGACGTATCCGAGATTGTTGAAGAAAGTAGTGTCATTAAATCCTTTCATTTAAAGTCACAATCAGGTCAGCAACCTCGTTTTAAACCGGGGCAATTTTTAACTGTTCAGTTGCTAATAAATGGTCAGAAACATAAACGTACTTATACGGTTTCAAGTGCGCCCGCGGATGATATTTATCGCATTAGTGTGAAACGAGAATTTCATAAAGATGGTACAAAAGGCATTGTCTCCAATTATTTACATGATGAAGTTAATATCGGTGATGTCATAGAAATTAAAGCGCCAACGGGTGACTTTACCTTTGATACCAAAGAGACACGTCCAGCTGTACTAATCTCAGCTGGCGTTGGCATCACGCCGATGATGTCAATGATCAGACATGCAATGACAGAAGGCTTACGCACAAGAAGAATGCGGCCGACTACATTTATACATGTGGCTAAAGATCATCAACAACGGGCATTTTTTGATGAAGTGAATCAACTTGCAGAAAACTCTGCTGATTTACTCAACGCGTATTGGTTATTAACAAATACAACTAAAGAGTTAAAACCTGGCAAAGATTTTCACGAGAAAGGGCGTTTAAGCAAAGAGTTTTTGCAATCCGTATTAGCAATCGATGATTATGATTTTTATCTTTGTGGACCAACAGGTTTTATGCAATCGGCTTATGATTTGTTAGCTGATTTAGGCATCAATGACAATCGAGTTTTTGCAGAATCATTTGGCCCTGCTTCATTAATGAGAACGACAAGTGAAAGTGCAGCTGATCCAGAAAAAATACCTGTAGCGACACAAGCAATCATAGAATTCAGTGATTCCAAGGTCGAGCAATCATGGGCTGAAGGCGATGGCAGTTTATTAGAGTTTGCTGAATCGCATGGTTTTACCCCCGAATTTGCTTGCCGCAGTGGTCAATGTGGCTCATGCAAGGTTGGCTTAGAGTCAGGCTGTGTTACTTATCCTCAGGAAGTATCTGCCCCTGTAGCAGAAAACGAAGTGTTGTTGTGTTGTGCAATGCCAGCAGTTGTAGAAGGGGAACCGTTGCCTAAAGTTAAGATAAGCCTGTAAGTCGTCCATCACTGGTTAATTATTGACCAACTGGGAAATCATCCTAAGCCAAGAAGCACTTAGCATCTTATAAGAATGTTAATCACAGTGTTATCCACAGATAATGTGGGTAACGTCGATAACTCATCGATATGGACTTCTTGTCCGATTAGTGCAAGAAGCGATTATTCGTTTATCTATCAAAGCAGCTTGTTATGTTTAATATAACAAGGTTGTTTATGGTTCCGCTATTGACTCACGTGTTACATTTTTGATCTGTTCAAGTTCTTCTGGAGTTAATATTCCATAGAACTTTGGGTAAGGCCAACCATAGCCCCAGCGATAGGCTGTTGGGAAAAAAGGTGAGCCTCCAACGCGTACGCCTGCAAGCATTATTAATGCAATTTCTTCCTCGCCAACTAAAGAAACACAGTTCTTTAGCTCAATGTCTGAGTTAAGCCGTTCTTGGTATGAACCTCCTTTCCAGTAGGCATAGTCATGTTCAGTACAGCACTTTAACCATAATTCATTTTGTTCAAGTGTACCGTCGGGAAATGAACTGCACCCATCACTTGTAAATGGTTCTATAGTCTCTGCATGCAACAGTCCAGTTAGAGAAAATAAAACTAATAACGAAAGGGTTGGCTTAATCATATACATTCAAGAACGTTCATAGTTGAGCACCATTTCATGGATTTATTGTGTGGTTGCATGAATAAACGTATTGTCTCTTTCTTTAAAAAGCTGGCTTGTTAACATTTCCAACTAGGGATCTTCGACTTTGTTTGCAAATATTTCAATAGGGTTACTTGCATTGTTTATCAAGTTAGCATGATTATCCTTAAACTGTATGCAAAAGAGGATGAACAACATACTATGTCACCTCCCAAACCATTCTGACTCTGGGCAATAATCTGATTTTTAGGAATTAACATGAAGCAAATTACTGTTGAAAGCAATCTAAGTGAAGCACGTTTAAAAGACTTAGGTGTTGCATACTGGCCGACCTGGCAAAAAGAAGTGTCTGTGTTCCCATGGGAGTTTGTCACTACCGAAAATGCTTATATTTTGGAAGGCGAGTGTGTGATGACACCAGAGGATGGTAGCCCAGAAGTGACATTTAAAGCGGGTGACTTAGTGATATTCCCTAACGGTTTTAAAGGTACGTGGGAAGTAAAACAACCACTTAAAAAGCACTTTAAACACAGTAATGGTAACTTTGTTAAATGCTTATTTTGCTGGGTTAAAATCGTTGTTAACCGCATTAAAGCAATCACGAAATAAAGTTCGTTTCCATTATTTCCACAATGGCGGCTTCTGACAACTCAGCAAGCTCAAATTCTGAAGATGAATAAATATCACCTTCTTTATTACCTAGTGCAATGTCCACCACATCAGGCTTGTCATCATGGAGCAGGATAACGATCTTTTTATCGAGAGCAATGCAATCAATGGTGATTGCATCCGCTCTCATGCCTTGATTACGTAAGGCTTTATCCATTATTCCCATTAAGGTATCGATATGTTCAAACTTGCTATAGAACACATCATTCGCCCTTGCGACAATCTCTGATAAATTTTGTAGTTTACTTTGCATTTTTAACTCTTAGCGATTTGAACGATTAGGTTGAAACCTAACAGTATGTTGATGAGGCGTCAGTCATCATAACAATTGTCTCAGCTGTCTGTTTCGGGGCGAACACCGGCCTTTGAATAATCAGTCGCTAGCGCGATGGTCATTACTTAGTGTAATGCTCTAACGTCCAGTTTAACCATCGACTTAGTCAGGATCAAAACTCAACCACTACACGTTAACCGACATTTATGATGCTAAGCCTCCAGCTTTCACTAATTGGTTAAGCTCAGTAAAACCACCAATAGCTTCACCATCGATAAAGATTTGAGGCATGGTGCGTTGAGTAGCTTTTAAGAGTAATTCACGTGCTTGTTCAGTCTGACGAACCACATGAATTTCTTCATAATCCAATTGTTTGCTTTGCAATAAGCTTTTGGCGGCAGCACAATAGCTGCATGCGTCTTTAGTGACTAGTTTAATAGTTTGCATATCTTTGCTCCCAGTGTTGGTTAAAAAGTTTGTCGAAGCTAGTATAGGTAATCGTTAAAACAGTAACTATGTTGAATGAGCTCTGTTTTATGTCTTTTCGTCCATGTTCATCTTTCCCAACGATGTTCACGTTCATCTTCCGAAATGATTGCATCGTTAATACTGGCTATGCGTCTTTGCATTAAGCCATTCTCAGCAAACTCCCAGAGTTCATTGCCATAAGAACGGTGCCACTGTTCTGAGTCATCATGCCATTCATATTTAAAGGTGACGGCAATACGATTATCGTCATAACACCACAGTTCTTTTTTAAGACGGTAGTCGAGTTCTTTTTCCCATTTTCGAGTTAGAAATTCGACAATTTTTTCTCTACCAGAAAAGATATCGGCTCGATTTCGCCAGTGACTATCTTCGGTATAAGCCAAGGCTACTTTTTCTGGGTCACGTGAGTTCCAGCCATTTTCTGCAAGCTGAACTTTCTCTGTCGCTGTTTCAATATTGAATGGGGGTAGTGGTGGTCTAGCGTCCATAATGTTTCCTCTATTGGTTATAAATCATTAATTAACGGGATAACTATTGCAGGGGGTGTGCCATGCTTGATGTGTTAATTAATTATTAATATAAACAGTGGGATAAAGAGTTAACTTAAGGTTAACTGTACTTTGGTAATTCTTTGGAATAACGAAATATCGTAAATGTATGATATAACTAGATGTCAGAACGATATTGGGTGAGGGGAAATTTTGAAGAACGATGAGCTAATACAAAAGCGTTATGAGTCTATTTTAAATGCTGCTGGTGAAGGCATTTATGGACTTGATGCTGAAGGTAAGACAACATTTGTTAACCCCGCAGCGGTGAGATTAACGGGCTGGAATCCGGAAGATGTCTTGGGTAAAAAGCTACATGATCATCATCATCACACCAAGGTAGATGGTAGCCCATATCCTCAAACTGAATGTCCTATTTTTGCATCGTTAAGAGATGGTGTAGTCCATCAAGTGCATGATGAGGTTTTTTGGCGTAAAGATGGCACCAGTTTCCCCGTGCATTACACCAGCACACCGATTATTGAAAACGACACGATTATAGGTGCTGTAATTGTGTTTCAAGATGTATCAGAGTTAAAACAAGCTGAAGCCGATTTAAAGTCTGCATTTGCTGAAATTCAAGCCTTAAAAGATCTCGCCCAAGCAGAAAATAGTTATTTACAAGAAGAGATCAAACATAACAAAAACTTTGAAGAAATATTAGGTCAGAGTGCCAAGCTTAAAGCGATTTTCCATCAAGTAGAACAAGTTGCTCCCACTATGTCATCCGTTTTGATATTAGGTGAGACGGGCACAGGTAAGGAATTGTTTGCTCGCTCAATTCATAATTTAAGTGAGCGTAAAGCCAGAGCCTTAGTAAAGGTAAACTGTGCGGCTCTCCCTGCAAACTTAATTGAAAGTGAACTGTTTGGTCACGAAAAGGGCAGTTTTACTGGCGCCACATCACGTCGTATCGGTCGTTTTGAGTTGGCCTGTGGTGGCAGCATCTTTTTAGATGAAATCGGTGAATTAAGTTTAGATCTGCAAGCTAAGTTACTAAGGGTATTGCAAGAAGGTGAAATCGAACGAGTAGGTGGTAGCACAACGATTCAGGTCAATGTCAGAGTGATAGCTGCTACGCATCGTGATTTACGTGTAATGGTTGATAACGGTGAGTTTCGTGAAGACTTGTTCTATCGTTTGAATGTTTTCCCTATCTACTTACCACCACTACGAGAAAGAACCGAAGATATCCCTGTTTTAGTTCGAGCCTTTGTTAATCGTTTTGCCGGTATGTTGGGTAAGAATATCGATACTATCCCGAATAAGACGATGGACAAGCTGGTTAATTATGATTGGCAGGGCAATGTGCGTGAGCTAGAAAATGTTATTGAACGTGGTGTTATTCTCAGTCGTGACAATGTCCTGCATATTCAAGATGCTTTACATTCAAACAAAGCTAAAAAAGAACAGGATGATAGTCTTATTCCTCTTATTGATATGGAAAAAGCCCACATCATTCGGGTTTTGGAATTTACCGAGTGGCGTATATCCGGTGAGCAGGGCGCGGCAACCATATTGGAAATGCATCCCAATACCTTACGATCACGCATGAGCAAATTAGGCATTAGGCGTTCAACCTTAAGTGCCTAACTTAGGCTGCGGTGGCTTTCTTACGTACAGCTCCGGGACCAACTGCCATATGTTGTTTAAATGCTTTACTGAATGATGCTTCAGACTGGTAGTTAAACTGTTCTGCAATTTGGGCAACAGATTTATTTGTCGTAGATAACAACTCATAAGCTTTTTGCATGCGCCAGTGAGCGAGATAGTGCATGGGCGTATTGCCCATCACGGCGTTAAAGCGTTTAGCAAAGGCAGAGCGAGACATTTGAACTTGTTCTGCTAATGATTCAACTGTCCATTTAGCTGACGGTTCTTCATGTACCTTTTGAAGGGCAAGTGTAATTTTAGGATCAGCCAATGCAGCAAGAAAGCCAGTTTCTGATTCTTTTTTATTGATCCAGCAACGAATGATTTGTACAAATAAGACGTCAGATAATTTATCGATTACGGCTTTTGCCCCCAGTGAATCAGCGTCCGTCTCACGACAAATTTGACTCAGCAAGGCCTCTAACCAAATCGCGTTATCGGGATCGTCATGTTTAATATGAACGACATCAGGCAAGGCATCCAAGATTGGATTCACTAAGCTACTTTCAAACTTAAAATAGCCACAGACGATGCGTGTTGTTGGCCCTTCGGTGTCTTCTGCAACAATGCCAGGTTCGGCTAAGGCTTGTTGTTCATTAGAGTCTGACATCATATGTCGTGTATCACGTGGGAAAAAGACAAGATCACCACCTCGTAAGGTTAAGGGTTCTTTATCTTCCCCCATATGTAACCAGCAAGTACCCCGTTCGATAATATGATAACGGGCGATATTTTCGTCTTTACTCGACACTGTCCAGCCACCACAAAAGTCAGCATTTAAATAGACGCTAGCATGTAGGCGCAACAGCTTTAATACATCACTTAGTACATCCATAAGTCACCTTTAAAGATTTTAAGACATAAAGTGAGGATGTTACCACATAGATAATCTTTTTT
>ENA-OSET01003297-OSET01003297.1-sediment-metagenome-genome-assembly--contig:-NODE-3297-length-14971-cov-3.005707_pt1 | contig 14971 bp, 21 predicted proteins | sample MGYA00237882_ERZ534229 | MGnify/ENA primary metagenome ERZ534229 (study PRJEB26408, sample SAMN06266212) | sediment metagenome | isolation source: Hudson Canyon methane seep mesocosm | place... | reverse complement strand
TATCAAGAATGGTGACCAAAGTTGCAGGCGGACATAACTGCTGGTTAACCAGCGATGCAGCTTGTGAAGATATTATAACTCGCTATATAACAAACTGGGCAGGCGGTTCAGCAGGCTCGACCACCGAAATCATATTACGCTCCCCTGCCATAAAAGAGCTCGGTAATACTAAGAATTTCCCTGATGATACGACCAGCTATAGCTCAACTATTTACCCACTGCTAACGCAATACTGTGTTGATTGTCATATAGAAGGCGTTCAAACACCATTTATTGCAAGCGCAGATATTACTACCTCTTACAACGGTGCTAAAAGTAAAATTGATCTACAAACCCCTGCAGGTTCGCGTTTAGTTTTGCGTTTAAGAAATGAATTTCACAACTGTTGGGATGGTAATTGCACCAGTGCCTCACTAGAAATGGAAAATGCCATTAAGGCCTTTTCTGACACGATTGATACCGCTGAAGTTGACCCTGATTTAGTGACCAGTAAAGCATTATTATTAATTGAAGACGGTCTTGTTGCGAATGCAGGCGGCCGATTTGAAGATAACATTATAGCATTGTATGAATTTAAAGAAGGCGAAGGCACAATCGCCAATGACACCAGCGGCATTGAGCCCGCTATGAATTTAAACCTCTTTGGTAATGCCGACTGGGTTGGCGGTTGGGGTATCAAAATTGGCCCTGCTTATACTGATGAAACGACCAACATCGCTTATAATAATGGTAAAGCACAAGGCTCAACTGCTGCCAGTAAAAAACTTCATGACCTGATTAAAGCCACAGGTGAATATAGTGTAGAAGCTTGGGTCGTTCCCGGTAATGTTGCTCAAGAAGAGACCCCTATTGTGACTTACTCAGGGTCTGATGAAGCGCGCAACTTTACCCTAGGACAAACGCTCTACAACTACGATTTCTATCAACGAAGCAGCACTACCGACCAAAATGAAGCCATGTCGACGGCTGATGCAGATGAACGCCTTCAAGCTAATTTACAGCATGTGGTCATTACTTTTGCGCCGAGTGAAGCTCGAAAGATTTATGTTAATGGCGAATTCACTGAAGACCTTGATTCTGATACTGCCGGTAATTTAAGTGAGTGGGACGATAGTTTTGCGTTTGTTCTTGGTAATGAAGGAAGCAGTAACTCGCTCTGGCAAGGTACTTTACGTATGGTCGCTATTCATAATAGAGCATTAACCAGCGAACAAATATCTCAAAATTATAATGTGGGTGTCGGTGAAAAATTCTTTTTACTTTTTAGTGTTTCACACCTAACCAATACGCCAGAAAGCTTTGTTGTTTTTGAAGTCAGCCAATATGATAGCTACAGTTATTTATTTTCAGCCCCCTATTTCAAAAGCCTTGACCCAACAGCCTCTTTCTCTGACATTCCAGTTCAGGGCCTTAAGCTTGGCATTAATGGTAAAGAAGCAGCAATAGGACAAGCCTTCAAAAATATTGATATCAGTTTAAATGATACCGACTATGAAAATGGTAATGGTCAACAATCTTTATCTAATTTAGGTACCATCATCGCGCTAGAAACCGGGCCAAACACGGATGAATTCTTTTTAAGTTTTGAACAGATTGGTACGTTCACTAATGTTATCGTTGAAGCAGAACCACCCGCACCACCTGCTCCGTTAGATGAAGAACCTGCCTCAGAAATCGGGTTAAAAACATTTGATGAAATTAATGTGTCTATGGCGGCCTTAACAGGCGTAAGTAAAACTAATACGAACGTTAGCGCTACCTTTAATACTGTTAAACAACAACTACCAACGGTTGAGTCCATTAGTGGCTTCTTATCAGCTCACCAAATGGCAGTGACGCAATTAGCAATAAAGTATTGTGATGCATTAGTAGAAGATACAACGCTGCGTGAAAGTTTCTTTCCTTCTTTTGCTTTTTCTACCAATGCTAACACCGCATTTGACACGGCAGGTAGAGATTTAGTTATCAACCCACTACTCGACAATTTTATAGGTATTAACCTCGATAGCCAACCGTCGGATAGTGCAGTAAGTACAGAGCTAAATAATTTAATCGACACATTAACTGCATGTAGCGCTGATAATAGCTGTGCAAATGACCGAACTGAAACCGTTGTAAAAGCTACCTGCGCTGCTGTGCTTGGTAGTGCCATTACACTGGTTCAATAGAAGGACGATAACAATGTTTATCAAACCAACATTAGCACAAACAATCGCTATTAATACGCCATTAAAACATGCAGACCATGCGCGCCCAAAAACACGAAGAGAATTCATTTCTCAAGGTTTTATGGCCGGTTCAGCAAGTGTTTTTGGCTCATCCATTTTCAGTTTATTTGGTAGTCCTAGCACTGCTTCAGCAGCGCTTTCTTCAGATTTAGAAGCCTTAAAAACAAGCTGCGGCATCTCAGCTCAAGGTGCAGGTAAAGTTCCTTTCATCTGCTTTGACCTTGCTGGAGGTGCTAACATTTCAGGTTCCAACGTACTTGTCGGTGGTCAAGGTGGCCAGCAAGACTTCCTCAGTACCGCAGGTTACAGTAAGCTAGGTTTACCGGGGGATATGGTGCCAAATGCAGTAAATCCTGACGATATGACAAACAGTTTTATAAATGAAGAGCTTGGCTTAGCTTTCCATTCTGATAGTGCATTCTTAAGGGGTATTCTACAAAGTACCACAGCAGGCACCCGCGCTTTAACGAATGGCGTTGTCATCCCTGCCCGTTCCGACAATGATTCTGGTAATAATCCGCATAATCCGATGTATGGCATTTATAATACCGGCGCAAAAGGCTCATTACTCGACTTAATTGGCTCCCGCAGCTCAGACTCCGGCGGCAACTCAATGTCACCTATGGATATGATTAACCCTGAAGTGCGTCCGACCAAAGTTGATCGACCTAGCGATGTAACCGGCTTGGTTGATGTGGGCGATCTAGTCGGCCTACTTAGCCAAGAAGATGCTGTAGCGGTAATGGAGTCTATCCAAAGAATCAGCGACAGCAAAATGAATCAAGTCAATACAGAAATAACAACTGACGAAGTTGTAAAAGATCTAGTTCGCTGCGGCTATGTTAAAAGTGCAGACATTGCAGACCGATTTGGCGACCCAGCCTCACTAAACCCAGCAGTAGATCCAGATATCGTTGGGCCCTCCGGTATTTTCACCCAAGATGAGTTCGATAGTGATAGCGAGTTTAGAAAAACGGCTTCAGTGATGAAACTGGTTGCCAACGGTTATGCTGGCGCAGGCACAATTACGATGGGCGGTTACGATTACCATACAGGAAACCGCAGCACTGGCGAAATACGTGACATTCGTGCAGGACGATGTATCGGGGCTTGCCTAGAGTATGCAAAAGCGATTGGACAGCCCATTATGATTTATGTCTTTAGTGACGGCTCTGTCGCCAGTAACGGCATGATCGACAATTCTGTTGATGGTCGCGGTAAAGGGGTTTGGACAGGTGACAATTCATCCACCGCCGCCGCATTTTATTTGGTTTATAACCCTAACGGCCAACCCGTTGCCAGAACGAATAACCAAATTGGCTATATGCGTGCAGATGCTTCTGTTGAAACCTCTTCAAGTCCAGCCGCGAATAACGTCAATCAACTCGTACAAACCGTACTGCTTAACTACATGGCCTTACATGGCGAACAAGGAGATTTTTCCTCCAAGTTCCCGAACCATGGTCTAGGCAATGCAACACTTCAAGATAGCTTGATTGGTATGGAAACATTATAAATCAGTGGCTATGGCTTAATATTGAGTAATTTCGAAACATTAGGGGTGGGCTGGAGACATCAGCCCTTCAGAAAAATGTAATTGACGATGAGCATCAATAATAATCACATCTATATCCTCCAAGCGGTTGACCAACGCTAAGCCTTTCTTTACGCCCAATACAAATATCGCCGTTGAAAGACCATCTGTCGTCATCGTATCAGGGCCAATTACCGAAACACTTTGAACACCAGACACGGAACGTCCGGTTTTAGGTGAAATAATATGATGAATTCGCTCACCGTTGTCATCAATAAAAAACCGTTCATAGTCGCCCGAAGTAGAAATCGAAACGTCAGATAAAGGTAAAGCAACTACATGATTTTTCTTCTTTAGCGTTGCTCTAGGGTCTTTAATTCCCACAATCCAAGGTTTTCCATTCTTATCTCCTAGTAAGCGCATATCCCCCCCTGCACTTAAACGTGCAAACTGAACTCCGGCTTGCTTTAAAATTTGAATACCTTGATCCACGGCATAGCCTTTTGCTATACCACCTAAATCGATCTTTACATTGGGGTGTGTAAAATGAACTGTTTGTTTTTTTTCGTTTAATTGAACATGACGATAATCAATGGCCATCTTCTGTTGTTTCATTTCTAAGCTAGTTGGAACACGTCTCTGACGAAAATCATATAAATAACCGACCGACGCAAAGGTCATATCAAACGCCCCCTCACTTAAAGCCGATACTTGCTGAGAGCTTTGCAATACCTTAAACAACTCTGATGATACGGGTAAAGTTTGCCTGCCAGCTAGACGATTGATTGTAGAAAGCTCTGAAGTATCACCATAACGTGTCATTACGGCTTCAATTCGGTCAAATTCACCAAACACGCGCTGGCTTAACTCTTCTGCTTTTTTATGATCTTCAAACCAAAACTCTAAGTCCAACTTGGTCGTCATCGCTGTAGATGTAAAGTGCTGCCATTCTGCGGCTTGTGTAAGAGGAAGATAAGCACAATAAAACACAACAATACAACGTAATATAGTTCGCATAAATTCTATCAGTCTTAATACGTAAAGGATGAAAAACAGTTTAATCAAAAAAGTGAGGAGTCTGTAATAACAAATAATTAACCGCTTTATTCAAACAACTGAGACGTTTTATCAGCCATAATAAAATCATTATTGTGTAAGCCTTTAATATTATGGCTCCACCATATAACGGTTACCGATGCATACTCTAAAATTATTTGAGGGTGATGGTTAACAGAGTCTGAAAGCTCCGCAACTTTGTTGGTCAATTCAATCGCTTCAGTATAGTTTTTAACTTTAAATATACGTTTTAATTTTTGTACATCTGAGTCAACAAGCAATTCCCAGTCTTTTATTTTAGGCATCAAAATTGAGATTTCATCAGAAGAAAGCTTAATCGAACTTTTATCACAAGCTTCACAGGTTAATTCCGCCAATCTAACCATAATAACCCCTTTATAATTAATAAATAACACCCGCATAAAGCACCCGAAGAATAAAAACCCGTTTAGGCGCTTTTATACATAAGTACTTTAACCGTAAGTACGTTGATCAAGGACAACAGACATATTTAGACACCGCATGCTTGCTTTGACGCATGACGTTACTCGCAGTAAGAGTAAATATTGAATCTATTGGAGCGCCTGTAGCGTAAAGCATTTTAGCTGTCCATGTATTACATGTATTGGCAAAATAGTAAGATCCCTCGCCCTTATAAAACAGACTTCTGCCGTAAATACCCTGCCCTGTTTTGATCACTTGGCCATTGTTTCGACTGAAGGATTCAGCAAGGGTTTGCTTTAGTTTTAACAAGCCATTTCTCGAAACTTTTATCGCAATTGTTTCACTGTGAGGAAAATAAGTCAGTGGCGTTTCAGATAAAGATACGACATGCATAACACTCTCTGTTGGCCATAAAATAGCCCTCATCGTTATGAGGCTGGTTATTTCTTTAGCTTCGTAAAAGCCTTTATCTCCCCAGCCCAATTCATAATATTCGCTTTCACCAAAATGCTCTTCGAGAAAAGATAACTCACCACCTAATTCATTTCCCTTAATCACAATACCGGTATGCCAACCATGATTTACAACAAATATAGTGACCTCATCCTCTATGCTTAGTGGCAAGTTATCCCATGTCATCCCTGCGCTACAAGCGGTTAAAATAAAGGTACAAGCAGCGAATAAAATGCTTAAGTACATATTACCCCCACCATACAAAAAGAAGCGATAAGACAAGGCTAACGCATTACTCAAACGTTGAATACTGAATTTTGCAAAGCATGAACAAAGATGGAACATAACAAGGCTTGAACCCATATAAATTTATGGCAGACTGCTTCCTATGTCACCCAAAAGCCACACAAACTCTTTAACTCATGGCGCTAAATAAAACGAGCGCACAAGCACTCAATTCAAATACATAGGTTGCTGCTGCCGTAATTTGCCGGAGTTTGAACTTGGAATTCAACATACTATAACTATGTAAAAGCCTTATACCCAAAAAGCCAAAAGCAAGTACAAAGAAAACCGTTTCTGCGATAGCTTGATTTTGAAGTACATGAAGTAAGAGTGTGAATGGTAATATATGTTCCAGAGCGTTCATGTGAGCACGAACTGCTTTGGTTATCACTTTATTATTACCGTCACCATTTGCAACTTTGTGCTTTATTCTTAGTCGTGAAATATTCATGGCTAACATAACCACTAACAAGACACTCAAACCTATATATAAATTAAACAAGATCAAAATCCTTTAGATTGGGTAGTACATACCAACGTAAAAATAATGCGTAGAGCGGCATTACTGCATAGGAGCAGTCAACTTTATGGCACACATTAACGCATGACTAATCTTTGAAAAAGGTCATTGCTATAAAAAATTAAGATAAAAACTTATAACATTCGATTCAGCTTGGTATAACCATTTACTACCGAGGAGAACTTCTTTAAAACGATAAAATTTTATTCTGTCACCGGCCCCGTCATCTAAATTATATGTTACTTTTACAATTACATTTTTTGGGGAAGAAAAATTCATCACCGGATAACTCGTTATAACAGCTGAGATGTTTATTTTTGCTTTTAAAATTGAACTTGTATCCTCCTCAATAGCATCCAAATCGGCTTGCGTTAACGCAGCTTTTAGCCTTGCAACTTGGTTAGGATAAAACTCTGACATCAATTGAATATTCAATGCACTCATTAGCTCGTCATCTGTATTTTGGTCAATGGAGGCTACTCTAACCAAAACGACACCGATAAAAATCACAAAAACAATAATTGCATTCAATCCTGATAATTTAATCGTTTTCTCAGGCATATCTCATCCCCTATTAATATATAAAGACTGGTACAGCAAGCTGAAACCTTTTTGGAAGTGCTTAACAAACATTCAAGGTCGACGGTTGCTAGAACAATTAAGTTCTTTTGAGTTTATTCTTAAGCATATTGTAATTTTTTAAAACGAAGCCATTTTCACATCCCCCCTCATACTCAAGCCAGTGTAGAGAATTCCCGGCAAGAACAAGTCTTCCAGATACAATCAGGTGAACCTGCAGGAACAATAACAAATCCATTTAAATGCACTGAAATAACGCCATTTATTAATAAGTATCGACATTAGGGGCCGAGTTACATAGATCCAGTTCCATAGGGGCGACCTTTTATTTCCTTTCCGCTTGTTTTTTCCGCATTGTAATTTGAGCAGTTAGTTACGTATTTTCTAATAAATGACTCTGAGTTTAGCGCATTCAGTCGATGCGCCTCAGAAACAACATTCGATATACCGATTACGAAAGCTGATCACTTAAAGATTTACGCTGGGTGACAGACAATGTTCTACCTCCCCTTGTGAAGCGAATACATATTAAGGCTGTTTATCAAAGACAGTTACACCCTCAGGGATCTGGTACCAACTTTGTTTTTTAGATATCCAAAAATGCGCTGTTGGCTCAAATACACTTTCATCAGCTATGTTAACTGGTTTGAGTTTTAATTTTACCATTGATAAATCTTCAGGGTTAAAGTGGTAAATCCGATTGCCACAATTGGGGCAGAACTTTGCATTGCTTCTATTTCCGCTGTCAGTAGCACGCCCCCACTCCTTTAGATCACCACTAAACTCTATATCAGTAGAGGCTACGATTGCTGTAACACTGAAAGGACTCGTTGAAAGCTTTTGACATTCCGTGCAATGGCAAGCCACAACCATGTTTGGAGCTGCATTCAATTTATACGTTACTTGCCCACACTGGCAAGAACCTTCGATTGGATATAACATTTTGCTAATTCCTTTAAGCATTATGAAAAATTAGACATTCCCTATCAGCCCTTAATATATTTTTTGAATTTAACGAATCTATTCAATTAAACACCGATATTCAATCATTTATACAGATACGTTTCAATACTGCGCTAAACAGTTCATGTTAGCTTAGGACGCTGGATATAACCTCACTATCTATTTCTCTCAACTAGTGCTTTCAACGCCATGTTCATTTGATGATAACCTTCAGCAATTACATCAGGAGGCAAATCCGCAAACCCTACAGCAAAACCTGAGAAATCTTCATTATGTCTTAGCACTGTTTTACCTTGTTCACCCGGTTGAAGCTTGAAAGTATGCACGCCATAAAATATCCCCTTTATTCCTCCTCCCCATGTAATCTCTTTGTTTTCTACGATGCGCATCATGTGAGGGGGAACTTCAACTTCTTTCCCATCTGGCCGAGAAACATATATTTTTAATTCTTCGCCTTCCTTAAATTCACCTTCTATCTTTCGATGATATGGATTCCATTTCGGATATGAATCCAGATCAGCAAGCACGGCGTAAACTTGCTCCTTTGGTGCGTCGATCTCTACTACCGTTCTAATTGAAATATTCGTACAGCCTGCAGACAGTACAGTTAACAATACAAAAGTGAACATTACCCAATATTTGATACATATCTCCCTAAAGACTCAATATTCATTACAACTAATGGGTCGCATTGCTCCGTAGCAGCGCTTTGATCGATCCAGCTTGCAGGCGTTCATTGAACGCCTTGTATGAAACCTTTTTTCGCGATATTACGAATTCTTGCTTTAACTGATGGAGCTTCATCTTTCATTGCCATTTCAAAAAACTGTTTGGTTTCTTGTATATATTCAGGATATTGCCTGGATAACTCGTAGAAGCCATTATAGGTCCACGCCCTTACAAACTTATTCTCGCTCGTTAAGTTATTTCGGAGGAAGTACTCAACACCTAATTTCCTATCAAGAGAGATGGGAATATTAGGTAGGCCTTGGAGCACATGTAACCTTGCCTCCCAGGTTTCAAGTTTATTCAGTTTGCCTAATATATTGGATGCTTGTTTTAAATCGATAGCTCTTCCATCTTCTAGATAATGCTTTATCAACCAAGACGCACCACTTTGTAATTTCTCTATCTCGAGCAGTTGAATAATAGTAGATAGAAAACTCTTACTCTCAAGGTAGCGATTATAAATCGCCTCAATATCTCCTGATGACTTGCCATCCCAGCTCTCTAGTTCACTCTCTATGTTCATAAGACAGCTAGACATCATGACTCACCATTTTTGTGGGCGATCATTAAGTACTTGTTAGCCATTGATTCCGGCACGAACCATTTTATTGGCGAAAACTGGTATGCCGTTATAGTTAGTTTCGAATTCATCTGTGACTTTAAATCCATAATTTTTATACAGTTGCTTCGCTGGAATATTTGTCTTAGCTACGTATAAATTTGCGGTGCCTGTAACCTTGAGCAACAGAAATTCCAGGAGGCTTTTCCCTATACCCTTTCCACGAGCGCTTGGGCAAACGAATAGTGCTCGAATTTCTGAGCCGAATAACGCACCGTACCCAATAACCCCTTCATCTTCATAAACATAAATATCGGACTCTTTGAGTTGAGTTAATCTGTTTTCATCATTTTCGAGAGGAAGGAGCTCAAATTCCATTTTCTCAAAACGAAGCTCATCCAGTTTAGATTGAGCATATATATCCAATATCGTAGAAAAATCGTCGTCGCTAAATGATCGTATACTCATATATATTTAACGCTTAATACAACGACGAAAAAAGTGGTGAAGGTTTGGTTAACCATTTTTTTTCCTCAATTCTTCGATCAGTTTCTTAGCCTGTTCTCGACAGTGTAGTATGTGGTGATCAGGAAAATCTACATCTCCCATCATCTGTAACAATATTCTGTCGTCTGCATCAACCAAGGCCACCACAGATATCGCTTCTTTTTCTAGGGGCTCGCTGACAGAACCCAACAGGTCTATGGTGGATCTATTCTTTATATATCTCTCTATAATCCATTTTCTGATCATGGCAGAGGGGATTTGACAAAAACACTTTGTAGGATGCGGTAAATGATTCATATGCATCATGCTGATTCTCCTTTTCGGCTAACGCTCAAAGCAGCGGTGTAAACCCTCACCACTTATGCGTCCGGCTGCCTTTGCTTGTTAGGTATAAATCTATCAGTTACCCACCAACTAGTGAGCATTACAGTACAAAACAAAACTACATTTAAATCAAGGGAAACCAATGCAGCAATAGCTGGACCAGGGCACAGCCCTACTAGCCCCCAACCTAGGCCGAAAAGTACAGCCCCGACAATCAGCGGCATGTCGATGTCTGTTTTCATTGGTAGTGTAAATGTTGCGGTGAATAGTGGCTTTTTACGCCTTAAAACTTTTGTAAAACCTGGCACAGTAATAACGAGTGCGCCCCCCATAACAAACGCTAGAGTCGGATCCCAGGTACCGAAAACATCAAGAAACGCAAGAACACGCTGTGGGTTAAGCATATTTGAAACTGCTAACCCGAGGCCAAAAAGTAATCCTGATATGAAAGAAATATACATTATTATCGCCCTACTATTGCTACGGTCATAATGGCTACCGCCATGAATATCACAGTTGCCGTGATTGAACGCACTGAACGGCGCCCAATACCACAAACGCCGTGACCAGAAGTACAACCCGAACCAAGGCGTGTTCCGATACCAACAAGAGCAGCGGCTAGAAAAATTCTGCCATCGAAAGAAGGGAAAACTGCATTTAATGAACCATTAATAAACAAAAAAAGAGCCGCTCCACACAATAAACCGATTATAAATAACCACCTCCAAGCGCTACCACGAGGGTTAGAAATGGCGTTACCAACTATCCCTGAAATACCTGCAATATTGCCGTTACCTAAGATTAGCAACAAGGCAGAGATGCCTATCAAAAGCCCACCTAGAAGACCTTGAAATATCTGCATATCATCAGCTAGAGTCATAATTAGCACCAACTCTGTTGTTTTTGGGGTTGCTCAAGTAATTCTTTTACATTGGCTTCAATAATACGATATCCAACATTGCCAGTAAGTTGTTGCCGATTATTGTTAAAGACATAAGTGGGACTAATACGAATGTTGGAATCACGTGCCTTTAGCATACCCTGGCATAAAACAGCGTAAGCTGTTCCGTCGGTGACGCGATCTAACATTGCATTACTATCGATGCCAATACTATTGCTCACATCAATCAATTGTGTCTGCTTAGCAATATCGATTGCTTGTTCAAAAAAGGCTTTACGTAACGCCCAAGCTAAGTTCTCTTCAGATTTTGCAGGCAGCTCACCAGCTTGTTCTGCAAGCCTAGCAGCCGCCAACCAAAGGTGCGCAGGGGCAGATGAAACAGGCATAACTGTTGTCCAGCAGGCTTTGTTGAGTTTAACGTGATCAAAGTCAGCAGCTACTTTTTTCACGTGATCGGCATAAGCTGCCGGACCACCGCGATTCTGCCACTGATTTTGTAACTTGTTTGGCACGTCACCAAATACGGGTAAATAATTCCATACCCATTTCAATTGATTTGGAAACTGCCTTTGCAGCTCACAGGTGCGAGCATGGCCAATGTATGCCCAAACGCAAAGAAGATCAGAGTAATAGTCAATCTGTACTTTATTCATAATACTAGCCTTACCCACCTAACGTTATACATAATGACTCCCACTAAAGTCCAGCGAAGTGAGTCCAGCCACTTGCGTTCTTTCCGTGGCGATATTTGAGCAATTGGTGATACCTTTTTAACTTATCATTCTATAAGCCTTCCACGCTGTAGTTACGCTCAACATTGTTAGTGATTTTACCCCACTCAGAGGTCCTTACTCGACGTTGATGTTGCTTAAATGATTCTTTATTTTCAAATTCTTCGTAGACGTTAAACCTATACATACTACTTTCGTCTTTAGTTACGCTGAAAACCAAACAACCCGTTTCTTTTTGGGTTAACTCAATATGATTTGGTAGCTCATTCAAAACATTAACAATGTCCTCTTTGGGTACGATAATAAAACCTTTTAGAGTAACTTTAGACAAAATTCGATTCCCTATTTACATACAACGCCTGCATAAGACGTTTGTTACTTTGCAAATTAAGCCTAAATTTACCACTTAATATGGTAAACCCAAAGACAATCTAGAATGCTGAATTTAGCAAATCGTGTTGATGCGATTGTTATAAATACTATTTAGACTTAGATGAAGAGATTCTGCTCTAATTCTAAAAGACGTTTTTTCAATGGCAAACCGCCGCCATAACCAACAAGCTTACCTTGGCTGCCAATTACCCTGTGACAAGGAATTATAATTGCCAATCCATTTGCGCCATTAGCATTGCCAACAGCCCTCACTGCGTTTTCATTGCCAATTGATAGAGCTAAATCTTGATACCTTACAATGTCACCGTATTTCACTTTATTTAATGCTTCCCATACCGACTTTTGAAAATCCGTACCAACCAGTAATAAAGGGATATCGAAAACACTTCGCTCACCAAGAAAGTATTCTTCAAGTTGCATTTTGGTTGATTCTAAAACATCATCGTTTCTTTCCACGAATTCAGCATTAAGAGCTCGCTTAATACGGTCATCTACTGTACTTCTCATTTTACGATATCGAAAATCACACAGACAAAGCTTACCGTCATATGAACCAAGTACAAATTCGGCATAAGGATGTTTAAAGTGTTGGATATTAATCTGATTCATTGAATGTCCTTATTATGAATAAATTACCCGCATTTTGGTCTTACCCCCTACAACGGCAGACTTTACGGAGCATTACCCTGCTCCAAAGGAATGGTTTCAAGTTGGCCGCCATACTCCCCAATAATGTCCAGCGAGTACACTGGCATTCCTTTAGGCGCATACTTGAACGTGATTTCACTACCAGCCGGAAGCATCCGTGATATTGAACCCTGCTCAATACTTATAGATTCCGTTAGTTTTACTGATGTATTCGAGTAAGGTATTGCAAGTAGGTCTACCTCTATTGCAAAAACCTTAACAGCTACAACAATACCCCCTGCGACACCAACCAGTAGCGACAATATTAATGTTATGAAGACCTTCATTATATAGGCCTACTAACGCTTTTATAAACGGCGCGCGTCTTTTTGCGCGCCCAGTGTAGGCCACGTGTTTTTGTGGCCGGAACGATGTTTGATAAACTGGTTAGCATTTATGCACTGAGCCAGCCCCAGCCAATATTATACGTTTTTATAAGTTCTAATTTAATTTCGAATGTATTGTTAATACCTTTTAGCCTTACCAGACTATCATCATTGATTGTGCTGCACACCAATTCGAATTCGTAGTTGTTTTCGTTAATTTTCACTGGCTTATGAGTTGCACCATTTGACTGGATAGAGACCTGATAATTAAGTTCGTTTGTACCGTTAATAGTAAGTTCAATAGCCTGATCTATAGATCCTGAACCAGAACCAAACAAAGGAATTAATGGCGGAAGTGGGATAACGAATGCAGGGAAAAAACTTACAAGCCGCTCTTTGTAGCAGTTAGAAACTATCTCAAAATTTTCGCTTTTTAGCTGAAACTGGTTACCAGGGTCAGCTTCGTTTTCTGACGAGTAACCATAAGCAAAAGATTTGAACACTGGTGGCTTTTGATACTCATTTCTTTCGCTGTCAAAGCATAGCCCTTCATGCGAAGTCATATAGCTTGCACCGACACAAGCTTGCAGAAGAAATGATGCTAAAAACAGTAGTATGATTTTCATATTTTTTTGATGCTAACGCCCGCTGAAGTCTGCAACCTGCAATTGTTAGGGCTTGAACTGCAAATTACTACGTATCCACCTTGCTTGATACCTGGCGCCATAACCACCAGTTTCTAAGTAAATAATCAGGGTGCCATCACAATCATCACACCGATACACGACACTATCATTGTATGGGTAATGGGACAGACTAACTGTGGCTAAATCAGGGTGTGGCTTCTCACCTAATTCGACGTATGAATCCCATCCATAACTAGTTTCACCATCAGCTTTTCCAAGTGCACAGAGAGAGTTTTCTAGGCCATTGGAATTCGTCCAGCTTCGCTTAGCCTCTTTAAGGCACACAGCACATGACTGAGACTCACCCTCTACTAGAATATCGCGCAATTCTTCGACGTTCATAGAAGCCCTAACGCTTTTATAACCGGCCGGAAACTGCGTAGCAGTTGGAGGTCCAGCCAACTTGTTGGCGATGGTTGATAAACTGGTTATGCGAGCATACAATATGTACATAATTAAGTACATGTACAGGAGATAACTTATGGAAAGTATAAGCTATACAGCTGCCAGAAGTAACCTTGCCAAAACGATGGAGCAAGTTTGCGATGATCACGCGCCAATTGCAATTACCCGCCAGGGCGAAGGTGCAGTGGTTATGATTTCTATGGATGATTACCAGGCTCTTGAAGAAACGGCCTATTTGTTGAGAAGCCCTAAAAATGCAAAAAGGTTGATAGAGTCTATTGCTGAACTTGAAGCTGGAAAAGGCCAAGAAAAGGAAATGTTTGAGTGAAACTAATTTTTGCAGAAAAGGCATGGGACGATTACCTATATTGGCAGAAAACCGATAAGAAAATATTGAAACGTATTAATACACTTATTAAGGATATTAAACGAGACCCTTTTGAAGGAGTGGGTAAACCAGAGCCCCTTAAACATGCTCTTTCTGGCTATTGGTCTCGACGTATTAATGACGAGCACAGAATTATTTACAAAGTTAATGATGAATCCCTTCTTATTGCTCAATTACGTTACCACTACTAGTGGCATAACGAGGCTGTAGAAAAACCTCAGCCACTTTTTAGTACGCGCTCCTACGCGGATAAAACGTTATTTTTCGAACTAA
>ENA-OSET01003295-OSET01003295.1-sediment-metagenome-genome-assembly--contig:-NODE-3295-length-14979-cov-16.638438_pt1 | contig 14979 bp, 14 predicted proteins | sample MGYA00237882_ERZ534229 | MGnify/ENA primary metagenome ERZ534229 (study PRJEB26408, sample SAMN06266212) | sediment metagenome | isolation source: Hudson Canyon methane seep mesocosm | place... | reverse complement strand
ATTTTCAAATCAATAAGGTGAAGTACAGAATAAGAAGTGTATCTGTTGGGCAAACTATGGCATCATTAAATACTAAAATCCTTAATTCATTTTCAGTTAAATACCCTACCCTCCCTGAACAGCAAAAGATAGCCACCTTTTTAAGTTCGGTAGATGCCAAATTACAGCAGCTTAGCAAAAAGAAAAGCCTTTTAGCAGACTACAAAAAAGGCGTAATGCAGAAAATATTCTCACAAGAACTACGCTTTAAAGATGCCAACGGAAACAAGTACCCCGATTGGGAAGAGAAAAAGTTGGGAGAGGTGTTCTCTGAAATAAAGGATAAGGTTGGTAAACAGAAAATAGAAACGTATAGTATTTCGGCAGGAATTGGTTTTATATCTCAAAAAGAAAAATTCGGAAAAGATATTTCAGGCAATCAAAATGAAAAGTACATTGTCTTACAACCTAATGAGTTTTCTTATAATAAAGGAAATTCAAAAAAATATAAATATGGATGTGTTTACCTGAATAGAACAGGAGGTCAAATCGCTGTACCCAATGTTTTTATAAGTTTTAAGGTGATTGATGACAGTATGAACCAAGTGTTTTACGAAAAGTTGTTCGAATTTCATTATTTAGACAAAGGATTAAGACGTATAATTTCAAGTTCAGCAAGAATGGATGGCTTGCTTAATATTAATAAAAAGTATTTTTTTGAGTTGAAAATATGTGTTCCTTGTAGTCAAGAACAACAAAAAATAGCCACTTTCTTATCAGCCTTAGATACTAAAATAGAAAAGGTAAACACCCAAATAAATAACACACAAGCCTTTAAAAAAGGGCTTTTGCAACAGATGTTTGTTGCCGCTTAGTATGAGAGAACAAATGACACATAGCGCAATAGATAAAAACGTACCTCAATTGAGGTTTCGGGAGTTTAATAGTACTTGGAATAGAATAAAACTTAGAAATTTCATTACAGCATTAAAATCAGGAATTAGTGTTAATTCAGAGAATGTTCAATGTCAAGAAAATGAGATTGGCATACTAAAAACAAGTTCAATTAATGACGGGTTTTTTATCCCAAGTCAGAATAAGAAAATAATTGAAAGGGATATTCAAAGAGCAAAACTGAATCCACAAAAGGACTCAATTATTATCAGTAGAATGAATACACCCCAATTAGTTGGGCAAATTGGGTATGTACCTAATAATTACAACAATTTATTTATACCCGACAGGCTATGGCAAACTGTTACTAATGACAAAGTAAATGTCAAATGGCTAAGTTATCTTTTGATAACATCTAAAATTAAATTCGCCATTACATCAAAGGCAACAGGAACAAGTGGTACAATGAAGAATATCGCCAAGCCAAGTTTTCTTTCTATTCCATTTCATAGCCCAACCCTCCCTGAACAGCAAAAGATAGCCACCTTTTTAAGTTCGGTAGATGCCAAATTACAGCAGCTAAGCAAAAAGAAAAGCCTTTTAGCAGACTACAAAAAAGGCGTGATGCAGAAAATCTTCTCACAAGAACTACGCTTTAAAGATGCAAACGGAAACAACTACCCCGATTGGGAAGAGAAAAAGTTGGGGGATTTGTGTGAAATTAAAAAAGGTCAGCAATTAAACAAAGATGAGTTGATTGAAGATGGTATTTACCCTGCAATAAATGGAGGTATTAATCCATCAGGTTACACAAATGAATGTAATACTCCTAAAAACACAATAACAATAAGTGAAGGAGGTAATTCTTGTGGCTTTATTAATTTTATTCAATCAGATTTTTGGAGTGGAGGTCATTGCTATTCCTTATTAGAATTAAATGATAATATTTTAGGGAAATATTTATTTCAGATATTAAAACACGTACAACCTTTAATAATGAGATTAAGAGTTGGTTCAGGTCTGCCAAATATTCAAAAAAAAGATATTAATAATTTTAAAGTAAAACTTCCATCATTTGCAGAACAAAAAAAAATAGCCACTTTCTTATCAGCCTTAGATGCTAAAATAGAAACGGTTACTACCCAAATAAATAACACGCAAGCCTTTAAAAAAGGGCTTTTGCAACAGATGTTTGTGTAGTATGACAAGGCAGAGCGAACAAATATTAGAAAACGAATTAGTCAAGCAACTCCAAAGTTTGGGGCATAGCTTTGTGCAAATACACGATGAGAGTGCTTTGGTTGCCAACCTAAAGTCTCAACTCGAAAAACACAATAAATTAAAGCTATCCGATAAGGAGTTTGCCAAAGTACTAAACCACCTTAACAAGGGGAATGTATTTGAGCGTGCTAAACTATTGCGAGATAAAATGCAGCTTACCAAAGAGGATGGCACTTCGGTATATATAGAGTTTTTAAACCAAGAGCATTGGTGTCAGAATCAATTTCAAGTAACCAACCAAGTAACAATGGAAGGCGTGTATAAAAACCGCTACGATGTTACGCTATTGGTAAACGGTATGCCTTTGGTTCAGATAGAGCTAAAGCGTAGAGGTTTGGAAATGAAGGAAGCCTTTAATCAAACACTTCGCTACAAACGTCATTCTTTTGCTTCGGGACACGGTTTGTATCAGTTTATACAACTCTTTGTTATCAGCAATGGCGTAAACACCAAGTACTACGCCAACAACAAAGACCAATCTTTTAAGCAGACCTTCTATTGGTCGGACAAAGACAATAAGAAGATTACACAGTTAAAGGATTTTGCCAACGAGTTTTTAGAGCCTTGTCATATCTCCAAAATGATATGCAAGTACATAGTATTGGCAGAAACCGATAAGATATTAATGGTGCTTCGTCCGTATCAATATTACGCTACGGAAAACATCATCGAGAGAGTAAAGAACACCCAAAAGAACGGCTATATATGGCATACTACGGGAAGTGGTAAAACCCTTACTTCCTTTAAGGCTTCGCAGATATTAATGAAGATGCCCGAAGTCCACAAGGTGGTCTTTGTGGTAGATAGAAAAGATTTGGATTACCAAACCACCAAAGAGTTCAACAGCTTTTCGGACGGTAGTGTAGATGGTACAGACGATACCAAAGCCTTAGTAAAACAGTTTGGCGATGATACCAAACTCTTAGTTACCACCATTCAGAAGCTGAACAATGCCATACAAGGCACTCGTTACAATGCTGTAATGGAAAAGCTAAAAGACAAGCGTATAGTTTTCATCTTCGATGAATGCCACCGTTCGCAGTTTGGCGATACGCATAAGCGAATTAAGAAGTTCTTTAATAACCATCAGATGTTTGGTTTTACGGGAACACCCATCTTTGCCGATAATGCCGTAAAGAATCAATTGGGAAAACGCACCACCAAGGAGTTGTTTGAAGATTGCTTGCACAAATACGTGATTACCGATGCCATACGAGATGAGAATGTTCTCAAATTCTCTATTGAATATATTGGTCGTTATAAGCAGAAGCAAACAAGCTTAAATTTTGTGGATATTGATGTAGAAGACATCGATACCAAAGAGTTATTAGACTCTCCCGACAGGCTCAATAAGATTGCCGACTATATCATACACAACCACAAGCGTAAAACCCATAATAAGGCTTTTACAGGGATGTTCTGCGTAAGCAGTGTAGATAATCTAATTAAGTACTACGAGCTGTTTAAACAAAAGAAAAAGGAAGGGCTTCACGATTTACTAATAGCCACTATTTTTTCTTATTCAGCCAACGAAGAAGATAAGGATGCCGATGGCTTTTTGACAAGTTCAGAATTTGCACAGGCAGCCGAGCCACAAACGGAATACAAAACCAAGCATACAAGAGAAAAGTTAGATGAGTTCATTACCGATTATAACGAGATGTTTGGCTCTAAGTATTCTACTAAAGATTCGCAATCCTACTATAATTACTACAACAATATAGCCAAGCGTGTAAAGCAAAAAGAGATTGATATTCTCTTAGTGGTAAATATGTTCCTTACGGGATTTGACAGCAAGCCACTTAATACGCTGTATGTTGATAAAAACCTAAAGTACCACGGTTTAATACAAGCCTTTTCTCGTACCAACCGTATTCTAAACGAGCAGAAGTCGCAAGGGAATATTATAGCCTTTAGAAACCTTAAAAAGAATACAGACGAAGCCATTGCTTTGTTCTCCAATAAGGAGGCGAAAGAAATTATCTTAATGCAACCTTATGAGGATTACCTCGAGGAGTTTGATAAAGCCTTAGTTCGTCTAATGGATATTGCACCAACGGTAGATTCGGTAAACGAATTACCAAGCGAAGTGGAAGAGGTTGAGTTTGTAAAAGCCTTCCGTGATTTGATGCGTATTAAAAATGTGCTTGCTGTATTTTCCGATTTCTCTCACGATGATGTATCAATGGATGAGCAGTCTTTTGAAGATTACAAAAGCAAGTACTTAGACATCTACGACAAGACTCGTAGCAACAATGCCTTAGAGAAAGACTCCATTTTAGACGATGTAGATTTTGAGTTGGAATTGATTCATAAAGACGAGGTAAACGTGAGTTATATCCTCAATCTTCTAAAACTGATAAGTGGAGATAAAACCGAAAAAGGTAGAGCCGAAAAACACAAGCAAATTACCGATATGCTTTCGGGTGAAGCACACCTTAGAAGTAAGAAAGAACTGATTGAGAAGTTTATCACCGAAACCCTCGTTGATTTAGAAGATGATGCGGATATAGAAGAGCTTTTCAATACCTATTGGGATAAAGAAAAGCTTAAGGCCCTCAATAAAATTGCCACAGAAGACGAGCTTGAACCCTTCAAACTACAAAAGATAATAGACAACTATTTATTCTCTCAGCAACCCATAGAGCGAGATGATGTGGTTGAATCACTAAAAGTAAAACCAAAGCTGCTGCAACGCAAAAAGATAGCCCTTAGCGTAATCGATAAGATTATGAACTTTGTGGAGACTTTTATAGATGGGATGGTGGCGTAATGTTTAATTAGTAACCAAAAATCAAATTATGAAAAAGTACATTTTATTTATCATCGGAGCTTTAACGATTCAAAGTTGCACTGTAGTTTCTGCTGTATCAAGTAATGTTTCAGAAAGGTTTATCAAAACCAATATTCAGCAGCATATTCCAAACGAGTTTAATGCTATGAACCTTAAAACAATATACAAGAGTGTGGGGTTTGAGTTTGTAGCGTTTAAAGCTGAATCAAGAAAAGGAATGCTTGTAAGGGGTAATAAATATTACAACCTCCCTAAAAAAGTTGAAAGTGAGTCTATTATTAGACAAGAGTATGACTTTGTAGTCTTAAATGTAGATGAATTAGAGGATGTTTTAATAAAACTTAACTCACTATCAGCTAAGATTAAAGCTAAAGATGTGAAGCACCCAGATGTTGAAGAGTATGTTGATTATACTGTAAGCGATGATTTCTTTATTAGTTATAGAAAGGATGTATCTACATACAAAACACCAAGATTAATTCAACTTTGGATCTCAGGATTGAAATACACAATTATGGCTTCTGATTTTGAAGAGAACCTTGAAGAGGCTATTGAGTTTTTGAAATAAGTTGCTTAACTAAATAGTGTTAGGAATTGCAGTATGATAAATGAATATACTTTTCATACAGTTATGTAATATAATCTAACATAAAATATAAAAAGAAAATAACCCCCAAGAATATGGCAGAATGTATTAATTGTGGTGAATACACAAAATTTAATGGCGGACACTGTTACTCGTGTTATAAGAAAGACGGTAAACAAATTGATCAGGCTGTAGAAGTTAAAAAGATTAAGAAAGAAATCAAAAAAACAAAGACTCCTACAACTGAAAAAAAAGATAATCCATGGATTTCAGGAGTTATAAAAGGTCGTATTGCTGAGACTATTGTAGAAGAATTATTTAGGTCTCTCGGATTTCAAGTCTTTAGTTATGGTATGGAAAACTCAATTCCAGGTATTAAAGACCTACTAAAAGGAGTAAGAGGTGACGTCTCACAAAACATTAGACAAATGCCTGACTTTGTAGTATTCAAGGACAACCAAGCTCATTTTATTGAAGTTAAATATAGAGCTAGTGGCGAATTAAAATTAAAGGATTTCACTAAATATGGAGACTACCCATTTGAGAATGCATTATTTGTTTTAGTTACTAAAAAACACATAAAGTGCATTTCGTATAAAGAACTAAGCGAAGGAAAAGCAATTACTTCAACTTGTCATAGTTATTTAGGTAAGCGAAAAGAATTTGACACAGACAAAGCTTTAATCATTGATTATTGTAAATATGCTGTAAAGTTCTTTGAAAATGTATAAGTGAAAGGATTCGATTATAAATATTATCTTCAAAGTCATAAATAAAGAATTGTACTCGAAGTTTTAAATCAATTTGAAATTTTGTATAAACCATAAAACAAAAGATATGGAAATCTTTGGATTACTTTTTGGATTACTTTTTATTATAGTATTTGTATTAATCATGAGACTTTTAGGTTCTTGGATGCTAAGAATTAATGAGTTAATAGATTTACAACAAAGCACATTAAATGAACTTAAAAAAATAAGGTTAAATACTACAAAGGAATAATAGTTTATTCTGGAATGAAGATTAAATATTAGTCAGTAATTTAATCTAAATTTTTAGTTATTTACCCCATTACCTATTTAATGGTAGCCGCTCAGCGGCCGAATTTGTATTATGAGTTAAAACACTTTCCCGTCTTCCATCATTTTTTCGATATCAGACAGCTTATAATAGTAAGTTCCCTGAATTAGTGAACACGGTAGGATGTAATCTGTTCTAAGTCTAAAGAGAGTTGCAGATGAGCATGATAACATCTCAGTTACCTCTGCTGATTTAATCCATTTTTTTTCTTGCCTGTTTTTAGAAGCTTCAAAATACTCTTTCATGAGTTCAATGATTTCTTCTTTTTGTTTTTCTAATAACTCTTCGATAAAGTCTCTGTACATAATGATTAGTTTTAATTAATAATTGTACAAATGACTCGATTGTTATTTAATATGCTTGTATACATTATTCGTGTATACAACTCAAACTACTATAAATCCTGGTCTTTTAAGAATTCTTGAAATTTAATCTTGTATTTCTCAACATTAACAATGCCTTTTCTAATATTGGAGATGGTTTGCCTAGATTCTTTAATCTTTTTGCCTTTATCATATCTGCAATGTCTGTCGATAAATTTTGAGAGGATTGAGTCGTTATCAAATTTAAAGATTCCCATTTCCTTGAGAGTAAACATAAAGTAAATGACTTCAATGCGAGGTCTGTTTGAATCAAGTATATTAAATTGTGATATCTGATCTATTTTAGCTTTCTCAAAAGCTATCTCCTGATTGAGAAATCGAATGTATTTTTCACGTGAATATGGCTTTACTCGAAGATCTAATCTTTTTACTTCAGAGATGATTTCTTCGCTTCTATGTATTTGTTCATTAATGTAATCAATCATGTCAGCATCTTGATTTTCATCTAAAAATTTAGCAGATGAATGTTCATAATGTTCTTTTAGCTTTTCAAAAGGAATTTGTGCCCGTCTTTTTAATTCTTCTTTTGATTGATCTGAGACCTTAATTAGGTTTTTTACTGCTGCATTTAATTTTAAAAATTCTTGCTCTAAACTCATTTTGTTCACTTTTAATATTCTACCCTTAATTTAAGGCATTTATAGTTCTATATAATGAAATAGTTATCACCAATGATTCAGGTGTTTTTTAGGATTATTATTATCTCTATCTTTCTATTAATCAATGCTTTAAAAAATGGTTGTTATATCGAGAGATAACATAACATTCTGACTGTTAATATCTTAAGTTTATTTTAAAATAAACTAGGAAATGAAAACACGTCGAGTTTTCTAGTAGTAAGCCTTCAAAGCTTGCATTTCTTCCTGGACTCTTGTATTCACCATTCTGGCATAATGCTGAGTTTGCTTTATACTCTTGTGCCCAAGCATTTTACTAACCACTTCTATGGAAATTCCTTTGGCAAGCGTAATGGTTGTAGCAAAGGTATGACGCGCAATATGAAAGGTAACCACCTTGTTAATACCACAAAGCTTTGTTAGCGTTTTAAGATGCATGTTTGTTTTTTGATTGCTAATCATGTAAATGACTTTTCCAGAAGTAATACAGGAAGGGTTGTTCTTATACTTTTCTACAATTTCTAGTGCTTTGGGGAGTAGAATAATCTCTGCTTTCACCTTTGATTTCTGTCTTAATGTTTTAATCCAATAATCGCCATTGTCAAAAATGATTTGATCGCTTCTTAGTGCTCTTAAATCCGCATAGGCTAATCCTGTATAGCATGCCATTAGGAAACAGTCGCGTACAATTTTTAAGGTTTCATTTTCTAGTTCAAGGCTGGCAAGTTTATTTAGCTCAGCATCATTCAAACACTCTCTTTCAACTGTTATTATTCGTCCTTTGTATTCTATAAATGGATCTCTATCAATAACTCTATTATGAATGGCAGTTCTTACAATTTTCTTAAAGCTTTGGATGTATTTCACGGTGGTATTGTTTGAGCAGCCTCCTTTAGTTCTTATGTAATGGTCAAATCCTTCAATAAATGGATAGTCTAAAAATCGTACATCTATATCTGTTTTATTGTAAGATACTTTGAGGTAATTTGAAAGATGTTTTTTGCACATATCATATCTTATGAAGGATCTGTGTGCTCTTTGGTTGACTGCAACCAGCTGCTTAAATTGTACTTGGTGTTTATTAAACAGCTCCACAATACCATGAAATTGATTGTCTAGTCCTAAGTAGTAATCAATGATGCGTTCAAGCGAATAGGTCTTGCTATTTTTAATGCACTTTAACTCTGCATCATACATTTCTCTTTCCACAGTTTTAAGATGGTCGTAATAGCGTTTGCCTTCTGGGAGTTTTTTGTTAGGAAAGGCTTTTTTCTTATCCCATAGTTGAGGTGGTATCATTTTACCAATAGAAAAGTCTTTTCGTTTCCCTTTGAGTGAGGCTCTACAATAAATGATCAGGCCCTCCTTTTTGGATTGTGTCGGTCTTGTAAAAAAGTAAACATTTAAATAACTCATAGTTCTTAATTGATAGAAACAAATATCATAAGAGCTAACCACCTTCTTTGTATACAATTTTCTTGTATACATATAAATACAGTGTTTACTTAAGGTAGACACCATATCCACACTTAGGTATGAAAAAAATGACGAAAGATGAAAAATCGTCTTTTGGGAAAACGTCTGAAAATCAACGATTTAAACAAATCGATCGGTCTTGAAATGACCTTTAGCAGAGAGGAAGGGATTCGAACCCCCGATACATTGCTGTATACACGCTTTCCAAGCGTGCGCCTTAAGCCACTCGGCCACCTCTCTAAATTGGGTGGCTAAAGTACTTATTTTTTTTGATAAAGAATAGGCTTTTTGAAATGTTACTGCTCCGCCAAAAAGTGTAAATTTGCGCCATGATTTTTACCGATACACACAGTCATTTATACGATAAAAAGTTTGCCGAAGATCAAAAAGAGGTCATCGAGCGTGCCTTCATGGAAGGGGTGCAGCGAATTTTTCTTCCCAATGTAGACCAGCATACCGTTAAAGGTATGATGGATGTAGTGCATGCGCATCCGGAAAAATGCTTTCCCATGATGGGTTTGCATCCCTGCCATGTAAAGGAAAATTATAAAGAAGAATTGGCAGTGCTTAAAAAGCATTTAGATTTCGGAGGTTTTTGTGCCGTGGGTGAAATCGGAATGGATTTGTATTGGGATAAATCCTTTGTTGAAGAGCAAAAAGAGGCTTTTAGAACTCAAATTCTCTGGGCCAAAGAAAAGTGTATGCCCATTGCTATTCACTGTCGCGATGCTTTCGATGAGATTTTTGAGATTCTGGAAGATGAAAAAGATGAAAAATTGCGTGGTGTTTTTCATTGCTTTACCGGAACGCTGGAGCAAGCTCACAGGGCTATAGACCTAAACTTTTATTTGGGTATTGGTGGTGTAGTTACCTTTAAAAAGGCTGGCTTAGACCAGGTGGTTCAGCAAGTCGACATAAAGCACCTTGTTTTGGAAACCGACAGTCCTTATTTGGCACCTAGTCCTAATCGAGGAAAGCGAAACGAAAGTTCGTATTTGCTGCATATTGCACAAAAAGTGGCTGATCTTCATCAAATATCAATTGAAGAGCTTGCTCAAATAACCACCGATAATTCTATAAAACTATTTGGCTGCTGATATGAATATCTTACTTATTTACACCGGAGGAACCATTGGAATGGTACACGATAGTGAAACGGATGCCTACATTCCCTTTGATTTTGAGAATTTGCAATTGCAGATTCCAGAACTAAAGCAGCTAGATTGCAATCTGGAGGTACGTTCTTACGAACCCAGCATTGACTCTTCCAACATGCAACCAAAAGTTTGGGTGCAACTAGCCAAAACAATCGAAGCCTCTTATGATGCTTATGATGGCTTTGTGATTTTACATGGCTCCGACACCATGGCATATACGGCTTCTGCATTGAGCTTTATGCTTGAGCATCTGAATAAGCCTGTGGTGCTTACCGGATCTCAATTGCCTTCGGGAGTACCTCGTACCGATGCCACAGAAAATTTAATTACTGCCATCGAAATCGCTTCCTCTCAAAGAGATGGGTTGCCTGAAGTTCCCGAGGTTTGTGTGTATTTTGAATATCAGTTGTATCGTGGTAATAGAACTCATAAGGTAAATGCCGAAAACTTTGAGGCTTTTGAGTCGGTAAATTATCCCCCATTAGCGGAAGCGGGAGTGCATTTAAAATTTAATCGTCGATACATCCAAAAGGTATCTGATGAGAAACTGAAGGTTCATAAAAAGTTAAATAACAATATTGCGGTACTTAAATTATACCCAGGTATTACGGAGTCTGTAGTAAAACACATACTCAATCATAAAGATACCGAAGCTCTTGTTTTGGAAACCTTTGGCTCAGGAAATGCACCTACAAGCCCATGGTTTCTTAAAGCACTCAAGGATGCTACAAGTCGTGGCCTATTGATTCTTAATGTGTCTCAATGCAGCGGTGGTTCGGTAGATTTGGGACGCTACGAAACGAGTAAAGCACTAAAAGATATGGGAGTGTTATCGGCTTACGACATGACTTTTGAGGCGGCCCTAACCAAATTGATGTTTGTGCTGGCATATACCAAAAATACCGAAAGAAGAGTTTCGTTATTAAACTCAAATCTTCAGGGTGAGTTAGCTTTTTAGAGGCATTATTTTTCATGCTTCTCTTTTTTCTTTCAAGGCTTTCCTTACTTTTGTTTTAAACCCATTTTCATTGAAAAAAATTCTCGTCATTCGTTTTAGCTCTATCGGCGATATCGTTTTAACGACTCCCGTAATTCGGTGTCTTAAAAAACAATTGAATATTGAGCTGCACTATTTAACAAAATCTTCTTTTAAAGGTATGTTGAATAATAACCCTTACGTTGATAAGGTGCACACGATTGATAAAGAAATTGATGCAGAATTGATTCAGCAATTGAGAGCGGAGAACTTTGATTTCATTGCCGATCTGCATAATAATCTACGCACTCTACGATTAAAAAGAGCTTTAAAGGTAGCCTACAAATCATTTTCAAAGCTGAATATTCAGAAGTGGTTGTTGGTAAATTTGAAGATTAATAAAATGCCTGATGTGCATATTGTTGATCGTTACCTAGAAACGGTTACTCATATAGGTGTAAAAAATGATAATGAGGGATTGGATTATTTTATTCCTGAAAATTCAAAAGTTGATGTATCGCGTTTACCTAAACAACAAGCAAAAGAGTATGTTGGGATTGTTATTGGTGGGCAGCATGCTACCAAGATGATGTCTGTTAAGAAACTCATTGAAGTCTGTGAAAAATTGTCGGAACCAATTGTTTTACTTGGCGGTCCTGAAGATGCGAGTAGAGGTGAAGAGATTGTAAATGCTGTAGGTAACAAAGTTTTTAATGCCTGTGGGAAGTTCAAATTGGATGAGTCGGCAAGTTTAGTACAACAAGCCAATTGGATCATCACTCATGATACCGGCTTAATGCATATCGCATCAGCTTTCAAAAAACGCATCGTTTCGGTTTGGGGAAATACCGTTCCCGAACTAGGAATGTATCCTTATCAAGCCGATTCTCATTCTAAAATAGTTGAAGTAAAAGGACTCTCCTGTCGTCCTTGCTCAAAAATAGGCTATTCAAAATGTCCCAAAGCACACTTTAAATGTATGGAGCATGATATTGAGGATGTTATAAGTGTTGAGTATTAAGTTTTAAGTTAAGCACAACTCAAAACTCGGCATCTAAAACTCAAAATAATAATTTATTTAGGTACAAATAGCGCCTTCAACTCAGTCGCATCATCCGGTTTCATTTTTCCGGCCAAAATCAAACTCAACTGTCTTCTTCTTAAAGCACCATCGTAACGTGTTTTTTCTTCTTCAGATTCTGGGAGTACTTCTGGTACATGAATAGGGGAGCCCAATTGATCTACAGCAACAAACGTATAAATAGCTTGATTACAATGACTCTTTTTTCCTGAGGTTCTGTCTTCCATCCATACATCAACAAAAACTTCTATTGAAGAGCTAAATGCACGTGATACTTTTGCTTCTAGGGTAACGATACTCCCCATAGGAATGGGTCTTTCGAATGCTACATTGTTTACGCATGCAGTAACTACAATTCGCTTACAGTGACGCTGAGCCGCAATAGCAGTTGCAATATCCATCCAATGTAAAAGACGGCCTCCCATTAAATTGTTTAAGGGATTGGTGTCGTTAGGGAGCACTAATTCGGTGATTACCGTAACAGATTCTTTGGCAAATTTGGCGTTTTTCATCTCAGCTAAATACTATTTGTTGATACCGCAAAGATAGGTATTAAAGAATGATTTTTTAATGAATAATGAATGATGAGATGAATAGATAGGAGTTATTGAAATTATCCCCTTGAGGAGATTAGGGGTGTTTTCAATTGATGATTTGAAAATTCCGAAAAGAGTAGTTAAGAACTTTATGTAGTTGAAAGCTTTTACGCAGAGATGCACAGAGGAACTACAGAGCTACTCAGAGAAAAAGAAGACAGATGAGACAGGAATTTATTTTTGCAAACTGCTTTTCAATTTTAACTCAAAACGTTTTTATGTCTATCGACCAGATTACTGCTTAAGCAACCATGTAGATTTCCCAGAAGCTTTTAGCTTATGCATTTGAGTTAGAGCTTCTTCCTTATTTCCGAACGATTGGAACGCAACACGGAAAAGTCCCTTTGCATTTTGTCCGATTACTGAAGATTCAAAACCATCAGATTGAAGTTTTCCAACTAGGTTTTGAGCGTTGGTTTCAGAAGAGAAACAACCAGCAACTAGGTGAAAGTGTTTTTGGATTATTTTAGTCTCTAGGACCTCTACTAAATCAGCTTCTTTTGTTGGCGTTTCAGTTATGGGAGATCCTGTAGTTTTTGCAATTGGCAATTCAATAGCTTCGACCAGGAGAGTTTTTTCTTCCAGATCGATATGACGAGGAGTGTAAACTGCAGCGGGCTTAACCTTGAATGGGTTTAAGTAAGCGTAATTTGCATAGGTATCGCTTACAGTATCTTGTTGGAAGGATACATAAGTGCTCAATCCAATAAGTGGTAAGATGACAGCAGCCACTTTCCAATTAATAGATGATTTCTGAACTTTAATACTTTTTACTCCTTTAGCAAATGGTTTTGGAAGATTTACCACTTTAGATGTTCTTATTATTGCTGGCGATTGCACAGTGTCTAATCCGAAAGAATCTAATAAGTAGTTTAAGGTATTGTCTGGTTCGAAAGAAATCTTACCATTTATGTCGCGAGATAGAACACCTACTTTAGCTAGTTTAGCTTCTTTTTTGTGTTCTAAGTCGTTTTGAATTGACTTTACGAAGTGCTCGATTTTTGTTTGAGCAGTAGCAAATGAAATGGATTCGCAAGCCGAAATATAATTGGCTAATAAACCATCGTTGGTTTGTAGCTGAACATTAAAGCTTATGCTTTTACTTGGCGGGCGAAGGGTATGACTTACAGGGTGTATTTGAGCCGAACGATAATTCGTTATAAAACCACCCAGTTCTGGTACGATAACACAGTCGTGGCGGTATAATAAATCGCTGATGTAAGCTTCCATGTTCATAAGGCTAATTTAGAAATTCTAACTGATTAAGAAAAGAATTTTTCGTCGATTCTCTTTAAATCTTCTGGACTGTCTACGGCAATGCAATCAGAAGTGATTTCTGCTGTATGAATATTGTATCCATTTTCAAGCCATCGCAGCTGTTCTAGACCTTCTGATTGTTCTAAAGAAGAGTTTTTTAGCTGAGATACTTCTTTTAGTATTGCGTGTTTAAAAGCATAAATACCTATGTGCTGAAAGTAGTCTTTTTGCTTCAGCCAATCTTTTTTGTCATAGCCCCTTAAGTGTGGGATTGCTTCTCTGGAAAAATAGAGTGCTTGTTTTTTTATACCTAAAACAACTTTTGGGTTATTTGGATTTGTTAAGGTGTTAATATCTTTAATCTTCTTCACTAAGGTTGCTATTTGAGTGCTTTCATTAGAAAAGCAAGCCCTTAATTTTTTGATATCCTCAGGATTGATAAAAGGCTCGTCTCCTTGAATATTGATGATGATACAGTCGGAGGATAGTTCTAATTCACTAGCAGCTTCAGCAATTCTATCTGTTCCACTTTGGTGTTGGTCTGAAGTCATAATCACTTCGCCACCAAAATTTAGGACATGATTAAAAATACGCTCATCATCAGTAGCCACAATCACTCGGTCGAGTTCTGCTTTTACACATTGTTCATAAACTCGCTGAATCATACTTTTTCCGTGTATGTCTACTAAAGGCTTACCCGGGAATCGAGTGGAGGCGTAACGAGCAGGTATGATGCCAACTGTGTTCATTAAAATTTCAATTTATAAAGTAGGGAATATGTGCGAGGTGCTCCTAACGAAGCAGGCCTTTGTAGATACTCTC
>ENA-OSET01003291-OSET01003291.1-sediment-metagenome-genome-assembly--contig:-NODE-3291-length-14988-cov-2.740862_pt1 | contig 14988 bp, 16 predicted proteins | sample MGYA00237882_ERZ534229 | MGnify/ENA primary metagenome ERZ534229 (study PRJEB26408, sample SAMN06266212) | sediment metagenome | isolation source: Hudson Canyon methane seep mesocosm | place... | reverse complement strand
ATGAGAAGGATTTTGTTTTGGGTGGAAGACGGGACTCGAACCCGCGACACTCGGTACCACAAACCGATACTCTAACCAACTGAGCTACAACCACCATATAATTTCGGGTGCAAATATAACTGTTTTTTAGTTTTTACAAAAAGAAAAAATCAAATTAATTTATCTAAACTTTCTATAGCTACGTATCGTTCTGTATTAAAACCTTCTGCATAATCAACCCCAATCAATCTTCCTAAATCTCTTGCTCTATAGTTTACACTATCAATAAAATTCTTACTTGTTATTGGCGATTCTGGTTCATTGCTATTGGGATCGTAAAACTGTGAGGAATACGCTAATACAGCTTCGTTTTTTTTATCAATAAAACCCGATACATCAACTACAAAATCGGGTTCTATACTTTTCCATTGAATGTAATGATATACTAATTTTGGTCTCCATTTTTCTTGTTGCTTATCTTCTAGAGACGTTTCAATTTTAATCAATCCACTTAAAAAACATGCATCAGAAACCAAATTACTCCCTTTTGGGTGGTCTATATGCCTATCATCAAGTGCATTACACAACACAATTTCTGGTTGATATTTACGTAGCATTTTGATGATTTCGATTTGATGCTTTTTATCATTGATAAAAAATCCATCTGCAAAACCCAAATTTTCCCGAACAGAAACACCCAATATCTTTGAGGCGTTTGCAGCTTCTTTGTCTCTTAATGCTGCAGAACCCCGTGTTCCTAATTCTCCACGTGTTAAGTCTACAATTCCTACTTTTTTCCCTAAGGAAACTTCTTTGGCAATGGTGCCTCCACAACTTAATTCTATATCATCTGGATGCGCGCCAAAAGCTAATATGTCTAGTTTCATTGTTTTACTTTTTGTAATGCTTGTTCTATATCTGCAATTAAATCTTTTGTTTCTTCAATACCCACTGAAAAACGAATCAATCCATCTTTAATTCCTTGGTTTTCTCTTTCTTCCGAAGATAATAGTGCATGCGAAGTTTTTGTAGGATTTAACATCGTACTTTCTACACCTGCAAGGCTCATGGAAGATTTTATCAGTTGTAAATTATTTTGAAAATCCATCGCATCAATTCCTTCTTTTAATTCGAAAGACATCATTCCACCAAAAAATTTCATTTGTTTTTTTGCTAATGCATGATCTAAATGTGTTTTTAAACCCGGGTAATACACGGTTTCAATATTTTCATTTTTAACCAAGTATTTTGCCATTTTCAACGCATTTTTACTTTGACGTTTTACACGTAGATTCAAGGTTTTTAAACTTCGCTCTAACATCCAAACTGTAAAATCGCTTAAACTTCCTCCAAGATTTTTGGCAACATTCCAAATTTTATCAATATGCTCATCAGAAGCGGCTACTGCTCCAGCCAAAATATCTGAATGACCTCCCATGTATTTTGTGGCAGAATGAATTACAATATCTATTCCAAAATCTATGGGGGTTTGATTAATAGGCGATGCAAAGGTATTGTCTATCATGGTTACCACTCCTTTCGCTTTTGCTAATTTAGAAACTGCTTTCATATCTGTAATTGTCAATAAAGGATTTGAGGGAGTTTCAATATATAAAACTTTGGTATTTTCTTTAATCTCTTTCTGAAAGGCTTCAATTGACAAACTTTCTGTAAATGAATATTCAATTCCGAATTTATCAAACTCTTCTACCACAAGATTATAAGTTCCTCCGTACAACGTTTGTTGCAAAACGATATGATCTCCTTTGTGTAAAAAAGCCAATAAAGTTGTACTAACAGCAGCCATACCAGAACCAAAAATTAAGGCGTTTTCAGTCTTTTCTAAAGCTGCTATTTTTTTTACAAGAGCTTCTTGGTTTGGTGTATTTAAATAACGTGGGTATCGTTTTACATCTACGCCATCAAAAGCATAGGATGTGGCCATATAAATGGGAGAAATAGCCCCTTTAAATTGCTCATCTTTTACTTCGCCTACGTGGGTACAGATGGTATTTATTCCTAATTTTTTATTATCAATCATTAAATATAATTTTCATCAGCTAATTTAGTAAAAGCAATTCTAAATTTCTATAAATTTTGAATATCTTCGCCTTGATGATTTCAGTAGTTATAATTGGTAAAGGAAATGTAGGAATACATTTGTACAAAGCGTTTTTAAATGCTGATGGTATTGGGGTTACCCAAATCAATTCTAGAAACCTTGAGAACGTTCCTATTGCTGATGTAACTATTATTGCAGTTTCAGATGATGCAATTGCGGAAGTTTCATCAAAAGTGAAGAATTCTTTTGTAGTTCATACTTCTGGAAGTGTTTCTATGATCTCATTAAAAAATAAAACTGATAGAGGTGTTTTTTACATGTTGCAAACATTTTCTAAAAACAAGGAAGTGGATTTCTCTGAAGTTCCTTTTTGTTTGGAAGCTGAAAATAATGAAAAATATCTATTTTTAGAAAAGTTAGCAAAATCTATAGGAAATAATGTATATCAGATAGATTCCAAACAACGAAAAGCCATACATGTTGCTGCTGTTTTTGTAAATAACTTTACCAATCATATGTATAAAATGGGAAATGACATTTGCATTGAACACCAGGTGCCATTTGAAATTTTACAGCCATTAATTGAAGAAACTGCTATAAAAGTGAAAACATTATTACCGGAAAAAGCACAAACAGGACCCGCAATTAGAAATGATAAAAAAACCATAAAAAATCACCTAGATTTACTCAATAACAAACAAAAAGAAATCTATACAATCATTACAAAATCAATTCAAAATGGAGATTAGCTACAAGCAATTATTATCAAAGATCACAACATTTATTTTTGATGTTGATGGTGTACTAACCAACGGAATGTTAACAATTATGCCTGATGGTGAATTAGTAAGACACATGAACGTGAAGGATGGGTATGCTATGAAAACTGCTTTAAACAAAGGTTTTAAGGTTTGTATTATTTCTGGAGGAACCAATAAAGCAGTAAAAAGTAGATTGGCTGCTTTAGGGATTGAAGATATTTATTTAGGAGCACACAATAAGATAAATCAGTATACTGAAATTTTAAAAAAATATAATTTAAATCACGAAAACATACTCTACATGGGAGATGATATTCCAGATATTCCTGTCATGAAAAAAGTAGGTCTAGCCTCTTGCCCGAACGATGCAGTGGCTGAAGTACAAGAAACGGCAAAATACATTTCTAATATAAAAGGAGGAGAAGGCTGTGTTAGAGATGTTATAGAACAGGTTTTGAAAGTTCAAGGAAAATGGAATACTAATTTTAGTGCTAAATATGATTAATAAAAAAAATACTCTTGTCATTTTACTAATTCTATTAGTAACATTCTCAATAAGTTCTCAAAATATTTTTGGTAAATGGGAATCTTTAGATCCAGAAACTAGAACTGTAGATTCTGTGATTGAAGTCTATGAAAAAGATGGAAAAGCATATGATAAAATAATAGAAATTAAAGATGAAACAAAAAGAGCAGCACTTTGCAATTATTGTAAAGGTAAGAAAAAAAACAAACCTGTTTTAGGAATGGATATACTTACTGGTTTAGAAAAAGATGATGACGAATGGTCTGGTGGTACAATTTTAGATCCTAGAAATGGAAAAGTATACCAATGTTACATAAAACTTGTAAATGCTAATAAGCTTAAATTAAGAGGATATATTGGAATATCATTATTTGGTAAAACTGAATATATGGAAAGATCGGAATAGCGATTAACAATTAATAAAAAAAAAAATCTCGATAAATTTTCTTTATTCTTCAGAAAATATCCTTGGTATCAGTTTTCAATTTTAAAATCTGAAGCTAATTTCTAATTCTTTTCCTCTAACATGGGTACAAAAGCAAAGTCACCTAATTCGTGTTTTTCAAATTCTTTTGCAGATTTTCTAATAAACAAAGTCATAATTTGAGTTTTATCTCCCACAGGAATTAACAACTTCCCTCCTACTTTTAACTGAGATAGCAAAGGTTTTGGAACATAAGGTGCACCCGCTGTAACAATTATTTTATCAAAAGGAGCTTGCTCTTTTAATCCTATGTACCCATCTCCAAAAATAAATTTCTTAGGTCTATATCCTAACTTAGGTAAGAATAAAGATGTTTTTTTAAAAAGCTCGTGTTGTCTTTCAATAGAATAAACTTCTGCTTTTAACTCTAATAAAACTGCAGTTTGATACCCAGAACCTGTTCCAATTTCCAAAACTTTTTCTCCAGCTTTTAAAGCTAATGTTTGCGATTGAAATGCAACAGTATAGGGTTGAGAGATGGTTTGTTCTGCTGCTATCGGAAATGCTTTGTCTTGATAGGCATGAGATTCGAAACTAGAATCCATAAACAAATGGCGAGGAATTTTACGGACAGCATTCAATACATTTTCGTCTAAAATCCCTTTTGCTTTTAACACATTAGCTAACTGATTTCTAAGTCCTTGGTGTTTTGCTGTGTCTTTCAATTTAATTGGTTTTCTAAAATCTAAAAATACTAATAAATATAAATAGATTCCTATTAAATTGTATCTTTGTTTTTGTTAGATTACTCAAAATAAAAAAATATATTTATGTTAAAAGTTGGAGTTTTAGGTGCTGGACATCTTGGGAAAATTCATCTTCGTTTATTACAGGAATCAGAAAAATATGAATTAATTGGATTTTATGATCCTTTTACAGAAAATGCTGAAAAAGTAGCAAAGGAATTTGGCTATACATTATTTGATTCTATCGATGATTTGATCGATGCTGTAGATGTTGTAGATATTGTAACTCCAACGCTATCTCATTTTGATTGTGCAAAAAATGCTATACAGAAAGGAAAACATATTTTTATTGAAAAACCAATTACCAATACATTACAAGAGGCTGAAGCTATTAGAACTTTAGCAAGCCAACAACATATTCGTGGTCAAGTTGGTCATGTAGAACGTTTTAATCCGGCTTTTACAGCGGTTAGAGACATGATTGATACACCAATGTTTATAGAAACACATAGGTTGGCAGAATTTAATCCCAGAGGAACAGATGTGCCTGTTGTATTAGATTTAATGATTCATGACATCGATATTATTCTCTCTGTTGTTAATTCTAAGGTAAAAAATATTAATGCTAGTGGTATTTCAGTAATTTCTGAAACTCCTGATATTGCAAATGCTAGAATAGAATTTGAAAACGGATGTGTTGCAAATCTAACGGCCAGTAGAATTTCTATGAAAAACATGCGAAAATCTAGATTCTTTCAAAAAGATGCCTACATTTCTATTGATTTCTTGGAGAAAAAATCTGAAGTTGTAAAAATGAAAGATGTTCCAGAAAACCCAGATGAATTTGCAATGATTTTACAAAATGCTGAAGGGGTGAAAAAACAAATTTATTTTGATAACCCAGAAGTAAGGCCCAACAACGCAATCCTAGATGAATTAGAGTCATTTGCAGATGCTATTCTAAATGATACAACACCTATAGTTTCTCTGCATCAAGGAACTGAAGCATTAAGAGTTGCACAAATGATTATTGATTGTTTTTAAATCTTTTAAAGGATTAAAATCAATAATATATACTAGTTATGTTAGGTATTGAAGTGAATATTTTTTTTTAAATTCAGTTAATTAAATAGTCATAATAAAGATTGCAAAACAAAACACAATTTTAAGTTAATAAAATAAATAGTAGTTATTAAATAATTTTACATGAAAAATATAGCTGTAATTGGAGCGGGAACAATGGGAAATGGTATTGCACATACATTTGCTCAATTTAATTATAATGTTCAACTAATTGATGTATCTCAAGTTGCACTGGATAAAGGAATATCAACCATCAAAAAGAACTTAGATAGAATGGTTGCTAAAGAAAAAATTTCTGAAGATGATAAAAATCAGACTTTAGCAAATATTACATCCTATACCTCTATCAAAGAAGGAGTTAAAAATGCCAGTTTAGTAGTGGAAGCCGCAACTGAAAATGTTTCTTTAAAATCTAAAATTTTTAAAGAACTAGATGAATTTTGCCCCAAAGATTGCATTTTAGCAACAAATACATCGTCAATTTCTATTACTCAAATAGCCGGTGTAACCATGAGACCCGAAAAAGTAATTGGAATGCACTTTATGAACCCTGTACCAATTATGAAATTAGTAGAGATCATTAGAGGGTATAATACTTCAGATGAAGTGATGAGCTTTACAGTTGAGTTAACAAAAAAAATTAATAAAATTCCTGTTGAAGTAAATGACTACCCTGGTTTTGTTGCCAACAGAATTTTAATGCCAATGATTAACGAGTCTATTGAAACTTTGTATAATGACGTTGCTGGTGTTGCTGAAATAGATACCGTCATGAAATTAGGTATGGCGCATCCTATGGGACCATTACAGTTGGCCGATTTTATTGGTTTGGATGTTTGCTTGTCTATATTAAATGTAATGTATGATGGGTTTAAAAACCCCAAATATGCCCCTTGCCCCCTATTGGTAAATATGGTAAATGCTGGAAAGTTAGGGATAAAATCTGGTGAAGGTTTTTATGATTATTCTGAAAGTAGAAAAGCTGTAAAAGTTGCAAAAATGTTTTCTTAAAACATACAATACTATTATTCTTTTAATTTTTTTCCTTTTGGTTTTTAAATCATTCGGACAAAAATTAAAGAAAGGTATATGGTCTCCCTATAAAGTAGGAGTGCTTTATAATTATGGAAACGAAAATAATTTTTTATTTGATGATAAAGATTATTCCTACAAAACGAATACCTATAAAGCGCAATTTTTTTATAAACTCGGGTCTTGGAAAAGTTTAAATTTTGATTTAATTGCTCAGCCTCAAGTTCAATTTTTAACTCATAAATTACTAAATCCATCTTTTGTACAACCTCGCCATGGAGATAATTACCTTGAATTAAGGGAAATCTATACAAAAAAAAAATCCATGAACCTGTATGCCTTCGAATTGACGGTAACTATAAAAAAACAACTCTTAAACAAACTAGAGATGCAATTTGGTGTTGGAGGTGGAATCGCAATTATAAATACCAAAACAGAACGCTTGGCTAATGGGTTTACTTTTATCGAAAACTTCTCTATTGGTATATCCCATCAAACTTTTAAAGATACGTCTATATATTTGGGAACCAACTTTGGGCATGTTTCTAACTTAAATTTTTTATCACCCAATGATGGATACAATGTTTTAGGTATAGAATTTGGAATTTCTTATGCATTGAACAATAAAAAAGGAACTCCATAAGAGTTCCTTTTTTATTGAATGAAAATAAGCTAATTACTTACCCTTGCCTTCTTCTTTCTCGTCCTCTTTTTTTGCTTTATTCCAAACCTTGATTTCATCTTCCATTTCAAGACCATCTATGATCTCCACATTCACTCCATCAGAAGTTCCAAGTTTTAAAGTTCTTTTGTCAAATTTTCCATCAGAGTTTTTCACTTCAACATAAGGCTCTTCGGTCTTTCTGTCAAATTTTAATAATGCTTCTTTAATCGATTTAATACTATCTTTTTTCTCCAGAACAATATCGGCATTGGCACTGTAGCCTGCTCTAATAAAAAAGTTTTCATCTAAAGTTACATCTGCTTTTATTTTAAATTGAACAGCACCCCCCTCTTCGGTTCCTTTGGGTGCAATAAAAATTAGTTTTGCTGGAAATTTAGTCCCTTCTATGGCCCCTATAGAGACTTCAATATCAGTCCCTTTAATCAATTTACCCACTTCAGATTCATCAACTTTTCCTTCAAAAATCATTTTTGTCATGTCTGCCACACGAGCGATGGTGGTTCCTGCATTAAAATCGTTGGTTTGAGTAACTTGATAACCAACTTTAACAGGAATCTCTATAATCATTCCAGATGCAGTTGCTCTAATGTTTGTATTTGCCGTTTTACCAAGCCCCGATGTAGATCCTTTCTTAATAATATCTAAGTCTGACTGCGAATTAGATAAGGACAGTTTTGCATTTTTAAAACTTAATTCTGAAGTCTCAAATTCTTGACGTGAGATAACGCCTTTATCGAATAATTTTTTATTTCTATTGTATTGTGTTTTTGCATTATTGTAATTTAATTTTGCGTTTTTAACACTTCCTGTTGCTCTGTTTAGAGAGGCTACATTGGGAACAACTCTTACCGTTGCAATTAAATCTCCTGCCTTTACAATAGAACCTTCTTCAACAAAAATTTTATTTATAATTCCTGCTATTTGAGGTTTAATTTCAACCTCTTCTAAAGGAATTACTTTACCCGTAGCAACTGTTTTCTTTATAATTGTAGTTCTAAATGGTGTTTCTGTTTCATACTCTACAATATTTTTTTTATTCTTTTTACCGAACCAAACAAGTGCTACTATAAAAAGGATTGATATAATAATTAAAATAATTTTTGCTCTTTTACTCATAATTTATTGATTGTTTTATTCTTCTCTTAATGCTTCTATTGGTTTAACTATGGTTGCCATGTGTGCAGGAATTAATCCTATTAATGTTCCTAAAATAACTAAGGTTGTAAATGCTATTAGTATAATGGGGATGTTTACCGTTGGATTTACCAATGCGGCATCAACACCTTGACCCCATTGTAAATCAATAATCATTAATACAGCGGCACCAAATATAATGCCAATCATCCCAGCAACCGTAGTTAAAAAAACAGATTCTAAAATAATTTGCTGACGAATACTCTTTGGTGTAGCTCCGATAGCTCTTCGTATTCCAATTTCTTTGGTCCGTTCTTTTACAGTAATTAATAGTATATTTCCAATGGCAAATACTCCTGCAATAAGTGTTGCTATACCAACAAACCAAGTTAGAAACTGCATCCCTGTCAAAAAGCCTGTGAGTTTTCCTATTTCTTTCCCTAGATTAAAACTCCCAAAAGCTCTTTCATCTTCTGGATGCACCTTGTGTAAATTCTTTAGTGTTAAAAGAATATCACTTTCCATTTGTTCAATATTTATGCCCTCATTTGCGGTAATCATCATCCAAGCAATATTATTCGCAGTATTATAGACTTTCTTAAAAGTTGTAAACGGAATATAAGCAGTATCTCCGTCAAGATTTATGGTATTTGACGGTTCATAAACACCAATGACCTTATAATTAATACTATTTATTTTAATGTATTGACCTATAGGCATTTCGTCTTTATCAAATAATTGTTTGTACATATCTTCTGAAATGACAGTGACTTTTGCAGTAGATAGAATATCGTTTTGATTTAAGAAACGACCATATATTAATTTTTTCTTTTGAATTTGATCTAAAATTGGAAAATCACCACTTACGTTAAAGGAACCAGATTTAAAGTCTTTCACCATAAGGTTATTTGTCTGGTTTCTTGGAGCTAGGAATTTAATTTCGTCAGAATATTCAGATTTTAAAATTTTAATATCATTCATCTTCAAATTAAATCTTCTTCCTTTTTGAAATCCTTTGAATGGAGTATCTGTAGGTTGAGTCCAAACAAAAACACTGTTTGTTGCAAAGCTTCCAAAAGCTTTATTAAAACTATTTTCTAGCCCTCTTGCTGCACCTAACAAAACAACTAACAGGAAGATTCCCCAAAGCACCCCAATAATTGTAATTACGGTACGAATTTTATTTTTACGAATACTTCCGTAAATTTCTTGCCAAGAATCTGAATCGAATAAAAATTTCATAATTAATCTGCTCTTAATGCTACTATGGGTTTAATTTTTGCCGCTCTTTTAGCTGGAACATACCCAGCAATTAATCCTGAAATAATTAGAATTATGGTGGCAGAAATAACAATTCCTGGACTCACACTTGGATCTTTAATAAAATATTGTTCTTCTAAACTATTACCAACTAAACTTAAAATATAGGTTCCTAAAGATAAACCTGCATAGCCAGCTAAAGTTGTTATTAATACCGATTCTTGAACAACCATTCCTACTATCGAACTAGGTTTGGCTCCTAAAGCTTTTCGAATACCGAATTCTTTGGTACGTTCTTTAATGACAAAAATCATAATATTGCTAATTCCAATAATTCCAGCAACCAAGGTACCTGAACCTATAAAAGCAATAATTAAGTATAAAGCAAACATAATAACACCAACAAACTTATTTGCTTCTGCCATATTTCTTACAGACAAAGCACTTTGATCGTCTGGATGGATGTTTAATTTTTTTCGCATATCACGCTCCACTTTTTCACCAAAAGCAATAGCTGCATCCGTACTTAAATCTGGATTATACCCTAAATTTATTTGATTAATATAATCGTTATTGCCATACATCATTTGTGCTGTAGTAATTGGCATGTAGGCCATTCTTTCTTCATTATCTCCCCCTTCATCAGAAAAAATTCCAATAATTAAAAAAGAACTCCCATTTACATTTACTCTTTTCCCTAAAGCTAATTTTTCTCCAAATAAATCTTTCTTTATTAACCTACCAATAACAATGACTTTAGATTTACTTTTTAAATCTCTTTCATTTAAATAACGACCTTCATCAATGATTGTTTTTTCTAAAAATTGATGATCTGGATGAACCGCCCTAACACTGTAAGTATTGGCTTTATTTTTGTGTTTTATAGAAAAATTCTTATAGATTCTTGCTGTTTGGTATTGAATATTGTCAGCATATTCATCAGTTATATAATTATAATCAGTGTTTTTTAGTTGAACTCTTCTACCTCTTTGTAATCCTTTGTATGGTTTTGTAGTTTTACCAACACGAACAAACATCATGTTCTGTGCATCATCGGCAAAAGCAGTTTTAAAGAAATTTCCCAATCCACTAGCAACACCAAATAATAATGTAAAAAGTAAAATAGCGAAAGCAACAGTAAAACCAGACATTACTGAACGTAGTCGGTTTTTATTAATACTTTGAAAAATTTCTCTCCAGCGATCCAAATCAAACATAATTATACTGCTTTTGCTACACTAGTTACCGTATCACTAATGATAATGCCATCCTTCAAACGAACAATTCTTTTGGTTTGCTCTGCTACTTCTTCCTCATGAGTAATCACAAAAACGGTCATTCCTTCATCATTAATTGCCTTTAATAAATCCATTACATTATCTGTAGTGGTGGAATCTAATGCACCTGTTGGCTCATCTGCTAATACCACTTTCGGGTTTGTAACCAAAGCTCTTGCAATAGCAACACGCTGCTTCTGCCCACCAGACAATTCGTTTGGCAAATGATTTGCCCAATCTTTTAATTCTACTTTATCTAAGTATTCCAAAGCAATCTTTAAACGTTCTTTTCTTGCCATACCTTTGTAATACAAAGGCAAAGCAACATTTTCTAAAGCTGTTTTGTAAGATATTAGATTAAATGATTGAAAAACAAATCCTAAAAATTTATTTCTTAAGATGGCTGCTTTTTTCTCATTCAAATCTTTTATTAACTGTCCATTTAAATAGTAATCTCCTTCATCATGCTCATCTAACAACCCAACAATGTTTAATAATGTAGATTTCCCAGAACCTGATGACCCCATAATAGAAACAAATTCTCCTTCTTTTATGTGTAAATCAATTCCTTTTAAAACGTGCAAAGAATCTTTCCCAATTGGATACGATTTGTGTAATTTTTCTATTTTAATCATTTGAATTGTTAATTTTCGTCTAAAGTAATTAAAGCTATAGATTGCCATTACTAATATTTTGTTAAAAGCAATTGCATTAAATTATTAACGACTTTCTATCATAAGACGCTACAATAAAATAAATGTTACAATAATTTTAAAAAAAGATAAAGTACCTTTGTACTTCATAATTTTAACAATTGTAAATGATTGACTTACCTAAAAATAAAAAACTAATTTTATTCGACGGAATCTGCAATTTATGTAACGATTCTGTTTTAAGGGTGATAAAAAACGACCGTAAAAACACATTTATTTTTACGGCCTTACAATCGGAAACTGGGCAAAAAATTACAAATCATTTAAAAATAGACATCTCTAAAACAGACTCTATTATATTATACGAATCTGATGTACTTTATGATATTAAATCTACTGCAGCTTTAAAAATTATGAATGATTTTGGTGGGTTTTGGAAAGCAACTCAACTCTTTTTAATTTTTCCAGAAAAATTTAGAAATATAATATATGATTATATTGCTAAAAATCGTTATAAATGGTTTGGAAAGAAAGAAAATTGCATGATACCATCACCTGAATTAAAAGTTAAATTTTTAGACTAAATGAATATACCAAAGGAAATAAAATGTGTGATTTTTGATATGGACGGTGTCATTATAGATTCTGAAGAAATTCATAAAAAAGCCTATTACAAAACATTCATATCTTTAGGTTTAGATGTTTCTGATGAATTATACAAGACTATTACAGGCTCTTCTACGATTAATGCTTTTCAAAAATTAATTGCCCATTTTAATTTAGATCAAGATGCCAATGAATTGGTTCTTCAGAAAAGAAAAATATATATAAATCTATTTGAGAATGATTCAAGTTTGCATTTAGTAAAAGGAGTTAAAGAAATCATACAATACCTTTTTAATAAAGAAATCATAATGGTATTGGCTTCTTCTTCTGCTATGATAAATATTAACAGAGTTTTTGATCGATTTGATTTACAAAAATATTTTACAGCTAAAATTAGTGGTGCAGATCTGACACAATCGAAACCACATCCAGAAATTTTTAATAAAGCAGCTATTTTAGGAAATACAGCGAAAGGAAATTGTATTGTAATTGAAGATTCGGATAATGGAGTTAAAGCTGCAAACGATTCTGGTATTTTTGTTTTTGGTTATAGAAACCCACTATCTGAAGGACAAACCCTAGAAAATGCAGATTTTATCATCAATAATTTTAAACGACTAAAAAATATTTTGTAGTTGTAGTAATTTTAATATAAAAAAAACAAATAGAATAATAAAAAATAATTTTTAATTATTAATAAACTTTAATACCGCTTTTAAATCTGTATCGTTTTTTAAAGACAGTTTATTTTTCTTTATATATTTTGAAATAGCGTCTTTAGAAACTGTATCTGATTGAAAAAACTTAATAAATGATTTCTTAGATAGTTTTATCTTGATCAATTCTCCATCATTATAAAGATAGTATTTTTGCTTTACAATATATTTATTGGTGCTTCTATTCTTCATGGGATTGTTAGAGCCCGAAAAATAACCAACATGGTTGTATCTATAAATTGTTTGTTTACCTTTGAAAAATAATTCGAAAATCTTTAGTTTTTTATCATGCGTAAAAACACGAAAAACAGAATTATTAACTACAATTTTTACTAAATATTTAGTATCAAAGGTGAAAACTGAATTCTGATTATAAACAGCATCTAAGGTATTGTCATACATATTAATATTGACTTTTTTAACCTTGTATCTTTTATTGTCTTTAGTATAAATTAACCCTTCGGTATCCCAGGTGTCAAAAAAATAATAAGAACCCTTAGTTTCTCTCTTTTGATTTACAAAACCAGTGCCCATATTTAAAAAAGCATGGACGCCAAAACCCTGTCGTGTTATATTAAGATTAGAATTTTCTTCGCTACCTCTGTCTTGGGCTAAAGATGAAAAAATACAGCAGAACTGAAATAACACTATTATATTTTTATTCAAAATACTTATTTTTTGTTTCAAGCCAAATTTATAAAATTCTTTCTAAGCTTAACAACAATAAAAGATAGTTTTTTCTTACTAAATTTTCAATGCTACACTTTGGAATATTTGTAAGATTCTTTAGTTTTATTGAATTTATCTTTGCCAAATGCTTTTTTTTAATGGGATTAAACCATAAAATATAGTTTAAAATTAAAAGGTCTCATTTAAATAAAAAAAAGTTTTTTAACCTAAAGGAACAAAACCAAATACTATATTTATATACCCTACTAAATGTAAATAAAAATTTTACAGGAATTCCGAGATAGAATCTTGATGAATTATTTAGATTAAAAAATACATCTGCTAAAGTGAGAGTTTTATGGAATTCTAAAAATTTCATAAACTCATTCTAAACAGAAGTTACTTTATTATAGTATGAAATAAAAACCTTGAACCCAGGGGTACCAGATTACTATCGAAATTTATTATATTTAAGGTCAAATCTTAAGAAATTAAATTTATATAAATTTTACTAAAAGTTTACTCTTCTACTCTAGAAAAAAAACTCTTTCTCTTCAATATCACATTGAAAAAATTTAATGTAACAACTATGTTAAATTTTATGATTATCCAATTTAATTCCTTGTTATCTTTCTATTGGATTTTTTAGTTCACTCCCCCATTCAGTCCATGAGCCATCATAAACAGCAATATTTTCTAAATCTATGAGTGCCGCTCCTAAAGCTAAAATAGAAGCTGTAATTCCCGATCCACATGTAAAAATAAACTGCTTTTTATTTTTAAAATTTTTAAAAATAGTATGTAATTCTTCTTGCGTTTTCATATTGCCATTTAATAAGATTTCGCTGTAAGGTAAATTATGAGAATTAGGAATATGTCCACTAGATAAATTCTTTCTTGGCTCTGGTTCTGTTCCGTTAAACCTTCCTTTAGATCTTGCATCTACAATTAAGACATCCTTATTATCATAGGAATTTAAGACATCCTCTGTAGATTTTAATTTCTCTGGTTGGTAATTAACTATAAAGTTGCCTTTATTTATTTGATGATTTTCTAGATTTTCAACAGGATATTTTTTTAACTTCCACTCTGGTAGCCCTCCATCTAAAACAGCTATATTTTTAAACCCCATTAATTGAAACATCCACCAAACTCTTGCTGAGGAATAGATTCCTAAATTGTCATAACAAATAAGTGTGGAATCTTTATTTATTCCTATTGTTTTTGCTTTTTCTTGAAATAATTTTGGTTTTAAAACAGTATTGGGAAACTTTCCTTTCTCATCAGAAAAAACATGTTTTATATCAAAAAAAATGGCGCCTTTAATTTGATTTTTTTCTAAAATTATTTTGGAATTTATTTTGACTTTCGAAAT
>ENA-OSET01003289-OSET01003289.1-sediment-metagenome-genome-assembly--contig:-NODE-3289-length-14995-cov-4.378804_pt1 | contig 14995 bp, 10 predicted proteins | sample MGYA00237882_ERZ534229 | MGnify/ENA primary metagenome ERZ534229 (study PRJEB26408, sample SAMN06266212) | sediment metagenome | isolation source: Hudson Canyon methane seep mesocosm | place... | reverse complement strand
ACTCCAATCCTGTTTTTTGTTTACACGCTTTAGGTGGTAATGTTCTAAACTACAGACATTTTAAAGACCATATTGATAAATCTAACCCTCTTTGGGGCGTTCAAGCTCGAGGGCTAGATGGTATAACTGCTATACCTGATAGCTTAAATGAAATGGCTAAAAATTATAGTCAGGAGATTCTTGAGTACTGTCAGGGGCGGCAGCCAATACTTCTTGGCGGTTCAATGGGGGGGGCACTTGCGATAGCCGTTGCAAATGAGCTTAAAAAAAATAATCTAACGCCTAAGCTGGTAATAATGATAGATACGATAGGGCCAGCCTCTGTAGAACAAGTATTTGATAGTGAAATAAAATTTGAAAGTTTTTTTCACCTTTTAAGCAAAGTAAAGAGCAGTATAAAGACTAGAGCTAAGCACTATATAAAAATGCTGATAGTAAAGTCTTATTTAAGTAGGTCTAAGGTATTACCCGTATGGCTACGTCCGTTTAATATTGAAGAGCGGCATAGAAGTATTTACAGGAAATTCATGCCTGAGACTTTTCAGGGCAAAGTGTTTTTAATAAGACAGCCACTTGAAAAAACTGGTATCTACTCTGATCCACTGCTTGGTTGGGAAGGAGTTATTAATGACCTGTATATCGAGTATGTGGAAGGAGATCATGCTCAGATGGTTGAAGATGAAAACGTTTGTAAATATATCCGAAAATATATCAACGACTTAAACAAGTAGGTTGAACTATCAGGAAGCTAAAAGGTGGAATATTATGTTTAATCAAGTCGAGCAGCTAAATGATTTAGAGACCTACCTAGTGTGTTTATTCCATTAAAACATAATGTTGTAAACTATAAAAAATGTATTGATAACATTGGCAGAATATTTTTATTAATTAAGGTTTATCGGATAGACACTCTATGAATAGCTCGGGCAAAAAGAACATTCTAATTCTTAGTCATCATGAAAAATACTCACAGAACCTAATTAAGTGTCTAAATGACTCATCACAACAGTATTATTTGGCTGGTGATTGCCGTAATCACCCTCGGATAAAAAAAAGTAAATTTTTTAAACAGTTTATCGATATTCCTAAGGCCTGTTTTGAGGAAGTGGATGAAAATCAGCATACCCTTGAGAGTGTACTGTCTATAATAGAGTCACAAAATATAGACGTACTCGTGCCTAGTGACTTTGAGAGTTTGAAATTCTTAGCCAGTTTTGAATCTAATTTAAGTAACAAGGCTAAAGTGGTTCCTTTGCCTGATTACCAACAGATACAATTACTTGATAATAAGGTTAAATGTTGCCGTTTCCTGGACTCCAAGAGTGTAATCATCCCTAAAACAATTTATGTAGAAAACATCGATGAATATAAAGTGGAAGCATTAAAGGATATAACGTTTCCAGTCTTTGTTAAAAGTGCATTCAGTGCAGGTGGTGTTGGTAACTGCATGATAAAAGATATGGCACAACTTAAAAGTTATTTGGAGATGAAGAGAAGCTCTAATGAGCAACTGCTAATTCAGGAATACATTGAAGGTATAGACTATTGTTTTAATGCGTATGCAGTGCAAGGTGAAGTAAAAACCTGGACGACATTTCGTTATATTGAGCTCGATAGTAATGGGTCTAAGGGTGTTTTCGCTCAATTTGTGCCGGATCAGGCAATTATCGAAGAAAGCAAACGTATTATTTCGTTATGTAATTACACCGGCCCTATAGTTATTGACTATAGAAAAGATGCAATTAGCGGTACTCCGTACTTTATAGAAATAAATCCTCGTTTTGGTAATAATTCACATTACTCTTTGGTAGATGGCGTTAATTTTATTAATTGCGGGATATCGTTGGCTCAGAATGAGACTGTACCTCCTACTGGCAATGGGGATGCTATGTGGAGCTGTAATCTTAAGCGTTTATTTTCAGCTCCTATTCGTAAATTAGATATTTCGGCATTCTATTATATTTTTAAGGTAGGTTTACCTCAATTGATGGCCGAATTGAAACGAACTAGAAAAATTAACGGAAAATTCTAACCCAATATTGTAGAAAAAAATTGGAATATTGATTAGGCGCCTATGAAATTTAAAGGTGTATATTGATTCCGGTTTATGTCGATATGTGCTGATATTTAATCAGAGATAAATATTGGTTGTTTTGGAACTATTTTTAACAATGCCATTTTGGAGCAGGCAGTAAAATAGTCTGCTTATTAATACCGGTGAGAGTGCTATTATTGGTGTTAGTGTCGAAATATAAAACTAACGAGGGTTATGGTTGTATACCAGCAGCAATACATATCAAGAGTTTCGCTTGATATGGTAAAAATACCGTCATTTACTACAAATTTTAATTAACCTATATATTGCATTATAGTTTATCGACCACTTTCATTGTTTCGGAATTGAATATAAAGTGCAGCAATCACAGTTTGAAATACCCAAAAAAACTGCCAAAACGGGTGGGATGGCGTTAACGATTCTTATTGCTTATTTCTTTTTTGAGTATGTAAGGCCGCAAAATAGTGTATCTTCAATTATTGGATATTTTAAAATTCCGATGTTGTTATGGCTTTCGCTTGCTTGTATTGTGTTGAGCTGCAACAAAACGGCGCTGAACGAAAAACGTGTGGTCTTAATGGGCTTATTTGTTGGGCTCTTAGCGTTATCTGTGCCGTTTGCTACTAATAATTTTTCAGCCTATAAAGTAACAAAAGGCATGGCATTAACACTAGTTTCTTGCTTTGCACTAGTTGTGATTATTCAGGATAAAGAAAGTTTAAAAAAATTTATTAATAGCTGGGTAATTATTAATATAGTGGTTGCACTTGTCATTATAAGAAATGGCGGAAAAGGGCCTGGAGGGTTCTTGGCAGATGAGAATGATGCCGGTCTTTTGATGGTTATGGCATTACCTTTCTCTTGGTATCTGGCACAACACCCGGGCATTTCTAAAAAACGAAAGTTGTTCTATTGGGCTGGATGCATCCTAATATCAGTTGCTGTTATGGTCACTGCTTCTCGAGGTGGTTTAGTTGGTTATGTGGCTGTAGTGGGTATGATGTTTCTATGGTCGTCTAAGCCGGCAAAAAATATTTTCATGGCATTAGCTTTTGGTCTGTTTTTTGGTGGTATCGCCGTCAGCTTACTACCGAAAGATTATGTGGATGATATGAAAACTATATCAGATACGGAAGGGGGGACAGCTGGACTTCGTTTCTTGCATTGGACTGCTGCATCCATCATGTTTACCGAGCACCCTATTTTAGGTGTTGGTGCGGGCAACTACCCCTGGAACTCGCAGGATTATTTACATCGCAGCCCCTATTTTAAAGAAGGGGCGCGGAATCGTTCAGGAAGGCAAGCACACTCACTTTATTTTACGTTGATTCCTGAAACAGGATTAGTTGGGATTATAATATTCTTTTCATTATTAAAAATTTGCTATAGCCAGGGGCAGACTATTCGTCGTGCCGGTACAAAGAAAAACAAGATTAAGGCTTCTCCTTTTATGAAGTTGTCTATTACTGCGCTGCTATGTTCACTTGTAGGGTATCTAAGTGCAGGGGCTTTCGTTTCAGTGCTTTACTATCCAGTATTCTGGCATTTAGTAGCTTTGTCTGTAGTGATTTCAAATGTTCATCAAAAATGCCAATTTGATGAACAGAACCAGTTTATTAGTCGGTAGTGATATTTATGGATACAAGAGAAAGTAATGATACAAAAAGACGGATTTTTATGCTGTCACCAGGCCCTTGTTATAACGTTGAACATAAACTCAAAGATCGGTGCGAGAAATTGTCACATGATTTTTATGGGGTTGTGTTAACTAGTGGACCTAGTTACAGCAAACAGAATTACGGCGATTTTAGGGTTATTTGTGTTAAAGATCCATTTGTTAATTCAGTAGTATCGACTGTTATCTTTATGGTTATGAGTTTTTTCAGTTTATTAACTGGTTATCTGAAAAAAGACCCCTTTTCTTTGTTTATTACTTACGATCCGTTAAAAACAGGGTTGGTTGGAGCAATCGTTACTGCACTGTTTTCGACCAAGTTAGTAGTCGAAGTGAATGGTGATTATACCCAAGATGTTATCTACGACTCGATTAAAAACCCACATAAACGTAAACTAAAAAAATGGGGAATGGTGACGACAGAGCGTTATGTGCTTAAAAGAGCTAATGGTATAAAGTTACAGTTCGATAAACAAATTGATTCTTTTAAGCCCCTTAAAAAACAGCCTGTAATAAGCGTTTTTCCTAATTATGTAAATGCAGATCATTTTGAAAATGGTGGCGAAACCAAAGAAGTTTTATTTATTGGGTTCCCTTTAAAAATTAAAGGTGTTGATATTCTTATACCTGCTTTTAAAAAATGTGCGAATGATTTCCCTGATTGGAAGCTAAAAATACTTGGTTATTATCCTGATAAAACAGAGCTGGATAACTTAATTAATGGCGACGATAGGGTCTACCATCACCCCCCAGTTGATTCTAGTGAGATAAGTAAGCATATGGGACAGTGTGGTATTTTCGTGATTGCATCTAGAACAGAAGGTGTTCCTCGGGTTTTGCTTGAGTCAATGGCAGCAGGAAAGCCACGAATTGGCTCTGATGTGGGAGGCATTCCTCGAGTGATAAGTCACGGAGAAGATGGTTTTATATTCATGTCTGAAGATATTGATGATCTTGCTGAAAAGCTAAGACTGCTGATGGCCGACAAAAAATTGCGGGAACGTTTTGGTTTGGCTTCTTCTGTTCGCTATAGGAAGGAGTTCAGTAACCAGCAGTACTTTAGAAAACTAACGACCCTATATACTAATACGGCTGAAAAAATAATACAGATATGAGCAAAAATATTCTAATTATTAGTTATCATTTCCATCCAAGCAGTGCTATTGGTGCCCGTAGGCCAACAAAGCTAGCCTGTTCTCTTGCTGAAAAAAATAACGTAACCGTTATTTGTAAGAAAACCGAATTAAAGGTGGCAGATTCTCTGTTGTCTTCGACGTTAGATGTAAAAGCAATTTACCAACACCCAGGTATTCTTAACCCTGTTTGGTTTTTTTTAAAAAGTATCAAAGCGCATATAAAAAAGCTGTTATCACCTAATTATTCGGAGGTACAAACTACAGGCCCTAAATTTGTTCAATTAACCAAAGATAGTTATGACCTTGAAAACGAGTCACTTGCCAAGAGGGTTCGGCGTTATGTGCTGTCGGCACAATCCCTTTTAGATGCATCTAAAAGTTGGGTGGCTTTGTCTGCCGTTGTCCTGTTGTTATTCAAGCTCAAGCGAAAAAAAATTGATATAGTTGTCACGAGTGGTCCAACTAGCAATGCTCACTTGTTGGGTTTATTAGCCAAAAAACTATTTGGTGCTCGCTGGGTCATGGACCTGAGAGACCCTATTACAATTTGGGATGAGATCTACCCTTGGTGTATTAGTAAATGGCGTCGTGATATCGAAGATGCTTTAGAGCGTCAATACATAAATCAGGCAGACTGTATAGTCTGTACTAGTCCGTCATTATTATTAGAAATTGAACGTAATTTTCCTGCATCTAAAGATAAATTAGAGCTTATATACAATGGGTTCGATACTACTTTACCAGACAAGCCTACTCTTCTATCAGGAGAGCTCCGGTTATTGTATGCAGGGGCTCTTTATATGAATAGAAACCCTATACCCTTATTTGAAGCTATATATGAATTAGTAATTGAAAATATAATAGAACGAAATAAATTTATTTTTGACTTATATGGCCAGTGTGAATCTTGGAATGGAGTTAACCTTGTTGACTGGGTAAGTGAAAGAGGGCTTGGTGATGTTATTCAGGTTCACGGCCATATTTCTCAAGATGAAGTAACAAAAAAATCATTATGTAGTAATGTATTGGTCAACTTTGCTCAAAATCAACCCATGCAGATTCCAGCAAAAACATTTGATCAGATTGCTGTATGTAAAGAGATCTTACTAATATCTGAAATGAATAGTGATAGCGCTAAGTTGATAGGCGATAACGGATTTGGAAGGGTTTCACTTTCAGATAAGCAGCATATTAAGACTACACTTGAAGAGTTGTATTTATTTTATGTTCATGAAAATAAATCTTTTTCATCAAAACTCTCTACTAGGCAAAGTTTCTCCAGAGTAAATCAAAATAATTTATATGAGTCAATTATCAATAGATTGTAAGTCTTATCTGGGTATACCATTTTAGCTCAACTTTTTTTATTCTTTTTTGTAAAAATAAGAGTAATTAAAGTAATTAAAGTAATTAAATGTATGTATGTGATATTCGTCAGTATTTAAATTGGCTAACAGACAAATAGCAGTTTATATTGTTACAAACTCGATTAAATTATTAATCAAGATTAACTAGTAAGGATCTTATGATGAATAAATTTTATGATGGTAAGAAAGGATTACTATCAGTACTATTTATTGTTTTTTTATCAATCTATCAAAATGTAACTGCAAATGATGTAGTAGCTGGTGCATATTATGTAAGTACAAGTGGTTCTGATAACAATGATGGTAAGTTAGTGAATGAAGGCGGTAGTGGTCCTTGGCTTACAATACAGCATGCAGCACAAACTCTTGTTGCTGGTGAAATAGTTTATGTAAGAGAAGGCATTTACAGTGAGCCTGACCCCATTGACGGTAGTACAAAAATTTGGGGTATAAGACCTAAAAATTCAGGTTCTGCGGGCAACTATATTTCGTATGTGGCTTACCCTGATGAGCGTGTTGTCTTAGATACAAATTTTGAAAGTCCTTGTATTACGTTGTATGGCATAAAATATGTTCAGATAAAAGGATTTGAAATTCGTAACTGTAATGGGTCAGGAATTTGGGTAAAAAGCGGTAGTGGAACTGAAAACTCAAATCTAATCTTAGATGAAAACCTGATACATGGTATAGATGGTGGCTCAGGGTCAAATGTTGCTGGTATAAGAATGGATTACGTTGGCCACTCAACTATTTCAAACAATATTATATACAATATAAGAGTAGCTGGGGAGCATAATGGTAATGCTGCTGGTGTTCTGAGTTACGAAATGCATAATGTTATTATTGAAAATAATGAATTTTTTGATTCGTATTCTGGTATTTTTCATAAAACTCCAGCTGATTCGACTCAAAAAAGCGGAGTGTTTAGAAAAAATTTAATTCACGATACTGATCGGGCGATATACTTTAATACGAATGAAACAGTACCTATTACCGGTTTTCATAATGGGACTGAGGTTTATAATAATGTTGTTTATAACAGTGGCCTATTTATATATGATCATAGTTATCAATCGAAAGCTCAAAGTACAGGCTTGAAAGTTTACAATAATACTGTAATAGGGGCTGACTTTGGTATTCGTGGGTTTGATAAAGTTGAATTCTACAACAACATACTTGTTGATAAACCTGGAATTAATACTTATTATCAGGAACACGTTTTTACAGATCCAGGAACTAGAAAAGCACCTGGCTTAATTTTAAGTGACTATAATCTATACTTCCCTAACTTCGTGGCTCAAGTTGGTGTTTACTCGAATGAAAAGAAAGTATTTAACTCTTTGAGTGAGTGGCAGGTTAGTGGGTTTGATGGAGCTCTTTTTACCATTGACGTAAGTGCACCAGGGCCAGATGAGCACAGTGCAGTTGAAGATCCGTTGTTTATAAATAAAGAAGTTAATAATTATCGCCTTCAGCCCCAATCCCCAGCAAAAACTATGGGGATCAATGGTGGCGTGATTGGTGCCTATATTACAGATAATGATGTTATCGGACCAGAAGTTAGCCGATTTCTTATTCCACCTGCAGCTCCTGTTTTAGAGGTGAAATAATTTTTAATAGAGCCAAATTATACCTTTTAAAATTTGGCTCTATTAATTTATAATTCAGACTTAATAACTCTAATTTTGCCTGATTTTTCTCTTTCGATTTTGTTGACCTTTTCAAACCTTATCTTTGAGTGAGATGATATTTTTGTATTCAGTTTTTCAATGATATAAGGTTCTACCGTTTCGCTTACGTAATTACTTTTTTCTATTATCTTTATATTATATGTTAAGTTGTTTACTTGTATAAATTGAAATTGTTCAATGCAGTTAAACTTCTCTTTGACATCTTCAAAAATATACATAATGAATTCAGGGTGGACTTTATTACCCTCTGAATCATAAATAAGGTCGTAGGCTCGACCATGGATTTTTTCTAATACTCTTAAGCCTCTACCGCATGCACAGGGCTTGTTCGAGAGCCTTGCAAAATCACCCAATCGATATCTTATGAGTGGGGTTGCTCTATTAAAAAAGTCAGTGACAATAATCTCGCCTTCATTATCGTTAAAGCCGCTATCATCAATCTCTACAAGCAAGTTATCATCCATAATGTGCATGCTACCATGTTCACACTCATGGGCTATAGACCCCACCTCGCCGCAGCCATACTCATTATAGACCTTCAGGTTTGTTGCCCCTTCAATGTTTTTTCTTGAGTCTTCAGTCAGAACTTCTGATGTTGTAATTACTGATTTAACTGATCTGGGCAGCGTTAATTCTTTCTTCTCTAGAAAAATTGCGAATTCATTTAAAAAGGAGACATAGCCGTAAAGATAATCAGGTTTAAATTTATTTATGCTTTTGTAATATGTAAAAAGTTGGGAGTCATTTATGCTAAAGGCAGAATATCTCTTACGGTTAGCAATAATATCTATCACTTTATATTTGAAGCTATTTAAGCTGTTAAGTGGAACCCCCCAAAATCTGGCTTGAGATGACCCCATGCTTATTCCAGCCCATTCGTAGCTTCTCCATGTAGCAGCTCTTTCTCTAGCTAATGCTGAGGGGTTTTTTTCTAGCGTGACAGCTTGTCCTGTCGACCCCCCTGTTGTTTTTCTGGAGTTGAAAAGGCTCCATTTTTTTACTGAAATCTCATTAATAGAATTAATGAGGTCATTCTTATTTATTTGTGGGAATTTTTTTATATCGTGAAGAGTTTTAATATCTAAGGGTGATACTCCATTATTATCGAATTCATTCTTATAATAAACAGAGTTTGTATAAGCATGCTTTACTATTGATTGGAGTTTCTTAAGCTGCTGTTTTTCTATTTCTTCTGCTGGAAGGGTCTGGAATTTTCTGTATGATGGCATATAAGGTAATACTAATTCCCCTTTCATAATAGTTACAGGTAAGTAGAAAAAATATTTTGAGAGAAACTTATTCATTTATTTTCCCCCATGAGTTTTTCCATCTCGTTAGCTAGTTTAATGCCAATTTCAAGATAGGAATATTTTTCAACAGCTAAAGCCCTGCCATTCTCAGATAGCTTATTTGTTAGCTCCTCGTTTGTAATTAACTTTTGTATTTGAGTGCAAAACTGCTCCGGTGTTTCTGCTAATAGCACACTTTCACCATCTACCACTTCAATACCTTCAACAGATTTTGGGTGAGCAACGACGGCTGATCCCATGGCAAGTGCATCTAATATTTTAAGCTTTGTGCCTCCACCGTCTCTTATTGGGCAAACATAAACTTGAGCCTTATCAATATATAGCCTGACATCATCAACGAAACCGTGAACTTTAAAGTTTGAGTCAATTTTAGCTAATTCTACAAGTTCTTTTGATGGGGACTTTCCTACAACATTCATTACCACTGATGGATTGTAAGATTTCAACTTTTGCCAGATTTGACGTGAAAAATAACTCATTGCATCTGCGTTAGGGTACCAAGATAAACCACCAGCAAAAATGAGTGAGTTTTTGTCTTTCTTTACATTTTTCGGATAAAAGAATTCAATGTCGACGCCGTTAGGTATAACTTCTCCATTAATTTGGGGTGAAATTTTAAGAAGTCTTTCTAAGTCAATATCCGAGCAGGTTATATTCAGATCAAATTTTTTGCACAATTTTTTTTCGTAATACCTTAATTTGATAGCTTCTTGTAAAAAGTAGAATTTCTTAATTAAATTCTTTTCTTTATTTGTTCTAGTGAATAGCATTGAAGATTCAATATTATGATGATCTAGAACTGTCTTAACGTGTTTAAACTTCTTAAGGTATGGTGCTAAACTTATAGTGTCAAAATGAACTACGTCGAAATCAATTCGATCTATCGTTTCCTTTATTTTCAAGTTCATTTCATTTGATTTTAGCCAGTTAACTGTATAACTGGTAGGAGATAAGAGACTTGATAGTGCTAATTTTATTTTTCCATTAGGAGTATTGTCACAAGGAATCGGTAGGTAATGATATTCTTTACAAAACTTACTTAGTTCGAAGTCTGCTTCCTTCAAGCCTTCTTCATAATTATCAAAAAGCGGCCTAATTAGTTCCTTTTGGTTAAAAGCCAACAAATACACATCATGATATTTAGCTAACTCCCTAATCAGGTTATAACTTCGTTGTAGTACTCCTCCTTTAGGAGGGTAGGGAATTAGATGAGATAACCACAGAATTTTAAGTCGCTTCATTTTGTTCCCCAAATGTTATGATACTTTGATATCGCTTTATTCCATGTAAACTCTTTTAACGCTCGTGTTTTCATCCTTTGTCCCAATTCATTAGCTGTATCTGGAGAGTTTAAAAAAAATATTAACTTTTTTGAAAGCGTTATATAGTCTTCTGAAGGAACGAGAATCCCTGTTTCATTATTAATTATAACTTCTGGTATTCCTCCCACTTTGGTAGCAATAATCGGCTTTGAAAAATACCCAGCTTCTACTAATGAGATACCAAAAGCTTCATTTCTAGAGGGAAATGAGAAAATAAAACAGTTTTTGAGTACGTGCATTGCGTCTGGGTGGCTTAGATCATATAAGCAGGTGATTTTATTTTCTAAGTGAAGACTAGTGATTAATTCTGTTGTTTTCTTTGAGTATTCAGTGTTTCGGCCTGCAATTACCAAATGAATATCTGGGAACTGCACGGTGATTTGGTTAAATGCCTTAATTAAAAGATCGTGCCCTTTTATAGATGAATAGGTACCTAGAGTGAGAATGTATTTTTGTGGCAACGGCTGTATAGTTGATGGTGAATCTATAGACTTCTCTATTTGTTCCGGATTAATTCCGTTATAAATACAATGGAAAATATTCTTATTTATTGAGGGAAGTTGAGCAATTGCTTTATTTCGCAGCTGATTGGAACAGCAAACTATTTCATTTGAAAATTTCAACATTTTGGTTAAGTTTTTGTGAAAAGCGCCTTTTGAATTTGCGAACTCTTGTATATCTGTACCGTGAAAAGAAGATACGACTTTACACTTAGCAAAGTGAGCGGCTAGATATAGTGAATAGAATGAATTAACTGGGTAATGAGTATTAACTACTTTAATGTTGAATTTTCGTTTAAGTTTAATAAACGAAATGAAAAAGAATGGAAACCAAAGAAAAAACTTTAGAAGGGTAACGAAGTTTGAACGTTCGCTGCTTACTCTGGGTCTTAGCTGAATGTTGACATATACAATGCCATTTTTTACTTGTGTTTTTGGGAAGAAATTCCCCCAGCTAGGGACAAGAACTACTGGTTGGTAAGAATGTTCTTCTTCATTTAATTCTCGAATTAAATTTGTTACGACCTGATTCACCCCACCTGTTTTGTCTAACTTCCAGGGGACGGCAAAAAGAATTCCTTGCTTCATCATTATGTTAGATGTGTTTAATCCATGTATGCTAAAGAAACCAATTTTACAGTAAATTGATTTGGTTTTGTATAGAATTAACGTGTGGTTAACAGTTATTACAAAGAATATAAATTACTTATTTAGATGAGAAAACTGTGTATCCATTTAATAAAATACATTAAATCGGCATGTTAGTACTATAAATTATACAGGTGAGAATTTTGACAGAAAGAATGGAGTGGGTTGACAGTTTAAAGGGGGTTGGGATTTTGAGTGTTGTAGTCGGCCATATTTATAGTGGGGTTCTCAAAGATATTATTTTTGTGTTTCATATGCCCTTGTTTTTCTTTATGGCAGGTTATTTATTTAAGCCTAGACAGCAAATTAAAGAATACTTTACCAAGAAGGTATATCACCTATTAATTCCTTATATAGCCTTCCTATTTATATTATTTATTCCGCAGGTTGTCGAAATTGTTAATTCTTCAAATGTAGGGCTGCCATTTTTACTAAAGACAATAGCTAAAGCTTTAGTTGGTGGGCGCTATTTGCAAGGCTGGACTGGTGTCTTTTGGTTTATTACTTGTCTTTTTATAACTCAGCAGATAGTTAATTATTTAGTTGTTAAATTTTCTGAGAATGTCGTAGCCAGCATAATGGTAATTTTGTTATTGATTGGTTATGTTAATGATACTTTTTTCCAGCAATACTGGCTGCCTTTTAATGCTAACGTTGCTTGTATTGCTGCCCCAATTTTTTATATTGGTTATTTAATGAGAAATGCTGGGTTTTCCAATTTTATCCTTTTTGGGGCTGCAGTCGTTAGTATGATATCTATTATTGCCGTTTATTATGGCGTGGAGTTGTCATATGACATGAAGGGCGCTAATTACGGGCTACCACTAGCCTCGTTAATAGCTGCTCTAGCATTTATTATTGTATTGGTAAGGCTATCAAAAGCCCTATCCCTGATCCCTTTGCTGAGTCCAGTTCTTGGTTATATCGGTTCTGGTTCAATGGTGATAATGTATTTGCATCAGCCTATTCAAGCAAGCTTACGGGATTCTTTTGGTGTGGATAGTGAGCTCATACGATTTGGATTTGCTTTGGTATTTCCTATTATACTATTTTTCTTTTTAAAGAGGGTGTCAGCTCTTAGAGGGATTTTTCTTGGATCTGAACGTGATCTAAAAAAGTTGATACTTAATCATAAGGATTAAATATGAAGTCTATAGATATTATTGCTATGAATTTTTTAACTGTTTCTTTTCTTGACTAATCTAAAGACTAATTCTTTTTCTTTAGATTCCAATATTAATAACCAAGAAAATAGAAAAATACACATAAGGTAAAGTACCCCTCCAGTAATAAATTCGAAAATATTGAGGTTTACAAAGTAAGTATTTTGAATAAGTAGGAAAAGCGCTGTTGGTAAAGAAATTAAAATAAGGGGTTTCAATAGTGTTACGTAATAAGTAACTAAATTTATTTTTAGAACCCTTGTTATAATTATAGGCTGAATAATTATTTTAGATAATACCAGTGATATAAGAGTTCCTATTGCGATGCCTGTGAGCCCTAAAGCAAACACTTTGACTAATGTGATACTAACTGAAATATTAATTGCCGCTTCGAAAAAGTTCAGATAAGCATAATATTTATGCTTTTCAACTGCATAAAGGGCGTGAATACTTGGAATTTGTATCCCGTTAAAAAGAAGTCCTGCAATTAAAATTAGCATTAATGGGTAAACATTTTCATAACCTTCACCTATCCAAAGTGAAATTAAAGCATCACCGAAACAAACAATACCCCCCACAATAGGAGCCCCAATGAGGGCTGCCACTCTTGTAGAGTATAGGAACTGTTTATTAAGTTCTTCATGTTCTTCACTTGCGTAAAGGCGTGTAAAAACGGGTGTCATCACACCTACTAGGCTTATCATAATTTGAAAAAAATAATTACAAATCTGATAGGCTATTTGGTAAGGGGTTATTGCTGAGACACTTATAATTGAGGAAATAATTATGCTATCTGAGTTGTTTTTAAGTTTGTCCCCAAAGGAGGCTAAAAGGCTGAACTTTCCAAAACTGACTAGGGCGTTTATTTCTGATCGTGTTATATACCGGAAGTGTACACTTACCCATGGAGCCACTTTTTTTGTTAACACAAATAATATTAGAGATGCACCAACATCAGCAATAAGCGTGACACAGGCCATACCCACAATACCGTAACCACTTAATAGGGCGTATGCCATTAATAGCGGTCTAATTATAGTTTTACCTAACTGAACGTAGCTCACCATGTCGTAGCGTAAGTAGGCCGTTAGCACGCCATATAAGACCATAAAGGGAAAGCCTATAGCCATAGACACTCCCATTATAATCACTGCTGTACGGAAACTATTGGTTTCACCTTGAAGTTCAAAAAAGTAATCGCCAAAAAATGCAATTACCAGTGTAATAATGAGTGATATAAGGCCTACCAGTACAAAGAGGTAAAAAGAGGTAACAAAAACATTGCGAGCATGACTTTCATTTTTTTTGCCAAGAGCGTAAGCAATAAAACGCTGAGTTGCACTGGATATGCCTAAATCAAAAAGGCCGTAGAAACCGAGCACTGAAGCTATCACGATCCAAACACCGTATAACTTATCACCTAGCTGGTGAATGATGAACGGCATCATAACTATCGATATTAGAATACTACAAATTAACGTGATAAACCTGAGTGAAGAGCCTGAAATAAGTCTTTTTGCAGTATTCATATTACCAATCTTAATTGACTAATGTGTTAATTATACGTTTACAAGCTTCACCATCCCCATATGGGTTATGTGCCTTCGACATTGCTTGATAAATGTCTTTGTTCAATAGAATGTTATTGAGATTTTGCTTTATTTTGGCTTTATCTGTTCCTACAAGTTGTACGGTACCTGCATCAATGGCTTCAGGTCTTTCTGTTACATCACGGGTGACTAAAACAGGTTTTCCTAACGATGGCGCTTCTTCTTGTATGCCTCCAGAGTCAGTTAATACAATATCTGATTTATCCATTAACCAAACGAAGGGTAGGTAGTCTGCTGGCTCAATAAGTAACACGTTGGTTAGCTTGCTAAGCAGTTCATACACTGGTTTTTGAACGTTCGGATTTAAATGTACAGGGTAAACAAATAGCCAGTCAGGGTGTTCATTCGCTAGCTCTGCGATAGCTTCACAAAAATTTAGGAAGCCTTGTCCAAAGTTCTCTCTTCGGTGCCCGGTTATAAGTACAAAGGGGCCTTCTTTTTTGAGAATTTTGTCTACTGTTTCTTTACCTAGTGCCGAATTCCAGTATTCAGCTTGTATACTTGGAAGCTTTTCTTT
>ENA-OSET01003288-OSET01003288.1-sediment-metagenome-genome-assembly--contig:-NODE-3288-length-14997-cov-7.392694_pt1 | contig 14997 bp, 15 predicted proteins | sample MGYA00237882_ERZ534229 | MGnify/ENA primary metagenome ERZ534229 (study PRJEB26408, sample SAMN06266212) | sediment metagenome | isolation source: Hudson Canyon methane seep mesocosm | place... | reverse complement strand
CTTGTATTTTACCGGTATAGAGCAATCGATCATTGGACCAATATTCAGGAAAATGGATGAGATGGCCAGAGTCAAAGGAATATGCGGCGAAGAACAGTTAATGATCGAATCAGAAAGCACTACTAAAAAAGATCAAAAACAACAGCTCTAATACTATGCCAGTGGCTAAATCATTAAGCATAGCCCCACGCCATGCCGATTACACGGCAAGACACAAAAAGATTCTTGACGATCTTAGTTTTTCAATCGAAGAAGGGGAAATACATGCGGTGCTCGGAATCGAATGGAACTGGCACGATTCATCATGGGTACCTAGGAATAAACTTACCCAAGTACGGAATTGAAAAATAAAGAATTAGGAGGTTATCCTAGAATATTTAAAAAGTTTATAAAACCATTGATTTAGGTGTGCACAAAACTCACTTTTAGTTTAATTTAAGGAGATTTAATATGTTTTTTCGACCCTATTTATTACCCATCATATCCATTATGGTAGCAACCCTGCTATCCTTTTCTGTTGCTGCTGATATCAGCACTACACCTGGACAGGGGATGGAAACGATCATTTTGGAAAATGCTAGCGATGTTTCCAGCGCTGTCACTGAATTAAAATATGAACTTGAACAGCAGGGGTTTATTATTGCGTTAACCGTGAATCATTCTGCAGCAGCAGCAAGCGTTGGTCTAAAGCTCGCTCCAAATCAAGTGATTTTTGCTAGACCCCCAAAAAATCTAGAAAAAAAGCTACTTCGAAAAAGCGAAACTATAGGTCTCGATCTGCCCTTGAAGTTTCAAGTATTTGAAAGTAGTAATGGCTCTATCAACCTGTCAGTCAACACCTTAGGTTACTTGATAGATCGTCATGAAGTCAGTATCAGAGACTTTGTATTGAGAATGACGGATAAGCTAATTGAGCAATTTAATACAACCCCTGAGAAAGGGCATGGGCTAGTATCAGTTGAAAGTTTACTATCAGTTGAAGATACCGTTCAGGCTCTACAGGATGCTATTTCCGTTAACCCAGCAGTCCGTATTCCTCTGGTATTGGATTACGGAAAAAACAGAAATTCATTCCCAGTGCTTATCGTCTTTGGCAATCCAAATATAGGGACACTACTAATGCAAGCTAACCCTCGAATGGGTATCGACTTGCCACTTAAATTTTTAGTTTGGAAAGGCAAGCACGGACAAGTAAAGATTACTTATACTGATCCTCATTTTAGTGCTGGAAGAGTCAATTTGCAGGGGCAGGATGGTCGACTTGATGCAATAGCCAAGTCTCTTAATAAGCTTGCCATGATAGGAGCAGGTAAAAACCCTTAAACCATTCATACTGGGCTGCTTTAATTACAAAAGCAGCCCGTAATTAACTAGGTGCGTGGAAGATACTGTGAATTTTTCCGAAATTTGCAAAAGAACTGCATTATTGAAAATAATAAATCAATGACGTACAGGGCGTGTTTTGCTCTTTTTAGTGGCTTTATTGAGTACTTTTAGCTTCGATTAGCGTGCCTACTTAGAAGACAATCAGAAGATGGAGTGTAAGTACCTACGTAAAATTAAACTAAACCCCATCCACTTTGAAATGTGTAGTTTTTAGTTAATACTCTTTTCGTATTCGCCATTAATGAAAAAAGCTTAACGATTCACCTTTATTGTTTTATTTTTTAATTCATCACTATCTAGTTGCCAGCTGACTTTGATATTAAAGCGCTGTTCATTCCCATCTTGGGCGGCACTTAACTTTAGTTTCATCAAACCTTCAGGTTGAAAGACAATCTCATCTTCTTCATCGCTGAATTTCAGTTTACCTTTACCTAAACTTTCACTAATGGCTGCGAGAATTTTTTCTATGCTTTTGGCATCTTGTAAGGATTCGTGTCGAAAACTTTTCTTTTCTTGTTTCATGACTTAGTAAGGGGAGCTTGAAAAAGTTTAATATAAGGGTAATCGGTACTAATGCCTAGTACGCGACCTTGTGGTTGAAAAATAGTGACGGCAGCGCCGTAACCCTGCTGTGTACCGATATGTTCTTTCTTACGGGTATGTCGATCAACCGAGGCATCACACTCAAAATTGACCATACCTTTACGCAACATAATACGTTGTCCATAACGTAGATTTTTATGGCCATGAACAATGGCATAAATGCCTTTTTCACGTAACATTTTATTGCCTTGTTTAGTCATTGGCATATCAATATCGCGATATTTAGTGCGTATGGTATTGGCTAAAGGGCCGTAGTAAAAGTCGAAAATTTCATCATGTAAGTGCTTTTTGAATTGTTGGTTAAGGTGTTTAACTCCTTTTTCACAAATCATATGGGCAATATGGTCGTCTATACCTGCATGTACATATAAAAATGAGCCTTTGTGTAGGGCTAAGCGCATTTTCTTAAAATACCAATGAAACTCACCTTCTTTATCTAAAAACAACTCTTGCCATTTTATCGCTGCTGCATAAGCAATGCGTAAATCTAAGTCTGCTTTATGCAGGTCTTGTTCAAATTCATTAATTTTTTCACGTAAACGTTTTATTTCCTTTTTAATGATTTTTTCTGACAAAATACCTTTTGCCTCTTTAGGAAAGGTATCAAACCAGTCTTCCGAAGGGAATAAGCGTTTACGGCATTCCTGTTCATCGGGGGTATGCTTTAGCGCGTGTTTACTTTGTAGGTATTCTTGCTGAATTTCTTTTAAGAATGGAATTGCTTTAGCGCCCATACGAATAAAGAAATGTTCGCTTCTCGGGTCTTTATTTAAGTTAACCGCATGTATGCCTAATTTCACGCGAATATCATGATTGCCAGCGAGGATATGAACTTTTGCACCGCTATCGATTAATAAACGGATACAGCGCAGTAGTCTTAAATTACTCGGCCCTTTATCGAAACAGTCACCACCAATAACAAAATGCGCTTTACGGCCTGCATGAGTTAACTTAAATTGCCGATCATAAGCGCCGGTCTTTTTAATACCGCCAGAGGCAATAAGGGAGGCAATAAAGGCATCAGCGTCCGCATGTAAATCAGAAAAGAAAAAGATGGGCGATTTAGGCCATATCCATGGGTTTTCGTGCAGGGTTTGCTGCAATTGTTCAACCAGTCCAAGGGGGCTACTAAGATCTTTTCCTGATGAATGCACTTTGCCTAAGGGCCAGTTTTGGGTTTTTTTAGGGAGCAGGGTGCTAATCCATTTTTGGCCTTTGTACGAGGGTAATTTAAGTGTATTAAACATAAGTTTTAATCCGTAAATTGACTGTGGGCACTTCTAACTTTCCATGTGCCGGAGATATGCTTCCAGCTATTTTCTGCTTGATATTCAATAAAAATAGGTTGGCAATGAAACATGCTCAATTGCGCAATTTGCTCATACTGCAATACACCTAAATGATAGGCGGCATGACGAAAAGCAGCACCATGACCGACAAAAATTTTGATTTGATTAGCCTGGTTTTGTTGTTGCAATACCTCCTGCATTTCTGTTTGCAATAAATTAGCTACGCGCTGACCTGCATCGAGTAAAGACTCGGCTCCTAGAAACGGCAAGCAAAAATGACTATCGGATTTCCAGCCTTTAGGTAAATTTGAATAGCGAGGGTCTTGTTGAGCTATATCAGTAATCTGTTGAATTGATAAATTAGCCGCACTACCCACACCACGCTCTGCTAAATCAGTATATTCTTGTACCGAATATTTCGCGCCATTTAAGCTTTGGGCTAGGGTATTTGCTGTCTGCCAAGCACGTAATAGTCTTGATGAAGCAATGAGAGGGTTAACTTGGCAATTAAGCTGTGTGCATTGTTCTTCTATTAAGCCAGCAAGCGCATTGGCTTGAGCAATCCCTTTTTTCGTTAAAGGAAAAGGTTGATGCGCACTGGGTGTATCGGTTAATTGCTGATAGTCACCATGCCTAATTAAAGCCGCAATTACTTTTGCCATTATGCTTTTTTGTTGCTTAGATTTTCAGCTAACGTTGCAAACATAGTTTGTAGCGATTTTTGTTTAACCACTGAGCTGGCTTTTTTGATAGATAACCATTGACGACTGCGGTGATTTTCTTCCCATTCGTGATCATCAACTATCTCCGTTACAGCCATAGGGTAAACCTGCACAGTGCATGTGCCTCCCCATTTTTCATGTAAATAGTGACCAAGCATGTGTTCACTGATAATACCGCGAACACCAGCTTCTTCCCAAGCCTCAATAGCCGCTGATGCGGGTGCAGTATAACCAGGTTCAATAATGCCTTTAGGGATACCCCAATGATTATTGCCGCTAGAGGAAATGATTAAAATCTGTAGTTCGCCTTTTTCAATGCGATAAGGAATTGCGGCAGATTGAGAATAGTAATAAGTGGGTCTTTTACGTTGTTCTAGCCCTGCTAAGCCATTAAAAATAAATTTTTTCGGTAGTGTGGCTGGGCGGGTGATTGACTCAACGGTGGCACAGCCCTCATTTAACAAGCCCCAATGTTCAGGCATGGTTAAAATAGCTAAGGTGGCCGTGGGTAAGAGCTTACCATCTTCAGATTTTTGTAATTCACCTTGATGTAAGTTTTCGATTAAGCTTTCTAAACTAGGGTTATGGCCAATTAATAAAACGCGTGCTGCGGATTCTGGGCAATCGCCGAGTACATTTTTTAAATCAGTTAATCCTGCTTCATAAATACGAGCATCATAGTGCACATGCTTAGCGGTTAAGCCTGTTGCTTTAGCAAGTTTTTCTGCGGTGTTCTTGGCTCGTTCTGCGGGAGAGCTAATAATAAAATCTGGGACTAAGTCTTGTTGTTGTAACCAAGCCCCCATGCGCTGAGCATCGCGTTTGCCGCGATTTTTAAGCGGTCGCCCAAGGTCACTGGCATCAATATTCCAATCAGATTTACCATGTCGTAATACCAGTAATTGCCTGCTCATTATTCTGCCTCTGCGCTAATTTTTTGCTGAAAATAGGATTGCAGTGCTGCAAAGTCAACTTTACCACTGACTTCATAAACACTGACTTTAGATAAAATGCTTAGGTAATTTTGTTCGTTTAATGCCGCATTTCTAGTTAAAAAATGTCCCTTTTTATCTTGGTAAAAAGGCCCTGAAGATTTCATAATCGGAGCTAATAAATCTCGTCGTTTATTGAGATCAACCTTAGTGACTTGGCAATCATCTTCGCTGCCATGCTGCCAATTTAATACGATAAAAGCTTGTAAAGGCTTAGCTCCAGCAATACGGTCTTCACCATAAATACTTTCAATATCGACATCGTATTTTTGCTCTAAATCCCAAAGTTGTTGCTGCGGTAATTCAAGTAATTGTTCGCGGTTCTTTTCAGGTATTAATCCTTGTAGGCGTGGGTTAGTTACAATAGTGCCAGGATTAATGCGGGGTAATTTAGCAATACCTTCGGCTTCTACGCCATTTTCATCACGAATAAATAAACGGTCATTACTTAAGAAATTGATATTCTCATTATCCATTAAGCGCAGCATGAAAGTAGATTTACCCCCGCCTGAAAAAGCAGCGATAGCGTAGGACTTATCGTTATAAACAACAGCAGCTGCATGACAAATCAACCAATTATGTTGCTGTAGCCAATTCATGTGTTGATTATTAATAAAGTTAATTACTTGGTTAGGGTTTGCTAAACAAGGCCCAGCTGCAACCCTGTGAGTTTCACTTTGTAAAAATACCATGCCGGTGCGAAATTTACGAATTAAGCGACCACCTTCAGTATCGTAAAAAACATCTTTTCTGCCTTTTTTACCAGCTTCCCGCGGCCAATCCTGAAATGGGTAAGCTAAAACTGTGTCTGGGCAGTCAATGGCAATGACGCCCATATCTGCTGCGGTCGGGGCAATGCTAATATGTCGGAAATAGTGTGCGAGTTCATCAAGCAAAGGGGAGGAGTTACTTTGCAATTGAATAACACAGTCGCCACATTGGAGAAATAATGCTCGTTCCAATAGAGTATAGTTTTGTATTAATTCAGCACTGATAGCTTGTAATGAGGTGTTCGATGTAATCACGTGTTTATTGGTTTTGTTAAGTAGCCGTTCAAAATTATGTGAACAAAAAGTAGATTCGAATTTACAAACCCAGTGAGATTTTAATGCGCTTTTTAGCACTAGCGGACTAAAGTCCCCTACCATTTTTAGGTGTTTATGCATTCATTAGCATATTTTTGGCTAGTATTGTTTGGTTCTACTAAAGTCGGCTTAGCGCTATTTAATGTTACTAGAACATGCTCGACATAAAGTGTTGCAACATCTAGGTTTAAACCTTCTTTTCCGCCTCGAAAGCCACCAAAGGCAGAGACTTCAAAAACAATGGCAGAGTTTTCTGTTTCTGCGACATCCACCGTGGTGTAAGTCATGCCAAATAAGTCTTGCGCTTTCGTCGCCATGGCAATAATTTCATCCGATGGTTCAGCTGATGCATAGCTTCCACCACTATTAATCGTGGTATTCCATGCGTCTTTTTTACCGACTCGGGCATAAGCGCCTAAATAGCGACCATCGAGAAACATTAAGCCCATATCTCGCCCACCTAATGCAACTTTTTGCTGGAGATACATCATTTCGTTATCCACTTTAAAGGCTTCGACTGCTTTGCGTACTTTAGCTTTACCATCTTTTTTGCTAATGACGCACATGCCGCGCGCTTTAGTTGAATAGAGCGGTTTGAAAATAGCTTCACCATATAGTTCAACTGTTTCAATGGCGGTTGCGATATCTTCGGTAATTATGGTTTTAGGCATGGGAATACCTGCATTACGTAAAGTCACCGTACAGCTCAGGCGGTCAATTAAGCGTAATATTTTTTCAGGGTTGCTAAAAACTTTAACCCCTGCATTTTCTGCAATACGTAATAACTCTAAACGATCTAAACTATTAGGTGAATATTGGCCGCCTATTTTTTTAATAATAATGGCATCTAATTCACATAAATTATGTTCTTGGTAATTAAGCGTAGTAGATTCTAAGTCTAAAGAAACATGATCCATATCGATAACTAAACGAAAACCTGTTTTTGTCTCGATTGCATCAGCTAATGTTTCAGTGGACCATTTGCCAGGCAAGCCAACAACGCCTATTTTTAAATTATCCAACAAAAATCTCCTTAATGGGGGCGCGGTATTCCGCTCTGTGTTTAGTACTTAAACGAAGTACTTGTTCTATTAATAATCGGGAGCGGTAAAACATGGCTTTAGCCAAAGTTTTATCCAAGGTGAAGCGAGTGGAGCTGGCTAAAGAGCGTGCTAAGCCTAAAGCTAGCCGAAGTTCAAAAGTATCATCTTTATGTTGCTGTGCAAATTCGGCGGCAAATTGGTAGATCGCAAGATTAACTTGTAACACGCGTTGCCTATGCGTTTGATTGAGCGCTTTTAAGCGATAATTCGAGACCATAAATACGGAAATATCCTGCACATAATCCATATAGCCAGAGCGATGCAAGTCGATAAAGTTAATTTTATTCTGTTGTGGGTCGTAAATAATATTATCGGTATTAAAGTCGCCGTGTATATAGACCGAAAAAGGCGCAGACAGTGTTTTCTCTAGCTTATGTGCTTGTTGTAGTAACTCAGAAAATGAAGGGATATTAATGCCTGCAATATGCGAGTGCTGTTGTTGAAAGCTGGGGTGAATTGCATAAACATCCGGCATGCGCTTTTGTAATTGCTGCATATACTGAGCATTGACAGTCTTTTTATTTTTGGTTTTTTGCCAAATATCAGAGAGCTTAAGGCTTAGCTGTTTTAATGATTTCTTTTGTAATTTGTCAGAGCCTTGTAATAGTATATTTTCAAAGGTGTTTCCGGCTAAATGCTCGATCAATAGGGCGGCTGACTGTCCTTTTTTCTGGTAAGACAATATTCTGGGCGCAATGCCGGGGTAGATCTCATGCCAGCGTTCAACGCTTTGACATTCTTCTTTGAGCTTTTGTTTTTTACCTTCTTTGAAAATGGCAATAATATCTTCTTTATTAGCTTCACTGACACCTGAAATAGCACTGCCAGATCGGGTTTCGGCTATGGTATCTAAGACTAAGTTTTTGCTGGCACCATTTTTTTGCAAATGATCAACGCAGCGAGATAGGGAGTGGTAGCGATCTACGTTAATGGTTTGCCCTATATGTCTCGATAAAGTTGCATTACAAATTTTTAATAAAGCATCACCCATAGATTTAATGCTTTTTAATACAAATAGGGCAGCAATAAGATCATCGGTATGTTTTTTTGTTTTAAGTGCTTTGCTGTATTGGTTAATGAGTTGTTCGCAGTGACTACTCAATTTTTGTTGAATATCTGCAATCTTAAGTGCTTGCTGCGTATTGTTATCTTGGTTGGCGCGCTCGATTAGGCTAATTCCTAAAGCGACGCGGTCAAGTAATTTTTCGTATTCATTACCAAATTCATAATCATTACCGAGCAAATCGGTCACATGATGGGTACAGTCTAGGCATAGCTCGGCAATACGCTCTAGGTTGTTAGCGATGCTATTAATCGCACGAAAGCCAACAGCCGCACTTTCATTGTCACCTGCTTTAAGGCGCTGTTGGTAACTGTCATTATGTAGACGTATTTTTAGATTATGAATATAGCCGATGCGATCAAAACTACCGTTAATAGCACTTGTGCCCGCATTGGCAATATAATTTTGCAAATTGGCTATTTGTGTACCGACTTCAACAATAAGAAAGCACAGATTGTTACTCTGACTTTTTGCTAATTGAATGCTCAATGGTGCTTTCCTAGAGAGGTTTTTGGGGATTCCACTTTAAGGCGGGTGTTAATCATGTTTGTAGGGAGGACTTCAGTCCGCTTTGTAGGTTGGGTTAGATTTTTTTGCGGAGCTAAAAAAACGTAACCCAACATCTTTAAAGGTTTCATAACATATTCGGTTACGTTATCTGTACTAGCACTAGATAATCTAAGTCCGCCCAACTGCTTATATGGGCTTTTATAGTCAATGCTTATTTGATAGCATCCAATATTTCTTGCCACAGAGTTTGATAAGCTTCGGTAGATCGGCTTTTATTAGTATAGCCACCTAAAGGCATGCGTTCTAAGCCCATACGTTCAATATCGCTAGCATAGGGGATAGCGGTTTGTAGTATGTCAGGGTGTTTTTCCGACAGTGTTGCCATAATCTCTTTATGCATATTTTTACGGCGATCAGCCATAGAGAAAAAAGGAATTACCTGCAAATCCTTGAGCTTACTTTCTTTTATAAACTTCTTTAATTGCTCTAAAGTGCGTAGCGATAAAGTCGTTGGAATAATTGGCGATAATAAGATGTTCGATGTTTCAAAAATAGCTTCCGATAAAAGGGAAATATTAGGTGGACAATCGAGAAAAACAAAATCGTAAGAATCACTGAGTGGGTGCAGTAATTTTTTAAGTCGCTGAGTGGGTTTTTTACGCGCATCAAGGACTAAATCTAAATTTCTAAAGGAAAAATCAGCGGGTAGTAAATCAAGATTTTCAAAATCAGTAGCTTTAATGAGGCCATCTAACTCACGCTCACCTGCAATAAGTTCTTTGCTACCGCCTTTTATTTTAGGCTTTACTCTAAAATAATAACTACTTGCACCTTGTGGGTCTAAATCCCAGACTAGTGTTCGATAGCCACTTTGCGCGGCAAGATAAGCTAAGTTGACCGCGGTTGAAGTTTTGCCTACGCCGCCTTTAATATTATATGTTGCAATGATTTTCATGATTTTTTTACCTCGGCTTGAGGTGCGAATAAAGTTTTAAAGGCAATTTTATTTTGCTCTTGCTTAAAAAGTGCATACTGCTTGGTGAAATCATGACGAGCTGCATTACGCATGGTGTCTAGGTATTGCACTAAAACACCCATGGCTAAGAAGGTATTAGATTCGACTTTATTGGCCATCATTTCTTCGCTAAATTTCTTTAAGCTGTTTTCTTGTACTTCATAGTCCTGGAAATCACCCAATACTGATTGAAATCCTTTTAAGGCTTTAATCAGCGCTTTAATTTCAGCAACGGGGTAAAGGCTTTGGAAAAATTCCATTAAATAACGTAACTTTTTACAAGTTTTTCTGAGGTCATGTAAAGATTCTGCGGGGGAGTATTCGGTAATTTCTTCAGCTTCTTTAATCAGGCGTTTATATACTTTCCAAATGCGTTGGTCAGCTAATTCTTTGATCGTTAGATTCGCAGCACTACTACAGCCTTTTTTAGGTAAAGGCTCTTTTAAATACTGTTCCCATGCAAGCAGCTGTTTTATGTAGATTGGACTTTTAAGCTGACTGGCTAATTCACTTTGCGCTTGTTTTTGCTTTTCTTTAAGAAAGGCATAGAGAGGCGCTATATCATCTTGTAAAGATTCAGGTAATGCGGATTTATACTGTTTATAGTTCAGCAGGTAAACATCTAAATCGCGTGTGGCACCGGTAATTTGTCCAAGCCAAGCGAAAAAACCAGCATGTTTGGCGACTACTGGGTCAGGAAATACATTTTTTATTTGGCTTAAGCCGGCGCGTGTACGTCTGACTGCAACACGGTAATCATGTAAAAATTCAGTATCTGTATCAGCAATAGTACCGGCTTCGTTGATTTTTATTGCTTTAAGTAAGTCGTGATAAATGACTTTACTGGCTTTGTCGGAGCGTAGTTCTGGGTCAAGTTTTATCGCTAATTTAGAGCTATAGTCTTTTGCTTTACGCCCTTGTAGTTTAAGTGCACTATTTAAGATGGAGCTTTGCGTTGGCGCTAATTCTAGAGATTTTTCTAGTAGTAGGCTGACTCGACCCACTGCTTTTTCATAGCCTTTTAGCGGCTGCAAACTAATGCGACTACCTAGGTCTTCGTATTCTTCAAGTTTAATACGGACGGTGGTTTTTTTGTCTTTATTTAAGACATTTATTTGGTAGATCTGATGCGGTAAGTGACAAAGTGGCAATAAGGCACGCATTTCTAGTAAAGAATCTAGCTTAGTTTTTAGTCGACCTTCTTGAAATTGATTGCTAAAGCTAGGCACATCTTGCTGGTTTTCTAGGGCAAGACATTCACCATTGTTTCTGTCTATTAAGCTGATATGCGATGCTGTTTTAGATTGATTTAACTCGCAAAGTATATCTGCATTGTAAAGACGCCAGTCAAAGCTATCGTAAAAGGTTTTGATTGCGTATTGTTCTGAGGCGATTTGAAAATCAATCTTTTTACTTAACTTACTTAAAAATTTTTCCGCTGCCGTATGTTCGGGCAACTCAAAGTATAAAGGGTGTGCTGTCATTTGAATTTTCGTGGTTAAGTTGAAAATAGGAGCCCATTACTTGCCTATAAATTAACGTTATTTATGCACTTAGGACTTTAATAATGGCTAAAAGCTATGTTTGTTTATGGCTGTTCAAGGTAATCTTTGTATGATCACATCAGACTTAGTTAGGCATTTTAGCATGCCAAATCGTTAAGAATTATGACAAGCAGTAAATAATTTTATCTGACTGTGTAATGTACTTATTTATTGGATTATTCTGAGTAGTTTCTCATCATTAAAGGGTACAAACAGTTTTTTCAGCTCGTCATCCTATGCTATTAGCAGGAATCTATGTTTAACGTGGATTCTCGATAAAAAACTTCGGGAATGACGATATTTTTATGTATTTGCCCGTGAATAATGAGAAGTTACTATTCTGGAAGGTAAGTGATTAAAAATCATACTTTTTCGCTAAAAGAAGGTTTGCGCCGATCGGAAGATACGCGACGATTTATAAGCTGTTTCTTACGTCTAGATGTACGGCGAGTAGGTCGTTTGCGTCTTTCTGTATTGATTTCGGGCTGTTGCTCTTTTTCATCAGTGATATTGGCATAGCGTTTTACTTTGGCTGGTTTAGCGACGGGGCTGACTACGGGGATATAAATATAGGGGATTTCAATCATAGCTTTAAACCTTTTATGTTTATAAATTAGTTATCGGCAAAGAAGGACAAATATTTAATACTAAAATAGTAGGTTATTCAATAAAAAGAGTAATGACTTTACAAAAAACGATAAGTATATTATAAAAGACTTATATTTATTTGCTAGGTCAGGAGTTTACTATGAAAAATGAAGTTAATTTACAGCGTCGTAAAATGTTAAAACTTGCAGGTGTTAGTGCAGCTGCTTTAGCTACATTTCCTGGCCTACTTAATGCAAAAATGATGAAAATTGGTAGTCATGCATCACCTGATTTTCACCCAGATGTGGAGATTAGCCTGCAAGGAAAGGTTCAGGATGTCTCTATTTTTCAAGGACCAGAAACGCGCGTCTGGAAAGTGACGGGTAAAGTATTAAAAGGTGATAAAAGAGTTATTAGCAATGATAAAGAAAGCTACCTTGCGCCCACTATCCGTTTACATAAAGGTCAGAAAGTTCGTATTTATTTAAAAAATGACTTACCTTCAGCGACGATATTGCATTGGCATGGATTACATGTCCCGCAAAAAAGCGATGGTCACCCTATGTATAGTATTCAACCTGGTGAACGCTTTGTTTATGAATTCGAAGTGATGAACCGGGCTGGGACTAGTTTTTATCATTCTCACTCTCATGAGTTAACTGCTGAACAGGTGTATAAAGGTTTGGCTGGGTTGATTACAGTAACTGATGATGAAGAAAAAAAGCTAGATCTACCGAGTGGAGAATATGACTTACCTTTCGTACTGCAAGATAGAAAGTTTAATAATCGCAACCAGTTACAATATTTACACGGCATGCATGGTCGTATGCAAGGCTTCTTAGGTGATACCATTTTAGTAAATGGTAATCCGAATGTTGAATTCTCCGTTAAATCCAGAGCCTACCGTTTTAGAGCCGTTAATGGCTCCAATTCCAGAATTTATAAATTAGGCTGGGATGACGGCACACCTTTAACCGCCATCGGAACAGATGCAGGATTATTGGAAAAACCAGAAACCAGGCCTTATATTATGCTGGCACCGGGTGAACGTGTTGATTTATGGTTAGACTTTAGTGGTCATTCAGTGGGATCAAAACTTGTAATGTATAGCCTTCCTTATTCTGGGGCAATGCCACCCATGTATTCAAAAATGCAAAAAGGCAAAGGTAACTCTTCCCGTGGTATGGGTGGTATGGGCGGAGGTATGGGTGGCGGCATGGGCATGATGGGTGGAGGACTCGCTCAAGGTGCCAAATTTCCAATTGCTTCCTTTAAGGTCACAGAAAAAGTCAGTGACTCGCCTAAATTACCAAAGCGCTTAGTCAACTTCGACCGACTCACTGAGCGCGATGTTGATAATGCCAAAAATCCATTACCCATTGCTATTTCCATGAAACCAATGAGACCCATGTTAAATGGCAAATCTTACTCAATGGATAGAGTGATGGACTTTGAAAGGGTCCCTGTTGGATCCATCAAAAAAATCAAAATATTTCATGATCATGGTATGAAAAAAGAACAGCATGGCAATGATGATCAAAAGAAAATGGGTGGTATGAAAGGTGGTGGTATGGGCATGATGGGTGGAGGAATGGGCGGAGGCATGATGATGTCTATGGCTCATCCAATTCATTTGCATGGCCAACAATATCAAATTATTTCCAGAAAAATGGAAGGCATGCGTAAAGATGAATATGCCACTGTGAAGGATGGCTTTATTAACTCTGGCTGGAAAGACACTGTATTGGTTATGCCTGGTGAAGAAATTGAGATCATAAAACCTTTTCAAGATTTTAAAGGTTTATTTTTATACCATTGCCATAATCTGGAGCATGAAGATTTAGGGATGATGCGACAGTTTTATGTTAATTAAATAGGATATGTCATCGTTAAGTGTTGAAAATGCTCTTAAGCCCTCTCCAGCAGGAGAGGGCTTAAGAGTCACAAACCCCACACTTAACGGTGACATAGCCATTAAATAAGAGAAAAAACTATGAGTAATCATCATTTTAATTCTTTACTTATCGCAGTGATTGTTGTTTTTGGAATTCAAGCTTTTATGATTAGTGGGTTGAATGAAAAACTGGATAATATCACTCAGGATAACCCTCAGGCCACTGGCAGCTCTACTTATATTCCTCCGTTGAATAAACTTATTAAGCCAGCACCCATCCCCATTCCTTCGCTGGGTGAACAGTGGTTTGATGATCCAATTTGGAGTCCTTATAAAGAAATGCAACGGTTGCAAAATAAAATGGATAAGATTTTCGGCGATTCATTTTCACGTTTTCACCATTTTTCACCAACAAATGATTTGATCAAAGAGCCAGATGTTAATTTGCAGGAACAAGAAGGTGAATATATTGTTACTGTTAATGTGCCGGGCGCTGATGAGTCGACTCTCGACGTAAAATTGCAGGATCAGCAATTATATATTGCTATTAAAACAGAACATTCTAAACATGTAGATGACGATAAAAAAGGACACTATCAGTACCATGAGCGATTTATGGGTGAGTTTCAACGCGTATTGACCTTAGCTAAGCCGGTTAATGCTGACAAAATGACTAGCGATTACCATAAGGGTGTATTGACGATTAAAGTTCCTAAAAAATAAAGCTATTTTTGTCTGCCATTTAATAGATGATTATGAAGATTAGGTTAATACAATTAAGGGTGTTGAAGTCTTTGCATCTTTTAGTTATTTTTTTGGTCTTTTGTGCTTTAACTGTATTATTAGACCATTACAATTACAAAGCTAGATCTTTAGGTTTCAATGGCTGATGATGAAAAGGGCAGTAGCCCCTAGTAGTATTAGGGGGTTTAATCGGATTTTAGGTGGGTTGTAACGGACGTTAAGAGGCAGATAATATCTACCTCTTAGCTGTTTGGCTATTTAAGTAATAACGCTAGGTTCGACGCGATTGCTTCTTTTTTTAACTTCACAAAATTGCTCTGCAAGAGTAATTAACTCAGCTAATGCGGTTTGTGGTTCTTGTTGTTGTTTACTTGCATCGGGCTCATATTTTTCTATATAAATACGTAAGGTTGCGCCTACGGTACCTGTTCCGGATAAACGAAATACGATTCGAGAGCC
>ENA-OSET01003286-OSET01003286.1-sediment-metagenome-genome-assembly--contig:-NODE-3286-length-15004-cov-3.860521_pt1 | contig 15004 bp, 14 predicted proteins | sample MGYA00237882_ERZ534229 | MGnify/ENA primary metagenome ERZ534229 (study PRJEB26408, sample SAMN06266212) | sediment metagenome | isolation source: Hudson Canyon methane seep mesocosm | place... | reverse complement strand
CTGTCAAATCATCTGCGTAAGGGGTTGATACTGGATCCGGCGCGCATTGCTGTGTTGCAAGAGTTTGGCCGACCACTGCCGCAGAGACCCTCGGATTTGGCAGAGGTGATCAAAGCGCTGCCGGTCAAACACGCCGGGTTGCGGCCCATCGACGAGGCGATATCGACTGCGGGTGGTGTGGCACGGGGTGCCCTGGACGAGGGCTTGATGTTGCAACAGATGCCGGGTGTGTTCTGTGCCGGGGAAATGCTGGACTGGGAGGCTCCGACCGGTGGCTATCTGTTGACGGGCTGTCTGGCGACAGGGCGTTGGGCCGGGCGGGCCGCAGCGCGGTATCTGGGTGAGGCGGTGTCTGCAGGGTGAACCGACAGACCTGAACCGACGGGCCTGACCTGATTGGGCCAGACCTGATCGGGCCGGGAACCGGAGAGCGCCTGACCGGTGGGCGGCGCGCTCCCCCCCCTCGTTTGTTTGCTATTCTTGCAGGTGGGCAAAGGCCCGTTTGAAGCCCTCACGGTCACGCATGTCTTTGGCGTAGGCGCGCATGCCCTTGTCGCTGACCGGGAAATTGGCAACCAGCGCCCAGTTCAGGCAATGGGTCGCAATAATATCAGCGATGGTGAAACTGTCGCCTTGCAGAAACGGGCCGGACAGACGCTGGCCCAGGCGTTCCAGATTGCGTTCAAACTCCCATTTCAGGCTTTCTTTCACCTCGGGAACACGTTTGTCCTGCGGTAGGATAAAGCTATGGCGGGCAGCAGTCCACAAAAGCGAATCGAATTCATCCAGTACGAGTTGAGTCATGGCATCCTGCTGCGCGCGCTTTATAGTGCCTGCCGGATGGGTGAACTGGCCATGTTTATCCGCCAGATAAGTGACAATCGCAGTCGAATCGGTGATCACGGCGTCGCCGTCCAGCAGCACCGGAACCTTGCCAGAGGCATTCAGTGCCAGCACATCCGGGTGATGTGGACTGGCGTTGATAAACTCAAAAGGTTCACCGATCTCTTCCAGCATCCATAAGACGCGAAATGCCCGGCTTTTGACGCTTCCGTAAAGTTTGTACATGGTGATTCCTGCATTTTGATTTGTGTTCAAAATGAAAGGTCAGGCGCTAAGGTCAAGGGCAATCAGCGGGCGCGGCTTAGCATTGCCAGCCGGATCAGGGCGCGCTCCATCAGGGCCAAAGCTGGTGCTGTCTGTCCTGCCGAGCGTAATTGAAGGTCAGTGTCGGTCAGTAGCGTCAGCGCCGTTTCCAACCGGTCAACACCCCAGCCCTGTGCCTGACGCAACACCCGGTCGCGACGTTTGCCATATAGCGGCGGGCGCATCCGGCCAATGCCCTGCGCCGCACCGCCGGGATGGGAGGCGCAGGCGTAGAGTGTGCGAAAATGGCGGGTGGCCCCAATACACAGGGTGACGGCGTTGGTGCCTTGCGATTGCAACCGCCGGATCAGCGGGCCGATTTCACCACTGCGGCCCTCGGCGACGACGTTCAATACGTCATCCAGCGCCGCCTCGGTTGATTGCGGTGCGACGGCTTCGATATCGTCCAGCGACAACGGGCTGCCATCGCCGTGTTTATACAGGGCCAGTTTTTCTATCATCCGTGAGAAATCGCCGGGGCCGATGTCATTGGCGATATCGGTCAGCGCCGACATGCTGTCGCTGGGGACGTCACGAATAGAGGCTGATCCGAGGATGCGCTCGATTTCGGCCCGGGAGGGAGGATCATCGTAGATCCCTACCGCATAGGCATTGCGGTGGCCTTCAAACCCTTTGCGCAGTTTTGAGGTGGCTTTCAGCTGGCCGCCAGTCACTATGATCTGTGCGTCGCCGGGGGCCCAGTCGTCCAGTGCGGCCAGAATGGCAGGGGCGGCCTGGTCATTGGCCTCTTCGACAAACACTGCCCGCAGGCCAGGAAAGAAGCCGACCGCCTTGACCGCGTCCAGCAACTGGGCCGGATCTTTGCGCAAACCGCTTGCAGCCATCCGGGTCAGGCGCATTTCTTCCTCGGCGGCGGGGCCAAGCAGGGCGGTCAGGACTTGCTGGCGTTTCAGTGCCACCCGCATCGCATCACCGCCGTAGATGAGTATCCCGGTTTTGTCCGGGTCCGGGCGGTTGAAATAGCCTTCGGCGTCGCGCGGGCTGAGCTTCATGCTGGTGGGGCCAGAGGCGGTGTTGATGGCGGGATTGGATCTGCGGACAGATCCGTTGTGGTCAACAAGCGCATGGTTATCTGATCAGCCAAAATGACCATCAATCGCCGATGTGCATCGCGTTCGCCGGCCAGTGTTTCAACGGTGGACCCAGTGGCCGAATAGCCGGTAAAGGCGTTTTCGTCGCCGCTGGCGACTACTTTGCCATCAGACTGGCGGGTCAGCACAAAACCGGCATTGCCAACGATAGAGTATCGAGTCGTTTGGTTGTCGTCGGTAATCGCCTGGCCCTCGTCACGGGTGCTGAGGGTCAGATCCAGTTGATAGGCACCTGCGCCGCCGCGTCCCAGACGTTGTTCCAAATTCGCCACCAGTAGGTAGGAATCCACTTCGCTGGTCGAGGGAATATCCTCGGGGGATTGTACCGTAACCTGGCCATAGAGTGCGTCGCCAGTGCCACCGGGGGCATGCACTGGAGTAAAACCGCAAGCTGCCAGCGCCAGAGGCGCCAGCAGTCCCAGCAGAGTTCTGCGATTAAGCAACGACATTGATGATACGACCCGGGACAACGATTACCTTTTTCGGCGCATTGCCATTCAGCGCCTTTTGCACAGCTTCGGTTGCCAGCGCCAGTTTTTCAACCTCAGCCTTGTCCATATCCTTGGGCACGCTGATTTCCGCGCGTCGTTTGCCGTTGATCTGGATCGGCATGGTGACGGTTTCATCGATCAGCATCGCCGGATCAGCCACTGGCCAAGGCGCAACCGTGACCAGACCCTCACCGCCCTGATGGGCCCAGATGTCTTCGGCCAGGTGCGGCGTCATTGGTGACATCAGCTGGGCAAGCGTCATGATCGCCTGTTTTTGCGCTGCTGCGCCGGCCTTGGATTTGGCCAGAAGATTGGCAAAGCCATAGAGCTTGGCGATAGAGGCATTGAAGCCAAAGCTTTCAATCCCTTTGGTCACTTCGTCGATTGCCTTGTGCGTGGCCCGCAGCAGATCATCGTCGCCCTGACCCTTGGCAGCGGGGTCCATGGCGGCAATCTTGTCGCAGAGGTTCCACACCCGGTTCAGGTGCTTATAAGACGCCTCGGCGCCGGAGGCTGTCCATTCCACGTCCCGTTCGGGCGGGCTGTCGGACAACATGAACCAACGCGCGGTGTCGGCGCCATAGGCCGAGATGATCGAGGCTGGATCAACCACGTTTTTCTTGGACTTCGACATCTTGGCCGATGGAATGATTTCGATGTCTGTGCGATCGTGAACTCGGCAATAGTCACTGACCATCTGACTATCGTTTGGGTCACAATTGTTCTCAAACATTTCAGATTTCAAAACAGCAGTTCGCTTACCACTCACATCACCAAAAACGACATCCTCAGGAAGGTGAAACACTTCTTTAATCAGCTTCCTCTCAACACCTAATTCAGGGTCAATTCGTGGATTCCCATCTTCGTCTAGTGCAGGAACAGTCCCTATTGATCGATAAATCTCGTGAGTGACCATGCCTTGGGTGAACAGTGCGTCAAACGGTTCTACCGCCGATTCGGGCAGGTGACCGGTGATCTGCATCGCCCGGGCAAAGAAGCGTGAGTACAGCAGGTGCAGAATCGCGTGCTCGATGCCGCCGATATACTGATCGACGTTCATCCAATACTCGGCCTCAGCCATATCAGTCGGGGTTTCGGCATTGGGCGCGGTGAAACGGGCGAAATACCAGGACGAATCGACAAAGGTATCCATGGTGTCTGTTTCGCGCTTGGCTGGCTCACCACAGGACGGGCAGGCACAGTCGCGCCAGGTCGGGTGCCAGTTCAGCGGGTTGCCGGGTTTGTCAAAGGTGACATCCTCGGGCAGCTCGATCGGCAGGTTCTCTTTCTTTTCGGGAACGACGCCACAGGCATCGCAATGCACCACGGGAATCGGGCAGCCCCAGAACCGCTGCCGCGACAATCCCCAATCGCGCAGACGGAACTTAGTTACGCCAGTACCCCAACCAGCCTTTTCGGCGAAATCGACGGTGGCGTTGACCGCATCTTCGCCAGTGGCCAGATCCAGCCCGGCAAAGTGATCGACCCAACGCACCTTTTCAGACTTGGCGGGTACAAAGGCCTCGGTTCCGACCGGCGTGTCATTGTCGAGCGCAAAGAAAGTGTCGATCACCGGCAGGTCGTATTTGCGGCAGAAATCGAGATCGCGCTGGTCATGAGCCGGACAAGCAAAGATTGCACCGGTGCCATAGTCCATCAGGATAAAGTTGGCGATCCAGACCGGTAGCTCGGCCCCTGTCAGTGGGTGTTTGACCTTGATACCAGTGTCATAGCCCAGCTTGGGCGCGGTCTCGATGGCCTCCTCGGTGGTGCCGCCTTTGCGACATTCCACAAGAAATTCAGCCAGTTCCGCGTTGTCTGCTTCCAGCTGTTTGGATATCGGGTGATCCGGTGAGATGCCAACAAACGAGGCGCCGTTCAGGGTGTCGGGGCGGGTTGTGTAAACCTCAATTGGGGTTTCGCCATCGGTGCGTTCGAACGAGAATTGCAGTCCGCGCGATTTGCCGATCCAGTTTTCCTGCATTAGCCGCACCTTGGCGGGCCAGTTGTCCAACCCGTCCAGGGCATCCAGCAATTCTTCGGAGTGATCGGAGATCTTGAAGAACCACTGCGTCAGCTCGCGCCGTTCAACCAGGGCACCCGAGCGCCAACCGCGGCCAGCCTCAACCTGTTCGTTGGCCAGAACGGTGAGATCAACCGGGTCCCAGTTCACCACGGCGTTTTTGCGGTAGACCAGTCCTGCCTTCAGGAAATCAAGGAACAAGGCCTGCTGCTGGCCGTAGTATTCAGGGTCGCAGGTGGCAAATTCGCGGGTCCAGTCAATCGACAGCCCCAATGGCTTCATCTGGCCGCGCATTTCCTTGATGTTATTATAGGTCCAGTCCTTGGGGTGCCCCCCAATGGCGATAGCGGCATTTTCTGCAGGCAAACCAAAGGCATCCCAGCCCATCGGGTGCAGCACGTTGTGACCCGTGGCCATCTTATAACGCGCGACGACGTCGCCCATGGTGTAATTGCGCACATGGCCCATGTGGATGCGGCCCGACGGATAGGGGAACATCTCCAGCACATAGTACTTCGGCTTGTCGCCTGTGCGCTTGGCCTGAAAGATTCCAGCCTTATCCCAGGCCGCTTGCCAGTTTGCTTCGATTTTGGAGGCTTCGTAACGCGACATCTTGCGGTCCTTTGAATAAAAACGCCGGGTACAAGACCCGGCGCCGTAATACTGAGATTTTTGTCGATGATCCAGAGCGCAGCGGATCAGAGATTTTTATCGGCAATCCGTAGCTGCCGGGCCCGTGACAAGATGGCATCTTCGACCGCGCGGGTCGTAGCGGCACTGACAGCCCCACCTTTGGAATGCAGGGCAACATTCAAGGATCGCGCATCCAGTGCCGGGTCCTTGATATGTACTGTGGCGCGGTAGGATCGACCGCCACCCGGAGGGGTGCCAAAGCCAGTAATGATCAACCCGGTAAAGGGATCAACTGACTGCACAGGCAGAAAACCCAGAACATCCAGGGACGCGGCCCAGAGGTAGCGGTTGACCTGAACGGTCTGTTCAATGTCAGAGGACCGAAATGCATCCCAAATCGTTTCGCCGCTGTCATCAAAGGAAACTGCATCTTGGAAATCACGCTCGGGACGTACGGGTGGGGCGTTGTTGGTTGCCGATCTATTTGGCGAGCCATCTTTATTGCTGAAGGCACCGCACCCGGCGACCAAGGTGATTAGCGATATCGTTCCGAGCTTCGTTAGCCAGTGCATATTGGGTCAAGTTCCGTGTCAAACTTCGGTTGCGGTCCAGTCCTAGCCAAGCCGCCGCGCTGCAACAAGCTAATTCTTCATGAGTCTTATGTATGTAGAGGCCCTGTACGGCCTCAAACGTTAATATACTGTGACATCCTTGCACCAACTTTAGCGGGAAAAGAATGGCGCTTTAGCAGACCCTTGCACCAGACCCCCCAAAAGAGCGAAACGGGGATCGTACTCAAGCTTGTGCCGTAACGTGCTGGTTTGAGAGAAATCTAAACCCGAGGGAAAAAGATTATGAAAAAGATTCTCTTCGCGACAACTGCGTTGATCGCCACTGCCGGTATGGCTGCTGCTGAAATCAATCTGGGCGGTTCCGCTCGTTTTGGTCTGGCTTATAACGAAGCCAATGCAGATTCCACACGTGTTGAGCAGCGTATGCGTATCAACATCACTGGCATCGCAACCACCGACGCTGGCGTAAAATTCGAAGCTCGTTTCCGTCTGGAATCAAACGAAGCTGCTGACAACTCAATCGCTGGCCGCGGTCCTGGTGCTGCTGGTTTCGCAGTGTCCTACGAAGGTCTGCGTGTTGACGTAGGTAACGTATCCGACGTCATCGACTCGGGCGACGTTGTAGACTACTACGGTTACGGCATCGGCCTGACAGCTCTGGTTGAGCACAACACTCCATTCTACGGCAATGGTCTGCCAATCGGTGGCTTCAGTGCTGGCGGAAGCGACCGGACAACTGTGAAAGCACGTTACACTGCTGCTGGTTTCACGGGTGCGATCTCGTTCTCTGATGACCGCGTAAACAACACCGAGGAATTTCAAATCGGTGCTGGCTATGACTTTAACGGCACTGCTGTTGGCGTAGCATATGGCGACGATGACACTGCTGGTGAATTCTGGGTTGCTACCGTTTCCGGTGCGTTCGGTCAGTTCGGCTATAGCGTAATTGTTGGCGATGCAGACGTATTCGCAGACATCTCTGTCGGTGCCTCCATGAACTACGAAATCTCCTCGGCTACTTCGATCCAAGCCCTGATTGCTGATGGCGCAAACGACGCTGACTCGACATACGGTATTGGCTTCAAGCACAGCCTGGGTGGCGGTGTTACCCTTAAAGGTGGTGTTGCTTCGGATAACGACAACACACTGGCCGATCTGGGTGTTGCACTCAGCTTCTAAGCTGACGTAACACACACAGTTCTTAGGGCGGTCTCATCTGAGGCCGCCCTTTTCTTTTGTCCCAAAACAGTGTTTCTCTGCGTTCAAACTGATATGAGGGCAGATATGTCACTGGATGAGATTAAATCCCGCATCGCCAAGGCCGAAACCGACGCTGGACGTGAACCGGGCGCTGTGACCCTGATTGCAGTATCCAAGGTGCAGCCCAATGAGCGTGTTGAGGCGGTTCTTGAGCAGGGGCAGCGGTGCTTTGGTGAAAACCGGGTGCAAGAAGCTGCTGGCAAATGGCCGGATTTCAAAGGCCGCTTTACCGGGATAGATTTGCACTTGATTGGCCCCTTGCAGACCAACAAGGTTCGGCAGGCCATGGAATTATGCGATGCAATCCATTCGGTCGATCGACCAAAACTTGCTAAAGCGCTGGCCCGATTGGCGCAGGAATTGGGGCACTGTCCGGATCTTTTCCTGCAGGTGAATACCGGTGAAGAAGACCAAAAAGCCGGAGTCTTTCCTGCCGAGGCTGATAGTTTCATCGCCGAATGCCAGGCGTTGGACCTACCGGTCAAAGGGCTGATGTGCATTCCTCCGGTAGGAGAGGACGCGTCCCAACACTTTGCTTTATTGGCAGAAATTGCTGCAAGTAATGGGTTGGATGGTCTGTCAATGGGGATGAGCAGTGACTTTGAAGTGGCCATTGCGCAGGGGGCGACCCATGTGCGGGTTGGATCTGCAATTTTCGGAACGCGTGGTGGGTGAGGTGGAAAATTCTCATGAAGAATTTTCTTGGCGGGTTCGCTGCTATCCGAAGTTCGGAATAATTACCCGTGTTCCTGGTTGAACGCGCGCGGCTAGCCAGTGCAGATCAGAACGGGAAAAAGCGATGCAGCCTTCGGTTGGATAGCCGGGGCGGCGCCATTGGTGAATGAAAATGGCCGAGCCTTTACCGGGCTGTGCATCAGGCCAATTCCAACCCAATACCAGCACCAGATCATACAGCGGATCCGCCCGGCGCAGGTGTTCATGGCTGTAGCCATATGGGGCTCGGACGTGGTGATTATAGGCACTATCGCGACTGTCATCTGACCACAGGTCCCCCGGGCCAATCGCCTCGGCCCAGTCTGCGGGGCGTCGGATCCGGTCGGGGCGATACAACAGCCCAACAATGTGATGCGCTCCTATCGGAGTGGCTCCGTCTCCCTCTTGTTTGGTAGTCGTCAGTCCGCCCTTGCCAATTGAGCAGGGCAACAGTCTGCCACCGAACCGCACCCCCAGGCGCGTCAATACCAGATCCTGTGGGGTCACAGAAAATGTCCGGATTTGCTGGCCTTGGTGGCCAGGTAGGCGCGGTTGAAGTCATTTTCGCCCACCTTTAGAGGTACTCGTTCAGTCACCCTGATACCGGTATGTTCCATCATGGCGATTTTATTTGGGTTGTTGGTCAGCAGTCGAACCTGATCGAAGCCCAGCTTGCGCAGGATTTCTGATCCCAGACGAAAGTCACGTTCGTCATCTTCAAAACCCAGCCTGTGGTTGGCTTCGACCGTATCAAACCCTTGATCTTGCAGTGAATAAGCGCGCATCTTATTGGCTAAACCAATACCGCGCCCTTCTTGGTTGAGATATAATAATACACCCGCGCCCTCGGCCCCCATCTGGGCCAAAGCGCCGCGCAACTGTGGGCCGCAATCGCATTTCAGGGATCCCAGTACATCGCCGGTGAAACAGGCCGAGTGGAGCCGGGCCAGCACAGGCTCGTTTCGGTCAGGACGGCCGATTTCAATTGCATAATGTTCTTCGCCGCCGTCTTCGGGGCGAAAAACATGCAGGCGGCCCGCCTCGGCGGCTTCGATCGGTAATCGTGCAGCGGCTACGGGATGCAGTGGCGAGCTTTCCCCAAGCAGCGGCATGGCAACCGCGTGGTTGATCAGCGTTAGCCCATGACCAGAGGCAAATGTTGCAGCATCGTCGATGGGCACCAACAAGGCTGCGGGCAACAGGCGGGCGGATTTTATCAGAGCGATCGCCAGTCGGTGTAGGTCGGCGCTGCCTGTCCGCTGGCAGTTGAATGGGCCTTTCATCGGGAATTTCAGGTCATCAGCAGGATCAGCCAGTGATCGAACCCAACTGCGATCTACATCTGTGGGAACGGTTAAGCGGGCGATGTCGGTGTCATAAGCCCGTGCCTTTAGCGTTTCCGCTCGTCGGGCTGTCAGGGCCAGTGAGACCTCGCCTATGGCGCGTAGGTCGGTCAATCGTTGGCCGGTTAGGCTTTCGGCAGCAATGGCCAGCGCTGCTGACCCGTTACCAGTCAGTACAACGGGCAAGCCCATGCGCAGATCAACCCGGGCTCGGGCCAGCAGTTCGATCATTGAGGGCATCAGGCTCATCAGGGGATTCCGGCATAGGATGAAATATAAGCAGGTGTTAGTTATGCCCAATTGCAAGGAATGTGAAACATTTCCCGTGCACAAAACACGTGCGCGTGAATGCTTTGCAGCAAATCTTGCTGTTTCGCTGTTCAACGCACATGTGTGAGTCACAGGACAGGAGGTTTCCCAATGGCGCAACTCAAGAAAATATTGCTGGTCGACGACGACGAGGACCTGCGCGAAGCACTGAGCGAGCAACTGGTGATGACAGAAGACTTTGATGTCTTCGAGGCCGACAATGGTCAAAGCGCGATGGAACGCGCCAAAGAGGCGCTGTACGACCTGATCATTCTGGACGTCGGTCTGCCGGATACCGATGGTCGTGAGCTGTGCCGCCTGATGCGTAAGCAGGGGGTGAAAGCACCGATCCTGATGTTGACCGGGCACGATAGCGACGCCGACACCATCCTTGGGCTGGATGCCGGCGCCAATGATTATGTTTCCAAACCGTTTAAGTTTCCGGTGCTTCTGGCCCGTATTCGCGCCCAGCTACGCCAGCATGAACAATCGGAGGACGCCGTTTTTGCGCTGGGGCCATATACCTTCAAGCCGTCGATGAAAATCCTGGTGACTGAGGATGAGCGCAAGATCCGTCTGACGGAAAAAGAGACCAATATCCTTAAGTTCTTGTACCGGTCCAACGATGGTGTGGTTGCCCGCGAGGTCCTGCTGCACGAGGTCTGGGGGTATAATGCAGGTGTCACAACCCATACATTGGAAACTCATATCTACCGTTTGCGCCAGAAAATAGAGCCCGATCCCTCGAATGCGCGACTGTTGGTGACTGAATCCGGCGGATATCGGCTGGTTGCCTGAGAAATATGGGGTCCAGGTATTTAATATGACAAATAAATACCTACCTTAGATATAACAGAACCCCGCGCATATCCGGGTTATGATATGCACCTCCCTGTTGAACTGGCCGGGCCTAGTGGCCCGGTCTTTTTTGTGCGGAACTGATGTGCCGAGCAGTGCCGCGAGGTGGCGGCCGGATCGTACCTGCGCAGTTGCCCAAACGAAGGTCCGACCCGGCTGGCTTAGACGGGCTGTTTACGGATTGGATGTGCCGCGACGCAAAATGCGCAGGCGGCTTTCATATTCTCCGCGATCTACGTAGCACCCATGCAAGTGACGAAACCCGGTTTGTGGATCAAACGCTTCACGTCCGTGCAGTACCCGCCGGTTGTCAAAGACCACCATTTCGCCGGCCTTCAGTTTGAGCGTTACCAGATAGGCGGGGTCCCGGGTCATGATCATATACTGTCGGTATGCCCGGTAATACCGCGCCATCAACGAGGGCTCCAAATCCAGAACATCGGCGATATGTGCATTGAAGCAAATCTCGATCACCTGGCCGTCTTCGTCCAGATTGATTACCTTCTTGCGGCTTCGGATATCGGTGTTTTCATCATGGAATCGGAACGGGATAGAGACCGTTGACAGTAAGTCAAAGGCTTCTGGGTCCTGTTGTCTCAGGTCTTCGGCAATTGCATAGCCGTCGCAGAACAGGGATCCGCCGCCCTGGGCCTCGTTGGCCAGACAGTGCAGGAACTGAAAACCGGGCGGCAACTCCTGATTGGTCAGGTCTGTGTGCAAGGGCAATGCGATCGAGGTATAGGCCAGATTGTTGGGGTTGGGTTTTGATTGCACTTCGAAGGTCAGGCCAAAGTTGGTTTCGCGCAGAAATCCAATGCGGCGGGCAACATCCATACCGGCATCGGTATTGTCGGCCAGACCTTCGATGATGGAATAGCCAAAGACCTGGGTGTCGACCATCCAGCTTTGCAGCGCGGAGTCTGATTTCAGGACGTCGTCTGCCTTGGCACGTGGGACGCCTTCGGCGCCCAGTTCCTGACGCCAGTGGGTGAAACCTGTATGTGCAGGGTCGTTTGCACGCTTGCCCGGGCTACAGCGACGCAGCCAGGTCATGTCAAAGGCGCTGACAGATGTGTCCCCGGCCCACCAGATTGTCAGTGTCTTGTCGTTGGCCTCAATTTTGGCAGGGCTGACATCCAGCGACAGGCTGGTCAGGTCGCTGGTCCGTTCCTGAGTTTGAGGGTGAAAGCCAGACGGGTCATTGTCGCGCAGCCAGATGTAAGGGAAATCGGCACTGGTGCCGTCCTGCCAGTCGATATGAACCATGGCAGTTTCAGGACGCAAAGATGCGGTGCTCATTTTGGATACTCCAAAAGACGTTATGTTATGGGGAAACGGCTCCGGGTCTCAGCCCGGGTTTGCGGTCTGAGGCGGTGGCCACCAGTCGTGCACCTTTGTGTATGGGTGTCCGGGGAGTCGCCCCAGCACTTCAGGCATGTGCAATTTCCGTTTCAACATCTTTTGGACGTGACGGCATTTGAGCAAGAAAATTGCAATCCGCAAGAAAAATCCGCTTCTTGCTACAAATATCGTGCAGGTGTCATTCGGCACTGGTGTCGCAGTGCACAGACGGGCAAACTTGGTCAAAATTGACCTGACCCAACAGATGAGACGCGCATGTCCTTTACTCTTGCCACTTGGAATATCAACTCGGTCCGCCTGCGCGAACCGCTTGTGCTAAAGCTATTGGCCGAACAGGGGCCGGACGTGTTGTGTCTGCAAGAATGTAAAAGTCCAGTGGACAAGATCCCGTTGGAGGGCTTTGCCGAGCTTGGCTATACCCACATGGTGGCACGCGGCCAAAAGGGATATAACGGCGTTGCAATCTTGTCGCGACTGCCGATCGAAGAGGTCAGTAGTCAGCAATTTGGTGGGCTGGACCATGCGCGCCATATCGCCGGGCGACTGGAAAACGGCGTGACCATCCATAATTTCTACGTACCTGCGGGTGGCGATAAGCCGAATCGTGAGATTAATGAGAAATTTGGCCAAAAGCTCGATTATCTGACCGACATGCGGGACTGGTTCAGTAAAGAGCCGCCCGAAAAAGCGATTCTTGTGGGTGATCTGAACATTGCACCGCGCGCCGATGACGTTTGGGACCACAAGAAGATGCTCAAAGTCGTCAGCCATACGCCGATTGAGGTCGATCACTTGGCCCAAGTCCAGGAGGCTGGCAATTGGGTGGATGTCACCCGTCAGGATATCCCTGAGGGATTGCTATACAGCTGGTGGTCCTATCGGGCCAAGGACTGGGACGCAGCGGACAAAGGGCGACGTCTGGATCACATCTGGGCAACGTCTGATATTTCGGCCTCTGCACACTCCAGCCGTGTTTTACGGGACGCACGGGGCTGGGAAAAACCCAGCGATCATGCCCCTGTCTTTGCCACTTTCGATCTATAGAAAGCACAACGAACGGCTCCCGCCCGTCGTCAGCGCCCTGTCGGACGCGTTCCTTCCGTTGGGCGTGGCGCCGCGCGAAGCGCGGCGCCACGCCCAAGGCTGCCAAGGTCACTCGGCGTAGCCGATGGACCTGTAGGCGCGGGAGTTTTTGGAGGTCTGTTGAGGCATTGGACATTGGACATACCACCCGCCAACGTAGCAGTTTATCGCTGCCAAGTCCTATATGTTGGATGGGTGCCCTTCATGTCTTGATACAGCCAGACCATCCGATCTACGAACCACAGCTTGCCGCCGATCATCAAGGCCAGTCCGAAAAGGCACATGCCGTAGTCAAGTGACCAGAGCCCATAGCTCCACGGCACTGCACCAACCCCGGACACAATACCCAGGCCAATCGCCCAATGGGAATGATGTTGTGGGATGGGACACTCTTTTCGGTTCAGGAAAACCCGTTCCCCAAAGGTGCCATGTGCCGCCCAGCTATCAGTTGTCTTGGGGCGACCAAAGGCGCGCGGGTTCCACCAGGTCCAGACAATGACCAGGACGATCGGTGCAAGTGCATACCATCCTAGCCAGACTCGGCTGATCACGGCCAGCGTCATCAACGGCAGGATCGACATGCGGCTGTAAACACTGAGCGGATTGGCGTGTTTGGCCCATGCTGCGTCGTCCATTGCCATCATTCGTGCGGCAAGAGTAAAAATATCCATTCGGGTGCGAGACATTTGGGCAACTCCACTCTTGGTTTCTTGCTCTGCAGCTTTCATATAGAGGGCAAGTTCGATGTGGAGAACAAGGTTATGATGGATATTATTGGTGGTGCCGATGCTCTGGCAGCAGATTTGATCAAGGACGTCTCTGAGGCGACCTTTATGCAGGACGTTGTTGAAGCCTCACAGACGGTCCCTGTTATCGTGGATTTCTGGGCGCCCTGGTGCGGCCCCTGCAAGACCCTGGGACCGGCTCTTGAGGCCGCTGTAACCCGTGCTAAGGGTGCGGTGACGATGGCCAAGGTCAATGTTGACGAAAACCAGATGATTGCCCAGCAGATGCGGGTGCAATCAATCCCGGCCGTCTTTGCCTTTTACAAGGGCCAGCCGATTGATGGTTTTCAGGGGGCATTGCCGCCGTCCGAGATTGATGCCTTTGTGGCAAAGGTTGTCGAAGCTGGCGGTGGGGCTGCAGATGGCGGTCTGGGCGAGGCGCTGGAAGCGGCTGAAACAATGATGGCCGAGGGCGAAGTCGAGGATGCGGCGCAGATTTTTGCGGCCGTCATTGGCGAAGACGACAAGAATGCTGCCGCCTATGCCGGTCTGGCACGTACACATCTGGTGGCTGATGACGCGGATCAGGCCGAGGCGGTGCTGAATGGCGCCCCGGCTGAGATTGCCGAAGCCCCTGAGATCGAAGCCGTCAGGGCCCAGATTGAACTGGCCCGGCAAGCGGAAAACGCGGGACCCGTCGGTGAATTGCGCAATGTCGTGGATGCAGATCCAAGCGACCATCAAGCCCGGTTTGACCTGGCTCAGGCACTGCATGCCGCAGGTGACGCTGAGGCTGCGGTTGCGGAACTACTGGAGCTGTTTCGGCGAGATCGCGACTGGAACGATGGGGCGGCAAAGGCCCAGCTGTTTACAGTATTTGACGCCCTGAAGCCGGAAGATCCAGTTGTTCTCAACGGTCGCCGCAAATTGAGTTCAATGATATTTGCCTAATCCTTGCTGAGGGCTAGCTTCAATTTAATGATCCAAGCCGCTGACCTACCGGACACGATTGCCGTGTTTCCTCTACCCGGGGCGCTTTTGCTGCCCCGGTCGCTGTTGCCGCTTCACATTTTTGAGCCGCGGTATTTGCAGATGCTTGAGGACGCTTTGAAGACGTCGCAGCGGTTGATCGGGATGGTGCAACCTCTTTCTGGGCATAGTAGTGATGACGACCTGCACGAGATTGGCTGTGCAGGACGCATTACGCAATTTTCCGAAACCGAAGATGGTCGCTATCTGATCACTCTTTCCGGAGTGTCCCGGTTCCGGATCAAAGAAGAAACCGATGGCTTTACCCCCTATCGGCGGTGCCAGATCAGTTGGGATGGGTTTGATCGGGATTTGGGTAAGGTTGAGAATGTCATTCGGTTTGA
>ENA-OSET01003284-OSET01003284.1-sediment-metagenome-genome-assembly--contig:-NODE-3284-length-15016-cov-2.812571_pt1 | contig 15016 bp, 13 predicted proteins | sample MGYA00237882_ERZ534229 | MGnify/ENA primary metagenome ERZ534229 (study PRJEB26408, sample SAMN06266212) | sediment metagenome | isolation source: Hudson Canyon methane seep mesocosm | place... | reverse complement strand
CCATCAAAAATTTAATTAAAAGTTACGACTGGCTCTGATTCCGCGCTGCGGCTACGAAGCTCTTAAACAAGGGGTGACCATCTCTTGGCGTCGAGGTAAATTCCGGGTGGAACTGACAGGCGACAAACCAGGGGTGATCCGGCAATTCAACTACCTCAACCAGTGTGTCGTCTGAGGACCAGCCACCAATGCGCAAGCCGGCGGCCTGCAATTGCTCAACATAATTGTTGTTCACTTCAAAACGGTGGCGGTGACGTTCAACAATGGTTTCACTCCCATAGATATCGGCTGCAATGCTGCCTTTAACCAGTCGGCATTCCTGAGCGCCCAGGCGCATAGTGCCGCCGAGGTCAGAAGACTCATCACGCTTCTCAATATCGCCGTCTGAGGTGATCCACTCGGTAATCAAACCAATCACGGGATCGGGCGATTGTTTGTTAAACTCTGTGCTGTTGGCGTCTTTCAAACCCACGACATTACGCGCAAATTCTATAACTGCCGACTGCATGCCCAAACAAATACCCAGGTAAGGCACGTTGTTCTCACGGGCGTATTGCACAGACATCAGCTTGCCTTCAACGCCGCGCTCGCCAAATCCACCGGGCACCAAAATGGCGTCGGCATCTTTAAGAATTTCTACGCCTTTTGTCTCGACATCTTCAGCATCAATGTAGTTAACATTGACTTTGGTGCGTGTGTGAATGCCCGCGTGAACCAGAGATTCGTTCAGAGACTTGTAGGCATCCAGCAAGTCCATATATTTGCCGACCATGGCAATGGTCACTTCGTGATCGGGGTTGAGCTTGCCATCAACAACGGCGTCCCACTCACTCAGGTCCGCGGCAGGTGCGTCAATACCCAGCTTTTCGGTCACGATCTGATCGAGCCCTTCTTCCATCAACAACCTTGGAATACTGTAAATGGTATTGGCATCGGCCAATGGAATAACGGCTTTTTCTTCAACGTTGGTAAACAGCGAAATTTTGCGGCGCGAATCGGCGTCCACTTTTTTCTCTGAACGACACAACAAAATATCGGGTTGTAAACCAATGGAGCGCAATTCCTTAACGGAGTGCTGCGTAGGTTTGGTTTTGGTTTCACCTGCGGTTGCAATGTAAGGCACCAGAGTCAGGTGCATCAGCAAGGCACGTTGGGAACCCATCTCAACTTTCAACTGACGCACAGCTTCCAGGAACGGCTGAGACTCAATGTCACCTACTGTGCCACCAATCTCAACCAGTGCCACATCGACGTCTCTGCCACCTTCAATAATCCGACGTTTTATTTCATCGGTAATATGAGGAATCACCTGCACGGTGCCACCCAGGTAATCGCCGCGGCGCTCTTTGCGCAGCACGGTTTCATAAACCCGTCCGGTGGTGAAGTTGTTGCGGCGGGTCATTTTGGTCCGCTGAAAACGCTCGTAGTGGCCAAGGTCCAGATCGGTTTCGGCGCCATCTTCGGTCACATACACTTCACCGTGCTGAAAGGGGCTCATGGTGCCGGGGTCTACGTTGATGTAGGGGTCCAGTTTGAGGATGGTGACTTTGAGCCCGCGGGCTTCAAGTATGGCTGCCAGTGAGGCCGATGCTATGCCTTTACCCAATGATGAAACAACACCACCGGTTACGAATATATATCGCGTCATGTAGTACCTTGTTTGTGCTTTGAAACGTGTGCTGGAGGGGTGCGATAGAGGTTTGTTCTAAACCACCCGGAGATGGGACGCCAGAGTACCAGAAAGGGGGGGGTGGCTCAATTAAAATGTGTTGGTTTTGTCGAGGGTTACCAAGGGGCTAAATGGGGCCCTAGATGAGGTAGATTGGGGTCTATACCAATCTGGATCGGGGCTCTGAATAAGCTGGATCGGAACCCAGAAGAAGCTGGATCGAGGTCCATAGTAAGCTAGATCGGGGGCGGCCGGGGGTGGGTAAGCCCTTCTGCGACCCGCTGTTCGCCATCCCTGGCCGCTCGAATGCCGCTCCTGCGGCATACGGTCCCAGAAGGGCTTACCCACCCCCGACCTTCTTACCTGACTCTGCGTTTTTTCTATGTTGATGATTACTTTATCGTGGAATTTGAACCGATCAATCTTGTTTAAATACCTCTCTTCAGCGACTGGGTATACCAAGAAAATCCAGTGAGAAGAGAACTGCTGCATGATTGAAGGTCTGGGGGCGGCATTGCCTTCCGGGACCGTATGCCGCATGGAGCGGCATTCGAGCGGCCAGGGCGGTCCGACGTCTCGGTGGCGAAAAGCGGGTCCCGGAAGGCAATGGCGCCCCCAGGCCGCCACCACACTCGTTAAGTGCTCAACCCGTCAGATTATTATGGTTTTCATTCCCACCAACGAATAGTCACACACCACTTGTAGGCCCAGTGTTTGATCTGGAGCCTGAAAGCCCTCGCAGATCCATAAATCACCGACGGCGGCCAGGGTTTCGCCGGCGTAAATTAGGGGGACATGGGGGCGAAGCCAAGGCTCCAGGGGGTGTGACTGGAGGAGCTTCTTGAGGGTCTGGCTATGTTGGCGGCCTGCGGGTTTACAACGTTCGCCACCCTGTCGGAAACGAATTTGATAGGGGCCGGAGTTTGGTGACAGGCGGGGAGTGTTACTTGATTCCAGAGTGTGTAAACGGCAGTGCTTGAATGTTAAGGGGGAGATGCCGTCCCAGTGGCGAGGTTCGGTAGGCTCGGCTTCGGGGGGGAGCTGGGGCAAGAGATAAAGGCGCTGGTTGTAGGGGCGAAGAGAATAGTCGGACCAGCGGACGTCGATTTTTGCGTCGGGGCGGGCCTGAGCTAGCTGCTGATTGAGTTGGTTTAAGTGGGTTGAGCCCGGGGGGGTGTAACCGAGCTGGTCGCAGGCGGTGCGCAATAGTTGGCCTCGGCGGGCGGGTTTGAAGGTTAGGAAGGTGCTCAGGTTTAGGCTGGCACCTAGCCTTTCTGTGCGCCAATCTGCTTCGTTTAAGTCTTGTTTGGCGCGGTCGATTGCTAGTGTGTCGAGCTCGCCGCAGAGGGAGGCTGAGTGTTGCCAGCGTTCGGTGAAGCCGGGCCAGCGTTGAGCCAGTAGTGGCATGACTTGTTGGCGCAGGAAGTTGCGGTCGAAGTGTTGGTTCTGGTTGCTGTCGTCTTCTACCCACTGCAATTGGTGTTGTTGGGCGTAGGCGGTCAGCGCTTCGCGTGTTTGGTTTAACAGGGGGCGCCAGAGTTCTCCCTGGCCGAGCGGGCGGCACTCGGACATGCCGGCAAGCCCTTTGGGGCCGGCGCCTCGCATGAGTCGCAATAAAATGGTTTCTGCTTGATCGTCTTGATGGTGGGCGGTCAGGAGTACGGCGTTTGGGGTCATGTGATTTTCAAAGGCGGCGTAACGCGCTTGTCGGGCGGCATCTTCGAGACCTTTGCCCTGCGATTCAACCGCTACCCGCTCACAGGAAAAAGGCACGTTCCACTCAAGGCAGGTGCGTTCACAGAATTCTGCCCACTGGTCTGCGAGTGAGGACAGTTTGTGATGGATATGCAGCACCTTTGGGGTGATGCCCGCGGCAACCAGTGCGTGAAGCAGCACGATGGAGTCGAGGCCGCCACTCAATCCCAGGTAGAATTCGGGCAGATCTTTCAGGCCTCGCTGTTCACTGAGGCGCTGCAAGGTGTCGCGAAGATAAGGTGGGTGGAAGCTCATGGGCAGTCCGTTTGGTTTCAAGCTGTCATTAAACCCCATTTGAACAAAAATCCAAAGTGAGAGCGGCCCGTTGTGTATGTAGCCTGCAACAAAACTTCGGTTGCCCATCACCAGACTGAAGGGCAAAATACTAGACTTTGAATTTGTTCGTCTTTCAAACCGGAACCCACTTGCTTATGTCTATCACTCAAGCCGAATTTGGCAGTTGGCAATCGCCAATCACTACGGAGCTACTCACCTCTCAAACCGTGGGTTTGTCAGAACCGCGTTTGGACGGCGACCGGGTTTATTGGTTGGAATCCCGCCCCTGGGAAAAGGGGCGTAACGCTTTGTGCTGCAGGGATAAAGATGGCGCGGTTCAAGACCTGTTGCCGGCACCGGTCAATGTCCGGTCAAAGGTGCATGAATACGGGGGTGCCAGCTACTGCGTGAGCGAAGGTGTGGTGTATTTTTCTCTGTTTGATGATCAGCGAATTTATCGCCTGAACACTCGGGATGAGAACCCCTTACCCGAGGCCATCACTGCCGAAGGCCCCTGGCGCTACGCTGATTTTTTTGTTGATGTTAAACGCCAGCAGTTGCTCTGTGTCCGTGAGGTTCATGCAGACGAACTGGCAGAACCCCGAAATGAAATTGTTGCGATACCGCTTGGACAGCCGGGTGGTGATTGCCAGGTACTGGTGACCGGGAACGATTTTTATTCCAACCCGTGTATCAGTCCCGACGGAAATACACTCAGCTGGTTAAGCTGGAATCACCCCAATATGCCCTGGGACGAAACCGAGTGCCGGGTGGCCAGTATTGACTCCAGTAATACACTTGGCGAATCTAAGCTCGTAGCAGGCGGCAATCAAGAGTCAGTGTTTCAGCCACAGTGGTCGCCGCAAGGAGAATTGTATTTTGTGTCTGACCGCAACAATTGGTGGAATATTTACCGAGTCAGAAACGGTGCCACTGAACAAGTCAGTTCGCTTGCTGCAGAATTTGCCACACCCCAGTGGGTTTTTGGCATGTCCACTTATGGTTTTTTAAGTAATGATTCCCTGCTCTGTTGTTACACCCAAGAGGGTGACTGGCAGTTGGCCAGTATTAACCTGGAATCTCTGACATTGTCAGAAGTGAATAATGATTACGCTGAGATTAGTTCGATTGCGTGTAACAACGGTGCTGCAGTTTTTCTCGGCGCAGCCAGTGAGCGTTTTGAAGAACTGACTTTACTCAAGCAAAACAACTTAGAAATACTTCGCCGCGCGGGAGAACAAGCCCCCCCACAAGAATACCTGTCTTCACCACAGGCCTTTACGTTTCCCGTAACAGCTGAGGAAGTCGCACACGGTTTTTATTACGCACCCAAAAATAAAGATTTCTCGGGCCCTGCGGATACCGCTCCCCCTTTGATTGTTCTGTGTCACGGTGGCCCCACCGGCGCAACGTCAAAGGCGCTGAATTTAAAAATTCAGTTTTGGACCAGTCGAGGTTTTGCCATTTTTGATGTCAACTACCGGGGCAGCACGGGTTATGGCCGACAATACCGCGACCGACTCAAAGACAACTGGGGCATCTGCGATGTTGAAGATGTGTGTGCCGGGGCAGAATGGCTGGCGGAGAAAGGCCTCGCCAACCCCCAACAAATGCTCATTAAAGGCGGTAGCGCCGGCGGTTATACCGTGCTTGCCGCCCTCACCTTTCGCGACACATTCAGTGCCGGCGCCAGCCACTATGGCATTGGTAACCTTGAAACACTGGCATTGGAAACACACAAATTTGAAGCCCGATATATGGACCGTTTAGTCGGTGAATACCCCGCCCAAAAAGAAATCTATCTGGCGCGCTCACCAATTAATACCGTTGAGCAATTGAATTGCCCGGTGATTTTTTTCCAGGGGCTCGACGACAAAATGGTACCGCCCAATCAGGCTGAGACCATGGTGGCCGCACTCGATGTTAAAGGTATTCCCTGCGCCTATGTCCCTTTTGAAGGTGAAGGTCACGGTTTCCGACAGGGGCCCAATATCAAACGTGCTCTCGAAGGTGAACTGTATTTTTATGCCCAGTTATTTGGCTTTGAAATAGACAGCCAGATAGAGACTGTGGACATCAAAAACCTGGAGACCCGTTAAGTCATGGGACGCTGGCGCCCACCCGCGCAACGCAGCTCGGCCTACATAACACCAGCCGGTGCCGAGCGACTTCAGCAGGAGCTAACGCAGCTGTGGAAAGTCGAGCGGCCACAGGTGACCGACGCGGTCTCTGAGGCGGCTAAAAACGGCGACCGCTCAGAGAACGGCGACTACATTTATGGCAAAAAACGACTGCGCGAAATTGATCGACGTGTGCGTTATTTAAGTAAGAGACTGGATGATTTGACAGTGGTGCACGATCTGCCAAAAGATCAAAACAAAGTGTTTTTTGGCGCCTGGGTCACACTGGAAAAAGAAGACGGTACAGAGGTGAGCTATCAGATTGTTGGCCCCGACGAGTTCGACCTGAGCCAGGGGCAAATCAGCATGGACTCACCACTCGCTCAGTTGGTGCTTGGCAAATGTGTGGACGACGAAGTTGTATTGCAAAAACCTGAAGGAGAGGAGGCAATGTATATTTGCGAGATCAACTACTCCCCTCACACAAGTGGCACTTAAGGGATCTCACTTATATTGCACTTGCGGCGTGAGAAAAACGCAGCCCCCGATCCTGGAAATCTTTCAAACGAATACCGTGGGTGCCATTTGGCACAACTTTGTTAATCAGAAAACCTTTGTCGAGAACACCTTTATCCACTTCGGTTAAGTTGACTATCCTCTCCTTGGTCGGCTCTTTATTTTCATCCAGCACCATGATGACTCGAGGCAAATGATGATAGCGATGATTGGTGGCCAATACCAGAGCCACCTGTCCATTCACCAACTCAACGATGCTGCCCGGAGGATACAAACCAATGGTTTTGATAAATTCCAGGGCCAGTCGCTCGTCGAAATGCGAGCCACGGTCTTTAAAAATGATTTTTAAAGCATCGGTAGAAGAGATTGCATCTTTGTAACAACGCTCTGCTGTCATGGCATCAAAGGCGTCTACAATCGCCACGATTCGGGCGTAGTCGGAGATGCCCGAGGCCTTTAACTTTCTGGGGTAACCCGAACCATCTACCTTTTCATGGTGACTGTAGGCAACGTCCACTGCAATATTGGGCAGGCCGGTGGTCGACATTAAAAAATTCCGACCGTGAATGGTGTGGGCCTTGATCATCTTGAATTCTTTTTCTGTCAGCCTGCCGGGTTTGTTCAGCACTTCAGGGGGAACACGCATTTTTCCTACATCGTGCAATAGCCCACACAGGCCCAGCTTCTGAAGCTCTTCTTCCTGCATGCCCAGTTGCCGACCGAAGGTAATCGCCAGAATGCACACATTGAGACTGTGCTCAGAGGTGTATTCATCCTTGTCCCGCATTTTTGACATCCAAAGCAGGGCATCGGGATTACGCAATACACTGTTCACACAATCATCAACCGTGGATTTTACAACATTGGTATCAATCGCGCCCGCCAGTCGAACGCCGTCCAAAATGTCCTTGGCGACTTTTTTGGATTCACGGTAAATGCTCAGGGCTTTTCGGTGTTCGTCCTGGGCAGGTAATTTATTGACATAACTTACCGCCTGGGGGGGGCGGTAGGAGGTGGCCTCGCGCTCTTCGGGGGCCACCCATTTATTTTCAATGGCATCCACCCAAACATGTTCACTGTATTCAGCAATCACATCGATATCGTCCAGGGTTTCAACCAAAAAACCCTGCACCAGAAAGGGTGTTTCTAACCAGTCACAATCGAGCTTGGATACAAACATGCCCACTTTCAGCTGGGAGATATGTATCTCTTTACTCTGCTTACTGTCTGCAAAGTGCCCCGGCCTAACCACTCGCTTCTTCACACATACTCCACTTAGAGAAAAAGGCTTAATTTTCCCTAAGAATAGCGTTTGAATAGTGGTTTAGCCATAAGAGAGCGGCTTTTTGTAAACAAATGTCACCAATTAACGTGGCGGCATTCTTATGGCGCCATCCAGGCGTACTACCTCACCATTTAAGTAGGCATTTTCAGCCATATGGCAGACCAGATCACCAAACTCTGAGGGCTGCCCTAAACGTTTAGGAAACTGGATATCTGCCACCAGGCCATCTTGTACATTCTGGGGTAAACCCATGAGCATTGGCGTGCCCATAATGCCGGGAGCAATGGCATTTACACGAATGCCGGTTTTCGCCAAATCCCGAGCCAAAGGTAGCGTCATAGAAACAATGCCACCTTTGCTGGCGGCATAAGCGCACTGCCCCATTTGCCCATCAAAAGCGGCCACTGAGGCGGTGTTCACAATCAAACCCCGTTCGCCGTTATCGTTGAGCACGTCATTTTTAGCCATCTGTTCTGCGGCCAGTCGAGCCACATTAAATGTGCCAATCAAATTAATGGTCAGCGTTTTGCTGTAATCCGCCAGCGGCAGCGCCTGCCCTTCCCGGTCCAGAATTTTTCCGCCTGTGGCAATGCCAGCACAATTAATGCACAGGTGCACCGCACCAAAAGTCTCAACGGCATGGTCAATGCCGGCCTTTACCGAGGCTTCGTCGGTCACATTAACCTGGGCAAAGGTGGCCCGGTCTGCACCGAGCTCCGCCACGGCCTGAAGCCCCAACTCTTCATTGAGATCAAAAATAACCACTTTGGCACCCTTGGCAACCAACTGCTCACAGCTCGCACGCCCAAGGCCCGATGCGCCGCCCGTCACCAGCGCAATTTTTCCCGTTAGTTCCATAATAATCTCCCGTCGTTGTTTACTATTATTTAAAGTCTTTCAAAAGATCGCGCGCAATAATGACTCGCTGAATTTCACTAGTGCCTTCGTAGATTGTGGTAATTCGCACATCTCGCGCCAATCGTTCCAGCGGAAATTCCTTGATGTAGCCATAACCTCCCAGCAATTGCAGAGCGCTGTAACATGCTTCATTCGCTTTTTCCGAAGCAAACAACTTCGCCATTGACGCCTGCGGGCCAAATGGCAAACCCTGCTCTTTTTGCCAGGCCGCACTCATCAATAGCAAACGAGCCGCTTCCATGTCGGTGTAACGATCCGCCAACATCCACTGCAAGCCCTGGAACTCAGATAAAGCCTGACCAAACTGCTTGCGCTCGGCAATGTGATTCCGAGCAACGTCCAACGCCGCCAGGCCCAAACCCAATGCCAGAGAGCCGATACCAATACGCCCCCCTGCCAATTCACCCGCAGCAATTCGAAAACCTTTATTTTCTTCTCCCAATAGTGCACTGCTGGGCACACGACAATCTTCAAACCGCACTTCATTGGTCGCTGACGCTTTTTGTCCCATTTTTTCTTCGGCTTTGCCAATGACTAAACCGGGCGTGCCGGCCTCGACCAGAAAACAGGAAACGCCCTTACCTTTTTTTGCGTTGGCATCGGTCACGGCCCACACGACAAATACGCCGGCGTATTCAGCACTGGTGATAAATAACTTACTGCCGTTCAACACATAATCATCACCCTCTTTGACTGCGGTGGTGCGCATTGCCGCAGGGTCAGACCCCGCCGTCGCCTCCGTCAAACAAAAACTGGCCGCGGCAAATTCGCCACTGCAAATTTTGGGTAAGTATTGTTCTTTCTGAGCGCTGGAGCCCACGGACTGAATAATCTCTGCAGCCATATTGGTCACCGACGTTGTGACCGCCGTAGAGGCACAACCCCGGGCAATTTCTGTGATAGCCAAACTGAAGGCCACGGTGCCTGCTTCACTGCCACCGTATTCGCCGGCAACGTTTAAACCCATGAAGCCCAATTGCGCCAGCTGCTTCAAATTATCCATGAAGACCTGACCGCCCTCGGCGCGATCGATATCTGCCGCGTGGGGTGCCAGTTCAGCGCTCGCAAACTGGCGAGCGGCATCGGCGATCATTTGTTGCTCGCTGCTGAGTGAAAAATCCATAAAGACCTCTGTCTATCAGTATTAACGCCGCCATTGTGCGCTTTTTATTCAACAAACCAATGACCGATATTGACGAAAAACCTCACCAAATCGCTCACGATTGAATTTTCTGTTAAAATGCCTACTTTTCGCCATTCTCTTAAAAATCAAGACATTACGAGTTCGACCTATGGCAACCATTGGCATTCACTATGTAAAAAGCTCACTAAAAGGCGCAGAAAAACAGGGCATAGATACTCGCCCCATTCTGCGCAGGGCCCGTATTCCTGAAAAATTGCTAATGACCCACAATACCCGGGTGCACATAGACCAGGTCAGTCGTTTGTTTCGCCTCATCTGGCAGGCGCTGAACGATGAATTTATGGGTTTCACTGAAACCCCCAGCAAACCCGGCACCTTTGCCTTGATGGCCGACTGGGTGTCTCACGGCCACACTCTGGAAGATCTGCTTCGTCGCGGCATTCGCTTCTATAATCAGGTTAGCAGTGATATTCACATGGAGATGGTTTATGAGGGCGATGAAGTCTATCTGAGCACTCACTTTCGCCGACCCGAGCTCGACCCCGAACATTTTTACCTCGAGTTCTGGCACGTTATCTGGCACCGGTTTGCCAGCTGGTATCTGGGTAAGCCAATCAAGCTGCTGGCCTCTCACCTGAACTACACACCGGTGGATGCCAACGAATACAATTACTTGTTTCGCTGCCCCACCAATACACGTAAAAAACATAACCAACTGGTATTTCACCGCAGCTACCTGGACGAACCCATGATTCGCAGCCCACGCGATCTTCAGGTTTTTTTACGCCGCTCGCCAATGGACTTGCTGACCATTCCAGGTGAGGACACAAGCTTAACGGCCCAAATCAACCTGATGTTGCAACCCACAAACAACGAGGAACTCAAGCTGCCAAACTCCTTTGAGTTGGCCTCACACTTGAATATCAGCGAACAGACCTTGCGACGGCGCCTGCACGCCGAGGGCATCAGCTATCAGCAAATTAAAGACAACCTGCGCAGCGACATAGCCATTAAGCAACTGTCCAATCGCAATATGCAGATTAACGATATCGCTCGTTTACTAGGGTTTAGTGAACCCAGGGCTTTCACCCGAGCGTTTAAACATTGGAATGGCTTAACGCCCAGAGACTACCGCAATTTGCGCCACCAGAAAAATTGAATCCCGGGAAGCGGCCAGTCTCTGGTGGCCCGCTCGATCGAAATGCGCTTGTGATATCACTCGAAGATCAGGCCGCAGTGGAATATTCCGCACCTCGCGGATATGATAGCCCTATCCTCTGCCTGCAAGCCTTCAGGCAGCACAAGCAAATTGACTTCTGTATTAAATAGGTAGCCTTAATGAACACCCCTAAGAACCGCACACTGGATCGACTCGACGTTCAAATTCTAAAAACACTGCAACAGGACGGGCGCATATCCAATGTCGATTTGGCACGGCGGGTGAACCTGAGCCCCAGTCCCTGTCTGGAGCGGGTACGAAAACTGGAGTCGGAAGGTTATATTGAAAATTACTGCGCGAAACTGAATGCCTCGAAACTCAATCTCGGTATGTCGGCCTTTATCCAGGTGACACTCGACCGCACAACAGGCGATGTTTTTGATAATTTTAAACACGCACTGGTGACCATTCCCGAGGTTGCAGAATGCCACATGGTCGCAGGGGGGTTTGACTACCTGGTGAAATTGCGCATGGAAGACATGGAAAACTACCGGCGGGTATTGGGTTTATTGGTGGAGTTGCCGGGTGTTGCCCAAACTCACACCTATGTCGTTATTGAAAATGTGAAGCAGGACGAAGGCCTGCCACTCTAAGCTCAGCTAAAACAAGCTAACGCTATGAATTCTCAAGGGTCTGGATCAAATCCTGAAAGGTTTCTCGATTTGTGTCATTCAAGCCCATTAACACCCGATGGGCTTCCAACACTTTTTCTTTGACCTTGGTTTCATCCAGTTCCTGGGCGGCACTGAAATTTTGATGCCCCAGGGGTATCGGGGTAATTTCACTAGCATCGAAGTCGTGTAAGACATGGAAAATGTCACTGAAACCCATGGACTGCAGCAGTCGGTTAATGCCCGGGTTTGTGCTGACCACCACCGGGGTTTTCTGGTGTTTTTCACGAGCCAGGATAGAGATTTTAGCCATCAAACCTAGGGTGGTGCTATCGATCGCCTGCGCTTGAGTGAGGTCGAACATCACGGACAAAAAGTTATCGCTCGCAAACATCGTTTCAATAAATTGGTCAAATGAAATACACAGCGTGAGGCGAACATCGCCAATCAACTTAATTACAAAAACACCGTCATGGTCGGCCACCAAAATCTGGCCAGCTTGCATAGTCATTGCCCCTTGGACACCGTCATTATCGCAATATCGTCGGGAGCCTCACCCACAGAATCCAGCGCCAACTGATCGCGTATTACCTCTAAACTACCGTCTCCCTTGGCCAACAACTCCAGCAGATAGGCTTCTTTTTCCTGCAGCCCTTCAGGGGGCAGGATCTCCAGCACGCCGTCGGAAAAACAGGCCAGAGAAAATGCGGGGGGCAGATCCAGGGAATAAATATCCCAATTCACCTCTTTAAAAATACCCACCGGTTTACCCTGCCCCTGAAGGTATTCTGTTCTCCCTTCACTCATGAGTATAGGCATGGGCAAATGACCCGCTACTGAATAGTGTAGCTTATTCGTATGGGTATCGATGACGGCCACAAAAAACGTCAGGTGGTGATTCAGTCTTGTTGCATGCAGCTCTTCATTAATCTCTTGCAGCATGGCATCGGTGCCCACTTCAAAAGAGTGCTCATCGGCAAACAGGTCTTCATCTCTGACCATCCATGAGACCAAATGTTTCAGCCAGATGGTGACAAACGCAGAAGAGGCCCCGTGACCAGACACATCGGCAATATAAAAGGCCAGAAAGCGCTGTTTGATGTAGGCGTGATCCAGAAAGTCGCCACTCAAATACAAAGACGGCACAACATGGTGACAAATTCGGTAATCTCCACGCTCGGCCTCTTGTGGTGGCAACAGACGCTGTTGCACGTGGCGCCCGGCCAACTGGTCCCGTTCCAATATTCTGAGGTGGTCTTTTAAATCTCGGTTTGCGGCTTCCAACTGTTCGCGGTAATGCTGATTCTCTACAATAAGAGCCTTTGACTCCAGGGTCTTGCGAACCGAGTGCACCAGCATTTCCATGTCGACCACAGGCTTGATCAGGTAATCACTGGCCCCGAGCCGCAAGGCCTCCACCACATCGCTGATTACACCAGCACCGGAAATAACGATAACAGGGGTCTCTGCAGACGCTTCGTGGATGTCACGAAGCACCTGCAAACCGTCTATTACGGGCATGCGAAGATCGGTAATGACAAGGTCGGGCTGATTGCTGCGAAAGGACTCTAGGCCGGAAGGGCCATCGGCGGCCTGGAAGACCTCGAAGCCACTGTCTTCGAGGTAAACCACAATGCTTTGGCGAACGATGGTGTCATCATCAATGATGAGCAGTTTCCTGCCACTGGCTAACATCAATCGTCCTGCTTGGGGCTTAATTTAAAACGCCTACCCTACTCCCATCTATGTGAAGGCGCAAGCTATTCAAAGAGGCATTTTTGGGTTAACTTTGTACAAAGTTAGATCAGTGCGTCTATACTTTTGAAGACCCATAAGTCGTTGATAATAAGCAGATCCAACCATAGGTATTCGACCATGAACCAACCCATGCGTGAATTTAGTGAAAAACGCGATTTTATCCGAATGAAGATCGACTCCCCTGTCGACATGACCCTCGAACACGACGGCGATACGCTGTCAGGCACCTGCCTCAACCTCAGTGGTGGCGGCATGATGATTGAAGTTAACAAGGTGATCCCGGTGGGCACAGTAGTGGAAGTGACCGTCTCGTCGGGCCATGGACATAGCCCGATGTTAAAAGCTAACGCTGTGGTGAATCGCGTTACAGCCGAGGCTTCAGAAACCTGTACCCTCGGCCTCGAAATCAAAGCACTGATCGATTAGCGCCTTAGATGACGCAAGCGGGATGAAGACTAGTAGTCTTCATCCTCAAAATCATCAAAGAACTCGTCTTCAGTTACTTCGCCATCGTTTTCCAAATACTCGAGGCGCTGAAGATAGGCTTCCCGCAAGAAAGTGTATTTGTCGCCACTCAGTAGCTTTTCCAGCTCCAGAATCTCCGCCCGCGTAACAATCAGATCGACACCTTTAACCGTATTCCGCGTAGGGATATGTTCGATATAAGACGTTGGATCGGTATAAGAGTCCACCGGGAAACTGGCAACACCTCGTACACTGCTTGGGCCCAGGAAAGGTAAAACCACATAGGGACCACGCTCAACACCCCAGACAGCCAGGGTTTGACCAAAGTCTTCGCCGTCGCTCTGCTCAAGGCCAAACTTTTCAGCCACATCAAACAGGCCAGCTATGCCGAGAGTCGAGTTAATCAGAAAGCGGCCGCCGTCGTGTAGCGCCTGGCCAGGCTTGCCCTGAAGCAGGTCGTTAATCACATTGGGCACTTCTTCTATATTCCCAAAGACGTTACTCAGACCCTTTTCAAGCGGATCGGGGGTGATCGCTTTGTAGCCTTTGGCGACTGGCTTCAAAATAACGCGGGCAACGCCGTCGTTAAAATTGAAAATCTTGCGATTGACACTTTCCCAGGGATCTGAATTGAACTCCTCGTCCTGAGCGTTTACTGAGGCCGTCACAATCAGGCTGCTCATCAGCAGCAGACTTGCTTGGGCCGTTTTCCATGACACCATGTGTGCCTCCAAAAATCGATTACAAAGGAAGGTCGAAAAGCGAGCATTTTAAACACTTAAACCCTGAATTTACATAGGGTGTAATAGAGTCTTTTTCCATAAGCACATAACCAAGCTGTGCCAAGGGGCGCTTAAAGACAGTGATACTTTAAATTGAGTGACAAGACACCATTGCTGGCCGGTCGATACTCTTCGCCTTCGACCACAAATCCTGCCGGACATTCCCCGGCAATGCGTAAAATCAGTGTTTGTTTTTGTTGTTCGAGGTCTTTTGGTAATTTGATCGCGACCGCTCGGGTGTCAGCGCTCGTGTTGACGCGCGAGTCAACATGATAATCCTGGTTAGACAGGCTGCCCGCAGGTGTTTCAAGAGCCTTGGATGGCAGTTGGGCTGCGGCCTCGGCAGAGGAAGCTTTCTTCTGTGTTGAAGTTTTCCTCTGAGCTGAAGTTTCAGCTTCAGTTTGGGTGTTTTGATAGGTGCTTTGAATACTTTCTTTCGGCTGACTCTTTTTAAGAGCGCGCTGCAAGAAGTCATTGAGACCGCCACTTTCTTTGCAG
>ENA-OSET01003283-OSET01003283.1-sediment-metagenome-genome-assembly--contig:-NODE-3283-length-15016-cov-3.255640_pt1 | contig 15016 bp, 9 predicted proteins | sample MGYA00237882_ERZ534229 | MGnify/ENA primary metagenome ERZ534229 (study PRJEB26408, sample SAMN06266212) | sediment metagenome | isolation source: Hudson Canyon methane seep mesocosm | place: USA:Hudson... | reverse complement strand
TTGGATAAGACAGTAGTCAATGTGTGCAGACACTGACTTCTACACATGGCCTTCAGGCCACTGCTGGGAATTTATTAGCCGCCTTAATTTATAGCCCCGATGCAAATGGCTACATTGCTATTAAGAAAGTAGTACGAGATGCTGTAGCACACCGAATAAATCCAACTAATCAGGTCGTTGTTAATCAACTTAAAGCATTATCAGATAGTCATCTACTAATAAAAGTAAAACGAGGCCATTATTTTTATGAAGCCATCTTAGCTGAAAAAGATAGAGGTCCACTAAGTTACATTTTGATACACATAATTTGAACTTTTTCGAAGCCTATTTTACGGTAAAGAGCAACTAACAGATTTACCTTATACTTAAAAATGATAATATTGTATAACGAGTTAAGGAATAATAACTAAGTAAATATTAAAGATGTCGGTTATTTATAACCTTCGCTGTAAGGAAATTAGATGGATTATATCAATAGGTTGATAAATAACTGTGAAATAGCAAAAAGTAGTTCTCCAGTAAATGAATTTGAACTTATGGCTTTGACGGATCTCGACAAAATTAAGCATGCTATATATACAATCGAAGAAGTTGGAGGTGATATTGAATCAACATTCCTTTTGTTTTCGCAGTATAAAAAAAAGAAACGACGGATGTGTGCTAAATTAAATGCCCCATCACAAGTTATGTATGTTGGTTCATCAACAACCGGTGTGCGTAAAAGAATTGAGCAGCATATTGGTGATGGACATAAATCAACTTATGCTATTCATTTGAAATATTGGTTTACTGGAAAATATAAAATCACCATTAAACAATATGACGTAACTAGTGATGTTCTTCAAATTATTGAAGATGATTTGTCTGATCAATTAAAACCTGCTTTTGGCAAGCGGGGTGGCAATAACAAATGAAGTTATTCAAAATCATCAACCCATAATTTAGGTATATAGATGAAATCACCCAAAACAGTAAAAGCTCTTGAACAACTTGGACGAGTGCAGTTATCAAAATCATTCTTTATGCGTGATTTTATGTACTCTGAAATCTCTCAAATTGAGAAGATCCCTAACATTCCTGATAACCCCGACTTAGCAATAGAAGCAGGCAAAGCTCTTTGTGAAAATATATTGGAACCCATACAAGATGTATTAGGACGTATTTGTATTAGATCTGCTTATCGTTCTTGTGCTGTTAATGCGAAAGGTGCTGAAAATAAGAATCAATATAGTTGTGCTAGAAACGAAGCAAATTATGCAGGTCATATATGGGACATGAAAGACTCGGATGGTTTTATGGGGGCGACTGCCTGCATAGTAGTGACATCATTTCTCCCTTACTATGAAAAGACCGGTGACTGGCAAGCACTAGCTTGGTGGATCCACGATAATATCCCGGCCTATTCTTCAATGTATTTCTATCCTAAACTGGCAGCATTTAACATCTCGTGGCATGAAAATCCAGCTAAGAAAATCAATAGTTATGTAGAGCCTAAAGGATGTTTAACGAAGCCAGGCATGGATAATCATTTGGTTGACCACCAGGATGTATATAAAGGATATCTTGGCACTCTTAGGTAAAAAGGAATAATAGCTTGTCTATATGACGTTATGTGTCTTATAGGTAGCCTATGATGCATTAAAAAGATCAGGGAGAAGAAGAGTGGCTTTTTTATCACTATTAGATAGTAGGGCAAAACCTAAAGGATCGCGTGATCCATTAGGTTTCGAGCAGGTCTGGACATATTTTGGTCGTAAAGTAGTCGGTAACTTGACCACTATTACATCGTCAGTAGAAAATTTTGCTGTCGCCTTACTAGGGTTTCACTGGGCTCATCAATTAAATGCTCATTTATCTGATGAGGATAGGCATAAAGCAATAAGACATTCTTTTCTGCGTTATGAACAAGTTGCTGGGTACCTTAGGAAATCTCACCCTAACTCAGTAATGGGGATTTTACGCGTTACGCAACGGTTTGAAGATTCTCAGATCCCATTGGGCGTCACTACTGAGGCAATGATACTCAGCGACCAAGTGAGTTATGGTTTATGGGGACTATATTCTGATTCAATGAGAAATTCAGGATTGGTCGAAGGCAGTGACAGAATAATTACACCTAGTGCCAAAGAAATTGCCGAGCTGATTGAACGTCATTTGGACGTTGAAGGCTTAAAGTCAGTTCTTAATCAAAATTATCTTAGCCAATCCGATATTGCTCAATATTCTGATTCTTTTTATGCTGCGGTTAACCATGAAACTGTGGTTGATGAACTTGTTAATTTGCTTCTTACGGGTACAGACAGAAAAGGAATTCAGGCCGAGCTATGGCAACACACACAAGCGTTAAACACCTCTGGTTTATTGCCTACTGAAAGAAAAAGCTGGTTAGGTGACTTCATTACCAGAATCCAAGATAAAGATGTATCACCTGATCTGAGAAGCCAATTAACTAAAATTAGTGACGTTGAGCGAGTGCTTGTTGCAATAAACAACATACTCCAATACCTGAGAAGCCAAAATGGTTCTAGTATCGAAGATATAGTCATCAAACTAGAGGAACAAGCTTATAGCTATATGCATCTTCCAACTATTTTGCCTATAGATGACTTCCCAAGGAAATCGTATATTGAAGCGACCTTAGTAGCATTGAAATCTAATGACTATCGAATGGCAATTGATCACATATTGGAATTAAACAAAGTTGTTATGCTGCAAAGAGGCGGGGCTCCATGGCTCAATCGAGTAGCTGGAGGCTCGTTAAGCGTTAAGGTGCCGACGGAAGGTAAAATTCTTTTAACTCAGCAACAATTAGAATCAAATTGGGATTATGATTACTTTCTATCGTCATACCTCACATTAGCAACAAAGTTTTTGAAGCGAGAGCAACATGGATAGTTATACTATTTCAGATGAGCTATTAACAAAAATTTCTGGCCAAAAAGTAACTGCCGCTGTATTTACTACCTACACATTTGAACCTGACTTTTTTGAAATTGATGTAGTACCATTACTTTTAGATCAAGAGCAGTCATTTTCTACAGATGAACGAATAAAAACCTTACAAGTTAGAGAGTCGTTAAGAGAATCAGGGCTAGAAATAGATGTTTTTTACGACTTAAACGTTGGTCGCCAGAATATAGAGCATTCTCCAGCGATGGAGTATTTGTGCCACGGTGTTAACATAGGTGGCAGTGCCTTTCATGCTAAAAATACTTATTTACTGGTAGAGGATCCTGAGGGAAATCATCACCTCCTTATGTGCGCCGGTTCCAACAACCTCAGTCGGTCAGGATGGTGGGAAAATATCGAAGTAGCTCACTGGATTGTGATTTCGTCAGATTCAGACAGCTCAGTGATAGCAGACGTTATTAGTGATGTTGAATGGCTTATTTCACATACATCAACAACTGGCAGCACTGCATTAACCTCAATTCAACGTTATTTAGCGCAAGCAAACATTACTAAAAGTGATGGCTTTCCCATCTACATGGGGATGCAGAGGCAATCTTCAGTATTTGATTTTTTTGAGCAGCACTTAAGGACAGAGTTTCTTATTGGTGATGTCTGTCATCTGGAAATTATATCGCCTTTTTTTGCAGACTCACCCGATAATCGATTGCATGATGAATTCATGGAAAAGCTACCTATTCAAGATATAACTATTCTGTTACCTGCCGATCAAGAAAAAACAGCATTATGCGAGCAGGACTATTTTGAAGCTATTCATCAGGCAAATAATATCCAGTGGGGACAATGGCAACCCAATATCGGTAAACAAATCGGTCTCAGCAGTGATTTGTTTCGACGATTGCATGCCAAAGTTTATCATTTTTATACTGATACTCAATCCTGGCTATTCATTGGCTCAGTTAATTTTAGTCATAAAGCATTTGGTTATCATGTGAATAAAGCGAATGTTGAAAGTGGTTTTCTTATCAAGTTAGATTATGTTCAGCCATTATTAACACCGCTAGTGTCAAATCAGGCACCAATTCGATTTCAACCACCTAAGCACGATCAATCCGCAGCTATTGATGATGAGCTTCTATTGTCTATTCCTGAAATTCACCTCTGTTATGATTGGCGAACGAATGAACTGTCAGGACGGTGTTCTGAAGATAATCATTTGAAGATCCAGATCATTAATCATGAACAACAAGCCGTTACCACGCCATGGTTACTAACCAGTGAAACCAATTATTATCAACATGATGATCAAGCATTAGACTCACTACGTGAGCTTTTGAAAAACGGTTCATTAGTTACTGTAGTGGGTATAGAGCTGAGTGGTAATACTGATTTTCCACAGCACACAGTCATGCTTCAGCAAGTTGGCTGGTCTCATAAACCCATTGAACTACCTAATCTAACGACAGAACAAATCATTGCTATCTATGCAGGTATGAGTCCTGAAAGACGGCTTATGTTGGTGAAAAATGCTCAGATAAAAAAACTACTAATTGAAAACCTTGCTGGCGAATTAAACAGCTACGATAGCGATCTTGTAGCAGATAGTTTTTTTTGTGAATATGCTGAGATATTCCATGCATTCAAAGTATTTAAAAAGCGATTGTTGGCAGAATTAGAGAGCGGTAATGAAATACAGCTAGATTATTATCTGACAGGACAGGGACTCGATAGTTTACCCATACTCTGTGTAAATGCAGTAGATGACAGTGATGATGATTGGTCTGCAGTAACAAGCTATTTATTGTTACTTTTGATTAATGAGATTTATCAAGATCCTGATTTCATTGACCGACTCAATGTGAAAATTCAAACCGCTGCAATAGTCGCATTAATTAACGATATTAAAGCTAAAATCATACTGGATGGCAGAACTGAACTACAGAGGCAGTCATTTTTTATCTGGTTTGAACAACAGTTTTATACACAGTATTCAACTAACACGTTGGAGGATGCAGTATGAAGCCTCTAGATATAAGCACCGCAAGACAGTTAATTGACTTCTCTGGTGGAGAAGAGGCTCTTAAGTCATTAGGTGAAATGCAACTTGAAGGGGCCGTAGCACTACATAATATAATTGCAGATCCTGATGTTGGTATGGGGTATTTGGCCGATGAGGTTGGTATGGGAAAAACCTATATTGCACTGGGTGTTGTAGCACTAATGCGTTACTTCAATCCATCACTGAGAGTGCTATACATTTGTCCTAGCCGAAATGTGCAAGAGAAATGGCAACGAGAATATCTTAGCTTTATTAAGTTCAATGTTAATGTTAATCAATTCAAGATCCGTACTGTATCTGGTCAACCTGCTGCACCCTATATCAACTGTCGTAATGTCCAAGAGTTAATAACGATGTCTGCATCAGGTAATTATACTGATTTCTTTATTGGCAAAGATAGTTTTAGTCTCAGCCTTACTGATGATGAGAATCAGTGGAGAGAACGCTTAAAGTCTTTACGTGAATTAGTACCAGCCTATGAATGGGATGGTGTTATTTCAGACAAAATGGACGTTAAAAAGCAATATGCACGCGTTTTAAACTATATTTTACCAACGTTTGATCTGGTCGTTATTGATGAAGCCCATAATTTCAAACACGGTTTTGAAACCAGTGACCGAAATAAAGTACTTTCTAGAGTACTAGGCTTTTATGATTCAGAAAATTTTGTACCTCGGGTTCGTAATGCACTGCTACTGTCGGCAACACCTTATGATCGGAATCTTCTTCAGTTGTATAACCAGTTAAAACTAGTTGGTAAGCACGAATTATTACCTGAGCCAGAGCAACTTCAACCTCAAGAGGCTAAACATTATCTAAGAAGGTTTATGGTCAGGCGGCTTAACCAATTAGAAATTAATGGCATACCTCATACTCGAAACATGTACCGCATTGAACATCGTAAGGGTGAAAAGGCTGAGATTGCTCTTGTCTCCGATGAACAAATGCTTGTTACGGCCTTAGTACAAAAGAAAGTAGGGGAGAAATTAGACAAAGCGGGGAGTACATCCTCATTCCAGACAGGAATGTTGGCATCATTTGAGAGTTATAGTCAGACAGCTAAAACGGAGCGAGTATCCTTTGATGAGGTTGAAGAAGGTAAGCAGGTTGAAGATGCCCAAGATCGCCAATTAGTCGATATATTGTCATCGACTTATCAAGACAGTGGTTTAGGTCGAACGTTACCTCATCCGAAAATGGATCAGGTTTCGAAACAACTTAATGATGAAGTTATTCATCATGGCCGTAAACAACTAGTCTTTGTTCGCCGTGTAAAAAGTGTAGCCGAATTAAAGGAAAAGCTGGACGACCAGTACAATAGATGGCTGCATGATTACATAACCGATTTCTGTACAGATCATAAAGCGTTAGCATCCTTGTTTAATGGTTTATTTGAGCAATATTTTTCTGAAAGCAGAACGAGAGATAACGATATTTCAGAAGGTGAGTTTCAGGAAGGTAAAGCTGACGAGGAAGAAGTGGTACAGCCGCCAAAAAATGATACGTTTTTCTCATGGTTCTTTCGCGGGGAAACTAAGGCTTCTGTAGACAGTTATACAACGCCGGATTTATTAAGAAAGGCATTAACGGCTAAAAACCAGAAAAACTCTTTGTTAATGGAGGTTAACTGGGCGCAGGAGATATGCCGTTATCATAACGCTGATCTCTCATTTTTACTCGCTGAACATCAGGCTGAAATCTCAGAATCCATACATCAATTTTTAAAACATACGCTGACTACACCAGACTACATTTATTTATATCGTGCTTGTCAGGCTGGTTTTGTAAATTGGTATCGTATTCATTCTGGAATTGAAGGGTATTCTGATTTAGTCACATACTTAGAACCGGTCACAAAGCCTGATATGGAAGGGCATCAGTTAAATGATAATGAGATCAAAGATTATTTAAACTTTGCCACTTTCTATACTGAAATAGAGGCGGCTGGTCTCAGCGATAAAATCTTGCCGCTTAAAAGTGTTCTAATTAAAAGTATTTCAATGACGATAATATCACTACGGTCTTATTAGATAAGTTAGATGTGCATTTACACCTGATTAGTATCTGCCTGAGAACAGGGCATGGAATCATCGATCTCTACCTAAATCGTATTATGTACGGTAATACAACTAAAAGTGGTGAAGACTTTAACCAAGAGTGGGTAGGACATTTTGTTAAGCAATTATCATTGCAAGACCCTGATAGCCTAACTACATATAGAGAGTTATTGTTACTGGCACAGCAACTGGATTTGATTATAAAAACGAATATTCCTCAAATATTCGATCTAGCTAGACCCGCAAGAAGAAAATATTTAAGTTCACAAATGAATCCCATTTCACCCATCATCGGTGCCACGGGTGAAACGTATAACATTCGGTCAGCACAAGCTAGAAAATTTCGCATGCCAGGCTATCCGATGATTCTTATTTCCACCGATGTATTTCAGGAGGGCGAAGATCTCCATACTTTCTGTGATAGTGTCACACACTATGGTATTTCAGGTTCTCCCATCAGCATCGAGCAGAAGATAGGTCGTGTTGATCGCGTTAACTCTATGGCTCAACGACGATTACTAAGTTATAAAAAAGAACAGATTGATGTTTCGGCACTTATTCAAGTTACTTTTCCTTATGTGAAACAGAGTATCGAAAGGCTACAAATAAGTCAGGCATGTCGAAACATGAATGCATTTATTTCATCTTTGCACGAATTGGGGGGAGATAAGACAAACATACTCGATATTATTGATCTCGAAACATCACTTAGAAATCAGTCTGAAATTCCAGATCAAATAAGAGCGTTTTTAAAAACACCCTATCAAGTGGATAGGACGATTCTCAAAGGTGATGCAGAACTCGAACTCGTTGACAAAGGAGCCCTAAAAACACTCGAAATAATTCAACATATTCAATCATTACTGTTTCAGTTATGTGGAGTGAAAATCGATCTTAACTCATCCACCTCACAGTACACGAATAGTACAGGTACATTTGAAATCAAACTTGATTCTGCTCGTACAGGTGGGTTTCCTACCTTATCACTAACCATCGGATCCTTAGACAATGATTATGTCATGGGCACAAATGATCTTGAGAAAGCGATGTGTGAATTAAGCTGGATGACTCCACATCGAATTCAAGCAGATGAAATAGCAACGGGCCGATATAAGCTAAATCGCAATGTTGAAATATTAGTGGGTGATGAAAACCTTACACAATTGAACGATATTCAAGATGCATTTAATCGACTCACGGATAGCCATGAACTTAATTATACCTACCCATCAACGCCTAAAATCATTGGGTATTGTCAAACGTTAGTGATGGAAGGGATAAAAGTTTTTAATACAAAAACGACTATCAAGTTAATGCAACAAGACACTAAATCTTCATTGGATCTGGAATATGTATTTACACACGATGCAATCACCAGAAAGCATGTCGTTAGCATTTACGAAGATGATGGATACTGTATTTTTGTTACTAAAGCGGTATCAACACACAAACTCGTTGAATTAAAGCGTCAACGAGAGCAGAAGATAATACATTCAACGTGGCAAAGAAATTCAGATACTGATATTGTCGAGTTTTTATTAGATCCTGATGGCGATATCAGTGGTCGAATCATTCACCCGATATTAAGTCTAGATTATGATGAATTTGTATTTTGTGCCTATATACTTGCTGCACAAGCTGATAGATTGGAATATATATTTAGTGAACGTGATGAATTTTAATTATCAATGATACGATTTGATATTTAGTTATACAGAGTAGGGATACGGCATGTTAAATAAAAATATAAATTTTATATTAGTTCCAGATTCAAATGCTCGACGAAGAGTTTTAACTACACTTGTTCAATCTGGAAATAGTGTTGGAGTCATGGTCGGAACTTGGACAGAGTTACTTGTTCAGGTGACAAATGATTATCAAATCGTTATGCCTGACAATGATTGGGCTGATGATTTAAGAAGTGTTATTGCTGGTATGTCAGGTGCCTTTTGGGCGAAGAGTTTTTTAGTTGAACCAGATGAAACATCTAAAATTATTGAAAGTCACATTAAAGAACTTCTTGCTGCCACATTATTCTCAAAGGTACAGAAAACATCAGATAGTAAACCGAGTAATTTAAGAGTATCAAAAATACTAGCAGATCTTGAACAGGTTATCGGCCAACTAGGTGACAATATACCTAGTGACCTATTTATCGTAGGGAACGTGATATCTAAAGTTGATAATCCGTCACGTAGGATTAGGATCTACCATGAAGAAAGTTATCCTAAACTTTCCATCTGGCAATCAAACTTTATTGATGTAATGAATAGTAATATTGATAGTGAAGAGATAGATCATTTTAGAAAGATATTAATACAGGAAAGTACCCGTAATAGTGCAATTGAGTCAACATCCCTTGGGCATATACAAAGAAATTTATATAAAACAGGTCGCTCTGTTGAGCTTGATCATAGTATTCAATATCTAGGCGTAAGGGACTATTTGGAAGAAATAGAAGTTGTTGCTGGAATAATTCAGAACAAAATAAATAATGATCCAAGTTTGACGTTTTCTGATTTTGGCATACTTATTCCTCAGGCTGATAATTATGTCCATGCACTTAATTCTATATCTAGTATGGCGGGTATTCCAATGTCAGGACTGCCCCATGTTACTTATTTGAGGGACGTTGCAAGGGAAACGATTTTAAATTTTCTTGAATGCCAGAATAAACCAGCTCCTGCAATGGCGATAGCCGAGTTATTGACTTCATCTATGATGCCATGGTCTGAGCAAACAGGTATTGATCTTGCTCAACAACTAATGGATGGCCGTTACGAATTGTCGTTACCTACTTCTTCGTCTGATATTGATAAGCAAGCATTATCATTAATTTTTGAGATCTATGATTCACCGGCTCAATTAGTGAGTGCCTTAGAGAAGCTGAAAGAAGTTATCCTAGCGTCAGCAGCATCACTTTATCAAATTGATCGTGCAAATGAGTCAATTGATCTATTAATTCAATCTATATCTAATAGTGAACAACTCAAGTTAGGAGAGTTGAGCGCTTTGATAAAACCGGCACAAATCAAAGAAGAATATACAGGTGATTTTTATAAAGAAGGGGTCAGTATATTTATAGAGACACAAGAATTATGGCGTGGTTGCAAACATTTACTTATTCTTGGATTCAACAGTAAACATTATCCTTCACAAGCAGGATTTTCACCTGTTTTTTCAGATGATGATGTAGAGCATCTTAAAGATAATGGGATCCAGCTACAATCTCGTAAAAATACTAATCTACTTTATCTTAATCGTTTCTTACGACAATTAAGTACTTGTTCAGATAGTTGTACATTTTTAATACCAAGACTAAAGGCTGATTCATCTAGGTTATATCCTTCTGAAAGTTTGGTTTATATGCATAGCTTGTTAAAAGGTTTTGATGAACCTGAAGCGATGATACTTGATTTAGATCTGAAGGGTGATCTGCTAAAAACTCACTCAGTATTTATCCGAAATGATTTACCTAAACAGTATTCATGGAAACCAAAATGTGAAGATCTTGATTTAAATATTGATTTGCTAACGGTATCCAATAGAGGGAGAGAGGGACTAAGGCCACTATCTCCTTCGAGAATGGAAGATTTAATGGTATCTCCACTTGCATGGTTACTTTCATGGCTTGATCTAGAGCCAAAGGGATGGAAGCCAGATGAACCTAATGTTTTGATACTTGGTAGCCTAGCTCATGGTGTTTTTGAAGATTTATTCCAACCAAAGAAAGTGCTTCCAACACAGGAATATATATCAGAACAAGTTGAGGGCTTACTCAACCTACAGCTTCAGAAAATAGCTCCATTTATGTTGTTACCTAAATGGGATATAGAGCGTCATAAGTTAGTTGATGATATTACAATAAGCGCCAAGACATGGTTGACTATCCTCATAGGGCTTGATGCCCGGATTGTAGATAATGAAATCTGGCTAAAAGGAGAATATGCCGGTGTTCCTATTCATGGGCAAGCCGATAGTATTTTACAGCTTTCAAATGGTCAACTTATCATTGTCGATCATAAAAAGGCAGGAGTTAGCAACCGTAAACCTCGGATGGAGAAGGGGTATGATTGCCAAGTGTCACTATACCGAGAAATGTTAAAAATGGGGCTTCCCAAACCCCATGACGATCTGAATAAAGATAACGTTGAAGTTTTGTATTACCTAATGAACGGGCAGCGGGCGATATCGGAGAAGGGAACCTCTAGTAACAAGTCCATCCCTGGTTGGATAACTGTAGATAACGATGTTTCCATCAATGCTATGGAGTTGATTAAAAAAAGAATTGCACAAATCCGTAAGGGAAGTATTCACTTGAATAAAGACACTGATGAACAGTTTTATAATAAAACAGCTGGATTCAAACCTTATGCACTCGATAAAAGTCCTTTGATTTCTTTATTTATGATCGAAGACACTAGTGAGGTACAGGAATGAGTATACCTTCTCTTACAGTCATACCAGCAGGAGCTGGATCAGGTAAAACCTATACCATACAAAAAACTATCGCCCAGTGGATCGATGACGGAGATGTAAGTGCTGATCGTATTGTTGCTGTTACCTTTACAGAAACAGCTGCAACAGAGCTAAAACAACGTATTAGTGCCGAATTGATAGAAAATAATAAACTTGAAGAAGCTAGGAAGCTCGACCAATCCTATATATCAACCATTCATGGGTTTGGTATGCGTTTAGTGACAGAGTTCGCATTTGATGCTGGTATTTCCCCATCACCTAGACTGTTGAATGAAGATGAACAAAAAGAAATCATTAAAAAAGCATTAACAAATACATCTAGAGCTGAAGATATAAGTAAATCATTGAGTTCTTTTGGATATTCATTTGACTTTAATTCAAAGAAAAGTGCCGAAGATGCATTTAGAACAGCAGTATTAAGTGCAGTTAACTTATTACGGACACTTGGTTGGAGCTCTAATAGCGATTCATTGGTTGAGGATGCTAAACAATGGTTGCTCAATGCTTGTCCAAATGTGGAAGAAAATGAGGCTTGGTTAAATACGAGTCTACATAGTGCTGTTGTAGCACTACTAGATGCTTTTCCAGAAGGCCTTGCTGAAGACTATGGTATCAATAAAGCGGCAAAAGAAAACTTTGTTGATGATTTTGTTAATTTGACAAAAGCTAAAGATATTAAGCAATTAGAAACGGACTGGGGGCTATGGCGAGAATTACAAAAGATACGAATCAAAGTTAGTAAGGTTAAGCTACCAGATGATTACATTATATTAGCTGAAGCAGTTATTACTGCTGCTAAGAACTTGAGGATTCATCCTGGTCCTCTAAGTCATGAAGTGACACACATTAGCGGGTTACTAGGTGCTGCCGAAGAAGTTTTAGAGCGCTATGAACACTCAAAAAGAGAGGCTGGATTAGTCGATTATACGGATATGATTGCCATGGCAGTACACCTATTAGGCACATGTAACGATGTCTTTGACACGCTCAAAGAACGAATAGATTGCGTTATAGTTGATGAGTTTCAGGATACTAACCCATTACAGTTTTCATTGGTGTGGATGCTAACAGCCGCTGGAATCCCCACATTAATTGTTGGGGATGTGAAACAAGCTATTATGGGGTTCCAGGGAGCTGATCCTCGTTTATTTGAGTCAGTACAAGAAGCTAACAGTGATGTTTTAGCACCTTTAGATAGGAACTGGCGAACACAACAGCCTTTAATGGATTTTCTCAATGATGTGAGTTCCGGCTTATTTCCTCAAAAATACCAACGCCTCACACCTAAGATTCCTCCGGCTAAATTGAAGCCTCTTATTATTGTTGAATTTGACGGGAAATCAGAAACAGGGCTAACGAAGTCCTTGTGGTATGCATCACATATCACTGAGCAGATTTCAGTTTTGTTGACCGAATCAAGTACTCAAGTAAAAGATAGAAAAACTGGAGCGATGAGAAAAATAGTTCCCAGTGATATTGCCATATTAGCTCCAACACATACTTTATTATCAACATATCGTGATGTATTGGCTGCCTATGGAATTAGAGCTAACATTCAGCAAGACGGCTGGTATGGTAGCCGTATTATTCAGTTGATGTTGGCTGTTCTATCTTGGATCTCAGATAGTAGTGATCGGCATGCAGCATTGTATATCTCAGTAACTGAATTAGGCTCATATTCTTTAGAAGATGCATTAAGTTACTTTGTTGATGATAAATTACCTCCTGATCCTATATTAGAAGCATTGAATGCATGTCGCCAAGAAGTAGGGGACATTTCAGTACCGGATATACTAGGACGAGCGATGGCAGCCTTAGATATTTATAGTACAGTTTTAAGTTGGCCCGACTCTGAACAGGTACGTGCAAACCTATTAAGGCTACAAAATGAATCATACGAATTTGTTATGACTCATAAAGAGACCTTGGCTAGTGCTGGATTTTATGGTTCAGGACTCCAGACATTCCTCTCTTGGCTTGCAGAAAAAGAAGATGAAGATGAAGATGATAAACAACCACCACCATCGGTTGTTGATGAAAATGCAGTTGTATTAAAAACATGGCATGCATCAAAAGGATTGGAGTGGCCTGTTGTTGTCGTTGTTGGGCTTTATAAACAGGTGACACCTAAGTTGCCTGACTTATCTATTGGGTATCATTCTTTTACTGATCTCGGCAAAATACTTAAAGAGGCACATATTAAGTTTTCCCCCAAATTTGATGATCCTATTAGTCGTGAAGAGTTCAGTGCTCCATTATTGGAACAAGCCATACAGGAATCAAAGCGGCTTTTGTATGTTGCATTGACACGAGCTAGAGAGAAACTAATATTGGAGTGGCCATCTCATTTGGAAACATCGAAGGCGCTACATCCCCATTACTGGAAAGTATTAAGTGATGCATCAGAAATGCATATTGATAAGGATTGCATGCAAGTAAATAATGTTGCCCACACTTGTAAAGTTGTTCGCACAGATGAGTCCTATCCTGACAGCTATATGCCTGGGAAAAATAGTGTGGAAGAGCCCCGTAAACATTATGGTCGGGTCGCACTGGAGACTGTTGAATATGTAGGTGATTTGACTGCATCCTTTTCATCTCCATCGCAAATAGAGCATGCCTCCACCAAGTATAATATTGACACTGAGACAGTGACTTATGGCGATGGGGTCAATTTAGATCTTGATTTATCTCCAACTGAATATGGTGATTTCATTCACCGTTGCTTCGAGTTACTTCTAGGTGGTAGTTGCTCAATGAATGATCTAGAAGCCATAACGGGGTTAAAACTAACGGATGACTATAAAAATATTCTTGGACATAATGTCATATTGTTTAAGGATTATTTAGATAACTATTTTCCAAACAGCAACTGTCTCTATGAAGTTCCTGTGACAGGTTTAGACAAAACAGGCACCGTTATTACTGGAATTATGGATTTGCTAATTGAATCTGATGATGGGTATTGGATCATTGATCATAAATCAGATCGGACCAATAATTTGGATGAGTCATTCGCAACACACCTTCCACAGTTAATGACATATGCAACGCTATTAGACGGCGTAGAAGGTAAAACCGTGCTTGGTGTAGGAATTCATTGGGTTCGAACAGGTGAGGTAACTGTTCTAAATAAACTATGAAATTAAAGAGTAACGGCGTATTTCATGATCACTAAAAGCTAAGGGCGTTTTAGACTTTGAATAAGTTTGGACCAATATCGATGAAATTGCTCTTTATTTTATAATGTTCTGAAGGCGATTTAGTCGCAAGTAATAATTGCGACACAAGATGTCGCATTTTCTTGGTATATTAACTAGCAGTGCAATGTTATGGATAATCGGTATAGTACAAATTATTCATAGGGTTGTATTAATTTAACAAGACAGGGTAACCCAGGTCACAGTTCAGTTTATTGAACAATACCTTCCACGATAGCCCAGTTATCTGCCAATACAATAAGATCGTCCCCTTCTTTAACCTTATAGGATATTTCTTCAGCCGTATTAGG
>ENA-OSET01003280-OSET01003280.1-sediment-metagenome-genome-assembly--contig:-NODE-3280-length-15022-cov-7.431248_pt1 | contig 15022 bp, 17 predicted proteins | sample MGYA00237882_ERZ534229 | MGnify/ENA primary metagenome ERZ534229 (study PRJEB26408, sample SAMN06266212) | sediment metagenome | isolation source: Hudson Canyon methane seep mesocosm | place... | reverse complement strand
AACTTCCCATACCCAAGTAATCCGCTTCCGGCATAAACCACTTCACCGCTGGCTGCTGAAAATACTGAATCACCTAACTTACCGGCAATGTCGATACCCTTATTAACTTTGCCTGTATTAGAGTATGTGGCAATAATCAGGCCAAGATGAGGCCATCGCCATTTTACACCCTTGACGCTCTTTGTTTTTCTGCTACTAGATGTATTTTTGCTGGGGGTCGAAGTAACCTTACTTGTTGTAGGGCTTATTTTTTTCTTCGATGTTTTGCTTTTTGATAGAGAGGATTTATGTGCACCAGTGGAAACCGTGCCGCGAAGGTCTAATCGAATCCGCTGCCCGTATTTAATGGTATAGGGTGGTTTAATTTTATTTGCAGAAGCCAACTCCTTGTAATCTCTGCCGTAGCGCCATGCTATAGAATATAAGGTCTCACCTTTCCGCACGGTATGAGCACCAAAATAAACAGGAGGATTGAAGTTTTGATCACTATATATTTCGTTTGTATTACAAGCAGATAAAAGAAGCGAGAAGACTGATATGAACAAAAAACGAAGCAACAACGCATTAAATCGCCGATAAAAAAAGTAGCTAGTTGAATATTTATTAGTCGTTTTTAGTCGATACACAATAATTTTATATACTATTAATTAATTTACATATACCAATACAGTATATAAGGATTCAATCAATATTAAGAAACTGCGCTAACCTATTATTCTAGCAAACTATTTTAATTCGGCCATAATGTAAAAATGGTTACCTTTTCTTTTTCGTGTTACTAAACGGAACACCATAAAGTAACACACAGTTCACATTTTTAGTGTCGACTACGCCCTCTACTCAGCACGATCTCGACCTAACCGCTCCAATAACAAAACAACAACAATGCCACACATAAGAGAAACAATAGCCAAACCAAGGTAAGCGGAATGCCCGGTTAATATCTCATATTGCTCAGGTAAAATATTATTTTGAAGAATCGGCACCTGCTCTCCATGACTATTCAGTCGAAAGCTTATGGTTTCTTTCCATGGCCATACTTTATTAAGCGCGCCAATCATAAAGCCTGTTAAGACTAATAAGGTATAGTCATGAAAGCGTTTAAATGCCCACGCCAAGATATTAGCAATAGTAAGAAGCCCGGCCACACACCCTGCGGCAAAAACAGCGAGCACTGCTACATCCAGCGACTTAACTGCATCTAAGATGAAACCATACATGCCAAGCAGCAATAATATAAAGCTACCGGATATACCGGGAAGTATCATTGCACAAATAGCCAGGCAACCGGCAAAGAACACGTTAACGGTAGTCGCTTCAACCTCTGCTAACGAAGCATTCCCTAGACTCCAGGCAACCGCGACCCCTACTATAATAGGTAGTGCATTCATTAAGCGCCAGACTTTAACTTGCTGACTCACATGCCAGACAGACGCCAACACAAGCCCAAAGAAAAATGACCATAACATTTCAGGATAAGCGACCAGCAGATAGCTAATTAATTTAGCCAGCGTGAAAACACTGAAAAGTATCCCTGAAAATAGAGTGAGTAGAAAAGTGCCATTAATTGAGTTCCACGCAGCTGCAAACCCCTGATCCTTCAAGATGACAATGGTTCGCCATGAAACAGACTGAATTGAATTGATAAGCTCTTCATATATACCAGTAATAAAGGCAATGGTACCCCCTGATACTCCAGGAACTATATCCGCTGCCCCCATGGCTGCACCTTTAAAAAACAACAATGCTTTTTCTTTACTCAAAATTAATCCTTTCTAGTTATCGGATCACACCACCAAGAAGCGGCACAAAATATACTGGTTCAATCACTCTGTGATCAAAATTATTCCCTCTACGAGTAACGACCGTAAGTTCCTGCTTATCTCCACCCACGGGAATAACCAAGCGACCGCCGTCAGCAAGCTGTCTCAACAAGTCTTCAGGTATTTCACTGGGTGCTGCAGTTACAATAATGCCATCAAAAGGGGCTGCTTCTGGCCACCCCATACCACCATCCGCATGACGGGTTCTAACATTACGCAAACCTAACTGTCTTAAACGCTGCTTTGCTTTCTCCTGCAGAGGTCTGATTCGCTCTACACTAAAAACCTCATTAACTAACTGAGCCAGAACAGCTGTCTGAAAGCCTGAACCTGTCCCCAACTCAAGCACTCGCGAGGGTTTTGACTCAAGTAAAATCTCAGTCATCCTTGCAACAATATAGGGCTGAGATAAGGTTTGATTATGCCCAATAGGCAGTGCCGTATCTTCATAGGCTCTATGCGCTAATGCTTCATCAAGAAAAATATGTCTGGGCGTATCTGCCATGATCTCCAACACATCTTCATTCTTTATGCCTTCATCCCGAAGTCTTTGTACCAAGCGCATTCTTGTACGCCTTGAGGTCATCCCTATCCCCTGTAAATGTAATGACTGGTTCACTTCATCCCCTTAAGCCAGTGGTTTATATCACTGATTGCATCATAGCAAGTCATGTCTATATGTATGGGTGTTATTGAGACATAACCCTGTGCGACTGCATAAAAATCGGTTCCTTCCCCTGCATCATCTCCTTCGCCTGCTGCGGCAATCCAAAATCTATCCTTACCTCTTGGGTCTTTTACTTTTTGAGGTGCACCGCTTTGTTCACGATGCCCAAGCCGGGTGACCTGAAACCCTTTTAATTCATCGAATGGTCTATCGGGTACATTAATATTCAATAGGGTTCTGGGCCCTACTGACAATTGAGCTTTACTAGCCAGTAGTTCTGACACAACCTTGGCGGCCGTTGAATAGTAGTTATTGCCCGAGTTAACCAAAGAAACGGCTATTGCTGGCTGTGGTAAAAAACGCCCTTCCGTTGCAGCGGCAACCGTACCAGAATAAATAACATCATCCCCTAAATTGGCATGACTGTTAATTCCTGAAACCACTCGATCAAACTCAATATCAAAAAGGCGATTAATTCCCAGGTGAACACTATCCGTAGGTGTACCATCAATACAGGCAAAACCATTTTCAAGAAACATAGGATGCAAAGGACGGTTTAGCGTGAGGGAATTACTGGCGCCACTATGATCTCTGTCAGGAGCGGCGACCCTTGTTGTTGCAATCTGTCTTAACTCTTTTTCCAGTGCAATAATACCGGGAGCATTAACGCCATCATCGTTTGATATTAATAGATTCATTATTTTTTTTCTTTTGCTTTTATTAGAGCAGCAGGGCGACTAATAAGTACGTTCAAAAACCCGGTAATCAACCACCTCAGTGAGTAAGGCGGTGGCAAACGAGCCCGTTGGTAATAAAAATTCGAGTTCGAGTGTATTACTCTCTAGTCTCCATGTCATATTTTTTGGCACAACAGCCAGTAAACGCTCTTCCATTTTTAGGCGATTTGCATAGAGCCCTTCGGCTAACACGGTATATTCTTCAAATATCTGCTGCTCAAGTGAGCTGCACCCAATATGATTATCATCATGATCCCTTGGGAGCTCGCCATATAGCGGACCAGAAGTAGGCGCGTCTAGCCAGCTATTATTTTTAATTCGCTCTGCAAGCACTCGATTGTATAAAAAGGAGCGAGCAGCCGAGAGGTAAAACCCTCGTTTGTTTTTTGGCGCTTTAAAACGGCGTTCAAACATAGCAACCGCTTTATCTAAGTTAGCGCCATTACGGCCAAAACGCTGCTCTCCAAAATAATTAGGGAATCCTCGTTCTTTTACTTGAGTCAGTGCGGCTTCTAACTCAGCCATATCACCTTCAAGTTCGCGAACACACAGTGCAAACCGGTTTGCCTGATGCTCTCCTCTTCTCAGCTTATGACTATGCCTTTCGTGAGATATTATTTGTAAGTGCTCATCATTAAGCTGTTGCCAATCTGGCTCGGCTTTATTCCCAAGATAAACACTGAACCACTGTCGGGTTACAGCATGGCGATCTTTTAAACCGCTTAAGCCCACATCCATAGGTCTAACATCTGCGTATTTTGCTATTTTACGGGCAATGAAGTCGGTGTTTTCACCCCGTTTTTCAACAAATAACCAAACATGCTCCCCTTCTCCCGTAAGAGAAATATCCATTATTTCTTCAACAAAAAAATCTTCGTCTTTGGTCCGTATTACACCTTTGGCGCTTACGTTTTTGTTCGCAGTAGGAAATGATAAAGTGAAATTGTAATCAGTCATTAGCAGGCCATCACCAGACAGGTAGCAAAACAAGCTATTCCTTCTTTTCTTCCTGTAAAACCTAAGTGTTCTGTGGTGGTTGCTTTTACACTCACCGCATCAATAGAGAGGGATAAATCTTCAGCAATGTTTTCTCTCATTATTTGAATGTGAGGTGCCATTTTAGGTAGTTGAGCAACAATAGTGCAATCTACATTGGAAATAGCATAGGGTTGGATTAACTCTCCGACCTTTCTTAATAATGCTCGGCTGTCAGCACCAGCCCATTCAGCATCGGTATCGGGAAAGTGATGACCAATATCACCCAAGGCCGCAGCACCTAAAAGCGCATCACAAAGCGCATGTAAAAGCACATCACCATCGGAATGTGCTTTAAGACCATGAGTATGAGGGATTTGAGCACCACCGATTATAATCTCACAACCTTCTTCGAAGGCATGAACATCATAGCCCTGCCCCACTCTAATCTGTCCTAGTCCTACAGCGGGCATACTCATACAGTAATATTCTCTTGCTTAGATAAGTAAAATTCAGCGAGTTCGATATCACCTGGCTGAGTTATTTTTATATTATTAACACTCCCTTTTACCATCTCAGGAGTCAATCCTTCTGCTTCTATGGCAGATGCTTCGTCAGTGATTGCCAAGCCTTTATTTAAACCCTTTTCCAGTGCACTTAACAAGGTTTGATATCTAAACATCTGGGGTGTGTAAGCTCTCCATAATGTTGAGCGGTCTATTGTTTCAACTATTTGGCCACCCCCTACTTGACCACCCTCTACCTTTTTTACGGTATCAGTGACTGGTACACCTAAAATACCACCAACAGGATGACCTTCAAGCTGCCTTACCAGCACTTCAATATCCTTTAAAGAGACACAGGGTCTGGCCACATCATGTACTAACACCCAGTCGTCAGGCTGAGCTTTATCGGCTAGTGCTCGCAAACCGTTTAATACGGTATCGACTCGTTCATTCCCGCCTTCATAGGTATGAATATTTTCATTTTGACTCAGAGGAAGTGTTTTCCAATAAGGGTCAGAGGAAGATAAGCCGACATATAGAGCGTTAAAGCAGGGGTATTTAAGAAGCTTATTGAGGGTATGTTCAATAACTGTTTTATCTGACAACTGCAAATATTGCTTAGGTCGATCGGCCTGCATTCGGGAGCCAATGCCTGCAGCGGGAATAATCACCCAGTAGCGTGGTTTCATAGTTTGAACGTCATTAAAAGGCAGTTATTTTTCATCAATAATAAGAAAGAATGTTTCATCTTTATGAATCATCCCTAAATGGTTTCTGGCTCGCTCTTCAATAGCTTCATTGCCGGATTTAAGGTCAATAACTTCTGCATCCAGGGTTGCATTCCTATCAGCCAGAGCCTGGTTAGTCACTTTTTGCTCAGCAATTTGCTGTTGCAGCGTCCATACCTGCGCGTAGCTACCCTCGCCAACCCATAGGCGATATTGTAATACTACAATAAGAAGTGAGAGTGTCAGCCAAAGCCATTTCATAGAATGTATCTAAATAAAGAGACTAATTATTATAATTTAAAGTATACGCTAAAACCAAGAAGGGACAGATTTTACTCTGTCCCAAACTTGTTACTTACTACTTGTCACTTGCAACTTATTAAACGCGAACGCCGCCCTTAATTTCGGACAAACCGTTATAAGGTGCCTTGCTGCCCAACTGCTCTTCAATTCTTAACAAACGATTGTATTTTGAAACACGGTCAGAGCGACAAAGTGAACCTGTCTTAATTTGACCGGCACAAGTACCTACCGCTAAGTCAGCAAAGTCAGTCCCCCCACCTGCGCCGCCAAAATCGATAGTGGCAACAATATCTAAAGGATCATATCCTGCACTTGTCATCCATGCTTCCTGATTCGCCAAAAAATGGCGCATCACCTGGTCACCCGTGCTATGGATCACAACGACACAACCGTTTGAACAGGTCCCTTGCTCTGAATAGTTAATTGCTTGTTCGAGGATTTGTTCAGAAATTTTACCTTCAACTCTTTCAGCAGAACTCCAGTTCAGTTTTCCTTCAGCACGATCCAACCAAAAATCAGAAATCAAGTCTCGACTATACACTTCAGCATCACTTGGTTTACTTGATAAATCCCCAAATTGGAAGCCGTGTACTAGGAGCACATTATGGCCTGCAATCTGCGCACTTGCTGCCGTTGACAACATAGCACCAGCCGCAACTGATATAGACAGCGCCAATGCTGTTTTTTTTATTTGGTTTAGCTTTTTCATCGTTATCACCTTATTATTTTAATTATACTCTCGGCACATACCTGTTACCGAGGCGTTTATGAACGAAAACATTAATTTGACTGCGTAACGGGTCACCTAAATTCAAGCTTTCATTCATTCTTAAGTTGAGTCATTTAAACTCAAACTAAAGCTTGTTAAGAGGCTAAAGATTTACACCTGCCATCTTTTGCAGAAAATCTAGCCGCTGCTGGTTTTTAGGGTCCACAAATGCCTCATTACTGTAATAGCTCAAGTCAAAACCTCTAATTTGATATGATTCTTCCTTTGCTACACCATAACCACTCTTATCACTAGGCTTAGCCGGTCCACGTGTAATATTAATATCCGTCAAAATGTAAGGGCCCGCAAAGCCAGTACGCCTCAAGGTCATTGCGTGTACTTTAATAAGCCCAGTATTGTCTTCTTTTGTCAGTAAAAAAGTCGAGTTCAAATGACTGATCGGCTGCTTACTACCTTTATCAAACAAATTGGCTTCAAACCGATAATAACCAGAAATCGCGATATCAAATTCCGCTGGAATCATCAAGTGCGGGCCCTCTATATATGCCTCATTTAATGCCGTTAGAATGGCATCTGTCTCGACCAGTTTGAAGACAGCACTTACTTTCGCTTGCTGTTCATTTGCAAAGTTAATATCCGCAAAAATCAACATCTCGCCACGACCAGTTGCAGACAGCACTTCAAAGGGGATTTCAGCTAAAAAAGTTTGTGCTCCATCAGCCATGCCACCAGGCGATAAGGTGACGGCATACTTTTTATCTTTATCTCCTTCCAAGTAAACCTGGACTTTATTTACCCGAGCATTCCCGTTAACCCTGACGCTGACTGGTAGATTTTGATCTAGATGGACTATGTAGTGATCTAATACAATAGAGGCCGACACTTTCTCATCAAAATCCATCGGCAATTTTTTAGGGATAAAGGGTCGGGGGTTTAATAGTGCCCAGTCATTTGTTGCTAGTGGCTTTGAATATTTTGGATATCGAATATTCTCTTCATAGGCATTCGATACAGCGATCATTTGTTTTTTCACTGCTTCATAGGCCCAAGGGTCAGAATGATGCTGCGGCTCTATTTCATTTATATCACTATTTGAAGAGCGGTCTGATGCGTTAGTTAGGGCATTGATCTCACGGTTAATTTTATCGTCATAACTGAGTTTGTTAACCCCGTCTTCTTGATAGAACAATGGTACAACAACAACGACTGTTAGAATGGCGAAAAACAATTTCACACTTGTTCTCATAGCAACCTCTTTAGCGAGTTTTATACTTATTATTCTGCATAGTCTGCACCTTAAGTGTCTAAAACAAAGGGCTAAGCAGCAATGTCGATTGAGGTTAAATTAGGTAGTTTTAGGGCAGTTGAGTAGAGTTTCTACTGTTTATAAGATCAAATTCACAGAGGAGTAATTCTAATTCGAGTAAGTCGTCGCTCTTCCATGAGCAAGAAAACTAAGCAAAAATGGTCGCTGTTTGTTGGCTAATCGCCATCAGTTCACCTTTCATATTCCAAATTTTTGCACGCGTATGAGCATAACCATTCGCTGTATGCTCTGTAACAGCCTCATATTGGCAGTACTCATGAGCCGCCAAACTAGGTTGAGGGTGGACAAACTCTATCGTCCAGTTCAAGGAACTAGCTGGCGCAGGTGAATTAAGCATAGGCAAAGGAGCTGCTGGCCACGCATCTACTAAACCTAGAACTTGTGATATCCCCATTTGTGTTTGTGCAGATTTAAAACGGACAAAGCCTCTCAGGGTCGAGTCCTTGCTTCCTTGAAAAGGCATTTTAGTAATATATCGAAAATCAAAAAACTTAGTAAATTCGGGAAATACGCCTTCCACATAGGGCATTGCGTTTAATTCACTGGGAATTTCAGGAAATAAACAAGGTTCGCTTTTAACCGATAATACAGACTCCCTAGCATGCCCAAAACTCCCCATAACCGCAATTTGCGTACGTCCATTTTGGATCCCCCTACCGAGAATTTGAGTAACCGATTTACCCTCTCGGAATACCTCCGTTTCTAAATATAAAGGGTGTTCAAATGAGACAGGGCCGATAAAGGAAATTTGTAAATTACGAACAGGACGACCATCCGCATTTTTTTTGTTCATTGCTTCGTATACTAATCCAGCAAGCAAACCGCCATAAGCTGCTCGCCCCTGAGACCATTCTTGGGTAGTTTGTACGGCACAAGCAGAGCTAGATACCTGATTCATTAAGGTCGTAAACGACATAAGTACTCCTCAATTAGTGAACTAGAATATGATTCTAATTCTCTATCATGCCCATACGATTAACTACAATCAACAGCCTTTGCTTCATTCCACTGAGAAAGAGTGTTTCAATGGCAGTCCTTTTTGGGTATATATTTTACCCGACTGTAAGTTACTATTACGCTCGCGCTTTCAAATAAAAATGTGAATTAAATAATGAATTACCCAATTTTATATACTTTCCGACGATGCCCTTATGCCATGCGAGCTAGGGTAGCCATTATGTACAGTGGGATTACTGTTGAATTACGGGAGGTCGCATTAAAAAACAAACCAGAGTCTTTATTGCACCACTCCCCTAAAGGCACTGTCCCTATCCTGATTGACTCAGACAGCCCAGTTGTTGACGAAAGTTTTGATATCATGCTGTGGGCCTTAAAACAGAGTGACCCCGATAAATGGTTACCTAATTCAGATCAGCAGGAAGCGGTGTTCGCGCTAATTAAACTAAATGATGAGGAGTTCAAAGTACATCTGGATCATTATAAATATGCTAACCGGTTTTCAGGTCTTCCTGCAGAAGAGTATCGGAAACTAGGTGAAGGCTTTTTAGCTGTACTAGAGCAACGTTTGAACCAAAATACCTTCTTATTTGGAGAATGCTATAGCTTAGCTGACATTGCTATTTTTCCTTTTATTCGGCAATTTGCGCATGTTGATAAACCTTGGTTTAAGCAAACACCTTATAAAAAACTACAACAATGGCTCACCTACTTTTTAGATTCTCGCTTATATTCAAAATCCATGAAAAAATATGCGGTTTGGTCTGAAGAAGATGAAACCTGCCTGTTCGGCGCTAATGTTTAAATTATTGGTTGGGAGGCTCAACACTCAGATGTGAGATATCGGGTAGCGCCACAGGTATTTCTTCTTTTTTACTGACTAAGTCACTCCCTACTGGCGCGATACTTAAGTTATCCAAATTTGGTAAGTCTATTTCTTCATCTGTCGCATCTTCAGATAAACGCACCCCTGTAGGGTCAAGTGAAAAGTTGGTTGATGAGAGAATTTCATTTACTTTTTCACCCGCAACCGGCAATCCATCCTGATTTTTTTCTCTTGGCTGAGCAGGCTTATCTTGAGGGACAGCTGAAGGCTTTACTTCAGGTGCTGTTTGAGCTGTAGCTTCACTGTTTGTTTCAGCCACCGGCTCGCTTGGAGCTGCCGTTACTGAGTCAAACGTTATTTTTACACCCGGGTCACCCATGCCTTCAATTTGACACTCAGCGCCGCGCTTTTGCATTGCGATAATATATTTCAATGCAGTTGCTTGATCCAGCTTATTACGTATCACGACTCGGCTACCGGTAAACATTCTTTCTACCTGGTCGATCGTTGTTTTGAATAACTGAGCGACATGCTCTTGTGTTTGTTGTTTAGTGAACCCTTCGGCTAAAGTCCCGTAAAAAACAACTTCGTATTTATTTTCCTGCATACCTTCTCCCATGATCCTAGTATGTTTTAGCCATCTTTTGATTCTCTTAACAGGCACATCCCCAAGTTAAGGGATTTAAACTGAATATACACTTGTTGCCCTATTTTTAAGTCTAGGTTATTTAACGATTTTCGGGTAATTCTGGCAAGTAACTTTTGCTGCTCAATATTCACAACAATTAAAACTTTACTATTTTGATTATGCTCAATTTCAATAATATCGCCCAGCAATACATTTAGCACACTGCTTTCAACCGGCTTTATGGCACTCACTATGATGTCACGAGAAAATATTCTAATAGCAACTGACTGCCCTATTTCAGCTGACACCCTCTCAACCCATACTTTTTGAACGCCCATTGATAAAACCGTCAGCCCGTCAGCATCATAATGCTCTAGTACTTTAGCCTGAAGCAAGGAGGTAGATTGTTCCTCATGAGCAAGAGATAAATCTAAGCGAGTCATTAAATTAATAATGGAATCCTGTGCAATGACCTTACCCTGTTCGATAATGACACCTTCTTGGGCTAAAGACTCAATTTCATAACGGGAGTGGCTGACTATAATACAAGGAATACTCAATCTTGACGTGAGCTCCGCAATGTAAGGTAACAAAACTGTTTTGCCACTTTCATCTAGAGAAGAGAACGGTTCATCCAATAATAATAATTCGGGCTGGGAAATGAGACTCCGCGCAATCGCAACGCGTTGTTTTTGCCCCCCTGATAACTCGGAAGGATATCGATGTAGCCAAGCAAATACGCCTAATGCCTGACACACTTTTTTAACCCAGCGATAGGTTTCTTTATTAATTTTTTGCACTTTATTATGCTTCGCACCAAGTCCATACAGAACATTCGCTTCAACAGATAAGGCCTCAAACAAGCGCCCATCCTGAAACACATAAGCGATGTTCCTTTTTTCCGGTGGTACAAAGCTGTGCTCATCTTGCCAACACGTTCCCTTAAATGAGATCTTGCCAGCCTTTGTTTTTTCAAGACCTGATATTAATCGTAGCAAAGTGCTTTTTCCTTCTCCTGAAGCACCATAAATAGCCGTAATACCCTTATGATTAAGCAGCAGTTGAAAGTCATACAAAAATGATGATTCTGCTTTCTTTTTACTCTTCAGTTCACCTTTAAAATCAAGCTCCAGCATTACTTGCTACCCTCTGAGGCGTTGCTTTGTAAAGAAAAGCGTGAAAAGCGAAGTGTTTGTCTGTTTAGACTATAAACCAAAATTAACATCACCATTGAGAACGCAACCAAGCAAGCGGCGAGTCGGTGAGCACCCTCATAATCCATCGACTCCACATGGTCAAATAAGACTAACGACAAAACTTGTGTCTCGCCCGGAATATTGCCCCCGATCATCAACACAACACCAAACTCTCCAACTGTATGGGCAAAGCCTAAAATTGCAGCCAATAAAAAGCTGTTTCGAGTACTCGGAATAACAATTGAGGTAAACCGTCTCCTTGGCGATGCACCCAGAATTTGTGCACACTCTAATGATTTTTGATCCACTCGTTCAAATGCTAATTGCAAAGGTTGAAGTACAAAAGGTAGGCTGTAGAGAATGGAAGCAACAACCAGCCCGCTGAAGCTAAAAGCCAACTGCTGCCCTGTCAACTCATACCAAAACTGCCCTAACAACGTATCCGGGGCCAATATTATTAACAGGTAAAAACCTAATACTGTAGGAGGAAGTACCAGAGGAAGTGCAACTAAAGACTCAATAATTGGCTTAAAGGGGCTGCGCCACCGAGATAAAAACCAAGCTAAAGGTGTTGATATCAACAACAGTAAACAGCTTGTAAGCAATGCCAACTTAAATGTGACAGTAATAGCTAATAAGTCACTCGGGCTAAGATACACGTTAAACAAGACCTTTTGCTAATGATGGTTGACTATATATCCATGGGACTCTATCAGAGATTTCACTTCAGGCGCAGATAATTTTTCCAGAAATAAAGTAGATAAGCGCTTATTCTTAGCCCGTTTAAGAATGACTGCAGCTTGATTAATTGCAGGATAGTCTGACAGTTTTGGTAACCAATAATGCTGCTCGCTTAAGGTGTGCGATCTTTGCCACTGCTTTAGTTGAGAAAAAGCAATCCAACCTAATTCAATGGTGCCGCTAGCAATATATTGAAAAGCCCCGGCAATATTATGCGCAGTAATTCGTTTACGATCCTTAATAAGCCATAGATTTTTGTTCTGCATCAAGGATTTTGCTGCTTGGCCATAAGGGGCATACTTTGGGTTAGCCAGTGTATAACGTGTGTCATTTTTTCGTAGAGACTCAAACCCTACTTTATCAAGCGAACCTCGTTTCCAAAGGGCAACTTGGCCCCGAGCATAGATGAGTTTCGAGCTAGCAAGTGCTAACTTTCTTTCAATTAACTTATTGGGCCGATCAAGGTCAGCAGATAAAAAGATGTCATAGGGCGCACCTTGAATAATTTGAGCAAACAATACGCCCGAAGATCCTGACGAGGTAATGATTTTTAATGCTGTAAAGTCAGAATAAGCCTGAATAACGGGCAACAGTGCTTCAAAGGTATCTTTAAAATTGGAGGCCACAGCGACATGTACTACTTCTGCCTTTAAGCTGTTTATACTGAAGGTAAGGCAAACTAGTAGCAGATTTAAAAAATAGCCTAAGATTTTGAATTGTCTTGCCATACTTCTACTCTGTTACGGCCTTTTTCTTTGGCTATATATAATGCTTCATCGGCTCGTTCAAACAAACCCGCCTGGTCAAGCCCTTCATCAAACATGGCCAAACCAAATGACATGCTAATCTGGACATTTTCATCACGAAAATGAAACGGTAAACGACAAATCATTTCTCTGGTTTTTTCGATGACCTCCTTAGCAATTTCGAGTGATGTTTCTGGTAAAATAATAACGAATTCCTCACCGCCATATCGCGCAACAAAGTCAGTTTTACGTATCCGGTTTTGAACCTCCTTCGCCATAATTTGAAGTACTTTATCGCCTGAAAGGTGCCCATATTCATCATTGACTCGTTTAAATAGGTCAATATCAGCCACCACCAATGTAGCCGGTTTTTTATAGCGCTTCCAGCGTTCAATTTCTAACTCCAAACGCTCATCATAAGCTTCGCGGTTTGCCAAACCCGTTAGCGAGTCTCTTAGGGCTTTACCTCTTTCTTCTTTTAAGCGTTGACGAATTTGAATAGTTTCCTGTTCCATCACCTTAATACGTTCCTGCAAGACTTTAACTTCAGACTCTTTCGCCTGGTCATAAAATTCGCCATCACCTGCATGCTGATCAACCGCTTTAGAAATGCTGTCTAGATGATCCGAAATTGACCGTTTTAACACATCCATATCGCCATCTTTATCTAACTCTTGTGATATTTCGTTGACTTGGTCACGGATATTACGGTCCAAAGTAATATTTTTATCTTGCCATTGGTTTTCAATTTTTTGGCTCTCAGTTAAAAAATCCTGGACTTTAATCAAACGCTCATCTAACTGCATTAAAAAACGTGCAAATTCCCTTTGGCCTTTTCCAACAACAGACAAAATTAAATTAACGATATCATCTAAGGTCGGGCCAAGCTCATACCACAGAATTTCTTTTTCTATTTGATCTCGCATCCTAGCGACTTCTCTAGAGGCACTGACGGGAAACGTAAGTTGATCAAGTAAATTATTTAAGGTGCCTCTAATATGCGTCGCGATTGACGTAAAACCAGGCGCTACTTCATTTTCATCTTCAGGCTCTTCTTCGACTTCGAGCTCTAATTCATTGGTATCTGCTTGATCCGTTTGGGCAGAAGGCAATGATTCTACTTCATCATTTCCACCAAGAAGTCGGCTAAAGAAGCCTTGCTCTTTTTTTGTGGGGTCAATTAGGTCATTGAGAATATCCGCTTGAATGTCTGCATACTGGGATAGCAGACCGCCCTGTTCCTGCGAAGAGTTGTCCGCTTTTTCTATCACCTTATTTAATTTTTTGAGTTTACTCTTTTGTTTACGGGTGATGTTTAAGGCTTGAAGTTGTTTAATTAATCCGCCTAAAGCTTTAATTATCTTATTTGCATTTTCTTGTTTATTTTCTTCAGAGGCGAGAATAATGTCATCAATACGCTTCAAACGATTACTCAAATCATGATTCTTCGGCGTTGCAGAACGTATGGCTACCCGTAAGCTTGCAAGTTCTTTGTCTAGATCTTCACTGGTATTTTCTGCTGCGAGGCTAACTCTTACCAAAATTCGCTGTAACAAAGCGGTAAATTCTTCTGTTGCTTTATTTTTTTCTTCAAAAGAATCACTTTGCTCAAAGTATTTATCTTTCCAGCGCTCTAGTTCTCTTTGTATCTCTGAAGCCTTACTCATGATTTCTCCAAACCATTCAAAAAAGCAGCTAAAAAACAGACAGGTATCACCTTAAATGCTTAGGGTATGAATGAGTATAGACCGCTGTGGTGAAAAACAAAGGCGTCTATCTAAGGCTTTATGGGCAAATTATTATTTGAGCCCTATAAAGCCTCATCAGCCGTTTATTCGAGTAGAGAGGGGACTTGCTTTTCCAGCGTCTGGCGCTTCGAACTGACTAAGAGATTAGGTAAAATTCGGCTAACGAAGTCACTAATATAAGATAAAAAGAGTGAACCCATTGAGCTATCAAAATGCTGATCATTTTTGCTACCTAGGCAAAACACACCCAAAATCTCACCATTGCGAAGCGGTATCACTGCCGCTGAGCCGATATGTTCAGCATCATTACTGAACATACAACTTTTTTGTTCTTCAGTGAATTGGCCACAAACTGCACGAGTACTGTCCATGATGTTGCCAAGT
>ENA-OSET01003279-OSET01003279.1-sediment-metagenome-genome-assembly--contig:-NODE-3279-length-15024-cov-5.564528_pt1 | contig 15024 bp, 15 predicted proteins | sample MGYA00237882_ERZ534229 | MGnify/ENA primary metagenome ERZ534229 (study PRJEB26408, sample SAMN06266212) | sediment metagenome | isolation source: Hudson Canyon methane seep mesocosm | place... | reverse complement strand
AAAGTGCAGCAATAAGGGGTGAAGTCGCAAAAATAAATAATGCATTTGAAACGGAAGTATGTCCGATTGAAGCACAAAATAAAACCTGCGAAGTGCCTTCAAAAATAACAACTAAAATGCCCAATCCTCCAAGCGTTTTTTTAAATGAAATGATTCTGTGATCTAGGACCACGTAGTTCCAAATAAGCAACATAGAGCCGGCAAGAAGGCCACGCCATACTGCAACAGCTAGCATATCACCACCAATGAGACGTAGTAGGAGTGCGTCTGGAACAAACACTAAAACACCTAAACTAGTTATGGCCATGCCATACAGATGGGGCTGCCTATCGGCGAAAGAGTTCATTCTGCTGGTTTGAACAATTTTCCAAGAAAATCATAGCACCATATAGCCTGTGGCTCATCATGCTCAGCCATCAACCGGCGTTGCTCATCAATCGTTTGCGCTCCATGCCTCTCTCTTTCTGTAGCGGTTTCTTGCCAGCGGCGAAAACCTTCAATTGTACACTCAGGATGAAATTGAAGGCCATAAAAATTATATGACTTTACATAAAAAGAGGTGACATTGACATCTTTTGTGCTTGCAAGAATTTGAATTTTATCTGAAACTTGAGTTATAGAATCTCCATGGCTCATCCACACATTCGATCCAATTCCAACACCATTAAACAGAATAGAATTATTATCTATACTTGATAAATTAGCTCTACCGTATTCTCTTATCTTTGATGGCAAAACTGTACAACTTAATTTATTTGCTATTAATTGAGCACCATAACAAATACCCAAAATTGGCAAATTATTAAAATTATCAATATCGACGTTTGGAGAATTATCATCATGAACAGAATAAGGACTACCTGAAAAAATAACGCCAAAATATTTTTTTGATAACTTAGGAATCTTATTGTAAGGATAAATTTCACAATAAATATTTAACTCTCTTATCCTCCTAGCAATAAGCTGAGTATATTGTGACCCAAAATCAAGAATTAATATTTTTTCTTCCATCTACAAAATTAAACTTAGCAATTAAAAAAAAGACTAATTATATCTATATTTTGTAATTTAGTTAATAAGTAATAGTAATAAATAACTTATAAAAATAGCAAAATGGGAAGAGCTTTTGAATACAGAAGAGCCGCAAAAGAAAAAAGATGGGATAAAATGTCAAAATTGTTCCCAAAGCTCTCTAAAGCTATAACTGTAGCTGCAAAAGAAGGTGGAATTGATCCAGAGATGAACTTTAAATTACGAGCAGCAATTCAAAATGCCAAAATTCAAAATATGCCAAAAGATAATATTGATTCAGCAATAAAAAGGGCATCAAATAAAGAAACAAAAGATTATATAGAACAAACTTTTGAAGGAAAAGGGCCCCATGGTGTTCTAGTTATAGTGGAAACTGCCACAGATAATGTTACCAGAACTATTGCAAATATTAAATCATACTTTAATAAATCCAATGGTAATTTAGTCATTCCTGGATCATTAGAATTTATGTTTGATAGAAAGTCAATTTTTTACATTAAAAAAAGCAATATTGATATTGATGAATTAGAATTAACACTTATTGACTATGGACTTGAAGAAATTAAGATAACTGAGGATGAAATAATTATATATGGAGATTACACGTCGTTTGGAAATATAAATAAAGGTTTATCTACAATGAATTTAAATGTTACAAAATCAGAATTAAAAAGAATACCAAACTCTCCTATAAATTTTAATGAAAAACAAATAGAACCAATAGAAAAAATGCTTGATAAAATGGAAGACGATGAAGATGTACAATACGTTTATACTAACATTTCTTAATAAATATTTAAATGTTTAAAAATTATTCATTAAAAAACTACAATTCATTTAGAGTAAATCACAAAGCGAATTTTTTTCTAAAAATAGAAAATAATAAATCGCTAATTAATTTTTTATCAGATAAAAAATTTAAAAATGAAAAAAAACTAATAATAGGTGGTGGTTCCAATATATTATTTACAAAAAATTATGAAGGTGTAATATTATATAGCTGCATAAAAGGAATACATATTCTTGAAGAAAATGATAATCATATTAAAGTAAAAGTAGGTTCAGGAGAAAATTGGGATGATTTTGTAAAGTTTTGCGTTAGTAAAAATTGGTATGGAATTGAAAATTTATCATTGATACCTGGATCAGTTGGAGCTGTACCTATTCAAAACATTGGTGCTTATGGGGTAGAAGTAAAAGATTATATATACGATGTTAATGGTATTGATTTAAAGAATAATACAAAAAAAACATACTCTAATAAATCATGTGATTTTGAGTATAGAGATAGTATTTTTAAAAAATCTAATAATTGTCGCCTGGCAGTTGGATCCAATCCAACAGTAGGTTCATCTAGGAATAACAAATCCATATCATGCATAAACTCACGAGCAACCTGAACTCGTCTTCTCTGACCAATAGAAAGGTCCTCATTTTTTTTCTTTCTAATTTCAACTAGATTAAAGGAGATAAGAAGTTCTTCTGTTCTATCCATTCTAGTTTTTTTGTCAAGGTTCCACATCATTCCATATTTTTCAAGTGATTTTTCTACTGAAAGTGTTGGTTCGTAACTTGGTTGCTGTAAAACTACACCGATTTTTTTTCTTATACTTAATGGCTCTTTTGCTGTATCAATTTCTAGAACTGAAATTTTGCCGCTGGTTGGTTGGATCAATGTAGTTAGCAGTTTAATCACGGTTGATTTTCCTGCTCCATTTGGTCCTAGAAAACCAAAAATTTGTCCTTCATCTACATCTAGATCTATACCATCTACTGCATTTATTCCGTCATATGATTTGAAAAGCGATCGGGCAAAAATAGATTTCATGTTTCTTAAAATCCTAGACTCCTTAAATGTTAATAAGAGATGAAAAGGTGAAAAATTAAGGGAGCAACTTGTCAGAGTTTGAAGAATTACTAGAAAAGATTCGGGAACAAAAACCTGAATTAACTAAAGAAGACATTGATGATAAAATTAAACAAAAAAAGGAAAAGATAGGCGTTGGTTATTTAACGGATCAGGGTGCTCTTTTTCTTATTGCATCAGATCTGGGAATATCATTAAAGCAAACATTGAAAGTTGAAATGGGTCTAAAGGATATTTACGTAGGCGCTAAAGATGTATCAATCGAAAGTAGAGTTCTGAACATTTCGCCTACTAAGCAGTTTTCTAGAAAAGATGGTTCGCCTTTCTTACTTAGAACTATGACTGTTTATGATAACGATTCTACTGCTAGTGTAAAGCTTTGGGATGAAAAAGCTAACCTTCCAGGAATTGAAGAACTAAAACCCGGTGATTTGATAAAAATAATCAAGGCTTACGTTAAATCGGATCTTAACGGTAGTCCAACGATAAATGTTGGTTCAGGATCTAATATCGAGTCAGCCAATAAAGAAAGCAAAATTTGTCCAATTGATGATCTAGCTGTTGATGTCAGTGATGTTAAGGAAAATCAAAGTAATTTAGTTGTTTTAGGTAAAATTGATGGTAACATAACTACACTAGAATTTACGAACAAGCGTGGTGAACCAGGAAAAGGACTTAAAATGAGATTAAAAGGAAATGATGGCACTGCAAAAGGTGTAGTGATATGGGGAAAAGATGAATCATTTTTACCAAAACTTATTCCTCAGAATGCAAAAGTTCGGCTCTTGGGTGTCAGAACAAAGGTAGGAAACCAAGGTCTTGAGATTCATGGAAATGAGGCAACATTGGTTGAGATTGAAGGAGGAAAAGAAACAGAGCCTGTTATTGTACGCATTGCAACAATAAAGAGAAATGATGGAGAAAAAACTATTGCGACAGGCATAGATGATAAGAAGAACATGGTATACATATCAGATTCATCAAACATGCTAGATTCTATCAATATTGGAGATGTTATAGAATGCATGCCATCACAAGTTTTTGGTAATTCTATAACAATAAACCAAGATTCATTTCTAAGAAAAATTGAAGATGACAAAAGCGTACCATCATTATCCAGTCTAAGAACAAAAATTTCTGAGGTTAAATCCGGAAATGATTACTGTGTTGAAGCCATAATTTTGAAAGAACCAGAAAAGCGAGAAGTTCAAACAAAAACTGGAGAAACAATTTTGTTATCAGAAATGTTCGTTGAAGATGATAGTGGCCAAATTTGGATTAAAGGGTGGAGAAATCAAGCTGTTCTTTTAGATGGGCTTTCTGTGGGCGAGATAATTTCTGTTACCACAGTTAACGCAAAAGCTGGACTTGAAGGAAGAACGGAATTATTTTTAACACCATTTTCAGCTATTGTAAAAAAGAATTAATTATCATCCCAAAAAGGTCTTGTCATTACATACTGTCTTTCGGCTTCGTAAATTTGTTTATACATAAGCTCTGGATCAGTCATATTTCGTAAAATCCTTTTCGCAGTATCAGCACCAATACCATGTCCCGCTATTACAATTGAAGCATTTTTACCAAAAGTTTCAATCAGCGAAGCAACTGTCCAGGCTCGCTTAAAACTTTTATTTTCTTCGGCAGACAATTTTTTGCCATTATATTTTTTCTGAATGATTTTAACCAAATCATAATCTGTATAAAACGTATTTGTAATTTGTCTACTCTTACAATATTTACAATGAAGATTTTTCTTTACTTCTTCTGTAATGACTGCTAGTTGCCATTTACCACAGCGAGCACAAATTAGACGCCGTTTGGTTTTCAACAGTCGCTTTTTTACTAAATCGAGAATTGCTTTATCCACACTTGCCGGAGATGCATAATATTTTGTAGCGTGATCTAATAGTGGTTCTGCTAGTTTTGAAAATTTGTCAACATCAACCGATTCAATCTGGATTTCATTATTTCTGATTCTGCTTAAGATAGATTCAGTACCATTTAGATCAAATTTGTCGTGAAACAGCTCTCTTAATGCCTCGATAACAACAGGTGTGTTTTGATACCGCTCATAAATAAAACGGCCAGATTTTCTATCATAAATAGCACCACGACCTACCATTCCAAATTTTTTTGCAACACACCATGTTCTCCAATTAACATTATGTGTTCCAACCAAAGATGCAGTTACAACATCACGAAGAACAAATTCTTCGGTTAAAGCTTCAACAAAGATCTTCTTGTTAATTCTTGCATTAGATTCCAAAACAATTCTATATGCATCTGATCTTGATTGAACAACATATCCAAGAGTAGATTCTAGTAGTGAAGAAAGTATAGTTGCCAAAGTTGAATTGATTTTTGTGCCAAAACATGCATGAATAACAACATTACGATCTGTTCTTACAGATTCAATTACAATAGTTTTCTCATCAGGTATGATGTTAAAATCTAGTTCTGGAATTATTTTGTTAAGCATTGTTAACGAACCATGTCTCACTTTATTTCTAAATAATCCAACTTTTTGTGCAGTATCGTAATCTATGGGAATGTTTTCTCCCTCCCAGTAAGGCACATTTTTTCGTTCACCTCTTATTGGTTCAACATTGACTTGCAAAGCTTTTTCGTCAATATTCAGTATTCTCCACTGCATTCCACGTAGAACAAATATGTTGCCCGCTTCACCATGATCGCCTACAAACCTTTGATCTAAGGATCCTATGATCTTCTTTCCTACTGAATCAAACACTTTAAATTTTAAAATATCTGGAATTGTTGAAAGATTCTCAAAATAATACCTAAATGCTTTTCGTGTCTTCCAAAATTTCATTTTTTTTCTGTCAAACGACAAAATATAGATACTGTCTAAGATTTCTAGAACGCTACAAAATTCAGCTAGTGTTATATTTCTAAATGGATACGCTTGTCTGATTATTTTATACGCAAAATCAATAGACAATTCTCCCATCTGCAGTGATAATCCTACTAGGTGGTGAGCCAAAACATCAAGAGATTTGTTATGAATTTTTTGTTCTTCAATAGAACTATTTTTTATTCTATCAAGGATTGCTTTTGTTTCAAATTCATCATCAGGACTATTTGTAATAATTAGCCCTCTTGCAGAAGAATTTCGGAAATGTTTACTTCTGCCTATTCGTTGCATTAATTTTGATACCTGACGTGGTGAGCCATAATGAATTACAAGTTCTACCGAACCAATATCTAATCCTAATTCAAGAGATGATGTGCATACAACTATACCACTTGACCCACTCCGAAGTATGCTTTCTGTTTCTTCTCTAACTTGTTTTGATAATGAGCCATGATGTAATTCTATATTCATCAAAGTCTTTTCTCTTAGTACTGAAGCTAAAAATTCAGATTCGCCCCTAGTGTTAGTAAACAAAAGAATTGGAGAGTTTATGCCTGATTTTTCAATATATTGAATAGTTGAATCAGCTACTTCAGATATTGAGCCTTTCACAAATTTGACTTCAACATCATACTTTCTCATTGATTCATCCTGAATTATCTTACATGGTTTCTCTGTTCCGACGAGAAAATGTCCAGCATCCTCAATATTTCCAACAGTTGCTGATAAGCCAGTTCGGATGATTTTTTGGTTTGAGTTAAGTTGTAACCTTTCTAGGCTTATTGATAGTTGGGAACCTCTTTCACTTGACAAAAGCTCATGTACTTCATCAATTATGACTCGTTCCAATTCAGAAAGTGCAGTTAACATTTTCTGCTGGGTAAGAAGGATGACAAGTGTTTCTGGCGTTGTAATTAATACATCGGGTGGTGAGTCTGAAATTTTTTTTCTAAGTGATTGAGGTGTATCGCCATGTCTAACTTGAATTGTTAGACCATCTAATTCAGCATATTTGGTTATTCGTCGAAAAACATCGCGGTTAAGTGCTCTTAACGGTGTAATGTAAAGCATCTTGATCATTCCCTGCTTTTTTGTTTCCTTTATCTGGGAAAAGGCAGGAATTACTGAGCATTCCGTTTTACCGGAACCGGTTGGCGCTATAATTAATGAATCAATTTTTTGGTAAATTATTGGTAGAGCTCTTTTTTGGATATCAGTTAACTGTTCGAATCCTAATGAGTGAAATTTTTCTTCTAGAAAAGCTTCAGGAGGATGACTCTTCAATATTTTTTGTTCTAAGTCGCTCATAAACTATTGCACCTACTATCCCTGCAGCAAATAAAATAATTCCAATGATAGGAATATAATCAAAAAGTTCTGCCATTGAATACACACATTCCTAGCATATTAAATAGATTAAGATTGATCAGTAAGACCTTTCGATGTTATAGTATATTGAAATTGTTTATTTGCAAAGGGAGAAATGGCTTGGCATGAATATCCATTATTATTTTTTGAAAGTTTAATTTTAGTATGTAAATACATGCTGATTGATTCTTCCAAGTTTTCCTTTTCATGTGTGTTAACAGTTCTAACAATGTTAGTAACAATTATAGGAATTTTGCCGTCAATGGCAATGCTTGATAAATTATGCATATATTTCATAAAGGAAATATATTTTTCAAGAGATTGTTCTTTTTTTGAGTACTCAAATGAGAAAAGATCCGTTACGCTATCAACTATAATCAAAGAATATCTCTCGGGCGATGTTTTTGATAAACAATCAATCTGCTGTGCAGTGTTGGTAATACGATTTACCTTGATTTTATCAAGTAATGATGAATTAATTTTCTGTAATTGCATCATTTCAACAAGTCTTTCAGGTCTAAACTCACCGATCGTATCTTGGAAAAGAATCTCTTTTCCATTATGTAAAGCATTAACGCAAATTTGGAATATCAACTGCGTTTTTCCTGTAGCGCTTTGTCCAGAAATACTAGTAATTAATCCATCTTTAATACCACCGCCAAGAAATTTATCAAGTTCTTTTAATCCTGTTTCGATCATGTCTTTGTTTACGCTAAAAAACTAAAGAGATTTTCCTAAATAATCGATAGGCAAGGCTTTAATTATAGTACCCAAAGAAAATTGCATTAAGTGGATAACAAGTGTCACAAACAACAGCAAAAAGACCATTAACAACCTTACAAAAACAAACAAAAAAAAGCGTTATTGTTAGATTGAAAAATGATGTTGAGTATAAAGGTAAAATAGATAATGTTGATTCTTATATGAATTTGATAATGACTGATGCTGAAGAACTAAAAGATGGAAAGGCTGTTGAGAAGTTTGGAAGAGTAATTTTGCGGGGAAATAACGTGCTGTTCATCAAATTAGAAAATGAACTTTAAACTATAATTACAAATGTCAAAAACCTATATTTTCACATCAGAGTCAGTAACTGAAGGTCATCCAGATAAGGTGTCTGACCACATTTCTGATGCAATACTGGACGAATTTCTTAGGCAGGATCCAGATTCAAGGGTAGCGGTTGAGACACTCGTAACAACAGACTTTGTTGCAGTTGCTGGTGAGGTCACATCAAAAGGTAAGTTTGACATTGAGAAAGTTGTCAGGGATACTATTGCGGAAATTGGTTATGACGATCCTGTATTGAAGTTTGATGCAAAAACCTGTAAAGTTATTTTGAAAATAGATCCACAGAGCCCAAATATTTCTCAAGGAGTAACGGTATCACAAACACAAAAGGAACAAGGTGCAGGAGACCAAGGATTGATGTTTGGATATGCAACAAATGAAACTGACGAGTTTATGCCTTTACCAATATCACTGGCTCATAAGCTTACAAAAAAACTTGCCGATGTTAGAAAATCAAAAGAATTAGCATGGGTTAGACCTGATGGCAAGTCTCAAGTTTCTGTCGCATATGTAGATGACAAACCAGAAAGGGTTGAAACCATTGTCATTTCAACGCAGCATGATCCTGAAATATCAAATGAAGAGATTAGAAAACAGATTATTGATAAAGTGATTAAGCCTGTTTGTGGAAATTGGTGGCACGAAGATATTACAATTCATGTAAATCCAACCGGAAAATTTGAAATTGGGGGACCGCATGGTGATGCAGGCCTTACCGGTAGAAAAATTATTGTTGATTCTTATGGTGGAATGGGAAGACATGGTGGTGGTGCATTTTCAGGAAAGGATCCATCAAAGGTGGATAGGTCAGCATGTTACATGTGTAGATATGTTGCAAAAAATTTAGTGGCTGCAGGTCTTGCTGATAGATGTGAGATACAAATTGCTTATTCCATTGGAGTTTGCCAGCCGTTGTCGTTGATGGTTAACACATTTGAAACAAACAAAATACCTGAAGAGGAAATTGAGAAAATTCTAAACTCACACTTTGACATGAAGCCGGCCTCAATAGTTTCTCATCTAGACCTAAAGAGACCAATTTACAAAAAAACTGCAGGCTATGGTCATTTTGGTAGAAATGAATCAGAATTTACCTGGGAAAAGACGGACAAAGCTGAAGAGCTAAGAAAGGCGGCTGGACTGTAAAAATTCTGCAACTGTTGTTAATTTAACATCAGATAATTTTTTAAGTTGTTTTCCATCACTTGTGTAATCTCCAACTAGGATGTTTAGTGATTCTAAACCGTAAACACTTCTTGGATTACGTTTTGCTTCATCATACGCACTCTCTAGATTGATTTTTTGAATTTTTACACTGGTATTTTTAGTAAAAAGCTTCACAAAATCTTCAAAGCTCATTTTTTGTGGTCCCACTAGATCTAAAATCTTTTTAGAAAATTTTTTCTCATTAATGGCTTCTAGGATAATTTTTGCGACATCTGCCACAGATATTGGTTGTAATCTATATTTGCCAGAACCTGGAATGATAATAACACCTTTTTTCATCTGCTTGGAAAGAGCTTTGGTTAGATAGTCTGTTTTTCCTATAATGTAGGAGGCGCGAAATATAGTATAATCCAATCCAGAGTTAATTATTTCACGTTCAGCCTTGTATTTTGAAACAAAATAATCTGACTTGTTGCTTCTAGAAACACCAAGACCACTGATAAAAATAATTTTTTTAATGCCTGCATTTTTACACGCTTTAATTACATTTTTTGTCAGATTGAGATTGATTTCTTCAAACGTAGATTTTGATGATTGCCTTCCTATACCAATTAGATGTATCAAAGCATCGTAATTTTTTAGTTTAGTTTGAAGTTTTGGTTCTAAGAGATTTGTAGATGTTATCTTTACTTCAGAGGCATGTTTGCGAAAATTTTTCCGAGAAATTCCTAAAACTCTGATTTTATTTTTGTGAAGAAAATTTCTTAGATTTTTACCTACAAAGCCATTAGCGCCAGTAACTACTATACCTCTAGATATGCTTGACATGAAAAAAATCACACAACAATTGATTTTAAGGATATCATTAGTTATTCATCGTGGATCCGCCAGAAAAACCTAAAGGTAATTTACGTACTGGATTCACTACTGGTACAAGTGCTGCAGCTGCCTCAGTTGCGGCTGTTTTATCAATTATTAATCAGAAAAAAACTGAATCGGTTGATGTTTTACTTCCAAAAAAATCTAGAATCACAATTAATATCAATAGTTGTGAATTTGAAAAAAACAAGGCGCATTGCTCGGTAATTAAAGACGCAGGTGATGATCCAGATGTAACGCATGGTGCAGAAATTGTCGTTGACTTGGAACTAACACCAAACCCAAATTCCATTGAAATAGATGGTGGTGAAGGTGTGGGTAGAGTAACAAAACCTGGAATAGGATTAGATATTGGCCAAGCTGCAATTAATCCAACTCCACGAAAAATGATCATTGAAAATTTAACTGAAGTTGGTAAAGAAATTTTAGAAAAAAATGGAATCAAGGTAATAATATCAGTTCCAAAGGGTAAGGAGCTTGGACCAAAGACTGACAACCCTCGAATTGGAATTGTTGACGGAATATCAATTCTAGGAACAAGTGGAATTGTAATGCCATACTCAACTGCATCATTTGCAGCTGCTATTCGCCAGCAGCTTGATGTTGTCATTTCGATGGGAGATGATACTGTTGTCTTAACAACTGGTGGAAGAAGCGAGGATTTTGCGAGGAATATTTTTGATCTTCCTGATCACTCATTCGTGCAATTTGGAGATTTTTCTGGGTATACAATTTCACAATGTGCAAAAAAGGGAATGAGTAAAGCGCATGTTGGTGGGTTTATCGGAAAATTTGCCAAGATGGCAACTGGTGTAAAACAGACACATGTGAAGGGCTCAAAAGTTGACATGGCTTTTCTCTCGGAATTGGCAAAAAAATGCGATGCTGATGAAGATGTTATTCAGAAAATAAAAAATGCAAATACTGCTAGAAACGTTCAAGAGATTATTCTTGAAAATAATATTGATGGATTCTTCGATCTTATTTGTTCAGAAGTTTACAAGCAAATGAGGGACCATTCAGAAAATAAGATTCCTATTGAAATTATCCTGTTTAATTTTGATGGAAATGTTTTGGCGCGCTATCCCAAACAGTAAGGGATTTTATTAAACTATCATACAATCAACGCATGGAAAAAACAGCAATTTTAGCCATTACTAAAAATGGTATTAAGATCGCAAAAGAACTAAAGGAAAAATTCTCCTCCTGGGAAGTGTTTGCGCCCAATAAATTCTCTGATGGTAACACGAGCGTTAACTGGTATGCCGATAGCACATCGACAAAAATTGTAGAATTATTCAAATCAAATGATGCGCTAGTTTGTTTGTTCTCATTAGGTGCCGTTATAAGATTAATCTCGCCACACTTGAAAGATAAGAAAACTGACCCTGCCGTTATTGTAATTGACGATAAGGCTCAGTTTGTAATCAGTACACTTTCTGGTCATCTAGGTGGAGCAAACAAACTTACAAACGACATTGCAGACAGACTTGGTGCAACACCTGTAATAACAACAGCAGCTGATGTAAACAAAACCATTGCGGTAGATCTTGTTGGAAAAGATTTTGGGTGGAAGATTGATGATGACTCCAATGTAACTAAGATTAGCGCGTTTATGGTCAACGAGGAAAAAATTGGTGTGTATCAAAACTGTGGAAGAAAAGATTGGTGGGGAGATAAGCTACCGGCCAATGTTACTGTATATCCTACAATCAATGAACTAAAAAATTCAGATTCAAAGGGGTATTTGATCATAACAGATGAAATTGTTGACGATGATTTGTTACAAAATTCAGTGGTTTATAGACCACCAAGTCTAGTAGTGGGAGTTGGATTACACTGGGATACTACAAAAGAAACTATCAAAGACGGTTTAATGAGATGCATGAATAAATTCAAACTTGGTGAAAAATCAATTGCAAGGTTTGTCTCAATTAAGAAAGAAAAAGACGTGGTTGGTCTTGTTGAACTTGCAAAAGAGATGTCTATACATATACAATATTTTGAAAAGGAGGAGCTTGCTTCTATTGCTACACCAAATCCATCGAATACAGTCCAAACATTTGAGGGTACACCAAGTGTGTCGGAAGCTGCAGCAATTAGGAGCTCTGAAGGAAAATTAGTAGTTGAAAAACAAAAATTCCCTCCAAACTTGACAATAGCAATTGCGAGGATACCAAATTGAAAAGAGGATTGCTATTAATTGACAGAGGAAGCCGAGAAAAGGAGGCAAAGCAAGAGCTAGAAGTGATCTGCAAGAAGATAATGGAAAAGGGAAATTATGAATTTTCTAACTATTGTTTCTTGGAAGTTATACCGCCATATATTGAAGAGGGAATTAACCAAAGTCTCACTCACAACATTGATGAATTAACAATTGTTCCGTACTTTCTTTATCCTGGAAAAAAAATCAAGGCTGCTGTAAACGAATCAATTGGATTTCAGGAAAAAACAGACGTAAAACTTCGAATAACCAAGCCAATGAGCATGCACAAAACTATGATTGATCTTGTAGATAACAGAATTACATCAGCGTTAAGTGAAAACTCTGTTAACCTGCCGAAAAATGCTGTGGATGTGCTTGTTATTGGGCATGGGAGTAAGGATCCGAACGCCAAACGTTCCATGGAATATGTGGTTGATGGGATAAAACCTACATACAGAAATGTAAGTTTCTGCTTTTTGGAAATCGAGGAGCCTAACATTAAACAGGGAATTATCAAATGCAAAAATGACAGTCCGAAGGTATTAGTGGTTGTCTTTTATTTTTTGCATGAAGGCGCACATGTAAAACGAGACATATATGAAGATCTGAATCCTGCATTGGAAGAAGCAAAATTGCAGAAAGTACTAATTACAAAACATATCGGAACTGATGACAAGATGGTTGACCTCATCATTGAAAGGGCCAAGGAGGTGGAAGTTGCAAACTAGAAAAGGACAATCAATAGAGGATGAAAGCATGGAGATCATTGACCGTGAGATTGGATCTCACCCATACAGCGACATGGAATGGCCGATAGTCAGAAGAATTATTCATGCCACGGCAGATTTTGATTTTGCTGGAAAAAACAAGATAGTTTTTCACGACGATGCAATCACAAGTGGAATTAATGCGCTGAAAAATGGCTGTAGTATAATCACAGATGTGAATGGTGTGATAGGTGGGTTGAACAAGCAAAACCCAAAAGATTTTGGAAATAATATAATATGCAATATTTCGGATCCAGGTCTGGCTGAAAAGGCAAGGCAAGAGGACAAAACTAGAGCACAGATGTCCATGCGAATTGCAGCTTCTGACATGAATGGCGGAGTTGTGGTAATAGGTAATGCTCCAACTGCATTGCTGGAAGTAATCAAGATGATTCAAGAGAAAGTTACGAAACCTGCATTAATTATAGGAATTCCCGTAGGATTCGTATCTGCAGTGGAATCTAAAGAAGAATTACAAAAGATTGATGCTCCGTTTATCACCAATATTGGTAGAAAGGGTGGAAGTTCCTGCGCTGCGTCAATTGTTAATGCATTATTCAAATTGTTACGGGAAAATTAGTAGATGCTTGGCAAAAAAGCTGCGTCTATCTGTATTATAATTATTGGAATTATTGTAGCCATACCATTCAATTACATATATGGAATTGATGGATTTGAAGTTGATATAGTTTGGACAATTGTTGGAATTGTTATGACTGCTTCAGGTTTTTATTTATTAAAAAATTCAGCTAAACTGAAACCAATCTAAACTCTCTTGCTAACAAGTTTTGTAGCATACTTTGCGCTGTCAAAGTACAGGTGACAGTATGATGCAAGCGTATTGTATTCAGAAAGAGCATCCTTTTTACCAGATATCCCCTCGCCGATCTTCAGATCATATACAAGTTTGGCATCTCTTGCTAGATTGCCAATCTTTGAGTAATGAAACTCGTGTGCACGAAACTTTGCCGGACCAGAGACCAAGCAGTTTGATGTAATTCTCCCTTCTGTATAGTTTAGCGTCATCTTCTTCGTCATCTGAGTTTCTGCATCGAACAAGCCTACCATCTTATACTTTTTTTTGCCAAAGCTTATCGATTTTGTCAGATACATCAGTCCCCCACACTCTGCATAGATTGGGATTCCCTCTTCAGCATGTTTTTTTATCATCTTCCTCATGATTGTGTTCCGCTCAAGTGATTGCCCTAAAACTTCAGGAAATCCACCTCCAATGTAGATTAAATCACAACCTGGGATTTTTTTATCCGTTACTGGACTAAAAAATTTCAGCTTTGCTCCTTCCCTACGTAATGCTTCAAGGTTATCATGATAATAGAAATTAAACGAAGAGTCAAGTGCAACCGCTACTGTAGCTATAGGTTTTTTGATTTTTTTTGCCTGAACCTTTGGAAGTTCTGATACGTTTTTACAAATCTGAATTATTTTATCGATGTCAAGACTGTCAGAAATCTCACGTGAAACTTTCCTAATTTTATTTTGTAGTGACCTTTGTTCCTTTACAGGAATAAGTCCGAGATGTCGCGATTCCAAGCTCTCAGAATTTCTTAGTATAGATCCAAGTATTGGAACCTTCAGGCTTGCAAGTGCTTGCTTGCACATACTTTCATGTTTCTTGCTGCCAATTTTGTTCAAAATTATGCCAACAATCCTAGAATTACGATGAAACTTTGCAAACCCTAGTGCAGTCGCAGCAATGGAACGTGCTGTTTTGCTTGCGTCCAAAATTAAAATTGTAGGAGATTTTAGCAGCGATGCAACATGATGTGTACTAGCA
>ENA-OSET01003278-OSET01003278.1-sediment-metagenome-genome-assembly--contig:-NODE-3278-length-15027-cov-3.932776_pt1 | contig 15027 bp, 10 predicted proteins | sample MGYA00237882_ERZ534229 | MGnify/ENA primary metagenome ERZ534229 (study PRJEB26408, sample SAMN06266212) | sediment metagenome | isolation source: Hudson Canyon methane seep mesocosm | place... | reverse complement strand
TTAATGCGTTCGGAGCCACTGAGAGATTCGTTTGTTATGCAGTCCATATCATTGATGACAAATGATAAGTCTTCAATATCCAGTGTCTTTTCAATTTTATCTAGTTGATTTTGCAGTCTTAGCCTCTCGGGGTCTGAAAGACTATCTTTCAATTCTAGTAACTCAGAGAGTAATCTTTTAACGAAATAGTGATACTCCTGAAGCATGCATAGGTTATTCATAATGAAGCCGATAGGGTTGTTTATTTCATGGGCTACACCTGCAGTTACTTGACCTAGGCCAGCCATTTTTTCTGCTTGCACTAACGATGTTTGATTTCTTTTTATTTTTTCGTTTGATTTGCGTAATGACGTTTCCCGTTGACGAATTTTTTTGCCCATGTCAATGATTTGGTCGGATAAACTCTGGATTTCCACCGTAATACGTTTTGTTTCTTTTAAACGTGGATCCGCCCCTTCGCTTAACTGGGAAGCAAAGGTTTGCAGGCGTTCTATCGGGCGAACAAAGAACCAGCGCCCCAATACAAAAGAAAGTGCGGTAGCAATAATTGTAATAACGATGGTACTGATGACTAAACGGTTTTTAGCGCCGGTAAAAGAATTATTTAGAGAGGAAACATCGATACCGTAGTGAAGTTTAATGGGTTTATTGTTGGGATCTAGCAGCTTCCAGTTCACAACCTGTTGCGCGCCCCATGTGATTGACACATTATTCTGGGCTGTAGCTCGAATGCGAATATCAATGAGATTATTGAGATCAAGGTCTTTCTCCATTTCAAAAATGGGGATATAGGTAAGTAAAATACCCTCTGTTGACTGGCCATATTTAATTGGGAGTGCGATTTCCCAAAAAGAAAGATTCGTGCTTAGGTTAACCTCAAATTTGTTGAGATTTTCGAAAAGTGACTTATATCGGAGTTGAAACTGTTCGGCATCGAGATTTTCGATAACAAGCGTGTCATTTGATGCCTGAAAGGCCGGACTGTTAAATATACTCTTGCCGCTAAAGTCAAATAGTACTTGAGGATATTGTTCTCCAATAATGCTTTGAGAGCGAAAATAGTCATCGATCAATCCAGGGTTAGATTGAGGCTGCATAACCTTTTGCTTGACGACAGCTTGGGCCGCTTGTGTTTGCAATTGAATTCTTCGAACATCAATGTAGTTTTGAATTTGAGTAGCTATTATAAGGGCTTTTTGGTCATTTGATTTAAGGTAGTGTTTGGTGAGATCTGTTTTGAGTCCCGTCGTTAAGACACTGAACATTGCAAGGCTCATGAGCGAAATCACCGTGATAAGAAATAAAGATAACAGCCTTTCCGTTTTCGGTGGTTTATTGGAAATTAACTTATGCAGTTTAGAGGATACAGCCGACCTGAAACTCATTTAAACTTCCTGATGAATGTTGGTATCACGCGGATGTTGCCTTGCTCATCGTACTTAGCCATGACGAAATCGGAAATATTTAAGGCTTCATGTGCATCTATATTGCTGTCTGAGAAAATAGTAAAAGGGTTGAGATACGTTTTGATAAGACCTTCAATGGGGCTATTTAGTGTCTCCAATGCTGTTCTCAGCGCCTGCCTGTCAGTTTTAGCACTTCCTGTTAGCTGAGTTTTATTAGCTGCCTCAATTAGAATTTTGCTCAAGTCGTAGGCATGAATAAAACCCGATGGAGCTTTGATATCTTTGGCTGTGATTTCTGATTGACCTAACTGGCTGGCCGCACTTTTCAGAGCACCATGTGCGAGAGCAGATAGAGGTGTGTCGAAAAAAGAAAAGCGAGTTTGAATAAATTGTAGGTCAAGCTTCGAGACGTTAGCTGACCCGATGGTATCAAAGAATTTTCCTCCGGTAATCCCCCAGTGACTACGAATAGGGCGCTGACGATCAATGTCTAGTGTTAACATAGCATTTGCGAAAGTAACCCCTTCAGGCGCATTTGCTACCAGAATAAAGCCGTCAGCTCCTTTTGATATCGCATTTTCAAGTAACGTTCGGGCCTCATGTTGCCCTATACCCCATTGGAAATAGTGCAAGCCCTGAGATGTAATACCTTCTTCTGACAGAGCTTTGCTCATTGTGATTTCGTTGGCCTTACCCCATCCAGTGTCTTCAAGTAGTAAGAAGGGCTGTTTGAAACCGGAGTCTTTGATCGCATTGTTAACGAGAACCTGACTGGCTTTACTATCATCGACAGATAAACGAAATATCCAATTTTCAGAACTGGGATAACGAGTGATAGGAGTAGCTGCGGCCCATGGAACGAGCGTTAGTATGTCATTATTATTTATGAAATCTCGCGATGCGAGAAGAGGGGGTGAATGTAAGCCTCCAAACAAAGCCAGTGCATAAGGGTCTTCTAAGAACTGTACTAGGTGGAGTTTACTGCGGGGCGAACTGCCATGATGGTCTTTTATGATGAGTTCGACTGGGAATTCGCCTAACTTCCAATTGTTTTCAGCAAGAGCCGCGCGTATACCTAATTCAATCGATTTGCCGGAACTTTCGCTATTAGTTTGGTCTGCATCTAAATAAATTCGATAAGTGGGTAGTTGCATGCTGCCACTGTGAGGGGCTTGTCCGTATACGGGTGTGATAACCCAGCAGATCACGAGAGCTAATACCTGTGATGTAAAGTGCAGCTTGCTCTTTTTTGCTTGCATTTTGGACACCTAAAAATAATTTTTTAAAAGGATAAGTGATAATGCTGAATAATAAATTGGTCTAAAATACCTATACTGTCAATCATGACAATAGGATAATTTGTAACACCGTAAAGGTAAGCTCGAGCCTATTAATATGTACTGACATAATGGTATTCATCAATAAGTATAGACAGGTTTGCTATGAAAGATGCGTTAACAACGGGCGAGGTTGCTAAATATTGCGGTGTGAACTTTCGAACGGTTATTCGTTGGATAGAAAAAGGCTATTTAGAATCGTATAAACTACCAGGAAGAGGTGATAATCGGGTACCAATTAACGCGTTTTTCGCCTTTCTCAAACATAATAATATGCCTATTCCTGCTGGCTTAAATACCAATAGTGACTTGGTTGAAGCAAGGTCAACGAAACCGCCTAAAACTCAAAAGCAAAAAGTGCTTATTATTGAAGATGAAGAGTTGATGGCAAAGTCAATGAAAAGAACTATTGTACGAGCAGGTTACGAGGTTGAAATAGCATCGAATGGTATAGAAGCTGGCATACAGTTGGAGCGGTATAGTCCTGATATTGTCACGCTAGACTTACAAATGCCCGGTATGAGTGGTTTTGACGTGCTTGAGGCGCTGAAAGCAAACGATAAGTATGTTGATATTAAGGTATTGGTCGTATCTGCGGCGACAAAGGTGAAAATTCTTGAAGTCTTGGAAATCGGTGCAAATGATGTGTTGGAAAAACCGTTTAAGGCAAATGATCTAAAATTAAAACTAGATACATTAGCCTGCCTTAAGTAAGAGTTTAGGCTTGTTGCTATGAGTAAGCTGGGGTGGAACAAACAGGCAAGGTAATACAGTAAGGTCAGATACATAAGTAAACGTATGGTAAATAATTACAATTGACATAAATGACAGGTTAGAACACTCTTTAATCACATTTCGAGGACGAGTGATATGAATAAGCGTATTTTGATCGTGGATGATGAAGAGGGCGTATTAAACACGTTGAAGCGGCTTTTTCGTAATAAACCCTATGACGTATATACAGCACTAAGTGCTCACGATGGTTTAGCTATTTTGGCGGATCATTCTGTCGATTTAATTGTTAGTGACATGCGAATGCCTAAAATGGACGGAGCCGAGTTCCTCACTCTCGTTAAAGCAAGGTATCCTTTAACTGAACGTATTCTATTGACTGGCTATTCGGATATGGAGTCGACCGTCAAAGCAATCAACGATGGGGGAATATATGGCTACCTTTCTAAACCTTGGGATGTAGAGCAGCTTCTTTCTTTGGTAGAAAATGCTCTGGACCAAACGCATAGAAATAAACTTAAAAATCGGACACTTAAACGTTTCAAGAAACAAAATGACCTTTTGGGCGAGGATGTAGAGCGTAAGCAAAGAGAAATGGCACAGTCTGCCGAGTTTGTAGATCACGCTTTTCAAAAGCTCCAGGATAGTTATGATGTTACTGAACATATGCTCATGAACTTGTTAGATCTTAAATTGAAAGGCCAAAGAGCTCATGCGGTGAAAGTTTCAGAGCTTGCGTTTCAGTTGTCACGCGTATTAGGTTTTAAAGAAAGCGACCAGCAGGTGCTGGTAACGGCCGCCCGTTTGCATGGGGTTGGCAAAATAGGTGTACCTGATGATGTGCTGACTGTGCCACTAGATTTAATGTCTGAAGAGCAGTTTGTACTATATCGGAAATATCCAGCGAATAGTGCTTGTACATTGATGCCGTATTCTGCTTTTGATGATGTCGCACAGGTACTTTTTGAGCAAAGAGAGTATATCGATGGAAGTGGTTACCCCGGAGGGTTGAAAGGGGAGGAAATGTCACGCTTGGGAAAAGTATTGTCTCTAATATTAGATTATGCCGAACTACGTTTTGGTGTAGTGACAGGCGATTTTCTCAGCCATGAACAAACCATGAGCGTCATACAAAGTAATCAGTGTCGGTATGATACAAGTTTAATTCCTGCTTTGAGTTCACTCACTTTAGAAGTTGAATTCCTAGAGGATGCGTCAGAAATGATATTGCCGCTTTATTCTTTAATAGAGGGAATGGTGCTCAGCAAAGACATTTATAGTGACAATGAAATATTACTCTTACCTAGAAACTCAGTTTTAACCGAAAACTTAATTGGTCATTTGATGAACATTGAGCGCAACATTAGGGATAAAATGCTGGTGAGTGTTCGGATTGTGCCCAACACTTGAGTTAGCGCGCTGTAGGCTCTATTGAGTAGAACGTACCTTATCAATACAGTTTCTATATTTGTACTATTAGCTAAAAAATAATAATACAAAGACTTACTTAAATAGGAATATCTCAAGTGAATTTTAGTAGTCTTGGTTCTAGTTATGAACTTAAACGTTCTCAGCCGCCGCAACGGCAGACGCCCAGGCCCACTGAAAATTAAAACCGCCTAAATGCCCGGTGACGTCGAGTACTTCGCCAATAAAATATAAGCCCGGTAGGGTTTTGCATTCCATGGTCTTTGAGGAAATTTGGTCTGTATCAATGCCGCCCAGTGTTACTTCGGCAGTTCGGTAACCTTCGGTGCCCGAAGGTTTTAGTGTCCAGTTTTCTAACTGGGAGGCGACATCTCTGAGACTCGAATCAGTGAATTCGGCAAGCGGCTTTTGACTGTGTTGTGGCCAAAATAATTGTTCAAGTTCTAAGCAGAAACCCTTCGAAAAGTGTTCGTTTAGAGCGTTTCTGAGCAGCGATTTTGGATGGCTGTTCTTGAGGCTCAATACATACTCTTGAATGTCTAAATCGGGAAGCAGATTAATATGTATTTGTTCACCGCTTTTCCAATAGTTAGAGCATTGGAGCGCGACGGGGCCACTGATGCCCCGATGGGTGAACAGCATGTTTTCGCGGAAGCTTTTCTCGCCCGCGGTCATGACAACCTCTGTCGCAAGGCCCGATAAACGTTCTGTGATGCCTTTGGTTTTATCGCTAAAGGTAAAGGGAACGAGCCCTGAGCTTCTCGGTAACACCGATAAATTAAATTGTTCGGCTATCTCGTAGCCAAAGCCCGTCGCGCCCATAGTGGGAATCGAAAGACCGCCGGTTGCGATGACGACAGATGACGAGGAAAAAACGCCGGTATTGGTGCGAATAGTGTATGCAGGGTGTGCGCTATCGGAGGCATGTTCAATAAATTCGATCTGGCATTTCGTCTTAATTTCGACATCTGATTCTGCACATTCGTCCAACAACATTTTTAGAATATCTTTGGCAGAGTTATCACAGAACAGCTCACCATGAGAACGTTCGTGATACGCAATGCCGTGCTTTTCGACCAGCGCGATAAAATCCCATTGGGTATAACGGCTTAGCGCTGACTTACAAAAATGAGGGTTATTGGATAAGAAACAGTCAGGTTCAATATAGTAATTAGTGAAGTTACAACGACCGCCACCCGACATGAGAATTTTTTTGCCGACTTTATTACTGCTATCTAAAACGAGAATACTCTTGCCTCGTTGACCTGCTGTTAGCGCGCACATTAGTCCAGAAGCGCCACCGCCGATGATGATGGTATCGAAAATTTGGGGAGCTGAAGACATGGCCTTATATTTCTACTTCTTGTAATGACACGGGGTAGTGGTTCAAACTTTTCTCACCCGATTCGTCTACTTTTATGTACCAGACGTTTTTGTCCCAATCGCCCAAGACCACTCTTTCGCCTTGTTTTTGTTCCAGCTCGACTTGGTGGATTTGAGGGCGATGAGTATGACCATGAATTAGTGTAGTAACGTTGTGAGCTAACATTTCTTTCGGAACTTCTTCCAGCGTCACGTCCATAATTTCTTCGCTCTTGCCTTTGTTATTGGCTTGGCTCATCGCGCGGAGTTGTTGTGCGGTGATCTTTCGTTCTTCGATTGGCCGTTTTAGAAAAGGTTCTAAGAATGCAGGGTTACGAATGGTCGCACGAAATTTCATGTAGCCAACATCAGCCGTGCACAAACTGTCGCCATGCATCAGTAAAATGGGCGTGTTAGCGATGTTTACAACACAAGGGTCTGCCAAAATACTTGCGCCGGTTTCCTTAGCAAACAGCTCTCCGATCAAGAAGTCACGGTTTCCGTGCATAAAGAACAGAGCGACACCGGTATCGGTTAGTTGTTTGAGTCGAGATTTAACGCTGAGTTGTAACTCGGTATTTTCATCATCGCCGATCCAGGCTTCAAAAAAATCACCTAAGATATACAGCGATGTCGCTTGATGCTGAATAGCGTTAATAATAGAAAAGAAAGCCCGGGTGATGTCCGGGCGTGATTCTTCAAGATGAAGGTCAGAAATAAAATAATGGTTCATGTGTTTCTAAATTGTTGGGCAAGCTAGCCTTCAGCAGGCGTGTCTTCAATAACTGTAGCCGTTTCAATAACGACATCTTCAGCAGGAACGTCTTGATGGCCACCCTTCGTGGTTGTCTTAACGCCTTTGATCTTGTCAACAATGTCCATACCTTCTACCACTTCTCCAAATACAGCATAACCCCAGCCTTCCATTGTCTCAGCTGTGTGGTTCAAAAAGGTATTGTCGGCGACATTGATAAAAAATTGTCCTGACGCAGAATGTGGGTCCATTGTTCGGGCCATTGCAACCGTGCCATTTTTATTACTCAGGCCGTTATTGGCTTCGTTTTGGATAGTCTCGCGCGTCTCTCTTTGAGACATGCCCGGCTCAAAACCACCGCCTTGTACCATGAAATTACTGATCACACGGTGAAATATGAGCCCATTGTAAAAACCATCTTCAACGTATTGTTGAAAGTTTCTAGCGGTTACAGGAGCATTTTCAAAGTCTAGTTTGAGAGTAATGTCGCCGTGGTTTGTTTTCAATAAGATCATAGTCTAATGCTCCGAAATTTGTGTTCAGCAAGTATAGCCGTAATATTACTTTGCGGCGCATTGTATACGAAATTTTAGCGATTAGAAAAAAAACGCATTAAGCGAGTTGTGACGCCTTGCTTAGATTTTATGCAATTTTGCAATTCAGTTACGTTCGGTAGTTGAGAATGAGCCAACCAAGGCCTATCGTTAAGGTATTGATGGCATTGTTATGCGGCGACAGTAAGCCGGTATAGATGTCCCTAAGTCGAACGAACAGATGTAGATAGAGTGGTGAAGAATGAGTTTGAGTATTGGTGCCAGTGATTTTTTTAAGCGCAATATTTATCAACGAGGGTTTGTGAAAAGGGGAATACGTCAGAAGTTTACTAATACTATTGCGATGCCCGAATCGTTGTCGTCGGTGACCACGGTTAACCGTTCTAACGAAATTGACCCTGAATACCTGGGTATGACCCAGGATGGCGTCGAAGCAATATGGAAGTCGGTCGAGGGTATCTATCGAACCGGTACCCATCCAGGAATTTCTTTAAGTGTTCATCGTAGAGGTGATGTAATTTTAGATCGAGCTATTGGTCACTCGATTGGTAATGGCCCTCATTCTACTTCGAACGAAAGTAAAATTTTAATGCGGCCTGGGACGCCAGTTTGTTATTTTTCAGCGTCTAAAGCCGTAACGGCCTTCTTAATACATTTGCTTTGTGAAGACGAAAAAATCAACCTTCATGATCCTATCAGCTTCTATGCACCAGAATTTGGCAAAAATGGTAAGCGTAATATTACTATTCACCAAGTTTTGTCTCATCGTGCTGGTGTTCCTGGCTTGCCAGAAGGCGCACCTGTAGAAGCCTTATGGGATAACGATGAAATTTGGCGGCTGTTGTGTGAGGCAGAGCCTTTGTCGAACAAAGGTAGCAAGCTTGCTTATCATGCCTTAACGGGCGGTTATATCCTTGAGCGAGTTATACAGAAAGTCACTGGGGCGAGCATACAAGACTTTTTAGACAAGCGTGTTCGCCAACCAATGAATATGAAGTACTTTCGCTATGGTATTGAGGATCAATATGCAGCGAGTGTTGCAGACAACTATGCAACAGGTGTGACACCTTTCTTTCCGATATCGAAGGTGATTGAAAGAGCGTTGGGCGGATCGCTTGATATGGTCGAAACCGTGAGTAACGATACTCGATTTAAAAAGGCGATTATTCCGGCAGGCAATATGATGGGTACAGCCGAGGAAATGGGCCGCTTCTTCCAAATGTTACTCAATGAAGGTGAGTGGCAAGGGACCAAGTTATGTAGCCCGCTTACGGTGAGGCGTTTTACACAAGAATATGCCAGCATGCAATTTGACCAGACTCTTATGCTACCCATGCGTTACAGCGCGGGTTTGATGTTGGGCGGCGAACCATTTGGTATGTGGGGTAAACACAGCGGTCAATCGTTTGGGCATATTGGCCTGATCAACAAACTTTGCTGGGCCGACCCTGTTCGAGATATTTCTGTGTCTATTCTTGCAACAGGAATGCCCTTTGTGGCGAACAATATACCTGCGTTTATACGTTTTATGGGACAGCTAGATCGGCACTGCCCTAGAGACGCGTAGCGACAAATAAAACATTTTTTATCTCCATTCTCTAATGGGTCCGATTTCGCTATAATGCTGAGCTTTATTTTTCGCCGGAATAACGCTCAGCATGTCAGACCCTAAGTCAAACAAGGTTCCTAACCCTTCTTCAAATACTTCAGAAAACCAAACTAATGAACCACGGCATTTTCTTCAGCAGATAATTGACCAAGATATTGCCGACGGAAAGAACGGTGGAAAAGTTCAAACACGGTTCCCGCCTGAACCTAACGGCTTTTTGCATATCGGTCACGCGCGCTCGATTTGGTTGAATTTTGGTTTGGCTAAAGAGTTTGGCGGCGAATGTAATTTACGTTTTGACGATACCAACCCTGCAAAAGAAGATCAGATCTATGTTGATGCCATCAAAGAGGATGTTCTTTGGTTAGGTTATCAATGGGCTGACGATGTTAAGTACGCCTCAAACTACTTCGATCAATTTTACGACTGGGCCTTACATTTGATCAACTCAGGTGATGCCTACGTTTGCCACTTGTCGCCAGACGAAGCCAAAGACTATCGTGGTTGGGCGACTAAACCTGGTAAAGAGAGCCCGTACAGAACGCGTTCTATTGAAGAAAACCTTGAACACTTCGAAAAGATGCGAGCAGGGGACTACGACGAGGGTACTTGTGTTTTGCGCGCCAATATCGATATGGCTTCACCCAACATGAATTTGCGTGACCCTATATTGTATCGCATTCGAAAAATCGACCATCACCAGACTGGCAATAAGTGGTGTATTTATCCAAGTTATGATTTTGCGCACGGTCAAGAAGATTCAATCGAAGGGGTAACGCACTCAATTTGTACGCTTGAGTTTCAGGCGCATCGACCTCTCTACGAATGGTTTATCGAAAAGCTACCTGTACCTAGTCAGCCTAAACAGTATGAATTTGGTCGCCTGAACTTAAACTATACCGTCACTAGTAAGCGCAAACTTAAGCAGTTAGTCGATGAAAATGTAGTTACCGGTTGGGACGACCCAAGAATGCCAACGGTTTCGGGTATGCGTAGACGTGGATACACGCCTCAGTCGCTTGAAAAGTTCTGCGATATGATTCCGGTGTCTAGCAAAAATAATAGCGATATTGATGTGGCTATTCTTGAACGCGCAATTCGTGATGACTTGAATGATCAGGCTCCCAGGGCAATGTGCGTGATGGACCCGATCAAGGTCACCGTTATCAATATGTCTGAAAATAATGCGAGCGGTGAAGACGAGATATTAAACGTTCCTGCGCACCCTAAAAAGCCAGAACTGGGTGATCGAAACCTGTCTTTTTCCGAGACTTTGTTCATCGATAAAGCTGATTTTACTGAAGATACCACCTTATCGCGCAAAAAATTCAAGCGCTTGGTTCTGGGTGAATGGGTTCGTTTACGTGGCGCTTATATCATCAAAGCTGAAGAGTGTATTAAGAATGAATCGGGCCAAGTGACTGAAGTGAAAGTATCACTGGTGCCTGACTCTGTTGGGAACAACATCGAAGGCATTAAGCCTCGCGGCGTGATTCATTGGGTTTCAGCGAAACACAGTAAAGAAATTGAAGTTCGTCTATATGACCGGCTATTCAATCACCCGAATCCAGATTCGGGAGACGAGGATTTTTTGAGCCATATCAACCCCGATAGCTATGGCACCACAACGGCTCAAATCGAACCTGACGCGATCAATGCAGCGCCAGAGCAGGTTTTTCAGTTTGAACGAGAAGGTTACTTCGTGGCTGATCGCTATGATCACTCAGCAAGTAAACCTGTTTTTAACAGAACTATTGGCCTCAAAGATAATTGGGCTGCTAAGTAACAGCTAAGAATAATTGGAAACCGAAGATGTCATTGAAAATTTATAATACGCTCTCAGCGCAAAAAGAACTGTTCACGCCGATTAATGAAAATGAAGTCAAAATGTACGTTTGTGGTATGACGGTATACGACTACTGCCATATTGGACATGCGCGCGTATTGGTTAGCTTTGATGTAATTACGCGTTACTTACGTCACTTGAATTATGATGTGCACTACATTCGGAATATTACCGATGTTGATGACAAAATTTTTGCACGCGCCGCTGAAAATAACGAGTCATATGAAGCGCTGACAGAGCGTTTTATTGCCGCGATGCACGAAGACGAAGCCGCATTAATGGTTTATTCGCCAGATGAAGAGCCGCGAGCGACAGCTCATATCAACGAAATTGTCGATATGATCGAAACCTTGATCGAAAAAGACATGGCTTACGCGGCGGATAACGGCGATGTGTATTACGCTATCGACAAGTTTGCTGACTACGGTAAGTTAAGCAAACGAAATACAGAAGACTTACTAGCGGGTGCTCGGGTTGATGTCGAAAAGCACAAGCGTAACCCATTAGACTTTGTTCTGTGGAAAGCCGCCAAAGAAGGCGAAGCAAGCTGGGAGTCTCCGTGGGGCAACGGTCGCCCAGGTTGGCATATCGAATGTTCAGCCATGTCGACCTGCTGCCTAGGTAATACCTTCGATATTCATGGTGGTGGGCCCGATTTGAAATTTCCGCATCATGAAAACGAAATCGCCCAATCAGAAGGGGCAACAGGCGAGAAATACGTTAACTACTGGATGCATGCCGGTGCTGTGCGGGTTAACAAGGAAAAGATGTCTAAATCCTTAGGTAACTTTTTTACTATTCGTGAGGTTTTAGAGAAATACCCGGCAGAGGTTGTGCGCTACTTCTTGGTGTCTAGTCAGTACCGCAGTCAGATCGATTATTCAGAAGACAGCTTGCTCGAAGCGAAAGCCGGTCTCGAACGTTTTTATCAGGCATTACGTGGCCTAGATTTGTCGTATTCCGGCGTGGCAGAACTTGAGCAAAGTTACGTCGACCGCTTTCATAAGGCGATGGATGATGATTTCAACACCCCTGAAGCGATTGCAGTACTGTTCGAGTTGGTGAAAGAACTTAATGTTTGCCGTAAGCAATCTGAAGAACGCGTTGTGAAGCTTGCGATTACCTTGCAGACGCTAGGTGATGTACTCGGACTATTACAGGCTGACCCAGAGCAATTCTTCAAGCAAGGCACTGAAGAGGGCGGACTTTCTGACGATGATATTGAAGCATTGATAACAGCACGAACCGATGCGCGTAAAGCAAAAGATTTCGCCGAATCAGATCGCATACGCGATGAACTGTTAGATCAAGGTATTACCCTAGATGATGGCCGCGAAGGCACGACCTGGCGTCGTTCTTAGAATGTTAAAATGTTCTGGGGTCAGAGCCAATAAAAGAGACTATTGGGTCTGACCCCGTTCCGTTATCCCCCGAACTGGGGCCAGAGCAAACAGTTCCCCCCCATCTCGGGGTCAGACCAAACAGTTTTCCCCCCTCCCGGGGTCAGACCAAACGTCTCTTTGTTTGCTCTGACCCCTTAAACACTGTACAAAAATAATACAAAAAAATCACCTAACCGATAGAAAAAACCACAACGTCAACCATACTCTAATATGGTCCCAGACATAGTGTGAGAAGGTGAGATGCAAGGCGAATCAACAACGACGAAAATCCAGCCGCCAGAGAAATCCAGTCTTTTGCAAGCATTTAGCCGCCTAAGTATTGGGCAAAAGATACTTGCGGGCTTTTCTCTGCCTGTTCTCCTCATGTCTATCGTTGCGGTAGCGACCTATGACAGTACCCAGAATTTGATAGAGACAGCTAATTGGGTGCGTCATACCCAAGAGGTAATGACAAAGGGGCATGAGCTCGAGAAACTGATTGTCGATATGGAGACCGGCGAGCGAGGTTTCTTGATTACCGGAGATGATAATTTTTTGGAGCCCTTCGTCAGAGCTCAAAATGCTTGGGATGAAGACATTTCTAGCCTCAAGTTGTTGGTTCAAGACAACCCTGAGCAAGTCAAAAAACTAACAGAAATTGATGCCCTTTCCAAAGAGTGGGTGAGACTAGCGGCAGAGCCCGAAATTGCGCAGCGTCGACGTGTTGAGGATAGAAACGTTAGTCTGGAATATATTCAAAACGTGCTTCGGCAAAAAACAGGTAAGAAGATTCTTGATGAAATTCGTGTCATTGCCGAATCACTCACAAAGCAGTTTCAAGAGGTCAAAATTCAACGCGGCGCTAACCTAGTACTGGCCATTACGAAAGATATCGTTGATCAAGAAACAGGTCAACGTGGTTTTCTCATTACCGGTGAGGAAAAGTTTCTTGAACCTTACTATCAGGGTAAAAAGGATTTCAATTCCCATATGAGCCAGTTAAGAGGGGTGGTGTTAAATACGCCTGACATCGAGAGTGTCAGAGCAAAAATAAACCATATTGAATCACTAGCGAATAATTGGTTACAGCAAGCCGCGAAACCAGAAATTAAAATGCGACGTCAAGAGAGCACTACTCAAAATTTTGGAGCACAAGCACAAGCACAAGCACAAGCACAAGCACAAGCACAAGCACAAGCACAAGCACAAGCACAAGCACAAGCACAAGCAGCTACTGGAACAACTGGAGCTCAAGCAGCAGCGGATGCACTCGAGCCGCTAATTAATGATACTTTAGTGATGCCATTGACCTCATCAATGGCGGGCATGGATGCCCTTGAAGGGGGATTTGATGAAGAAGTAGACTTTATCAATAGTCTAACAATGGGCACTCCAACTGCTAGTGGTGGCGAAGGTGAAACTGAAGTTGAAGTTGAAGTTGAAGTTGAAGGAAAAGACAGTGGAGAAGATGTACTTTCTACAGTCTTACTTGGCAATAAAAAAGCTTTAGATGAAATTGCAGGAACAATGCACCAATGCCAATAAGAGCGATGATAATGACCGTTAACCCTACGCAGCACTTCGTGTCTCTACTTGCTTTGCTATTGCTCTCTTTCTTTGTATTGAGTGCAACACCAAGCTATGCCGCTGATTCAGGGTCTGTAGGTACCGTAAGCTTTGCACGAGGCACGGTTGCAGCGACTAATGCAGGACTTGATGCACGATTGCTCGGTAAAGATGCAGCTATCTTTGAAGGCGATAATATTCAAACCTCAGAACGTAGCTTTGTCATTATTACCTTTATTGATGGTACTAAGATTACCATTCGCCCAAATAGTAACTTTACGGTGAGTCAGTTTAGTAATGAAGAGGGCAAAAAGACAGCGAAGCTTGCTCTTCATAAAGGCGGCATTCGAGCCAGTAGTGGCGATATTGCTGACAGTAGCCCCGATGACTTTCAAATAACAACACCGACGACAACGATAAAAGCTCAACAAGCAGATTATTCTGTTCGCGTATGTGAAGGCACGCAATGCCAACAAGAAGACGATAAACTGAAAAAGGGAGCTATCACCCCTGCTCATGATGTTATTGCTCGTATTGTTGAAATTAAAGGGGATGTGAGTGCTGTGAGTGGTAATGATTTGTCACGAGAAGCTCGACCTTTAACATTAGGTGCGCCACTTTATAGTGCTGATGTGCTGAAAAGTGAAGCTAACGGTTTTGCTGTGCTTGTGTTTAAAGATAAAGGCAGAGTTACTTTACAAGAAGACGCGAGCTTTGCGATTAGCGAATATCGCTTAAATGAAACAGGTAAACAAGACAAAGCCTTTTTTAAACTTATCGAAGGCGGCATGCGTGTTTTAACGGGTACGATTGGTAAAGAAAATAATGATGATTATGAAGTCGATACACTGGTTGCTACGATTGGTATTCGTGGTACTGGTTTTGACCTTGTACAGCAAAGTACGGGCTTAAGTTCTAAAGTCTGGTTAGGGACTATCGCTCAAACTAATGAAGCAGGCACCACTGAAATATCAGCGGTGACGTCGAATCATATTAAAGATAAGTTCTCTAAACCTACACCGATTGAAGATGATGATAGTGCCTTTGCAAC
>ENA-OSET01003274-OSET01003274.1-sediment-metagenome-genome-assembly--contig:-NODE-3274-length-15035-cov-2.789210_pt1 | contig 15035 bp, 9 predicted proteins | sample MGYA00237882_ERZ534229 | MGnify/ENA primary metagenome ERZ534229 (study PRJEB26408, sample SAMN06266212) | sediment metagenome | isolation source: Hudson Canyon methane seep mesocosm | place: USA:Hudson... | reverse complement strand
AGCACGGTGCTGTTAGAAGCTACACGGGCCTGGTTACCCATACACAGTGAACAGCCTGGCATTTCGGTGCGTGCACCGGCCTTGCCAAAGATGTTGTAGTAACCTTCTTCCATCAACTGGTGCTCGTCCATCTTGGTGGGCGGCGCCAGCCACATGCGAGTGGAGATACCACCGGCGTGCTGGTCGAGCAACTTACCGGCTGCGCGGAAGTGACCGATATTAGTCATACAAGAACCGATAAAGACTTCATCGACCTTGTCGCCAGCAACCGTTGAGAGCAGGCGGGCATCGTCTGGATCGTTTGGACAACAAACAATGGGCTCTTTAACTTCGTTCAAATCGATTTCGATAACCGCTGCGTATTCGGCATCGGCATCGGAGCGCATTAGGCTTGGGTTAGCCAGCCACTCTTCCATCTTCACCGCGCGACGTTCAAGGGTACGGGGATCGCCGTAGCCATCGGCGATCATGGCGCGCAGCAGGGTGACGTTAGAGGTCAGGTATTCGGCAACCTTGTCTTCGTCCATCTCGATGCTACAACCGGCAGCAGAGCGCTCGGCAGAGGCGTCGGACAGTTCGAATGCCTGTTCGGCAGTCAGACCTTTCAGGCCTTCAATTTCGAGAATACGGCCGGAGAAGATGTTCTTCTTGCCTTTTTTCTCAACAGTCAACAGACCTTCTTGAATGGCGTAGTAAGGAATGGCGTGTACCAAGTCACGCAGAGTGATGCCGGGCTGCATATCGCCTTTAAAACGCACCAGAACAGACTCAGGCATATCCAGGGGCATAACACCGGTCGCGGCTGCGAAGGCAACCAGGCCGGAACCCGCAGGGAAGGAAATGCCCATAGGGAAGCGGGTGTGTGAATCACCGCCGGTACCGACAGTGTCTGGTAACAACATACGGTTTAGCCAGCTGTGGATGACGCCGTCACCTGGACGCAGGGAAACACCGCCTCGGGTCATAATGAAGTCGGGCAGGGTATGCTGGGTGCTGATGTCGATGGGCTTAGGATAAGCCGCCGTGTGACAGAAGCTCTGCATGGTCAAGTCGGCAGAGAAGCCGAGACAGGCCAGGTCTTTCAGTTCGTCGCGGGTCATAGGGCCCGTAGTATCCTGAGAGCCAACGGTTGTCATTTTGGGTTCGCAATAGGTGCCAGGGCGAATGCCGTCTACACCGCAGGCGCGACCAACCATTTTTTGTGCCAGTGAAAAACCTTTGCCTGAATCTACGGGGGTTTCAGGCTTGCGGAACAATTCAGAGGTCGCCAGGCCAAGAGATTCACGGGCCTTGGACGTCAGTCCTCGACCGATGATCAGATTGATACGGCCGCCGGCCTGTACTTCGTCCAGAAGAACGTCAGACTTCAACTCAAATTCGCTGATGGTTTCGCCTGCTTCATTGAGAATCTTGCCGTCATAGGGGCGGATTTCAACCACATCACCCATGGCGAGATCGTCAACAGGGGCTTCGAAAACCAGTGCGCCAGCATCTTCCATCGTATTGTAGAAAATAGGGGCAACTTTACCGCCTATACAAATGCCGCCACCTTTTTTATTGGGGACACCGGGCAAATCTTCGCCAAAGAACCAAAGTACAGAGTTGGTCGCTGACTTTCGCGATGAACCAGTTCCCACAACGTCGCCAACAAAAGCCACCTGGTGGCCCTGGGCAATAACGTCTTCAACCTGCTGCATGGGTCCGGTTACGCCATGCTCTTCTGGAGTGAGGCCGTCGCGGGTCATTTTATAGGACGCACGTGCGTGCAGGGGAATGTCGGGGCGACTCCAGGCATCGGGTGCGGGAGACAGGTCATCGGTATTGGTTTCGCCTGTCACTTTGAAAATAGCGACTTTAATGCTCTCGGCAACTTTGTCACGCTGAGTGAACCACTCACCGTCGGCCCAGGACTGAAGAACGCCTTGTGCCTGGGCATTGCCCGCTTTGGCTTTTTCTTCTACGTCGTGGAAGGCATCGAACATCAGCAGGGTGTGCTTCAATTCGGTGGCCGCCAGGCTGCTCAGTTTGTCTGAATCCAGCGCTTTCACCAAGGTTTCGATATTGTAACCACCGTGCATGTTGCCCAGTAGCTTGATTGCGTGTTCCTGATCAATCAGGGGGCTTGTCGCTTCAGTATTGACAATGGCTGACAGAAAGCCGGCTTTCACATAGGCCGCTTCGTCCACTCCGGGTGGCACGCGGTTGGTAATCAGGTTTAACAGGTATTCATTTTCGCCGGCGGGCGGATTTTTTAATAATTCCACCAGGCCAGCAACTTGTTCGGCATTCAGGGGCTTGGGTGGTACTCCCTGTGCGGCGCGTTCATCAACGTGTTTACGATAGGCTTCAAGCACGATTGTATTCCTCTGATATCTATGAGTTACCCGAATTCAGGGATCTCCTAAATCCGGGACTGCGGGCAGGGTACGCCGACAGTAGTCCGACCCGTTTAACAAGCGGCCTGAACCGGGCGCGAATTCTACACGAAAACGGCACTCCTGTTAAGTTGTCTTGTAGATCAATGACTTAGCACTAGCCCCGAGCCATGGGTGGCGAGTACTAAATCGAGTGAAGCAGGGACGGTGCTACTATTTTAGTCTGATTTCACATAAATGGGATGAATAGTCGTTATTTCGTTGCAGAGGGCTGTGATCAGGGTGTCATTTTAGTGGTGTCTGGGGTATTGTTTCGCCTGAATCCCCTTCTGTCTATTTCTGGTTTTTGTACAATGTTTAAAGCGGTAAAAACCCCTTGTGTGGGTATCTGTTCCACCGGTATTGGCGATACGGTTTGCCGGGGCTGCAAACGTTTTACACACGAAGTCATTAGCTGGAATGCCTATACCAACGATCAGCGGCGTTCAATTGCCACTCGTCTGGAGCAGTTTCTGACCCAAGTGGTCTCCAGCAAGCTACAGCTTATTGATGAGTCTCTGTTAGTTGAGCAACTCAAACACCAGTCGATACGCTATAACCCCGATCAAAATGCTTATTGTTGGATTAATGATTTGCTTCGAGCGGGAGCCAGTCAATTGGGAGACCTGGCGCACTACGGGCTGGCTCGCCAGGCGGGCTGGGAGACAGAGTCACTGGTTGAGATCAAGGATGCGATAGACCGGGACTACTACACCTTATCCTGCGCCCATTACGAACGTTATATTGCCCCGGGTCAGGTACTGGCCTAAAATCCCCTGTTTTTACCAACAGGCTCACCTGCAATGACCGATATTTCTGCCCTCGTTGATTTTCTGCCCTGCCGAACCCCAGACGCCTGGGTTGCCGCAGCATTGGAAAACCAGAAAACGCTGCTCGTCGATCATGCCATGAATGAGTTGAGGGCGGCACAGTCGGCCATGACCCTGATTGCCCGCAATCCCAACAAGTTGGACCTATTAAATAAAATGAGTCGACTGGCGCGGGAAGAGTTGCGTCACTTCGAGCAGGTCTTGGCCATTTTGAAAAAACGCAAAATTGCTTACCAGCCCTTTAAACCCTGCCGTTATGCCGGGCTGATGGCAAAACATATCCGCAAAGAGCAAATTCCAGCACTGATGGACACGCTGATTGTCGGGGCAATTATCGAGGCGCGGTCCTGCGAGCGCTTTGAAAAACTAGCGCCTCATCTCGATCCCGAGCTCAGTAAGTTTTATTACTCCCTATTAAAATCAGAGGCACGCCATTATCAGGACTACCTGTTTCTGGCGAAGGCCCACGGCGACGAACCTGTCGAGCAGAGGGTGGCGTTTTTTCTAGAGATAGAAGAGCAGGCTGTTCTGTCCGAAGACCGGGTCTTCAGATTTCACAGTGGAGTGCCCCTACAATAGTGCCCCCACAATAGTGCCGCACACCCGCGCTTCTGCTATAACTGAAAGGATACAGACGCTTTGTCAGGTCTTCGATAAGGTCAAAAGGAACAGCGACAATGGGTTTTACAGACTACCTGCGAATAATGGCAAAAAACGATGGCTCTGATGTTTATTTAAGCACCGGCGCACCTCCCTGTGCAAAGTTCCAGGGCGTGCTCAAACCTCTGGATAAGACCCCCTTAAAATCCGGTGAAGTGGCTCAAATTGCCCACGACATAATGGACGAGGAGCAGCGGGTAGAGTTTGAGCATGAGCTGGAAATGAATCTGGCCATCTCCATTCCCCAGGTTGGGCGATTTCGTATCAATATCTTCAGGCAGCGCAACGAAGTCTCGATTGTGGCGCGTAATATTCAAACCGACATTCCCAAGTTTGAAGATCTAAAACTGCCTGAAATTCTGAAAGAAGTGATTTTGACCAAGCGGGGTTTGATTCTGTTTGTGGGCGGCACAGGTTCTGGTAAGTCGACCTCTCTCGCCGCGTTGATTGACCACCGCAACAGCTCTGCGGGTGGTCATATCATTACGATTGAAGACCCCGTGGAATACGTTCACAAACACAAAAAATGTATCGTCAATCAGCGTGAGATTGGGGTCGATACCCGCAACTGGCACAACGCTTTAAAAAACACGCTGCGCCAAGCGCCCGACGTGATACTTATCGGCGAGATTCGCGACCGCGAAACCATGGAACATGCCCTGGCATTTGCCGAGACGGGGCACCTCGCCATCAGCACCTTGCATGCCAATAATGCCAATCAGGCACTCGATCGCATTATCAACTTTTTCCCCGAGGAAAGGCGCAATCAATTGTTGATGGACCTGGGCATGAACCTCCGGGCTTTTGTCTCGCAGCGCCTGGTGCCGACCGTGGAAGGTAAACGTTGTGCGGCGGTGGAAATTCTCCTGGGCACCAAGACAATACAAGAGTTGATATTAAGGGGTGATCTGCACAGCATTAAAGAGATCATGGAGAAATCCGAAAACCTGGGAATGCAAACCTTTGACGGCGCGCTCTACAAACTTTATCTAGAGGGGCGCATCAATCTGGAAGATGCGCTGCGCAATGCGGATTCAGAAAACAATCTGCGTCTGAGAATTAAGCTGGCAGAAAGTTCAGACTCGCCCGCCGAAGGCGAGGGTGATAAACCGGCGGCGTCTGCTATTGGCGGAGGCATGAGTCTGTCGCTTGAAGAAATTCAGGAAGAGGAAGAAGACCCCGACGCAGGCATGTTTAACTCCTGAGGCGCCCGCCATTGCGAAGAGTCGAAATGGCGGGGAAGGGCTCAGTGTTTCCAGTGATATTTTTGGGCTTTGGCCTCAAGTGCCTGCTGTGCAGTCACGGATAAAGTATCCCCGCCTTCACGTTCGAAGAAGAAGGGTTTGCGCTTGAAAGACCCCGTGCCGACCTCGCTCATATCACTGACGTCATAGAGGCGACCATTGATCATGGTGTAGGCCAGGTACTCGGAACGTCGAATATCAGCAAGCGGGTTGCCGTCGACAATGGCAATATCGGCCAGTTTGCCAACCTCAATGGAACCCAGGTCTTTATCCAGCCCCAAATAATGGGCACCGTCGATGGTTGCCCCGCGCATGGCTTCCCAGGGGGTAAAGCCGCCCTGCGCCATCATCCACATCTCCCAGTGAGCGGCCAGGCCTTCACGCTGGCCGTGACCACCAATGTTAACCTTCACGCCTGCGTTGCGAAGGGTTTTGGCCTCACCGGCGACACGGAAGTGGTTGTAGTGCTCATCGGGTGCCTTTGGACGACGCATAGCCCGGGGTTCAATCACTGAGCGCGGGGCGTAACGCATCAGGCGTTCGTTTTTCCATACTTCGGTGCGATCATACCAATACAGCTCTCCACTCAAACCGCCATAAGCAACACCAAATGTTGGTGTATAACCTGTTTTACTGGCCGCCCAGAAATCCACAACGTCTTGATAAATTTTGCCGATCGGCAGGGCGTGTTCTACCCCGGTGTGACCGTCCATAATGTGGGTCATGTTGTGCTGAAACTTCATGCCGCCTTCCGGCACAACCATCATGCCCAAAGCGTCAGCTGCAGCGATCACTTGCTGGCGAGAGTCGCGGCGAAGTTGGTTGTAACTTTTAACGGCAATGGCGCCGGCGTCTTTCAGGCGTTGAACGTGAAAAAGGGCGTCGTCATAGCTGTTAATAACCGAGCGGTATCCCGCACCTTTGGCACCGTAAAGAATCTTGCCGGTGCTGTAGGTTCTGGGGCCTAATACCAGTCTTTTGCGTTGCATTTCTGCGTGTGAAAAGATTTCACTGCTGTCGTTGCTGGGGTCGTGAATGGTCGTGACACCAAAGGCGAGGTTGGAAAATTGCTGCCAGTTTTGTTGCGGCTGCATTTCGTAACTGGCGGCACTGCCGTGTGCGTGCACATCAACCAGGCCGGGCATCACGGTCTTGCCTTTAAGGTCGAGTGTGTAGGCATTGTCTGGAATCTCAACACTGCCCTTACTGCCCACGGCAACAATTCGATTGTCTTTGATTAACAGGCTGCCGTTTTCAATCACTTCCTGTTCTTGTTCGGCATTGCGCATGGTAACAATGCGAGCATTAAGCAGCGCGACATGCCCCGAAGGTTTGTCGGCCCGGGTTGAAAATCCGAGTTCAAGTTTGCTTGTGACTGCGGCAGGGTCGACATCATTATTGCTGTCTTTATTGGCAGCAAACACATCGCTCAAACGGCTGGAGTACAGTGTGCTGGCGTTTGACCAGTGCAGCGCCTTGCTGTCGGCAGACCACACTAAAAAGTCACCACTGCGATCGGACACCTGTTTTACCGGCAGTGATTTCATGTCACGTTCGACATCAAAGACCTTGCCGGTAGAGGTTAGTGGCAATACATAGGCGTTAAAGTGTTCAGTGAACGCCAGCCACTTGCCGTCGGGGGAAACCCGGAATGCGGTTGCCTGTTCACCTTTTGCAATCACTCGTTTGTGCTCGCCACTGCGCTCAATTCGGTTCAGGGTGAGATTGTCTTCACTATCAAAGTCAGAGTAGAAAATATGTTTGCCGTCAGCTGAAAAGTGAGCGTCAAACCCTTCTTTACTGATGCGTTTTTCTTTTCCACCTTTGCTAGACGCGAGGTACAGGCCCGGTTCTGAAGACCACAGCGGCGATAACAAATGACCACCACCGAGTTTGCGATAAAGAACGTTTTTACCGTCTGGTGACAGCTTCGGTTCAATATAATGTCCGGGGTTTTCCGTAATGACGGTGCTGCGACCCCCTTTGGAAGGCATCAGGCGAACAGCACCCAGCTTTTCGTCATTCCAGCTCACGTAGGCAATTTTAGTACCGTCGGCGGAATAGCTCGGCCAATATTCAAAGTGATCTTTTTGTTTGCTCAGGCGCTGAGGTGTGTCTGAGTTGAGGTCCTGGCGATAGAGGTAACCCAGGGCCTGAAACAAGACTTCATTTTTTTCTGGGTGGTGCTGTGACCAGCGAAGCATTTTCACCTCAAATGTATCGCCGGCCACGTCGATTTCCGTTCGCAAGGTGTCGTGAATTTTGCGGCTGGTGCTCACATGGAAGGGGATAACTTGTGCACCGCCCGTTTCCACGTCAACGGATTGAATGTGCCCGTCAGCCCAAAAAATCAGTTGTTTATTATCAGGAGTCCAGGCAAAAGCGGGGTAGTTACCGTGGGTGCCCGTAGTCTCTTGGTTATCGCGATCCAGTTTGTCGAACAGCATGCGTTCATTGCCGGATTTCAGGTCCTTCAAGTACAGCGCACTGTGCATATTGGGCAGGCGTTTCACAAAGGCCAGTGTCTGACCATCGTGGGAGGGAATAGCGCGAATTGCTCCTCCGGGGCCGCTGACATAAATTTCATTTTCACCATTATCACGGTTAAAACGTTTGATGGCATGAATGCTGCCAGTGGCATCTTTATTGTATTGCCACTGAACGCCCGGAGTGATGTCCTGGGTGTAGTAAATGTATTTCCCGTCGGGAGAGAAAGAGGGTTCAGCAATGTTTTTCTGGCTGTCTTCCGCGTGCATGCGATCTACCAGCATAATGCCTTCGCTGCCGGAGGCGTGAAACATCCATATGGCACCGGCGGGAATACTGCGTCCTGACACATAACCTTTGCGCGCTGCAATCCACTGGCCGTCTGGGCTCCAGAATGGCGTATGGATATTGTGTGTATCCTCCTTCACTGAGCCTTCAAGCGAGACCTTTCTGGCCTTGCTGCCATCGGCCGCCATAACCCATAGATTGTCGGTGCCGTCCCGGTCCGAAATAAAAGCAATCTCTCGGCCGTTAGGGCTGAAGCGGGGCTGGAAATTCCAGGCGATGCCTTCGGTGAGGGCGGTGGCCTCACCCCCCTCAATGCCGATTTGGTAAATATCCCCCAGCATGTCAAAAATAATCGTTTTTCCGTCTGGGCTAATGTCCACAAAAGACCAGGTTGTTTCACTGGTGTCGATTGTAACTTTATTCCAGTTGCCTGGAGGTTTGGATACATTCCAGTTATCACCAATCACAATGTCATCCATCGAGCTCTGGGCGAGTGGGTGATAACCCGGCCGTGCCTTGGCATAAACTTCGTGGGCAAATTTTAAACCCCTTCGCGACTTAACCAGTTCTTCGTAAAGTGGCTTGATGAGCTTGCGACGACCAATCTCAATCAAGTAGCTCTCAAGGCGCTCATTGGCCGCAAGGTATTGATTTTTGATTGTCAGCAATAACCAGCTATGGGCAATTTCGTTGTTGAGTGATGCCGTCAAATTAAAGCTGGCGTCCAGTTCTTCCATCGCCTGTAGTGACAGTTTCTCTGGCATGTTGTTGAGGAAATACAACCACTCGTGCACTGTCCAGGCCGAGGCATCTATGGCGCTGGCTTTGCGTTTTCCCGCCAGCCACTGTGTGCGATTTTCATCGATCAGGTCAAAAGCATTGGATGTGGGCCGTGGCGCGTTTGCAGGAAACCCAGCCTGATAAATCCATTCGTGCGCTCTTGCAAGAGACAGTTTTTCCGGGTGTTTTTCTATTAAGTTTTTGTTGAGGTAATCCAGGAATTCCTCTGTGTGCAAACTGGTGAATGCATAGTCTTCTAAATACTGTTTTAGAAAAATATCAAACGCTTCTCGACCCACTTTCTGTTCCATTTCTGTGAGAAACAGTGCGCCTTTTTCATAGGGTATGTTAGAGAAGGCATCGTCCGGGTCACGCCCTCTAACATCAATGGCGAGCCACTGATCCTTTTCCAGTTCATCCCTTACAGACTCTTCCATGTCTTGGTAACCCAGCACACTCTCCATCGCAAACCGTCGCTCGCCATAGATAATTTCCATAATGCGATAGGTGAGGTAGGTGGTGAACCCTTCGTTCAGCCACAGATCTCGCCAGGTGGCGTTAGTGACGGAGTTGCCCGACCAGGAGTGGGCCAGTTCGTGGGCGATAAGGGAGACAAGGCTTTTGTCTCCGGCAATGACCGTAGGGGTAATAAAAGACAGCCGAGGATTCTCCATGCCACCAAAAGGGAAGCTGGGAGGCAGTATCAGCAGGTCGTATCTGCCCCAGCTGTACTGGCCAAATTTCTTTTCCGTCGCCTCTAACATGGCTTCGGTATCTTCGAACTCACTGGCGGCTGAGTCGAGCATAGAGGGTTCCGCGTAAACACCGGTGCGTTTGCCCATGGCTTTAAATTCCAGATCGCCCACCGCCAGAGCAATGAGGTAGGAAGGAATGGCCTGGGGCATTTTGAAGGTGAACACGCCATTGCGCGGGGCATCGGGGTCATTCTCCGCGCCCATCACCGCGCGCAGGGTTTTAGGTGTTCTCAGTGTCGCCTCATAGGTGGTGCGTACCTGTGGTGTGTCTTGCAGGGGAATAAAGCTGCGGGCGTGTATGGCCTGGGCCTGAGTGAACAAGAAGGGGTATTGCTTGCCGGCCGTTTGAGCGGGGTTTAGCCATTGCAGGCCCGATGCCTCGGGGCTGGTGCTGTAGTGCACGCTTACTTGTGTTGCCTTGGCCGGAAGCTCAATATGCAACGCGCTGCCCAGTGCCGGATCGGGCGTGTCGAGCGAGAACTCACTGCGCTGCCAGCCGCTCTGGGTGAGAGATTCAACCTTTTCAATGGTCAGGCCTCTGGTATCCAGGGTCAGTGTCCTGGCTGTCGGGTCCTGGTAGGCAAGCGTGTGAGTGACCTTGCCTCGCAATTGGTGTTTATCGAAGTCCACCGTCAAGTCTAATTCCAGGTGTGTGCTAATTAGCTGGTGCGTATTGGCAAAAGAGTGATAGTCCCGCGACGGGTCAATATCGTTGCTTGTACCCACATCAGCACTCACTGGCTGGAGAACAAATAATGGCAACAAGACGGCTAAGCAGTGCTGAATCAGCTTGCTGGATTGGCGTTTAAAGACGTTCATGACGGGGAAGATCCTGACAGTTTGAATATGATTTCTTGTTATAAGACGAACAATGTTTATTCGACCACATAGTCGATTGCAGAGGTCGACAGCATGGTACCTTCAGATTTAGGTGTCTGACAGGCACAACGAGATAAAGCGAGCCTTGTAACCGTTGGTTTAATTTTCAAGCGGGGCCTTGCTCATCCCGGCACTCCGACCATACTTATTGTTATGCCGCCTGAAGGTAGATAACAATAAACAGGAGTCCATCTATGGCTCAACAGACAGAAAGGCGCAGATATAAGAGATATTCTGCGGACGGTTTAAAGGTGACAGTCACGTCGATCACGGGCTCAGGGCAACAGGAGGTAAGCTCCGAGGCGAAGTTAAAACAACCCTCATTGATTCCCATGGATTTTAATCAGCATGGTATTGCGGTGCTGACACCACATCTTTTCCAGATAGGGCAACGTCTTGCGCTTCAGGTGAGGGAAGAGGGCGGTTCTATGTTAGAGGTCGACGGCGTGATAATGAGCCGTTGCCGGCAGGAGAGTTGGTATCGCTGTGGGTTAACATTTGATTATAAATACAGCGGCGATAACCTGATGAATACAGCCCTTGTCGAGCTGGAACATCAGGCGATCAACTAACAACTAGTGTGAACTAGTGCTCTGAAAATTCGGATTCCAGATTGTCATCAAAGGCATTTTCGACGTCAATTTCACTGTCGGTCTGGGTATCGACCTGGGGTGCAGCGGTTTTGTGCCGGCCTGCCACACGTTTACCCGTAATGTTTTTCAGCTTCCGTTCCGCGATACTAAAAGCGTCTCTCACCGCGAGGTGGATGGAGCTGTCGTCGTGGGTGATGGTGACGGGGGTCCCTTTGACTGATAATTCGATAGAGGCCCGATACTGCTTGCCTTTGTGTTTGTGGCTGTGGGGCGTATCCAGTACAACGCGACTGCGGGTAATTTGGTCTGAATAACGACTGAGTTTAGCGAATTTTTTGTGGATAATTGAATTGAGAGCAGAGGAAGCGTCGAGATCTCGGTAGACTACATCAACAGCTGGCTTCATAGGCATTACTCCTTAAGGAAGAGAAAAACAGGGGGTGCACTTTTCGCACCGCCTGAGATTAATCATTGGTCTGCGCCGGCTTTTTTTCAAGTGTTTTTTCGGGCTGCAATCAAATAATTTACTCAAATCAACTAATTTGCCTTAAGCGTGTAAAAACGCTGGCCAGCACTTATCTGCGGTGCTATTGTCGATGGAATTTGTAGCGCAAATTACCCTCCAAAACGCCCTAGTTACTCTCCAATTGTCGGCAAAATCCTGCTGTTTTTCACCTCCATCAAATTAAAACTCGAGACGATATTTTTAACGCCGGGGAATTTCAGAATACGTTTCATGCTGATTTCGCCAAAATGATCGATATTGCGCGAGACCACCTTGAGTAAATAGTCATAATCACCGCTCATGGCATAACATTCAGTTATATGTTCTTCGTTTCTCACTGCGGATAAAAACCCTTCGGTTTCTTTTTCTGAGCACTGATCCAGATCGACCTGAACAAAGGCTGTCACCTCCAGGCCTAGCTTGCGCTGGTCCAGGTTGGCGCTATAGCCGGTGATGGTGCCGCTCTCCTCTAATTGCCGCACCCTGCGAAAACAGGGGGATTCAGACAGACCGATGTGCTGTGCCAACTCGACATTGGACATGCGACCGTTGGCTTGCAGCGCCTGAAGAATTTTTCGCTCGCTGTGGCTCAGGGCCTGTTTTGTTTCGCTCATGGTGGATTCCGTTAAGTATTTACCAATAATGGGTGTAATCTTGCCAAATTCTGCCGCATTTTAGGCAAAATGGCAAAGTCCCTTCGCAAAATAGCCACTATAATTTCCTAATATTATTGAACGTACAGCGACGCAAAAATTGGCTGTATCCCTGAGTATCTACCCCCTGAACAGATTGTTAGGAGTAAAAAATGGCGGATCTATTTGAGAATCCCGTAGGATTAAAAGGTTTTGAATTTGTTGAGTTTGCGGCTCCCGAGAGCGGTATTCTTGAACCGGTATTTACCTCGATGGGTTTTTCTCATGTTGCCAGTCACCGTTCCAAGAAAGCTGACCTGTGGCGTCAGGGTGACATTAACTTCATCATCAACTATGAACCCAAAAGTGCGGCGGACTGGTTTGCCAAAGACCATGGCCCCAGTGCCTGTGGCATGGCATTTCGTGTTCACGATGCCCATAAAGCCTACGACTACTTGATAGAAAAGGGCGCTGAGCCGCTGGATATTCCCGCTGGCCCCATGGAATTAAAGCTGCCTGCCATTAAGGGAATTGGCGGCGCGGCTCTGTATTTGATCGACCGCTGTGACGAGGGCAGTTCAATCTACGATATCGACTTTGAATACCTCGAAGGCGTTGACCGCAATCCGGTGGGCTGTGGCTTCCAAGTGATTGACCACTTGACCCACAACGTTTATCGCGGCCGGATGGACTACTGGGCCAAGTTCTATGAAGAGTTGTTTAACTTCAAAGAAATTCGTTATTTCGACATCAAGGGTGAATACACCGGCCTGCAGTCCCGCGCCATGACGGCACCCGACGGTTTAATTCGTATTCCCCTGAACGAAGAGTCCGGCGGCGGCAGCGGTCAGATCGAAGAATATCTCATGGCCTACAATGGCGAAGGCATTCAGCACATTGCCTTTTCCTGTGATGACCTGATTGGGTGCTGGGACAAACTTCAAGCTCTGGGTGTGCCGTTTATGACCGCACCTCCCGGGAGTTATTACGACATGCTGGAAGAGCGCCTGCCCGGACACGGCGAACCCGTCGACGAACTCAAGGCTCGCGGTATTTTGGTTGACGGCTCTACCGAAGACAATGATCCCCGTTTACTGTTGCAGATATTTTCTGAAACCCGATTGGGACCCATCTTTTTCGAGTTCATTCAGCGCAAAAAAGATGATGGTTTTGGAGAGGGCAATTTTAAAGCTCTGTTTGAGTCTATCGAACGCGATCAGATTAAGCGTGGCACCTTGTCAGCAGACGGGTAAGCGCACGTTCTGCTCCTTCAAAAGCCCGGCTTCGACCGGGCTTTTTTGTGTCCGATCTTTAAACTGGGGTAGACTAAGCGCTGCTGAATATTAATGGGATTGTGTGAATATGGCTGTTTTTTACCGGTGCGGGGTGATGATAGGGCTGCTGCTAGTTGCAGGAATGGCTCAGGCCCAGTATCGGGGTATCAGCGAGAGCGCTCTGGATCGTGTTGCTGTTAACTATGGTTTGCCCGCCCGTGAGCGGGTCAGTGAGTGGCAGGACCTGTTGGAAGCCAGCCAGGCCAGTGTGGCAGAGGGCGACCAGCAACGTATGTCTGAGGCCAACGATTTTTTTAACCTGGTGCGATGGGTGACTGACCTGGAGCACTGGGGCAGAGAAGATTATTGGGCGACGCCAATTGAAACGCTGGCCACCCACGGCGGAGACTGTGAAGATTTTTCGATTGGGAAATATTTCACCCTCAAAGACGGTGGCGTGCTCGCCGATAAACTCAGAATCACCTACGTAAAATCTTTGGAATACAATCAGGCGCACATGGTGCTGGCCTATTATTCCAGCCCCGATGCAGAACCTCTCATTTTAGATAATATAAACAAAACTATCTTGCCGGCATCCCAGCGCACCGACCTGTTACCGGTGTACAGTTTTAATGGCGACAGTTTATGGCTGGCAAAATCACGTGGCCGCAAGCTGGCGGGAAAGTCGGGGGCACTGCCGCAATGGCGTGGGCTCACAGAAAGAATTGAAGAAGAAACCCGTTAAGGTAAAGGCAAAAAAAAGCCGCTGTAACAGCGGCTTCAATCAAGTGTTGATCTCCGGACTTAGCTGCGCTCTTCAAGAGGCGTAAAGTCACGGGTGGTGTAACCTTTATAAAGCTGGCGTGGACGGCCAATTTTATAAGGGTTGCTGATCATTTCATGCCAGTGGGCAATCCAGCCAACGGTGCGGCCGGTGGCAAAAATCACGGTGAACATATCGGTGGGAATACCGATTGCCTTCATGATAATACCCGAGTAGAAATCGACATTGGGGTAGAGTTTTTTCTCAATGAAATACTCGTCTTCCAGTGCTATCTGTTCCAGGCGTTTGGCAATCGCCAGCAGCGGATCGTTTTCCAGGCCGAGTTCAGCCAGCACTTCGTCACAGGTTTCTTTCATGACTTTGGCGCGCGGGTCAAAATTCTTGTAAACGCGGTGACCGAAGCCCATCAGGCGGAAGGGGTCATTGCGGTCTTTGGCCTTGGCGACAAATGCGTCGATATTGTCAACGCTGCCGATCTCTTCAAGCATGCTCAATACCGCTTCGTTGGCGCCGCCGTGAGCGGGGCCCCAAAGTGTTGCGATACCTGCCGCAATACACGCAAAGGGGTTAGCGCCGGAAGAGCCTGCCAGGCGGACTGTAGAAGTAGAGGCGTTTTGTTCGTGGTCGGCGTGCAGGAGGAAAATTTTATCCATGGCGCGGGCCAGAATAGGATTCACTTCTGGGTCGTCGCAAGGCGTGCCAAACATCATGTGCAGGAAGTTTTCTGCGTATCCTAATTTGTTGTTGGGATACATGAAGGGCTGGCCGATGTGGTGCTTGTAGCACATTGCCGCCAGGGTGGGCATCTTGGCAATCAGGCGATGAGCCGATATTTGACGGTGTTCTGGGTTGGTGATGTCCAATGAGTCGTGATAGAAGGCCGCCAGGGCGCCAACAACACCGACCATGA
>ENA-OSET01003273-OSET01003273.1-sediment-metagenome-genome-assembly--contig:-NODE-3273-length-15036-cov-12.613410_pt1 | contig 15036 bp, 10 predicted proteins | sample MGYA00237882_ERZ534229 | MGnify/ENA primary metagenome ERZ534229 (study PRJEB26408, sample SAMN06266212) | sediment metagenome | isolation source: Hudson Canyon methane seep mesocosm | place... | reverse complement strand
CGGTTAATTTCATTAGAAATAAACGCACCAGAACAATTCAACGTTTCTTGCATGGTTAATAAGGCATAAGAATTAGTGGTATTCAAGAATGGCCCTGCTATCCAATCGATATCCAATTCAAAGGCTTTATAAGCAATACCGGTGTTGTTGCTAACAATACGATTAGGCTTCACCTGTTCTAGAATTTTTACTGCTTCTAAATAATCTTTACCTATTAATACCGCAGGGAACCAAGGTATTAATCTTGGGTTAGCCAATAGCAGATCAATATACTTGGTACAGTTCTTTTTAAAGCTCTCAGGCAACTTAAAATAAATATCGGCATCAGTCACATCACAAAGGTTCAGGTCTTTTAGGTCACTAATCATGAACGAAAGCTTAAGATTAGACTCTACTTTTGGATGCTTTACTAACGCTGGCACTTCTACAGGAGGAATAATTTCTATGGAATCATTTAATAGAAAAGCCACTTGGTTTTTAAGCGTAGTTAAGTCTTTAAAAGGGACGCTTAGGCCTGCATCAAGGTTTTCAAAATCTAAGTGTTGAATAGTGTAGTCTGCATTATTAAAGCTCTTAAAGCGTTTCTCTAACACGGTTTGATCAATCACCGCCTTACTTGCCTTGATTAATTGCTCAGCTGACTCAACTTCAAATGATTGTTCTTCAGTGGTCACTTTTATCGTTAAAGGCTGGCCTAGCGTCCCTGAAAACACGATGTTTAATGTTTGCTTAGCGATACTAAGGTTCTGTATTTTGTCTTTAAGCTCAACGCCTATCTCATTTTTATCTGAATAAAGGTCGCTGGTAACATCTTGAATTTGTACCACGGATATCGCATTACTTTTTTCAACGGCATGCTTCACGCTATGGTCACGAGGGCTATCAATGAACATAGATTTAGTTAGGTCGCCTTTGAAAAAACCATTCGTTAAATCGCGATTAAATACTTTATACAGGTTTGAGTTATCTTCTAGTAACTGGCCTGTTTCAACAAAGCGATTTATCTGCTTACGCCAGCTATCCACTACCGTATAAACGTAATGCGCACCTTTAATACGGCCTTCAATTTTTAATGAATCAACCCCAGCATCGACTAGTTCGGGCAAGTCAAAATAAGCGGTGTTATCTTTTAAATTTAGAGGGAAATTATTACCCGTAGCCGTGGTTTCATATTCATCACGACAGGCCTGACTGCATCGGCCGCGGTTCCCCGAGTTACCCACACTCACAGAGCTTGAGTAGCACTGCCCTGAAAATGCTATGCATAAAGAGCCATGTACAAATACTTCGGTTAGTAAATTTTGCTCATGAGCCACCTGAGTTAAGGTTTTTATTTCCGACAGGTTTAACTCACGAGACAAGTTAAGCCGTGATGCGCCTATTTTACTCAGGAATTTTATCTGGCCTTCATTATGGGTGGTTAACTGAGTAGATGCATGTATATCAAGACTGGGGAAATACTTTTTAACTAAGTTAAACACCCCTAAATCTTGAACAATAATGCCATCAATACGAGTATTAACCAGTTGATTTAGTAGCTTTATAAGTGATTTTATTTCTTGCTCTAAAATAACGACATTAATGGTTAAAAAGACCTGACAACCGTATTTATGAGCCAATCGTAAAATGCCGTTTAAGTCATCAAATGATAGATTTGAAGCACGGTTTCTGGCATTAAAATTATCTAAACCACAGTAAACCGCATTGGCACCCGCTACAATCGCAGCTTTAATGGCTTCTACATCACCACCTGGTGCCAATAACTCAATTTTCTGACTCATTATAAAACTACTCACTTTTTACTTTGCTAAAAATTTACTTGATGGTCATTTACGAAGGGCGATTCTATCTGTATCCCTTATCCATTGCTATAAGCAGCATGAGGTATAGCTGAGATGTAACCAGGTAAACTCACTTATTGATGAGCTGCTAACCTCAGTGGAAAAGAGAAAAAATGACCTAACACCTTCTATATGATTTTTACTTTTTTATCGCGCTTTACATTAACTAACCTATATTTGAACTATACCGATCCAAATAATCAAGTGGTATAACTATGACCATTAGAGCAGTTCTAGCAGTTCTTGGGCTTTCCTCCTTTATTAATGTATCTGCGGGTGAAAATACTATGCCAGCTGATACAACGCTAAAATTTTGCGAAGACCCTTGGCCACCCTATACCTATGGCGAAATGGGCAAAACGCCGACTGGAGGGTATGCAGTCACATTTTTAAATGAGATTTCAAAAAGAACTAATCTCAGCATCGACATGAAGCTATTCCCGTGGAAAAGATGCCTGTTCATGGCAGAAAAAGGAAATATGGATGGTGTAATGTTACTAACCAGTAGTGAAGAAAGAGCGGGCTATCTTGAATTCACTCGGCCTCTTATGTCTGACAATAACCTAGCTTGGTTCAAAAAAGGCCTACAATTAAAAGGTAGCTGGGCAAGCTTTGAAGAGTTGAAGCCCTATCGAATAGGGGTCACGGCGGGCTTTAATTATGGCGACAAATTTAATAAGGCAAAAAAGCGGTACCAATTAAAAACCGATGAAGCCAACGACATTATAGCCAACTTTAATAAGCTGGCACTGGAGCGAATTGATATTTTTTTCGTTAACCTTGCAGCGGCTAACGATGCATTGAAAGAGTTTCCTGAGCTTAGAGCTCAAGTCACCTACACCGATGGCCTTTTTGAAAAAGTCCCCTTTTACATCGGTTTTTCAAAACAATCACCAGCCAAAAAATATCTTCCGGACTTTAATAAGGCTATAGATAGCATGATAAAGGATGGAACCATTGAACGGATCTTAAATAACTAGCCCTCATAACCCGCTATCAAACAAAATCAACCACGCAATTGAAGGCAATAACTACCCGATCTTTTTTACCAAAATACGGCAGCGCAGAGTGGATTAAATAAGAAGGAAATATAACCATTTGGCCACTTTGCGGCACAATATCCCAAAAGCCTGTACTATCAATGTATTGTGTTCCTGCATCATGGTATTGGCCCGCACCAGGTCGAGGATCATAAAAGCGATTAACACCACTGCGACTATTCAGGTCACAATCTCCCGCATCTAAAAAGTAAATTCCACACCACGAACAATTGGGGTGTGAATGAGCGTCATGATAACCACCATGTTCTGTAATATGGCACCAGGACTCTATGATTGAGGCTTGCAATGCTTGCCCTTCTTCCATACAGCCACTGTTTATCTGCTCAACCACTGCTGAAACAAATTCTTCCAGAATCGCTTTTAGCTCAGGTACGCCTTGTTCATCGACTTCTAAAAAATCTAGCTTACTTTCGAACAAATTATTCTTCGCACTAACTGCTACTCCGCTATCAATCGCTGTTATTGCCTCACCTCGTGCTTTATAAGCATAGGGTAATAGGTCAACTTTGAGCACATCATGCTCAGGTAACTCTGCCACAAACATGGATGTCGTCCAGGCGGATATGCTTTCTACGTTAGGATCAGGGTTTAGCGTGTAGGATGTGTTTTTCAAGATAGTTAGTGTCCTGTACTTGTCTGGATAATCGCAACGGAACGAATAAGGTATTTCATTAGCCCTCTATCACTTACTTAAATAACGAAACAATTACTATAAAGGCAGAGAATTTGCTTATTATTTGAACATCTTCTCATATTTTATATCTCACAGACTATTCAAACCAGTATTTAATACTCTTTTCACTACCGAGCCGTTACAATCTGTAACAATGTGGCGAAAAAGCAAAACCTACAGTAGTAATAATTCCTAAGGGATCTAGATGAACTATACACTTCCAAATATTACCCGAACATTAACAACTATCTGCCTCTTTTTATTTGCTCATAATGCACTAGCCATTACTGCGATTTCAGACACAGCGACCATTGAAATCAATCAATCAGTCACAATTGCGGTGTTAGATAATGACAAATTAGATGACGGCAACCCACTTACCTCGTCACCTTTCGCCGGCTTATGCACCGCAGATAACGATGGAGTGTGTGTTACGTGGGCTATAAATGACACCAGAACAAACCCTACACAAGGTACAATTACGCTCTCTGGCATGAGTATTGTTTACACTCCCAACACTGACTTTGTAGGCACTGATAGCTTTAGTTATGTAGCAACATTAATAAATTCAAGTGCAGAAACTGTTGAGTCATCAAGCACCACAGTTACCATTACAGTCAATGCACCCGTTGTAGAAGAACCTGTCGTAGAAGAACCCGTTGTAGAAGAACCTGCCGTAGAAGAACCAGTCGCAGAAGAACCAGTAGTTGAAGAAGCAACTATAGATGTGCCTTCCGAAACCGAACACAAAAAAGAACTGGTTGACTCAACTATTAGTCTCTGTGATCGTTCTGCCACCTCTGAACTTGAAGGTAACTGTGACGCGCTTAAAGACTTACCTGTTGAAGACCAAATTACCGCGTTGGAGACTATCTCAGCAGAACAAGTAACGGCCGAATTCACTTCAACTATCAGCATGTCACGAGATCAAAGTGCCAACCTTACCTCTCGACTAACCCAGCTCCGAAATAACTCTCATGGAATGAACATTAGCGGGCTAACTATCACTCAAGAAGGTCAAAGGGTTCAAGGTGACTGGATTACTGCTATTTATGACACCATGAGCGGCGGTGCAGCCGGTGAAGAAACAAATACCAGTTTTCCATCCCAATTTGGTTTTTTTATGAACGGGTCAATCACCAATGGTGAACGAGACGAAACATCTAATGAGATGGGATATGACCTTGATTCAGACAACTACACATTAGGGATGGATTATCGGTTCAGCGATAGTTTCGTTGCGGGAGCAGCCTATGGATACAGTTCCAGCAGTATTGTTTTTGGCGCTACGGGCGACGATATGGAGAACCAGATAGATAATGTCTTCATCTACAGCTCCTGGTACAAAGAACAATTTTATTTAGATACCACTATCGGTTACTCAGCAGGGGAGATAGAAACAAACCGCAGAATAATTGTTCCAGGCACGCTAAATACTATAGCTTCAGGTCGCACCCATACGGAACAGTTGATTATTCAACTTGCTGGTAGCTATGATTTTACTTATGAAGCACTTACATTTGGACCTTACCTTCGCATCGATATTATTGACGGAGAAATAGACAGCTACTCTGAGACAAAAGGAGGGGGCTTTGAAGTTTCATTTGATAAGCAAGATCTTAGCTCAAAGTTAGTTACACTTGGTGGCCAAGCACAATACGCACTTGGCTACTCTTGGGGAGTATTAATACCTCACCTAAGATTTGAAATGAAAAATGAGTTTGAAAATGAGCGTGATGTTATAAGCGGGCGATTCGTACTAGATCCAACCAACAGTGGGTTCTCAATTGTTGCCGATGATATTGATCATTTCTGGCTACAGGCAGGAGCAGGTTTATCTGCTGTTTTCCCATATGGTTTATCTGCTTACATAGACTACGAAACCGTTACTGAGCTCGATAATATCGAACTGCATACATACTCATTTGGTGGTCGCTGGGAGTTAACATTCTAACAGCGCTAAACTTGATTCTGGTGGGATAAAAACGGTTCTCTTTATTAATCGCAGGCTTAGATAAAGTGTTTTACCAAAACAACGGTGCCAATTAATAGAGTAACAATAACGAATGTGCCAGCAACAACACGCTTCAAAATAGGGTTGGCTACTGTGCTTATTTCTTCTGATTCTGCTCCCAGTTGTTCAAGTATCTTTCGTCGTTGCTCTCGGTAATCTGCCTGTGTCATATCACCTCGATGAAAAGCAGCACACAGAACGGACAACTCCTTGTTTAGATTAGTTTTCATAAAACAGCCTTAAGTAAAATAAACGACACATTATCTTTAGCTGCTTTGCTTAAACATTCTGACATTAACTTGTCTGGCACTTTCGAAACATTACCTGTTTTCATAATACTTCTAAGCTCAGTTGAAGATAATTCGTTATAAAGACCATCTGAGCACAATAACAGGAGATCACCCTCTTTGATGGTAAAAGCATTCACATCAATATCCAGCTCATCAAATGCCCCAATCGCGCGAGACAGCATGTTTTTAATGGAGCTTGTTTCTGCCTGTTCTTCGGTAATGATCCCTTTATCAATTTGAATTTGAACCTCGCTGTGGTCCTTCGTAAGCTGTTCAAAAGTACTGCCACGCAAGCGATAAAGACGTGAGTCTCCAGCCCACAAAGCAACACCAACAGAGCCTCGTACAATAAGGCTTACTACCGTTGAGCCGACAGTTAGTCCATTCAATTTCTCAACGCTATACTGTCTCAGCTTTTGATTCGCTAGTAGCAACGCATCTTCTACATCATCGACAAAGTCAGAGAGGTAGGCTCGATGAGATAGAGTCTGAAGATCACTGACAATCAACTGACTAGCTACATCACCTGCTTCATGCCCTCCCATTCCATCGGCAACAACCCAAAGCCCAGTGTCTGCTTTGCATAAAACAGAATCTTCATTGTGGGTTCGGACATTTCCCTGGTGAGATCTCTCGTAATATTCGTACGTTAAAGTATTACTCATAAGTCGAGATACGTTCCTTTTGAGCTATAAAGCATGTATTAATGAAGGCCAATGCCAGTTTTCCCACTGACCATTCAGCATCGCGGTATAACTAGTGGGACGCGGTAGCTTGTCTGCCAGAAGCAAGGCTGGATCAACGTGTTGACCACCTTTAGTCCACCAAATGCTTAATGTAGGCATCTGTGGCTTTAGCAAAGCATCACACAGTAGTGGCGTAATACTGGTAATTGATTGTTCCGGAAACTCTAGTGGTATTGAATGCTGTTGGTGCTGCTGTGGCCCAAGAGGTGATGATTCACGTAACGGCAGCTCGAACACGGTTTTAAGTTGCGTGAGTTCCTGCGCAAGCTCATTAACCGTCATCCCTTTTTCCAGCGTAGTGATGGCAACGTTTTCTAGCTTTTCAAACCACTCACTAGCCGCCGCAACATATTCAAAAACGCCCACATGCCCTGGTATTTGAGCGATTAATGTTAAGGGGTAATAACGCCCTACACTATCAACACTGGGGAGAATAATACCTGCCCATGACTGATTATTAACAGCCCCTGAAGGTAACGCAAACCGCCAGATAGGGCTTACAAGAAAGTGCTGAAGCCATTGATCTCCTAGCGACTCCTGGCTCGCCAGAATAGATTGCTGAAGCCAATGATCCCAAGAGTCTGTAAAGTCTCTTGGGAGATCCTGTGCTACAAAATCACCATGCGCAGGAATCTTTCCAAATACGCCTACAGTTTGTTGATCAGCCATAATTCGTCCCTTTACCGTACCACCTTTCTTTTTTTAGAGTAACCTTGGGCACTGGTACTGTCTTAACCAACCCCGAGATAGCGGATTACGGGCACTCGTCGCGCTCAATTCATATTCTGCCTTTCGTCCAGACACATCAAACGTGACATAAAAAACATTAGTACGACCGGAGTTTGTAATAGCTGCGCCATCTAGTGCTTTAAAGAAAGCCCAGTCTCCTGAATACCTCTGTTTATGCTCTGTCTCATTAATATCTTCGAACAGCAAGCGAACACCATTGGCTGTATCACCAGGCCAGTTTAATGACTTAGGTAACTTGGGCCCGTGAGAATAACGAACACGCGTATCTCCAAGCGATAACTCAAACTGCCTTACTGTAGAGTCCATACGACGGGGCTTCAACTTATAGTCAAATCCGGCGATAGACTGACTTTTCACAAAAAATACATTTCGAATGGCTTCTGCCTTCTGCATTTCTTCAAGCGCTTTCGAACTTAGACCTAAACGCCGACCGTTAATACTTTTTTCTTTCCAGTGTTGGCCCTTTTTGATAAAGGGCGATAGATATTGAGTAACAAAACCATCTTCAACACCGCTGGGCTTAAAGTATTCTGTAAAATCTAACATCGTAACGTTATCAGGCGATGAGGCCGCAAAAGGGTATCTCGACCAAATGCTACTACGGTAGCGCTGGTATACCGTTGCCTGCCATACTGTATTGAGGTGCTGCTTTGCATCAACCAAAACAACCTTCCAAGACTGGTCTGCAAGTGCCTCCATCCACCGCTTCACCGGCTGATGAAGGCGAGAAGACTGAACTCTTAACTTTCTTATAGGGTCCCCACTGCTGCCTTTAAAGCGCTTGCTGGCAAACTTCAATGAGGCTTCACTAGGAATCGGGGCGAAAGAAAAACCCTCCAGAACATCATGTAGTGATTTGGTGGTTGCTAAGAGCTCATCTATTTTATTTTGGCGTATGAGTTGTCGTGTAGGTTTAAATGCATTATCAACTAAAGTTGGAGGTAGTGCTTTCTTACTTAACGCCGCGGCAGCATCAGCCATTGCGCCACCTTTACCCTTTAATAAATTTACTTCTGGGGTAAGTGATGTTTCATTCGTTACCATTTCCAATATTTTCACTAAGGGTGATGTCGCCTTGTCTGAAACCTTGGCTAACACTTCTCTTGCCTGACTTGAGCTTGTTATTTCCCTTATATTCAACTGCTTTAATAACCCTTTCCACATTCCTGTGTACTTAACCAAATAAATTGCTTTAACCTTTTTAGCAATTGTTTCAATATCTTTATCACTAAAATCTTCGGTTGTTGAAGTTCCCAATATCCACTGTTCAGTAGAGTATTTTCTGATTAAGGGTGAGCTCTTACTCAGATCCATCTGATCATAGCCAGCCTTAGTAAACATATAAGGGACTGATAAAGTCTTAGATTGATTGTTTATTGAAAATACACTCAATACATCACTACCAACAGCTTGTACAAAGTCACTCTTGCGTGAGAATTCTGGTGAACGTTCAATCTGTTTGTAAATCCGCTGCTCAATGGGTATTTTTTGTAATTGAGTACGAGTGCGCTGAACAATAGCTTCGTTATAGCTAAAAGCAGGAATCCCATTACCTAGGGAGTCTTTCAGGTAAGTCAGTAAACGCTGCTGTTTTCCAGCCTGATTTTTTAAAAGGTTTTCCCAATCATCCTTAAACCAGGTTTCAACTTCATTTTTATTGAGCTTTGTGGCGTCGCCCAGCATCAAATATACGCGTAAAGCATCATAGAGTGCGTCATTATCCTTTGTTGCAGACAAGTAAGACTCAAGCCGTTTAATTAACACCGGGTTATAGTGAGCTTTCAATGTCGCGTTATAGGCTGCGTGTGCTGATTCCTGCACGCTTTCATCGTAGAGTCCTAAGCCAGATATCCAAGGCTGACTTAATTTATCGTATACCTCCGCTGCTTGGTGGAGTGGTTCTACAATCGCTATTGAAGCATCAAAACGATTACTGCTTGTTCCTTTTGTATTAACCGCTTCTTTATGCTTTTCAATTAATGCATCAACCTCTTCCATCAAAGCTTGGTTGTGGTTCAGGCTAGTCGTCCACGCGGCGCCCGCACCAAGCACCACTAAAAGTGTACTAAACATTGCAAAACGTCTGAACCAGCGTAACCGCCCTTCATATTTACTATTAACACCGACAATATTGGACTCTGGAAAAATAACATCACTAAGAAGGCGATGAATAAAGTAGCTTTTTCCCTGCCCTGGAGGCGTTGGCGCTGCTTGCCCTGAAACCCCATAATTTGCAGATAGTGAAGTAAGGATGCGATCAATGGGGGAGCCTTCTTGAGTTCCACTAGTAAAATAAACACCTCTTAATAATGGTGGTGTCTGATACTTATTATCGCTAAATACATTATTAACGAAGTCATTCAGAATACCGCGCATATTCTCAAACTGGCTTGGAAAACCCTGAATTTTAGCTTTTCGGTATGGGTCCCGCTCACTATGGAGGCGCCATAACACTCGGTCATTAATTCGCTTAACCAGTGTATCGAATTCGGCATCAAAAAAGTCAGCACTTTTATTACTATGCTCATCACTTAGAGGGAATGACATCCCCCAAACCTGCTCTCTTTCTGATTGATCAAGATACTCAAAGAACTCATTAAACCCAGCCATCAAATCACACTTTGTGACCAGAAAATAAATAGGGAACCTAATTTTCAAGTCGCCCATTAACTCCTGAATACGTGTGCGAATAGTCTCAGCATGTCGCTGACGCTCATCGTTACTTAGTATCAGCAGCTCCTGTAAACTAACAGCCACAATAGCACCATTAATCGCACGTCTTGGTCGGTGCTTCTTTAACAAGGCTAAAAAGCTTTTCCATGCACCTTTATCACTATCTGCATGGCTATCTTGTGTTGTATATCGGCCTGCTGTATCAATGAGTACGGCCTCATCAGTAAACCACCAATCGCAATTTCGCGTTCCACCAACACCACCAACCCCCTGCAGACCAAATTTTTCTTTTAATGGAAACTGAAGACCTGAATTAACAAGAACCGTGGTCTTGCCGGCACCGGGAGGGCCAATAATGACATACCAAGGTAGTTCATAGATTGTTTGACGCTTCCCTTTTTCACCAAAACGGTGAGTTTTTAAGGTATCAACCGCTTCTTTAAATCGGGAGTGAAGAATTTTTGCCTCATCACTAGAAGGGCTAGATTTCTGTTCTTTTTCCGCGGAAGCCTCAATATCGCCAAGCATTTTCTCATTTTGCTTTGACTGTTTCCCCTGAATTCGAAGATTATTGGCGCCCCAAAGAAGCACCAATACCATAATAATAATGAGTCGGGACATCGGAGAAACAGGGTCAGGTGAATCACCTATATGAATAAAAGCGCCACCAAACCAGACAACTAAACTAAGTGCAACAACACCTAACAGGCCCAAAAATCTTGAGTCGGTAAATAAAGCGATAACACGCTTCATGTAAATCTCCCTAATAGTAAGCTCGACATAGCCGAAATATGATGATGACTAGTTCAGTATCACTGAATATCGGTGCTCTTGTTATATTCCAAAGTTATTTGATCAAGCTCACTGGCAACAGGCTCTATTGTATGATCTAGCCAAAATCTGAACCCGGAGTAAGACAGTACTAGTAGCATTAGGGCAATACTGAAAACCACCCAGAGGGGAACTAGGTCTGCTACTTTTTTATTACTCTTTTGCACGCCTTTCCACCGGGGAGACAGTTCGCGCTCATGAGAACCTCGCTGCATTTCGATTGCCCGGTATAAATTTTCTTTAATTTGTTCAAGCTGTATATGCCCTCTAGGGTCAACCTGATACTTTCCAGCAAAACCAAGAGACAAGCAAAGGTAAATTAATTCCAGTGCATCAATATACTGAGCCGGTGTTTGTAATAAACGATCGAGTATCAAAAAGACCTTCTCTCCACCAAACGTTTCGTTATGAAACGTACTTAGCAAAGAGTGCTGTGCCCAACCACTCTCAGGCCCCCACGGCGTATTAAGAACAGCTTCATCTAAGGCTGCACAAAGGACATATCGAGCCGACAAAACAATTTCTGACGCCTGCCCCTCTTGCTTAGCCTTGTTTTCAAAGATTCTGATTTGATCAATAACATGGTTACGCAGGCGGCCTGGGTCTGCATGCTGCACTGTATGTCTTAGCTCACCCACTAACGCAATCAATTCAGTGGCAGCACCCACCAGCTTATTTAAGCTGCGCTGAACATTAAGCACGCCTCCAGCAAGTGTATTTGCTGATACCCCTGGTGATGGTGGTGGGGAGTTAGAAACCGGCGAAGATTGTGGTTGAGCGGCAGCTTGCCGCCCCGGTGTAGGTATAATTACTGTTCGATCACCGTCATTTGTCATAACTTAGTCCCTTATCGCCCAGAATTCGATTTCAAGCCCCGGAAAATCACCGCCAAGATGAAGAGCAAAGCCTCCTGACTGCTTAAGATCACGCCAAAATTCACTGTTTCGGTCTAATTGAAAATAAGCATAGCCGGAATGATAGGGAATCTGCCTTGGCGCAACCGGAAGTGATTGCAAAGTAATCCCAGGAAGCTGTGCATTAACAAGCTCTCTGATGCGCTCAACAGGGCCCACTTTCACTTGGCTTGGGAATAAGGTCTGTATTTTCTCTATTGGCATGCTGGCTTTAACAGCCAAAACAAATGAGGCACCATCAATCAGCGAGTGATCAGAAATAGGTGAAACCCGAATACCATATTTACGTTCAACCAACTCTAAAGAAACAGCTGACTGCTCTAATACAGAACTTAAACCCTGCCTTAAAGAGTTAATAACAGGCGAAAATGTTGCCGCTAACTTATCATGATTATAAGCAGAAAATATCGGAGGCCGTTTTTCAGATGAAGTAAAGGTAGCGAACTCACCTGCCATTTGTAACAACTCAAAGTATAAATCAACAGGGTGGAGTGTACGGTAGCTCTTCAAATGGTTGGCAATGGGTTCAAGCCGGTTAATTAGCTGCAGCATCAAATAATCAGCAATTTCTGCAGAGCCAGCACGTCCGCTCTCTTTCAGCCGCCCAGCCAAGGCTTCACCCCGCTGATGTAATAAGCCCGAAAGCTCATTTAAGAAACCACCCGTAATACTATTAATATGGGCATCCAATATCGGTGGAATAAAGCTATCATCAATAAGAACCGTTTTATCTTCTCGGCTTTCTTTGATTTTCAGCATTCCCAATAGTGCATAACCACTATGATCTTCATTCTCAAAAAGGAGCCTCAAGCGCAGCTGACCCGTTTGTATCGTCGCATCATCGGCATAACCCGATACCGTATCAAAAACGGCACTTTCGCTCATTGTATAACGAGTTAAACTTTGATCGCTCTTATCAAGCTGGACCTCTGCCGCACCGGAGCGACGAACAGGCACCCCCAAATACACAATAGTATTACTGAGATTTGCAGGCACATCGATCACATCAGGCGCAATATCGACATCGGGCACCTGAATAGGTGTTCCATCAGGGAAAACAGCACGACAACGAGTGACTGAAATTTTTCCAAGTTTTAGTAATTGGGAATCAATTTCTAACTCTTCAAACCCCCAAAAGTAAGACTGTAGTGTATGACAGCGCCCTTCAACATAGCTTTCAATGTACCGGTCTTGCTGTTGGAAGTGTTGTGGGCGAAGAAACATCCCTTCTGACCATACCACCTTACTCTTTGTCGACATGTTGCTTCCTTAATCTTTAATAGAAATACTGTCTTTATCTACATTCACAAAATACCCATTCGTTTTATGAGCCTCTATTGGTAATACTAGCTTACCATTTGCATCTTGATACTGAACATATTCAACAACAACCCCAACGTATTTCACATTATTAGGAAGTACAAAAGACTCTTCACGCTTTTCTGACGGGATAAATTCTTTTAGTCTGATTTTTTCTATTAGATCCTTGCCCAAACGATCTTCTGGCGACTCAAGTAAAGCAATAAAGTCTTCTTGTTCAAACTGTCTGTCATCTCTCAAATACAAAAGATTCAATACAACAGGAGAGGCTCGTCCATCACTATCAGGATTAACCGCAGGCGAGACCGTAAATTTAACTCGAATTTCTGTTTCCAAATCTAACTTTTCTCTTGTCCAGGCACACGATGCCAATACAGTAATCAAAGAAAGAATTATAGAAATTCTAAATATTTTCACGTGGTTGTTTTTCAAGTAACTATACATGTGTAACCCTTGTAGTTTTGTTTTTCATAATCAGGCTTATTTATTTCTATTCATTTTAAGTGAGTGCATTCTTCGCTCATAAGAATCAGAAAAAACCTCTCCAAATAAACGCTTAAACGTGGCTTCATTATCCTGTTTGTATTCTTCATAAGTCGCTTTAAATGAATCCCAGTTCTTGCCTTTACCTGAACTTTTCAACAACCCCTTCCCTCTTGTTCGCTCATACTTCTGCTCTAAGGAGTTTGGGTCAAATTGACTTAGAAGGTGATCATAAGCTGCTCTCATTGCTTCAAATAAAGCCAACTGATGGTCTGATATATCAGCAAAACCATCTTTTATTGCCTCAATGGGAGATAAATACGCCTTCCCTGTTTTGGCAAACATGTTTTCAATCGCATCATCAACAGTCACTGAAAATTTTAACGGGTTATTTTCAGCAGACTGAATAGTTGTCATGTTCATGCGAAATTCGCTTTTTATTTCACTACGCGCACGAAGTGTTTGCATCATCCCGGCCACAGTTTCTTTCACAGTACCAGCAACATAGTCATCAAGTTTCTGTTTTTGCTCTTCCGAAATCTGCGTCAAACCCAGCAATTCTGCTAAATTATTACCTCCAGCCATACCATTTTGATGCACTGGTGCTTTAACTTGAGGTTGCGGGGTTGGTGCTTCAGGCGCTATCGCTTCCTGATTTGAGATTGGGGCTGGCTCACGAGTTAACTCACTCGACGGCGTTGCAAGCAATGCCTCCAGTCCCATAGCATCACTGGGCAAATTTGGCTGTACAGATTGAGAGGACACTGGCTGAGAAGGCACTTCTGGTTCAATAGGCCTAAAAGTAGTTGCCTCGGAATCTCCCGCACTTAAAGGGGCATGGTCTGCTAAGGGTGCAGATGGCTCTGGATGACCACCTAGTAGGTCATCCCAGTCATCAGGAATGGCATTAGGCACTCGCATCATCTGCTGGTCAAGTGGAGGTGTTTCCTGAATCAAGTCCGAAAGGGCGCCAGACTGTGCCTGGGCAAGCCCTGAAGACCGCTCCCCTCCTGCACCACCAAGCGCAGCCAAAGGGTCTTTTTCTTCTTCCTTTAGCCCTAAGTCTAGGCCTAATCCAGACTGTGGTATCGGAGATGCGCTTATCTGTGGCTGAATATTTTGAGATTGAGGCACGGCAGGCACTGACGGCTCTAGCCATTTATCCAAATCATCGACTGTTGATGCAATATCGCCAGTAGAGGGAGGCGCAACAAAGTTAAGACTGTCAGAAGCAGGTGAAGGTGCGACACTAGCCGTTGCTTCTATACTGACCTTTAACCGATAGTCTCCAAACTGAAGCTGGTCGCCTGAATTTAACAAAGAACGACTTCCGGGCCCCACAGGTTGCACTGCACCATTGAGGTATATGCCATTTGTACTCTGATCAACAAGAATAAACTGTCCATTCTCACAGCTTATTTGCCCATGACGAGACGAAAC